>PJUL01000290.1_pt1 | contig 39980 bp, 33 predicted proteins | sample 1512221 | NCBI WGS metagenome assembly PJUL01 (sample SAMN08177667, study PRJNA422409) | Feces metagenome, whole genome shotgun sequencing project.
AGCCACGAGATCGGCAAGTTGCGGTGGTTGAAAGAGGACCCCGTTCTTCGCGCCGAGCAACAATCGCCTTTGCAATGGGGCCAGCAAACCGTTCTTCACCGTAGTCACGTATCACCTCCGCAATCTGACCGACTTCGGCCGTGGCCAACCATTCGGCTACGCTTTCGCCGCGCGTGGTGTCCATGCGCATGTCCAGCGGGCCATCGAAACGAAAACTGAAGCCCCGCTCGGGGCTGTCGATCTGGGGCGAACTCACGCCCAGGTCCATCAACAAGCCTGCAGCACTGGCCGGCGGCAAGTCAGCCAAGTGACGGAAACCTTCATGCCGAATGGAAAAACGCGCATCGGTGATGCGCGTTGCTTCGGCGATGGCTTCGGGGTCCTTGTCAAAAGCGACAAGCCGCCCTTGGGGGCCCAGCCGCAGCAGGATGCGGCGCGAATGCCCCCCGCGCCCGAAGGTGCCGTCCACCCAGGTGCCTGCAGGCTCATGCCCGGCACCGCCCAGCAGAGCGTCCACAGCTTCTTCAAGCAGGACGGTGGTGTGTTGCAAAGGGGTGGATGTCATGGTCAGAAGGAGAAATCCTTGAAGACATCCGGCATGTCGCCCTGCATGGCCTTGGCCTCCTGCTCGTCGTAAGTGGCCTTGTCCCAGAGTTCGAAATGGTTGCCCATGCCCAGCAGCATGGTGTCCTTGGAGATGCCCGCAGCCTCCCGCAGCTCGGGCGAAACCAGCACACGGCCGGTGGCGTCCATGTCCACGTCCATCGCGTTGCCCAGAAAAATGCGCTTCCACCACTGGGCGGACATTGGCAACTGGGCGATGCGCTCGCGGAATTTTTCCCACTCTGGACGGGGAAACACCATCAGGCAACCGTGGGGATGTTTGGTGATCGTGAGCTGACCCGATGCCGTGGCCGCGAGCACGTCACGATGCCGGGTCGGCACGGACAGCCGACCCTTCGCATCGAGACTCAGCGACGAGGCACCTTGAAACACGGACGAGATTCCCAGCTTGGTTTGGATCCTTGAAGGTAAAAAAGACGCTCCAAGGGCACTTTTCACCACTAAATTGCACTTTTTTGCACTGTAGCAGGAAAAGCAGGCCGAGCAAGGGGGTGCCCAACAAACTTTGTTAATGAAATCAACGACTTAGCGGCGGCTTTGCAGGCCGATATGCGGCAAAAGTCGTTGAAAAAGAAGTACTTACGGGAGCCTATGAAAGTGACCTCTCAAGGCCTGCCCGAGTCGTCACAGGATGTAGCGCGACAGATCTTCGTCCTGGCTCAGAGTCTGCAGGCGGGCATCCACATAGGCCGCATCCACCGTGATCGTCTGGCCCGACAGGCGCGTGGCATCAAAACTCACCTCGTCCAGCAAGCGCTCCATCACGGTCGACAGGCGTCGGGCACCAATGTTTTCGGTGCGCTCGTTCACCTCGAAGGCGATGTGCGCGAGGCGGGTGATGCCTTCCGGCGCGAAGTCGAGCGTCACGCCCTCCGTGGCCAGCAGCGCCTGGTACTGCTTGACGAGCGAGGCATGCGTCTGCGTCAGGATGGCTTCAAAGTCTTTCACAGACAGCGATTCCAGCTCGACGCGGATCGGGAAACGCCCCTGCAGCTCGGGAATCAGGTCGCTGGGCTTGGACAGGTGGAATGCGCCAGAGGCGATGAACAAAATGTGGTCCGTTTTGATCATCCCGTACTTGGTGGTCACGGTCGTACCCTCCACCAGCGGCAGCAGGTCGCGCTGCACGCCCTGGCGCGACACGTCGGCACCGCTGGCCTCCTGGCGCGCGGCCACCTTGTCGATCTCGTCGATAAACACGATCCCGTTCTGCTCGGCGTTCTGCACAGCACGGGTCTTGATCTCTTCCTCATTGACCAGCTTGCCGGCCTCTTCATCGGTGATGAGCTTCAATGCTTCCGCGATCTTGAGCTTGCGGGTTTTGCGTTTGTCCGTGCCCAGCTGGCTGAACATGCCGCGCAGCTGCTCGGTCATCTCCTCCATGCCCTGCGGGCCCATGATCTCCAGCTGCGGGCGGCTCTCCGCCACGTCGATCTCGATCTCCTTGTCGGCCAGCTGGCCCTCGCGCAGCTTCTTGCGGAACACCTGGCGGGCCGTGTTGTCGCCCGCTGGCTCGGTGCCTGCTGCGGCGCGCGCCTGGGGGATCAGCACGTCCAGAATGCGCTCTTCGGCAGCGTCTTCGGCGCGCGTGCGCACCTTCTTCATTTCAGCCTCGCGCGTCTGTTTGACGGCCATCTCGGCAAGGTCGCGGATGATGGAATCGACGTCCTTGCCCACATAGCCCACCTCGGTGAACTTGGTGGCCTCGACCTTGATGAAGGGCGCATCGGCCAGGCGGGCCAGGCGGCGGGCGATCTCGGTCTTGCCCACACCGGTGGGGCCGATCATGAGGATGTTCTTGGGCGTGATCTCGTGGCGCAGGCTGCCTTCGACCTGCTGGCGGCGCCAGCGGTTGCGCAGCGCGATGGCCACGGCGCGCTTGGCGCTGGCCTGGCCCACGATGTGGTGGTCCAATTCGGAGACGATTTCCTGGGGGGTCATGGAGGACATGGGAGAGCCTGCCTTCAAGTTCAAAGCCAAATCAGCCTCTAGCGCTTATTGGACAAGCGCTAGCAGCTATCAATTAAAGAGCATTCAACACACCGGCGCTCACAGCGTCTCGATGGTGTGGTTCATGTTGGTGTAGATGCACAGTTCGCCCGCGATTTCGAGCGACTTCTTGACGATCTCCTGCGCGGAAAGATCGGTGTTGACCAGCAGCGCCTTGGCGGCCGAATGTGCATAGGCGCTGCCCGATCCAATCGCCACGATGCCCTGCTCAGGCTCCAGCACGTCACCGTTGCCGGTAATGATCAGCGAAGCGCTGGCATCCGCCACGGCCAGCATGGCTTCGAGGCGGCGCAGCACGCGGTCGGTGCGCCAGTCTTTGGTGAGCTCGATGGCGGCGCGGGTCAGATGGCCCTGGTGCTTTTCGAGCTTGGCCTCAAAGCGCTCAAACAGGGTGAACGCATCGGCCGTGGCGCCCGCAAAGCCAGCCAGCACCTTGCCGTGGTAGAGCTTGCGCACCTTGCGTGCTGAGCCCTTGACCACGATGTTGCCCAAGGTGACCTGGCCATCGCCGCCAATCGCGACCTGAATGCCTTCGGGGGTCTGCCGGCGCACGCTCAGGATGGTGGTGCCGTGAAAGACCGGGGTGTTTTGAGTGGAGTCCATAACAGCGGCAGATGGGGGCGGGCACCGCTGTTTGCAAGCACACCCGCCAATCGAACCGCGGCTCTGGCTGTCGACCCTGCAAGCAGTCGGTCAGCCACACCGTCGCAACGCGAACCGCTCAGTTCTTGCGGGGGACAACCCAGGCGTGTTCGTTGATGCCGATCACGTTGAAGAAAATCGCGACCAAACGATGCAGATTGTGGAACTGAATGACATGCCCCTGGGCCTGCTGCTCGGCTGCCCAATTGAGCACCGAGCCCGCAGCGGCGAAGTCCACGCGGATCAGCTTGTCGCACGCAATGGTCAACGGTACACCAGGCCGCACGAAAGCCTGGAAGGGCTCCAACAGCGGCGTAGCGTCGCCATCGATGTGGCCGTTGAGCTGCGCCAGGGGCCCAGCATCCACTGCAGGCACCGAATCTCGACCCAGGTCGGAAGGACCAAAGTCGCTGTCGGCCGCCAGCGGCGCAGAGCCGGAAGATGCACCTTCGTTGTCGGAATATCCGCAGCGTGGGGACACCCACGACGGCGGCGAGACCTCATAGGTCACGCAATAGTCCAGCGCCACCATTTCGAACTCGTCGGCCTTGCCCATCAAGCGCAGCGCCGCCATGCGCAGACGCCACCAGTCAGGCAGCGTGGAGCGATCTCCCGAAGGCGTCTGCGCCTCCAGCAGGGCATTGAGTTTTTCGACCCCCGAAAAGACAAGCTGGCCGTCGCGGTCGGCCCACAGGGTGAACTGGTCTGCCAATTGCGGTACAGCCCCTTCTTCAATACCGGCCAGGCGGGCCCACGACAAGGTCCAGGGCGATGCGGCGCGGGCCAGCGATGCCTGCAGCGCAGCCACAGACGACACCGCCACGGTGGGGGGGGCGTTCCAGCTGAAATCCTTGCGCACCGCTGCCGCCGGCGCAGCGCCAGCGCCGGTATCGACCGCCATGCCCAGTTGCTCGGGCATGGAAAACCACAGGGGCGCGGAGCGGCTGTACTGGGCTGCAAAGTCGATGGCCAGCGTATCGAAACGGTCGTGTTGCCCGGTAGCGCGGTACAGGTCAAACAGCGTCATCCAGATTTCGAGCTGCTGGGCGGGCTCATCCTGCTGGTGCTGCGCCAGCACGTCCAGCAAGCCGGATTCAGCCCCAGCATGGTCACCATTGGCAAACCGGATGGCGGCTTCTTCTAGATCGGGTTCGTGCACGAATTCCTCCGGTTCGAATGCGGGCGCGGGGGTTGCCACCGCAGCCGCGGGGACGCTGAAAGACGCTTCCTCTTCCGCAGATTCCCCTGAATGGGCATTCATTTGCGCATCGGCGCCGCCAAACCGACCGATGGCCATGCTGTCGTCCGCAAAGAGCGGTTGCACAGCGGCTTTGTTTTCAAGCGGTGCAGGCAGGCTGCCCGGCGCCGTCGGGGCATAAGCGCGTGCATGCACCGACTCGCTGACGTCCGCGCTGGACTCGGGCATCACACCCGGCTGGGTCGGGGCATCGGCGCCCTGCTTGCTTTTCCACCACTGCTGCGACATCTGCGCTTCGATCTCGTCGATCTTCTTGAGCGTGACGGCCCGCTCGTCGGGCGAGGCCATGCTGCTCTGAAAGAACGAGGGGCGCCCTGCTGCATCTTCCACACGGTGGCCCTGCAGCACTTCACGCTGGCGCAGCTTGCGCAGCTGATCGAACTCGCGGCGCCGCACAAAATCATTGCGGCGCTTGCGCTCGATCATCTCCTTGAGCATCTGCTTGCTGTACTGGCTTTCCCGGTCGTCCTGCAAGGAGTCGAGCTCGGTCCAGTTCACCGTCGGGTTCTTCACGAACCGAACCACCTTCGAAAGCAGGCCGCCAGGGGTGGTTTCTTCCTTGCTCATGGTTCAGGGTGCGCTGGGGTGGGTGATCCGGCCAGAGGCAGAAGGATCAGTCCCCAAACATCTTCTGCTTGAGTTCGCGGCGCTGCTGCGCTTCCAGCGACAGGGTGGCAGTGGGGCGCGCAATCAGGCGGCCCACGCCAATGGGTTCGCCGGTTTCGTCGCAATAGCCGTAGTCGCCAGCGTCGATGCGGGCGATGGACTGCTCGATCTTCTTGAGCAGCTTGCGCTCGCGGTCGCGGGTGCGCAGCTCCAGAGCGTGCTCTTCTTCGATGGTGGCGCGGTCAGCCGGGTCGGGCACGACCACGGTGTCTTCACGCAGGTGTTCGGTGGTTTCACCGGCGCTGTTGTGGATGTCCTGCTTGAGCTGAACGAGCTTGAGGCGGAAAAACGCCATCTGCTTGTCGTTCATGTACTCGCTGTCGGGCATGGCGATGACTTCAGCGTCGGTCAGCTCGGCGGCGGACTTGGTCTTCCAGTTGTTCGCCAGCTTGGGGTCTTTTTTGGCAGCCGCAAAGGTGGGCTGCGCTTGCACGGTCGTGGGCATGGTGTGTAGATAACTGGCTTTGGCAGCGGTCGAAGCCACTGACTGTGCCATGGATGGTACGGTCAATTGGGCCAATCGGGAAGAAGGCCGGGTTGTGCGCACGGGTACCTGTGAACCGGCCTGCAGCGCAGGCGCGGCAGGGGGAGGAGCCACCGGAGCGGGTGCTGCCGCCTTGGGCGCAGCAACGGCTTTGGTGGCCGGTTTGGCAACCGCCTTCGCAGGAGCAGCAGCTTTAGGGGCCGCAGGAGTGGCGGTGCTCTTTTTGGCGGCTGCGGGCGTTGCCTTGGTGGTCCCTTTGGTTTTGCTGGTCTCGGCTTTCACTTCCTGGTCTCCTCGCAATACGGGCAGGCCCCGGCTGCAGTGCAGCCAGGGGCGGGTGGCAAGCCTTCGGCGCTTTTACCGGGGCGCGATTGTATCGACCTGGACTGACTCAAACGGAAACGTTGCGGATACAACACAATTCCGCGCCAGGGCACTCGCCGTCAGGCTGCGACAGGGTTCATCCGACCAGGCTTTGCTCCAGGCCTTGCAGAAAGATGTCCTTGGGCAGGTCAATGCCAATGAAAACCATCTTACTGGTGCGCACTTCGCCCTCGGCCCACTGCGGGCCCAGGTCGCTGCCCATAAGCTGGTGCACGCCCTGGAAGATCACCTTGCGCTCGGTGCCCTTCATGTTGAGCACACCCTTGTAGCGCAGCATGCGCGGGCCATAAATGTTGACAATCGCGCCGAGAAAATCTTCCAGCTTGGCCGGGTCGAACGGACGGTCGGAGCGGTAGACAAAACTCTTCACATCGTCGTCGTGGTGATGGTGGTGTCCATGGCCATGCTCATGCTGGTGCGACGGGTGGCTGCAGTGCTCGCCATGCGCATGGTCGTGGTCATGGTGGTCGTGGTCGTGTCCGTCGCCTTCTTCCTTGAGGAAATCGGGGTCGATGTCCAGCTTGGCGTTGAGGTTGAAGCCCCGCAGGTCCAGCACCTCATTGAGCGGCACATCGCCGAAATGCACCGCCTTGATGGGCGCGCGCGGGTTCATGTGCTTCAAGCGATGGATCAGCGCGTCGGTCTCTTCTTTGGACACCAGATCGGTCTTGGACAGGAAGATCTGGTCCGCAAACCCCACCTGGCGGCGCGCCTCCTGGCGGTCGTTGAGCTGCTGCGGCGCGTGCTTGGCGTCCACCAATGTGATGATGGAGTCGATGAGGTAGGTCTCGGCGATCTCTTCGTCCATAAAGAAGGTCTGCGCCACCGGGCCCGGGTCGGCCACGCCGGTGGTCTCGATCACAATGCGGTCGAACTCCAGCAGGTTCTTGCGCTTCTTGGCGGCCAGCAGCTGCAGCGTCTCGCGCAGGTCTTCGCGGATGGTGCAGCAGATGCAGCCATTGCTCATCTGCACGATCTGCTCCTTGGATTCGGTCACCAGGATGTCGTTATCGATGTTCTCTTCGCCGAATTCGTTTTCGATGACGGCGATCTTCTGGCCGTGGGCCTCGGAGAGCAGGCGCTTGAGCAGGGTCGTTTTGCCCGAGCCCAGAAAGCCGGTGAGGATGGTGACAGGGATCAATGCCATAAATCAGTCTTTCAATAAGTCCAAACCACGCGCCACGGCGCGCGGCGCCCCAGCCAGCGGGGCGATTTTTTCAGTGTACCGAGGCTGTCAAGCCCCTGTAGGCGACGCGGGGCTCAGCCCTTGCGCATCACCACCAGGCCCTTGAGGTACTCCCCTTCCGGGAATTCCAGGGTCATCGGGTGGTCTGGCGCGCCGCCCAGGCGCTCCAGAATGAACCCGTCCACCCCGGCATCCGCACCGGCGGACGCCACGATCTTGTGGAACAGGTCGGCGCTGATGCCGCCCGAGCACGAGAAGGTGAACAGCACGCCGCCGGGCGTGAGCAGCTGCAGCGCCAGGCGGTTGATGTCCTTGTACGCCCGTGCCGCACGGTCGGCGTGCGCAGCCGTGGGCGCAAACTTGGGCGGGTCCAGGATGATGGCGTCAAAGCGCTGGCCTTCTTTCAGGAACTGGCGCAGCGAGGCATTCACGTCGGCGTCGAGAAAGGTGGCCCGATTCGGATCGAACCCGTTGAGCGCCACGTGGGCGCGGGCGCGCTCCAGGGCCGGGCCGGAGGAGTCGATCGATGTGACATGCCCATCCGCTGCGACGCCTGCAGCGCGCATGCCGGCCAGTGCCGCCACGCTGAAGCCGCCGGTGTAGCAAAAGCAGTTGAGCACGTGCTTCAAACCCAGGCGCTGGGTGTAGTCGGCAAAACGCTTGCGGCTGTCGCGCTGGTCCAGGTAGAAGCCGGTCTTGTGGCCTTCGGCAATGTTCAGCGTCAGGTTCCACTGGTGCTCGTGAATGGTGAGCTCCAGCGGCGGGCCTTCGCCTTCGCCCGGCGTGCCCGTGGGCCCGCCGCGCAGCCAACCGGTGGCTGGCTCCAGGCCCTCCAGCGAACGCACGCTGGCATCCGAGCGCTCATACAGCTTGGTCAGGCCTGTCTCGCGGAGCAACGCGTCCGCGATCACGCCTTTCCAGCGCTCGGTGCCAGCACTGGTGAACTGCGCCACCAGCGTGTCGCCATAGCGGTCCACGATCAGCCCCGGAAGTCCGTCGGATTCACCGTGCACCAGCCGAATGCCGTCGCTTTGCACGTCAAAACGGGCTCTGGCGATGATGGATCTTGCGCAAGCAGCTATGAAAAATGGAGCATCGATGCGCTGTGCCTCGTCAAAGCTCCACACCCGCGCGCGGATGCGCGAGCTGGGGCTGAACGCGGCCCAGGCCAGGAACTGGCCCTCGTGCGACTCCACGCGCACGGTCTCGCCGCTGTCGCCGCCGCCCTTGGCGATGGCCGATTCAAAAATCCAGGGGTGGCGGCGCAAGAGCGAGCGCTCTTTGCCAGGGCGAAGGCGAAGGGTTTTCATGCCGCTATTGTCGGTCCCCGCGCCGGTGAACCAAGCGCTCTGCCTGGCCTGCGTTGGCCGATCAAGCGTCCTCGCGCCGATCCACCAGCGATGCCATGGACGCCAGGTTCAGATCACCCACCAACACCCCCGCAAATTCGCCGTTGTCACCGCGCACGGGCACCGAGATCGTCAGGCAGAAATCCTCGGAGGCAGTCGACAGGTAGATCGCCGACACATAAGGCTGGCCGGATTCCTTCACCGCCAGAAAGTACGGTTGCTGGGCACGTTCGGCGCCCGCACCGCCCGCACGGATGCGCCCGTACATCGAGGGGTTGATCCAATTCGGGTAGCGCTGGCGGCCCTCGCCATCCAGTTCGAACAGCATTTCAAAGAACGGATACGCTTTGAACACATGGTCGAGCGCGTGCGGGTCGCGGCTGCGGGGCTGGGCCAGCAGGTGGTTAAGCATGTCGAGCGCGTGGGCCTCCCAATCCTGTTGGTGGCCGCTGCCGCTCTCGTGCAGGTGGATCAGCGGCGGGTCGGCTTCCACCACCACCACGCTGCCCCACTGCGACTTGCCCACCTTCTTGAGGTAGGCCGCGCGCTCGGCGGCGGCGGTGCTGTCCTGCAAGACTCCCGTGCTGCCATTGACACAGGCCACCGAAATGCTGGCGATGGGGTGGCGGTTGCCGTCCTCGGTGGTGAAGTAGCCACGCGCCACGTCCGATGGGTCGTAGAGGTGGCTGGCGAGTGCGGTGAACTGCGCGATCAGGCGCTGCAGCTGTTCTTGCAACTGCGGCTCTTCGCGGTCCAGCAGCAGGATGAAATCGTCGCCGCCGATGTGGCCGAGCAGCCGGTCCGAGCGGCTCACGAACACGTGGCGCAGGATCTCGGCCAGCGTGCGGATCATCGCGTCGCCCCGGATGAAGCCGTAGCGGTCGTTGAACGACTTGAAGTGGTCCAGGTCGATGTAGACCAGGTTCAGGCTGCCGTGGTGGCGGCCGATGCGCATCTCGATGGCCTGGCGCAGCGATGGCCCGGTGGGCAGCTGCGACAGCGGGTGCACGCTGGCGCCGTGCTCCTGCCGCGACAGGATGTGGGCCACCAGCATCATGGGCTCGACGACCCCGATGAACTCGCCCTCCGCCCCCACCACCGTCCAGTGGTCGGCATCGCCCCGGTCCAGGTACAGCGAGCGCGCCAGCACCGACAGCGAAACGTCGTGCGGCAGCACACGGCGCAGCGGCTGGCAGGCGGCCGCCAGCGTGCGCACCGAGCGCGACAGCACGCGGCCCCGTGCGATGGTGCAAATGGGCCGCCCCGCATCGGTGACCACGGCCCAGGGCAGCGCCGGGCTGGCGCGAAAGTGGCTGCGCACCTCGTCCAGCAGCGTGTCGATCTCGAACGCCACGCCGGGGTCGATCACGTCGGTGATGCGAAAGCGGTCATGCCGCTGCACGCGCCAGGCATCGTCGGTTTCAGGCAGCACCACGGGTTCATAGAGGGGCGTGGGCTGGGGCCGCGCAAACAGGTAGCCCTGCGCCAGGCGAATGCCCAGGCCCTGGCAGAAGGCCAGGTCTTCAGGCCGCTCCAGCCCCTCGGCGATCACTGTGGCGCCCAGGCGGTCGGCCATCGAGACAATGGCTTCAAGCAGCACCGAGCGCACGCGGCTGCCCTGCGCCTCGTGCACCAGCGTGCGGTCGATCTTGATGAAGTCGGTGCGCACCATGGCCAGCGTGGAGAGGCTGTTGAACCCCGCGCCCATGTCGTCGAGCGCAATGCGCAGGCCCTGCGCACGCAGCGCATCGCAGCGCTCGGCCAGGCGCGTGGCATCCACGCGCTCGCTCTCCACCACCTCGATCACCACGTCGCGCCGGTCCAGCCCCAACTCGCGCATCCAGCCCAGCAATTGCGTGATCCAGTCTTCGTGCAGCAGCGTGGAGGGCATCACGTTGAGGAACAGCGGCACGCCCGGCGCAATGCGTTGGGCCTTGAGCATCAGCGCCTGCTGCTGCATCTCCAGGTCCAACTCGTCCTGGCGGCCCAGCCGACGCGCGAGGCTGAAGGCTTCGTCGCCCGACAGCATCTGCTGGTCGGGCGTGCGCATGCGGCACAGGGCCTCGTGCGCGAACACCTGGCCGTTGCTGGCGATGTCCACGATGGGCTGGAAATGCACCTCCAGCCGCTCGCGGATGTCGTGCAGCATCCACGGGTAGCGCAGGCGCGCCACCAGCGCGTTGAAGGGCACGGCCGCCTCCAGCATGAAGGTGGATGAACTCAGGAACACCCGCGCGTTGGCGTCGGGGTTGTACAGCGGCACGGCCAGCGTGGCGGCCAGGGTCTGCGGGTCGGTGGATTGCTCCAGCTTGGACAGCAGCTCCCCCAGCCCGTCGGCCGGGAGGTTCATGAAATGCCAGACCTGCGGCGCCACGCGCAGCGCTCCCAGCCGCTCCCAGGCGGGCGGGAGGTAGTGGCCTTCGTACTTGAGCAACAGTTCCATCGGGGGCCCCGGCTAATGTCTTGCCTGCCACGAAGCAAATAGCAGGCCGCCAGGCGCAGCACCAGTGTGGTGCCCCATAATCAACTATCAAAAAAGGAGCTATCAGCGCTTTACCAGTATGCGCTGGAGGCCTTTTTTGCTTATATCCGCTGGTTCATTCCGGCTTGCGCCGGGCGCGCGGGTGGGCCGCGTCGTACACCTTGGCCAGGTGCTGAAAATCGAGCCGCGTGTAGACCTGCGTGGTGGTGATGTTGGCGTGGCCCAGCAGCTCCTGCACCGCACGCAAATCCCCGCTGCTTTGCAGCAAATGGCTGGCAAACGAATGGCGCAGCATGTGCGGGTGCACCGGCGTGGTCAGCCCCGCCTGCTGGCTGCGCTGGCGCAGGCGCAGCCAGATGGACTGGGCCGTGAGGCGCTTGCCACGCTGGCCCACAAACAATGCGGTGTCGAGCCGTGCCGAGCCCTCGCCGCCAAACGGCGTTGCGCGCAGTTGCAGCCACGCCTGCAACGCTTCGGTGGCGGCGCGCCCCACAGGCACGCTGCGGCGCTTGCTGCCTTTGCCGAACACATGGGCTTCGCCCGCTTGCAGATCGATCCAGCCGCGGCCCAGGCGCTGGGTGTCGGCATTGGGGATGGCGTCGAGCCCGGCCAGCTCACCGACCCGCAGACCGCATCCATACAGCAGCTCCACCATGGCCGCATCGCGCGCCTCCAGCCACGGGTCGGCGCCGGTGTTGTCGAACTCGGCCAGCCGCACGGCGTCGTCCACACCCAGCGCCTTGGGCAAGGGCTTGGGCGCCTTGGGCGCGCGCACGTCCTGCACGGGGTTGTGCGGGATCAGCCCCTGCCGCCCCGCCCACGTGAAGAATCCGCGCCAGCCCGAGAGGATGAGCGCAATGCCCCGCCCGCTGCGCCCGCCGCTGTGCATCTGCGCCACGAAGCGGCGGATGTGGGCGCTCGTGAGTTGCAGCAGCGGCACGTTCACGCCAGCGGCAAATTGCGTGAGTTTTTCGAGGTCCAGCGTATAGAGCGTGAGTGTGCGCGCCGCCAGCCGCTTCTCGACGCGCACATGCTCCAAGTAGCGCAGGACGTGGGGGTCGAGCGCCAAGGGTGTGGGGGCTGAGGAGGTTGTGGTGGGCGTATCCGACATGGTGACCGTGGCTGATCCGCCGCACAGTTTCCGTGGAGCGGGCTACTTCAGGCGCAGCAGTGCGGCGCTGGCGAGTTCGGCCATGCGCGACAGAAATTCGGTGCCCATCGTGGCGTCGAACCGCTGCGGGTCTGGCGAGCCCAGCACCAGCAGGCCAAAGGCGGGCGTGGTGCTGTCGATGGCGCCTTCGCGCAGGGGCAGCAGGGCCAGCGACTGCGCGGGTTCGCCCGCCTCGTTGGCCAGCCATGCGGCGGGCTCAAAACCCAGGTTGGGGCCGCAAAACGGCATGGTGAGCGACGAGGCAAACGCGCGGGCGTCTTCACTGGCGCCCTGGGTGAAGTCGGCGTCGATGTACGGCGCTGCCACCTCCCACACACGCACGGCGGCCTGTGGCACGTCGAACAAGGTGCGCACGCCATCGACCACGGCCTGGGGCAAGTCGAACGGGTCGCGCACCTGCAGCAGGCTGCCCGTCCACTGGTGGACCTTGTGGGCAATCGCGGCGTTTTCGGAGCTGTTGCGCACCATTTCCATGATGCGCTGCTCCAGACCCTTGATCTTCTCGCGCAGCATTTCGGCCTGGCGCTCCTGCAGGCTCACCGCGCGTGCTCCATGGGGGCTGGTGATCTGCACACTGGCCAGCACCTCAGCATGGCGTTCGAAAAAGCCCGGCGTGTTGGTGAGGAACTGGGCGATGTCGTCTTCGGTGATCGGGGGGATGTGGGAGGTGCTCATACGAGGGTGTCTGGAATGTCGATCTGGCCTTCGAACACCGTGGTGGCGGGGCCGGTCATGAAAACGGAGTCGGCCGGCTGGCCACTCCAGGCAATGGTGAGCCGGCCGCCGCGCGTGTCCACATGCACCTCGTGGTCGAGCAGCCCCAGGCGGATGCCGGACACGACCGCGGCGCAGGCCCCGGTGCCGCAGGCCAGCGTCTCGCCAGCGCCGCGCTCGAACACGCGCAGGCGCACATGGGCGCGGTCCACGATCTGCAGGTAGCCCGCATTCACCCGCTGCGGAAAGCGCACGTGGTTTTCGATGAGGGGGCCGGTCTCTGCCACGGGTGCGGTGTCCACGTTGTCCACCAGCTGAACGGCATGGGGGTTGCCCATGGAAACCACCGCTACTAAAACAGTAGCTTCTAGCGCTTTACCAGTAAGCGCTAGCGGCCATTTTTGGCCTGATCCTTGCGCCACGGGCATCAGGCCGGTGGCATCGAACGGCACCTGGGCGGGTTCCAGCACGGGCTGCCCCATGTCCACCGTGACGCGTCCGTCGGACGTGAGCTGCGGGGCAATCACGCCGCTTTGGGTCTGCACGCGGATCGTGTCCTTGCCGGTCAGGCCCTTGTCGTGCACAAAGCGCGCAAAGCAGCGCGCGCCGTTGCCGCATTGCTCCACCTCGCCGCCATCGGCGTTGTGGATCACGTATTCAAAATCGATCCCCTCGCCCGGGGAAGGCCGCACGGTGATGATCTGGTCGGCTCCCACGCCGAAGTGGCGGTCGGCCAGGAAGCGGTATTGGGCGGCGCTGAGCCCCAGGCGGCCCTGGGTTTCGTCGAGCACCACAAAATCGTTGCCCGCGCCCTGCATTTTGGTGAAGCGAATCTTCATGGGAAGGGATTATCGCCCCGGCCCTGCACCCCGCCGCGCGCAGGCGTACGCTTGGCAGTTTTCATTCATCCACCCGGCTTTTTCAGGAACTGCGCATGACCGATCTTTCCGCTTTTGCCATCACCCGCAAGTGGCCCGCCCGGCACCCCGACCGCATCCAGCTGTATTCCCTGCCCACGCCCAACGGCGTGAAGGTGTCGATTGCGCTCGAAGAATTGGCGCTGCCGTATGAGCCGCACCTGGTCAGCTTCGAGACCAACGACCAGACCTCGCCCGAATTTCTCTCGCTCAACCCCAACAACAAGATCCCCGCGATCCTGGACCCGAACGGCCCGGACGGACAGCCGCTGGCGCTGTTCGAATCTGGCGCCATCCTGGTCTACCTGGCCAGCAAGGCGGGCCAGTTGCTCCCCGCCGATACCGCAGGGCGATACGAAACCCTGCAGTGGGTGATGTGGCAGATGGGCGGCCTGGGCCCCATGTTTGGCCAGCTCGGGTTCTTCCACAAGTTCGCGGGCAAGGACTATGAAGACAAGCGCCCGCGCGACCGCTACGTGGCCGAATCGAAGCGCCTGCTCAAGGTGCTGGACGAGCGCCTCAGAGGCCGCCAGTGGGTGATGGGCGACCAGTACACGATTGCCGACATCGCCATCCTGCCGTGGGTGCGCAACCTGGTGGGCTTTTATGGCGCGGGCGATCTGGTGGAGTTCGGCCAGTTCAAGGAGGTGCAGCGCGTGCTGGATGGCTTCGTGGCGCGCCCGGCCGTGGACCGGGGGCTGAACATTCCCGCCCGCGGCTGAAGTGCACCATGGTGCGACGGCGCGGCTATCTGCCCCCGGTTTGACATCGCTCAAGCCTGCGGGCGCGTTGTGCCCGGCCGCAGCACCTACCATGGGCTCCACAAAAAAAGGGAGTGCCCCATGGGTTTGATGGTTGACGTTCTGGACCGGCTGGAGGCGCAAGACTTCCAGGCGGCCGCACAGGCTGTGCTGGCTGAGAACAGCGCAATCGCCTTGATTGAGTTGCTGGAGATGCTGTGGAACTGCGAGCCCCGCAGCGCCGATGGGGTGATCGACGCCGTGCTGCAGCGCCTTCAGCAGCTGCGGGCCTTGCGCTGAGGTGTGCTGCGCCGGGCGCGCAGCTACCCCAGGCGCTCTTGCAGAAAATCCAGAAAACACGCAATGCGCGCTGCCAGCTGCGTGTTGCGGTAATACACCGCGCTGATGGGCTGGCGCACGTCCACCGTGTCCCGCGCCAGCACCTGCACCAGGTCGCCCCGGGCGCGGTCGCCCGCCGTCATGAAGTCCGACAGGCACACGATGCCGGCACCCTGCAGCGCCAAGTGGCGCAATGTCTCGCCGCTGGAAGCGGTGACCTGTGGCACCACGGGCCATTCGTCGCCATGCGCGCCGCGCAACGGCCAGCGGTTGAGAGACTCTGGCTGCGCAAACCCCAGCAGCGTGTGGCGCGCAGGGTCTGACAACTCCTGTACCGTGCGGGGCTTGCTGTGGGCTTCCAGGTAGGCCGGGCTGGCCAGCACGCGGATGCGGCTGGTGCACAGCGGCCGCGCGTGCAAGGTCGAATCGCGCAGGTGGCCGATGCGGATGGCCACGTCGGTGCGGCGCTCCAGCAGGTCGATATTGAGCTCGTCCGTGTCCAGCTCCAGCGTGATCTGCGGGTAGGCACGGCGGAACGCAGGCACAAGGGGCACCACGGCGTGCAGCATGAACGGCGTGGCCGCATTCACCCGCAACCGCCCGGCGGGCTGTTGGCGGCGCGCCGCCATGTGCTCCTCGGCGTCTTCGATGGACGCGAGGATGGCGCGCGTGCGCACCAGAAACGCTTGGCCCTCTTCGGTCAGTTCGGTCCGGCGCGTGGTGCGGCGCAGCAGTGTGGTGTCCAGCTTTTTCTCCAGCCGCGCCAGGGCGCGGCTGATGCCTGAAACGGTCTGGCCCAGTGCATCGGCCGCTGCGGTGATGGAGCCGCCATCCACCACGGCCACAAAAGCCTGCAGTTCTTCCAGCGTGGTTTTCATGCACTGATTGTTGACTGTGCAGCAAATATTTTTGGCTGATCACCGTATTTTTCTGCAAAGCAAGGGGCGTCAGACTTCCGGTCATCGGTACGCATTCGTACGTTGTTGCCAGGAGTTTTTTCCATGCCCATTGCCCTGCTCGCGCTGACGCTCAGCGCCTTCGCCATCGGCACGACCGAGTTCGTGATCGTTGGCCTGCTGCCCACCGTGGCGGCGGACCTGGCCATCAGCCTGCCTTCGGCCGGGCTGCTGGTCAGCCTCTACGCACTGGGGGTTGCCATCGGCGCGCCCGTGCTCACCGCCCTCACGGGCAAGCTGCCGCGCAAGGCGCTGCTGCTGGCGCTGATGGCCCTGTTCACCGCCGGCAACTTGCTGGCTTGGCAGGCGCCGAGCTACGAGACGCTGGTGGCCGCGCGCATCCTGACCGGGTTGGCGCACGGGGTGTTCTTCTCGATCGGCTCGACCATCGCTACCGGCCTGGTGCCGCGCGAGAAGGCCGCCAGTGCCATCGCGATCATGTTCACCGGCCTCACGGTGGCGCTGGTCACCGGCGTGCCGCTGGGCACTTTCATCGGCCAGCATTTCGGCTGGCGCGAAACCTTCCTGGCCGTCTCCGCGCTGGGCGTGGCTGCCTTCATCGGCAGCGCCCTGTTTGTGCCGCGCAACCTGGCGCACACCCCGCCCGCCTCGCTGCTGCAGCAGGCCAAAGTGCTGGCGGAACCGCGCCTGCTGCTGGTGTATGCCAAGACGGCCATCGGCTACGGCGGCACGTTCATTCCGTTCACCTTTCTCGCGCCCATCCTCACCGACATCTCGCGCTTCAGCGCCGGCGCGGTGGGCTGGGTGATGCTGGTGTACGGTGTGTCGGTGGCCGTGGGCAACCTCTGGGGCGGCAAGCTGGCTGATCGGCTGGGGCCCATCCCGGCGCTGCGCATCATCTTTGCGTTGCTGGCGGCCGTGTTGCTGCTGCTGCAGTTCACCGCACCCCACCCCTGGCTGGCCGTGGGCACCGTGCTGCTGTGGGGCGCCACGGCGTTCGGCAATGTGCCGGGGCTGCAGGTGTACGTGGTCAAGCAGGCCGAGCGCTTTACGCCGCAGGCGGTGGACGTGGCCTCGGGCCTGAACATCGCGGCCTTCAACCTGGGTATTGCAGGCGCCGCCTGGGCCGGTGGCCTGATCGTGACGCACCTGGGCCTGCAGCACACGCCGTGGATCGGTGCGCTGGTGGTGCTGGTGTCGCTGGCCCTCACGCAGTGGAGCGGTGTGCTGGACCGGCGCAGCGGCATCCCTGTGCGCTCTGCCGGCCCGGTGCCTGTGGGGCACTAGGTTCCGTTTTCCCTCTGATCTTTCCCTTGTCCATCCCCGTCACTACAGGAACCGCCATGACATCCCCCCACCTCTCTCTTCCCGCCTTCGGCGTCGGCACCTTCCGCCTTCAGGGCCAGGTCGTGATCGACTCCGTGCGCAACGCGCTGGACCTGGGCTACCGCGCCATCGATACCGCGCAGATCTACGGCAACGAGGCCGAAGTCGGCCAGGCTGTGGCCGAAAGCGGCGTGCCGCGCAGCGCACTGTTCATCACCACCAAGGTCTGGACCGACAACCTGCCCGCGGAGAAGCTGGTGGTCAGCCTGAAGGACAGCCTGCACAAGCTGCGCACGGACCATGTGGACCTGGCCCTGATCCACTGGCCCTCCCCAGGCGGTGCAGTGCCCGTGGCCGAGTTCATGGGCGCCTTGGCCGAAGCCAAGCACCTGGGCCTGACACGGCAGATCGGTGTTTCCAACTTCACGGTGGCGCTGATGCGCGAAGCCATTGCCGCCGTGGGCGCAAGCGCCATCGCCACCAACCAGGTCGAGCTGCACCCCTATCTGCAAAACCGCACGGTGACCGGGTTCGCCCAGAGCCAGGGCATATCCGTCACCTCGTACATGACGCTGGCCTACGGCAAGGTGCTCAAAGACCCGGTGATCGAGGCCATTGCGCGCTCCCACTCGGCCACCCCGGCCCAAGTGGCGCTGGCCTGGGCGCTGCAACGGGGCTACGCGGTGATCCCCTCTTCCACCCGGCGCGAGAACCTGGCGAGCAACCTGAAGGCGCAACAGCTGCGCCTGAGCGATGCGGACATGTCGCAGATCGCTGCGCTGGACCGCGGCGGCCGCATGGTCGACCCCGAAGGGCTCGCACCCGCCTGGGATTGATTAGGTACATCCCCCTGAGGTGCTTCGCGCCTTCCCCCTTCTCTCGAATGGCTGCGCAATTCGGGAAGGGGGACACTGCCAGCGCGGCGGGGCGGCCCTTGCGCGGCAGCCCTGGCATGGGCAGCGCCAATTTCTCGGCCTGTTACCAAGCGACACATAACGTCGTGACGCTGCAAGGAAAGCTTGCCTCAGACGCCTGTCACCACGCGCACGAAGGCCGGCACCACGCCCAGTTGGTCATCGCGCCGCTGCAACGCATGCACATCCGCGCGGGGCGACTTGGCGCCCAGGCCCTTGAACACCACGCGCGGCCCGAACAAGGTGCCCAGTGACGAAGGCACCAGGGCCACGCCCAACCCGGCGGCCACCAGGCTCAGCACGGCCGCCAGCTCCACCGTGGTCTGCGCCACCCGGGGCGCGAAGCCGGCCTGCACGCAGCACTGCACCATGTGCTCGGCATGGGCCGATGAATCGCGGCGCAGCATCACGAAGGGCTCGCTGCGCAGGTCCTTCAAGGCCAGCGCCTTGCGTGCCGCCAGCGGGTGGCCGGGTGGCAGGGCCGCCATCACGGGGTCGGGCCACAGCAGGGTGCTGGTGAGCTGGTCGTCGTTGACCGCCGTGCGCGAGATGCCCACGTCGATGCGCTTGTCGCGCAGAGCCGCCTGCTGCAGCGAGGGCTGCATTTCATGCAGCACCACATCCACGCCGGGGTGGCTTTGCCGGTAGCGCGCCAGCGCCGCCGGAAACGGCCCCAGGAAGTGCGAGCCCGACAGCCCCACTTCGATGCGCCCCGCCTGCCCCTGGCCGATGGCCGCCACACGCTGGCGCGCCGTGTCCAGCCGCTCCAGCACCGCGCGCGCATCGGCCAGGTAGGCCTGGCCCGCCAGCGTCAGCTCCACGCGCCGGCTGGTGCGCACAAACAACTGGGCGCCCAGTTCTTCTTCGAGCTGGGCGATCTGCAAGCTCAGCGGTGGCTGCGAGACATGCAGGCGCTGCGCGGCGCGCGTGAAGCTCAGTTCCTCGGCCAGGGCGATGAAGTAACGCAGGTGGCGCAGTTCCATTGATACTTTTCCGGTCTAGATCAAGACCAACAATATATTGGACTGCCAGCCCCGCCGTTTCGACAATACGCCCAGACCACAACAACCCGGCGGAGACATTCATGAAGATTTCACACGGCCTGCTGGCTGCCTCGCTCGCTCTTTCCAGCTTGGCCATGGCGCAGGACCAGTACCCCAGCAAGCCCATCACGCTCACCGTGCCCAACCCGCCCGGTGGCGTGGTGGACACCTCGGCCCGCCTGCTCAATGAGCCGCTGACGCGCGTGATCGGCCAGCCGGTGGTGATCGACAACAAGGCGGGTGGCAGCGGCAACGTGGCCTACGGCGCCGTGGCCCGCGCCAAGGCCGATGGCTACAACCTGCTGATCTCGTATTCGGCCTACCACGTGGGTAACCCGGCCCTCACCCAGAGCCTGCCCTGGGAGACCAAGGACTTTGCCCCCGTGGCCCTGCTCACGGTGGCCACCAACGTGATTGCCGCCCACCCCTCGGTGCCGGCCAATAACCTCAAAGAATTCATTGCGTACCTCAAGGCCAACCCGGGCAAGGTGAACTACGCGTCGCAGGGCAACGGCTCGCTCTCGCACATCGGTACCGAGATCTTCAAGCAGCAAAGCGGCACCTTCATGACCCACATCCCCTACCGTGGCTCGGGCCCGGCGGTGGCCGATGTGCTGGCGGGCCAGGTGCAGGTGTTCATCACCACGCCGCCGTCGGTCATGCAGCATGTGGTGAACGGCAAGCTCAAGGCCTTTGCCGTGACCGGCAGCAAGCGCCATCCCGGCCTGCCCAATGTGCCCACCGTGGCAGAGGCCGGCATGCCCGACTTCAAGCTCGAAGCCTGGGTGGGCCTGTTCGCCCCGGCCGCCACGCCGCCTGCGGTGGTCTCCAAGCTCACGGCCGACGTGAAGAAAGCCCTGGAGATGCCCGAGACGCGCCAGCGCGCCGACGCCGCCGGCATCGAGCTGCGCTACCTGCCGCCCGACGCCCTTGGTGACCTGGTGAAGACCGAAACCGCCTACTGGGCCAAGACCATCAAGGCCGCAGGCATCAAGGCCGACTGACCAGCCCACAAACCTCACCTGCGCGATCCATTCCCGGCGCTCCACGGGCCGGGCGGGCAGCGCTTTGCCCATTGATTCCTGAAAGGACACCCACCATGCAACGCACCTACCGCATCGGGCAGATCGTGCCCAGCTCCAACACCACCATGGAGACAGAGATCCCGGCCATGCTGCGCGCGCGTGAGCAGATCCTGCCTGAGCGCTTCAGCTTCCACGCCAGCCGCATGCGCATGCAGAAGGTCACCAAGGAAGAGCTGGCTGCGATGGACCGCGACTCCGACCGCTGCGCGCTGGAGCTGTCGGACGGCAAGATGGACGTGATGGGCTACGCCTGCCTGGTGGCCATCATGAGCATGGGCCTGGGCTACCACCGCGCGTCCGAAAAGCGGCTGCATGAGGTCACCGTGGCCAATGGCAAACCCGCACCGGTAGTGTCGAGCGCAGGCGCACTGGTCGAAGGGCTCAAGGCCATGGGCGCCAAGAAAGTGTCGGTGCTCACGCCGTACATGAAGCCGCTGACCCAGCTGGTGGTGGACTACATCGAGCACGAAGGCATTGCCGTGCACGACAGCCTGTCGCTGGAAATTGCCGACAACCTGCAGGTGGGCGCGCAGGACCCGGCCGCGCCGGCCGAACTCGTGCAGCGCCTGGACACGCGCGGCGTGGACGTGGTGGTGATCTCCGCGTGTGTGCAGATGCCCTCGCTGGCGTCGGTGCAGGTGGCGCAGGACCGGCTGGGCCTGCCCGTGGTGTCTGCTGCTGCATGCACCACCTGGGCCATGCTCAAGCGCCTGGGGCTGGAAACGCGGGTGCCCAACGCAGGCGCCTTGCTCTCCGGCACCTACTGATTGCGCCAGGGGCCGCACGCGCCGCGTTTGGCGAAAGCCGCCGGCCGGCAGGCTGCAGGGCAACGCCGGATAATGGCCCGATGCCCCGCACCAACCAACAACTGCACCCCCACCGCGAACCTGTTGCCACCCGCCCGGCCGCCACCGTGCTGCTGTTGCGCGATGCCCCGGCTGAGGGCGGTCTGGAAGTTTTGATGACACGGCGCTCGCCCACGGCCAGCTTTGCGCCCAATGCCTATGTGTTTCCCGGCGGTGGCATCGATGCGCTCGACGCCGCGCCCGCCACCCACGCGGCCGCTGACCGCCGCCCCCAGCAGAGCGACCTGCGCCTCACACAAGCCATTGCGGCCATTCGCGAGAGCTTTGAGGAGCTGGGGATTTTGCTGGCCCGCCATGCCGACGGCCCTCGCAAAGGGCAGATGGCCGACACCAGCGACATCGCCGCCATCGACCGCCACCAGCCTTTTGCCGCGCAGTGCCATGCGCGCGGCCTGCGCCTGGCGGCCGACTGCGTGTATCTGCTGGCGCACTGGACCGCCGACCGCGACCTGGCGCGCCGCTTCGACGTGCAGTTTCTGGTCGCCCGCATGCCCGAGGGGCAAGAGCCCGTGGCCGATGAGGCCGAGCAGTTTGAGCCCGTGTGGGTGCGCCCGGCCGATGCGCTGGCGCGGCACGAGGCGGGTCAGTTCTTCATGATCTTCCCCACCATCCGCACGCTGCAGCGGCTGGCAAAGTTTGCCAATGCCCAGGCCGTGCTGGACGCCGTGGCCAGCGAACAGCCCCTGTGGGTCAGTTGCCCCCGCGCCGGCACGCTGGCCGGCAAGGAGGCGCGCTACATGGAAGACGACATGCCCTTTGGCGAGCTGGCGCTGGTGTGCCCCGACGGCCAGATCGTGCACCCGCTGGACTGGCAGACCGAGCGCCCCGTGCCGCTGCTGCGCAACGTGCAGCGCCTGACGGCCCCCAACCCCGGCGTGATGACCGGCCCCGGCACCAACAGCTACCTGGTGGGCGACCCGGCGACCGGCTACATCGCCATTGACCCCGGCCCGGCCGATGCCGAGCACCTGGACAAACTCTGGCGCGCTGCGGGCGGCGACATCCGCATGATCGTGTGCACGCATTCGCACGCCGACCACTCGCCGGGCGCCGCGCCGCTGCAAGCCATGTGCGTGCAGGCGGGCAAGGCCAAGCCGCCCATCCTGGGCCTGCCCTCAGCCCCTACGGCCCGTGCCGCCAGCCAGTTCACGCCGGACCGCGCGCTACAAAATAATGAGCTACTGGCGCTTTCAGGACAAGCGCCAGAGGGCCAAATCACCCATACCCTGCAGGTCATCTACACCCCCGGCCATGCTGCCAACCACCTGTGCCTGCTGCTGGTGGAAGACGCCGTGCTCTTCAGCGGCGACCACATCCTGAACGGCAGCACCACCGTGGTGGACCCACCGGACGGCAACATGGCCGACTACCTGGATTCGCTGGACCGCCTGGATGCCGTCTGCACCGAGCATGGCGTGGAATTCATCCTGCCCGCGCACGGCTACGTGCTGGGCAATGCGCGGGGAGCCATCGCCAAACTCAAGGCCCACCGCCTGGCGCGTGAGGCCAAGGTGCTGGCCGCCATGCAGGCGCTGCCCCAGGGCAGGATGGAGGACTGGGTGCAGCATGCGTACGACGACGTGCCGCCGCGGATGTGGCCCGTGGCCCAGCGATCGCTGCTCGCGCATGTCGAACGCATCCGAGCCTTCCAGCCCGGGAACAACTGAAGTCCCCTGAGGGGCTGCGCCTTCTCTCTTAGGTAGAACGCTACCCGTGGCCCTGCTTGGGTCAGCGCCGTTGGAGGCTCGGGTGGACAATCACGCCTTGCTTGCCACGGCGCTGACGCCTCCCTCTGCGCATTCGCGGCCCAGGCGAACGCTTACTTATTTGCACCATGACCGACAAGAACCCTGACCCCTCCCACATCCGCCTGGCCAAACGTGTGGCCGAGCAGTTGAGCTGCTCGCGCAGCACGGCCGAGCAATTCATCGAAGGCGGCTTTGTGAGCGTGGACGGCCAGGTGGAGGAAGCCCCCGGCGCGCGCGTGCGCCCCGACCAGGTGGTGGCGATGGCACCCGATGCCAGCCTGCTGGAGCTGACCCCAGTGACCTTGCTGCTGCACAAACCCGCGGGGTTTGAAGCGGGACTGGGCATGCCCGCCGGGCAAGCGGCCCACGCCAGCCGCAGCCAGGGCGCGCCTCAGGCCATCGCTCTGCTCAACACGGCATCGCACCTGCCCGAGGACGCCTCTGGCATCCGCGTGCTGCAGCGCCACTTCAAGCAGCTCGAATGCTTCACGCCCCTCCCCACCGAAGCCGGCGGGCTGGTGGTGTACACGCAGGACAAGCGCATCGCGCGCAAGCTGGCGGAGGACATCGAATCGCTGGAGCAGGAATGCATCGTCGAGGTGGCGGGAGAGATCGCACCCAACGGCCTGCAGCGGCTTTGCCACGGCCTCAGCTTCAACGGCCGGCCGCTGCCGCCCATCAAGGTGAGCTGGCAGAACGAGACCAAGCTGCGCTTTGCCTTGAAAGGCATCCGCCCCGGGCAGATCTCCGCCATGTGCGAAGCGGTGGGCCTGGCGGTGGTGGGCCTCAAACGCATCCGCATTGGCCGCGTACCGCTGGCCAAAGTCCCCGAAGGGCAGTGGCGCTACCTGCAGCCGTGGGAGAAGTTCTGAGAACGTGTTTACGTGCTTGTCAGGGCCGCGTTGCGCCTGCCCCGATAGCTACCAAAAACATAGCTAGTAGCGCTTACTCATCAAGCGCTAGAGGCCTTTTGGCTTAAAACTCTCTTGCCCGGTGCGCTGCTACACTGCGCGGCAAACAAACACACAGGAGGGAATGGATGAGCCAAGTTCCATCAGACAGCGCAGGCGGGCCAATGTCGACCTTCATGCCGCAGAACATCGACGCCTACCCGCTCGAGTTCACCGGCACCGGGGGCGAGTACTTCAGGGTCTGGATCGTCAACGTGCTGCTGTCCATCGTCACGCTGGGCATCTACACGCCCTGGGCCCGGCGCCGTACCGCGCAATACTTTTACAGCCACACCCTGGTCGCGGGCAGCCCGCTTGAATTCACGGCGCAGCAGCGCCGCATGGTGGTGGGCTTTGTGCTGCTGATGCTCATCACCCTTGCCTACAACATCGCCGTCAACACTGGTCAGGATCTGGCCGTGGGCCTGTTTCTGCTGGGCGGCGCGCTGCTGGCGCCCTTCATCTGGGCCAGTGCCATGCGTTTTCGCCTGGGTGCCACGCGCTGGCGCGGTCTGCGGCTGCAGTTCACCGCCAGCTGGAAAGAGGTGTACACCGCCAGCTGGCCCGTTTTTGCCATTGCGCTGATCTGGTTCGGCGTGTTCTTTGGGCTGCAGATGCTGTCGCCCGAACTTGCACAGGCCCTTGACGCGGTCGAGGACGAGAGCGAGAAGATGCCCATGCCCAGCTTCACGCCCGCCATGGGCGGCCTGATCACGCTGGGCGTGGTGCTCACGCTGCTGTGCTTCATCCGCCTGGAGTTCAACTACAAAAGCCTGCTGGTGCTCAGAGCCCAACTGGGCGCGGAGCGCGGCCGCTGGAAGCCTGTGTACATGGACTTCGTCAAGGTCTGGCTGGCCACGGTGCTGGTGTTCATCCTGAGCGTGGTGTTGCTCTTCCTCGTGGGCACACTGCTGGCGGGCGGCACCATGGCGCTGGGCGCAGGCCTGGGCAGCAGGCTCGGAATGTGGCTCTTCGTGCTGGTCTTCGTTGCCATCATTGGCGGTGTCGCGTTTTTCTTCCTCGCCTCCGCCCCCGCGCGCGCCTACCGCGAGGCGCGCATGTTCCAGCTCATGTGGAACAACATCGGCGTGAGCCACGTGGCCCGCTTCAAATGCCACCTGCCCACCAGCAGTTACGTCTGGCTGCGCATCAAGAACCTGCTGCTCACCGTGATCACGCTCGGCTTCTACCGCCCGTTTGCGCGGATCAGTGAATACCGCATGAAGTGCGAGTCCGTCACCCTGCACGTCAAGGGCGGCGTGGAGCAGGTGGCCGGTGCCATGGTGCGCCAGCAGCAAGGTGGCTTGGGCGACGCATTGGCGGATGCGGCGGGCCTGGATCTGATTGGCTAGCCAGCATCATCACCCAGCGGCCACTGCGCTTTAGCGCATAGGCCGCTGGAACGCAACGCACCCTTTTTTGCAGGCTGCGCACGACCTGAAACCGGATGGATAGTCACGATGACCGAGCCCCTTCCCACCAGCACGTTGGTCCCTGGGCGTTGGTTTGACGGCCTCAGCAGCAAAGCACAGCCTGTGATGGTGGGCCTGCAGCCCACACCGCGGGGGCCGTCGCTGGCACTGCACCCGCTCTCGCAACCCGGGGCCAAGCCCGTGGTCTTTGCCTGGAAGGATGTGGGCTGGCCCGAAGCCTGGAACGAGCGCAAGCCGCAACTGCGCGTGGTGGTGGACCTGCGCGACCACGGCAGCGTGGAAATCGACGCCGTCACCGAATGGCGCGCCGCACTGGCGGCAACGGGTGACCGCCCTGGCATTGCCCAGCGCATGCAGACCCGCTGGCCCGTGTTGTTGGGGGTGACGGTGGCCGCCGTCATCGGCCTGACGCTGTTTTACCGCTATGGCACACCATGGGCCGCCACGCAGCTCACGCGCTTCGTGCCCCTGCGCTGGGAAACCAGCGTGGCCGAAAACGTGCTCAAAGGCATGGACGACGGCACCCTCAAACCCAGCAAGCTGCCCAAAGAGCGGCAAGACCAGCTCAAGGCACGCTTCGACGCGCTGGTGCAGCAAACGCCCCACACCCTGCACCGCTATCCCGGCTACCGCCCCCCTCTGTCTCTGGAGTTCCGCTCGGGCATGGGCGCCAATGCCTTCGCCCTGCCCGGCGGCAAGGTGGTGATGACCGATGGCATCGTCAAAGCCGCTGCGGAAAAAGGCCTGCCCGACGACGCCCTGGTGGGCGTGCTCGCCCATGAGATCGGCCACGTGATGTACCGCCACACCACCCGCATGGTGGTGGAGCAAGGCGTGCTGAACATGGGGCTGGGCCTGGCTCTGGGCGATGTGTCGGGCATCGTCTCGACCGGCGCCTCGGTGCTCACCGGCCTGGCCTACAGCCGCAACCACGAACGCGAGGCCGACTGCTACGCCATCGCCGTGATGCGACATGCGGCCCTGCCCACTGCGCCCATGGGGAAGCTGTTGCTGGCGATTGCGCACGATGAAGAGGAGCGCGAAGAAGATCGCAAGAAGCAAGCAGAAAAGCCCCCCCAGAAGGACGCCGAGGCCGCACAGGCTCCCCAGCCCACCCCTCGCAAGCGCACGCAAGGTGCTGACGAGCCTGAGCACCCTGTTTGGTCGCTGCTCAGCAGCCACCCTGACACCGTCCGGCGTGCGACGGAGTTGGAACAGGGGCATGCGCCGCACTGCGCCAAGCCGTGATCACTTAAACGAACAAGGCTTTGTGGTGGCTGCGCGGGAGAGCTGGGCAAACTGAGCCGGATCTCGAATGAAAAGTGTGAAGCACGCCGATAAGCCGGATTCTGTGCACCACGGTTGCCCGCAGTGTGACCGCCATTAATCTGGGCCGGGTGTCGCCACCACGGCTCGGTGCTACCTACCCGCCAGCTCTGCGGAACCACATCAACGCTGGCCTACTTGGTATTGCTGCGCGTAGAGATTGCCCGTTTCACCCGAAGCGGGCTCCGCCCGCTTCGGGTGGCTATGGTCTTTGCGGCTTCGCCGCAAACCGTCTGGCTTGCGCCAGCCGTACCCGCTTGCGCGGGTGACCGATAGAACACCTTCGGTGGCTTGTGCCTGCTACGACTCGTCTCTGTTGCTCTAATCCTCACCTCACGGTGGGCAGCCGTTAGCTGCTACGCTGTCCTGTGCAGTCCGGACGTTCCTCCAGTGCCTGGTTTCCCAGATTGCACCAGCGGCGGTCTGGCGTGCTTCACGGGCGGGATTATCTCATTGGCACGCAGCACTTGGGCGATACGGCCGCGTGGGTCACCGGCCGGTGGTTGCGCGATCCCAGTCCAGTCCGAACTTGGCCAGGTACTTGCGCAGCCGGTCCGCGTCGTTGACCACGGTGCGCTGCGTGCGCGAGGCGTTGAAGAGCTGGCGGCCCGCGTCCGACAAGGTGCGTGACTGCCGGCACACCTGCAGCACCGCTGACAACTGCAGCTGGTCGAAGAGGTCCATCGCCTCCACCGCGTCTTCGCCGATCAGTGCCACCAAATCGTCGCGTCCGATGGCGCCCAGTCCTGCGCTGGACATGCCGTCCCGCGCATCGCGGGCGGCCTGCCACAGCCAGCGCAGGCGGGCTATTTCGGCCTCGACCAAGGGCAGGCCAATGCGGCCGCTGTCGGCCAGGGTGGCCAGGCGCGTGGCGCTCGCCGACAGATCGCGGAAGTTGCCGCTCCACAGTGCGTCGGGCGACTGCGCAAAGCGCAGGTAGGCGGTGCGCGCCTCGGCCGACAAACGCACCGTGCGGCCCAGCTCCGCACCGGTGCGCGAGAGCAGGTGATCCAGGTTGGGTTCGATGTCTTCGGGCCGCTCGGCCAGGCCCGGCAGCTGGTAGCTCCAGAGGTTGATGCGGGCGTAAAGGTCTTCGCGAAAGCGCCCAGCGGCCACCTCGGCGCGCAGGTCGCGGTTGGTGCCGGCGATGAGTTCGAAATCGCTCGCCACCTCGCGGTCGCTGCCCATGGGGTAGAAGCGCTTTTCCTCCACCGCCTTGAGCAGCATGGCCTGCTCGTCCAGCCCCAGCTCGCCAATCTCGTCGAGGAACAGCACGCCCTTGTGCGCCGTGCGCAGCAGGCCCGCGCGGTCGGCCGCGGCGCCGGTGAAAGCCCCCTTCTTGTGGCCGAACAGCGTGGACGCCGCGCCGTCGCCGTGCAGCGTGGCGCAGTTCACCTCGACGAAGTCGCCCTCGACCTGATGGCGCGCCTTCTTGAGCTCGAACATGCGCCGCGCCAGGTGCGACTTGCCGGCACCGGTGGGCCCGGTGAACAGGATGGGCGCGCGCGATCGCACTGCCACGCGCTCGACCTCCTCGATCAGCGCGTTGAAGCGCGCGTTGCGCGTGGCAATGCCGCTCTTGAGGAAGTCCAGCGCGTCGCGCTGCTCGGCGCCGAAGCGCTGCGCGATCACGTCGTAACGCGACAGGTCCAGGTCGATCAGCGCATAGCTGCCCGGATCACCCATCTGCTGGCGCTTCGGGGGCGAGGTCTGCGCCAGCACGCCCGGAATGCGCCGCGACTCCACCAGCAGGAACAGACAGATCTGCGCCACGTGCGTACCGGTGGTGATGTGTGTCCAGTATTCCTCCCGCTCGGTGTCGAAGCGGTAGCCCTGCGTCCAGTCGAAGAGCGTGGCGTAGACCTCGCCGAAGTCCCAGGGGTCGGCAATCTGAAGGGGCACCAGCGACACCGTCGTCTCGGGCGAGGCCGTCTGTATGTCGGTGCGCACCACATGCGCAAGCTCTCGGTGGGGCGGCGTGTAGAGCAGCTCCAGCCGCTCGATCACCACATCTTCGTGCTGCACCAGCGAGACCGTGGGACGCCACTTCTCCCAGCGGCCTGCACCCTTGCCGGAGTCGAGCTGCGTGCCCAGGAAGCCGATGACAACCTTGTTTTTGCGCATTTCATTTTGCTATTTAGCTAGCTCATATTCTAGCTACCAAGGAAATTGACAAATCTCCCTCGAATGAAATTCGAATAAAACCTTTTTAAATCAATCGCTTACAAGATCCCAACCACGCCAGACGCTACCTGGCACGCATCTGGCAATACAAGAGACATCCAGTGCAAGCGGTGACCGCTCACAGGCCGGGGTTTGGACCAGCGTCCGCCTCGCCGGTGCAGTGAATCCGGAGCCTTCGGGCCCTGTCGATTCCCCTGCATGCCGCACACCGCGACCACTGGAGAAGGCATGGCTGTGGTAGCCACTCCGAAAGGAATGTGCCTGGTTCGACTCCAGGTATGCCACCACTGGTAGCTCAGTTGGTAGAGCCCTCCGCAAGGAGTTGTCGCAGGTTCGATTCCTGCCCACGGTCGCAAGACCTTGATTGGAAGTACCGGTCGAAAGACCACCCGCCGAACGCGGGGAGTGGCCCCAGGGCGGTGCGAAGCACCACCACAAGGCCCGCCCCGTCAGCCGGCGGCGGTTTGCGCCAGCACCCGGCGCAGCCCGCGCCCGCAGCCAGCCTGGCTGCCGACCTTTCGGGGCCGGCCATCAGGCGCACTGCAGGGCCCGCGGCTGCGTCCCCTGGAGCCCCGCCGCCGCTGTAACGGCAACCCGATGACGTGAAGAAGAAACGAAGAGACGAAGACAAAGCAAGGCGACGCCGGGGAGCCCGGCCAGCCCGCAACACAAAAAGGAGAAGAAAAATGCTGAACAACAAGATCCAACGCATCACCGTCAAGAAGAACGAACGCGCCCTGCTGCTGCGCAACGGCGACTTCGAGCGCGTGCTGCAAAGCGGCACGCACTGGCTGTTTGCCGGCCTGGACACGCTGCGCGTGGAGACCTTCGCCCTGGAGCAACCCGCCTTCACGCACGGCCTGGCCGAATACCTGATGGCGCAGCGGCCCGACGTGGTGGCCGCCGAGTTCGTGCAGGTCAATCTGTCGGAACACGAAGTGGGCCTGCGCAGCGACAACGGCGTGCTGGTCGAGATCCTGCCCCCCGGCACGCGCCGCCTGTATTGGAAGGGCCTGGTGGACGTCTCGGTGCAGGTGGTGAACCTGCAAAACGGTGCCGAGCTGCCTGCCGACCTGGTGACCCGCCTGACCCAGACCCAGCTGCGCCAGCGCGCGGTGACGGGCCTGAACGGCGTGCTGCAGGTGCAGGTGCCCGAAGGCCAGTGCGCACTGCTGACGATGGACGGCAAGGTCGAGCGCCTGCTGGTGGCCGGTGCCTACGCCTTCTGGAAGTACGGCCGCACCATCGCCGTGGAGCTGGTGGACCTGCGCCTGCAAGCCGTGGAGGTATCGGGCCAGGACATCATGACCCGCGACAAGGTGAGCCTGCGCCTGAACCTGTGCGCCACCTACCGCGTGACCGATGTGCTGCGTGCCTTTGCCCAGCTGCAAAAGCCTGCCGACTACCTGTACCGCGAACTGCAGTTTGCGCTGCGCGCCGCCGTGGGTACCCGCACGCTGGACGAACTGCTGGAGAACAAGACGGTGATCGACGAGGTGGTGACCGCGCACATGGCAGCCAAGCTGCAGCCCTACGGCATGCAGCTGGAAAGCGTAGGCGTGAAGGACATCGTGCTGCCCGGCGACATGAAGACCATCCTGACCCAGGTGGTGCAGGCGGAAAAGCAGGCCCAGGCCAACGTGATCCGCCGCCGCGAGGAAACCGCGGCCACGCGCTCGCTGCTCAACACCGCCAAGGTGATGGAGGACAACCCCGTCGCCCTGCGCATGAAAGAGCTGGAGACGCTGGAGCGCGTGGCCGAGCGCATCGACAAGATCTCCGTCTTCGGCGGCCTGGACCAGGTGCTGAACGGCCTCGTGAAGATGCGTTGAGCAGGGAATGAAAAGGATACGGGCGCGCTGGCACAGAAGGGAGCGCCACTGCAAAAAATGTTGTTATTGCCGGCAGGTCGGGTAACACCGAGTGCAGCGGGAGAGTCGGTGAACGGGCAAGGTTGAGGATGCAGGTGCTGGCTCCGATGACGGGTCTGCCACTGGCGCGCGTTTCCAACTGTTCACTGGGCCACTGGACTAAAGAACCGTGGTCGCTGCAAAGATGCGGGTTCGAATCCCGTCGCGTCCACCAATGAGCAAGTAGAAGAAGAGAGAGAGAACTGCCATGAAGAACAAGAAACTGACAGCAAGAGAAAAACGCCTGCAGCGCGCTCACGGGCCCGCCACGTGCGCATCCGTTGGCCTGGACCCGGCGGTCTACAGCGCGGCCTTGCGCTACCTGTTCGATCGCCCCGTGCCCGACAAGAGCGGGCAGGAGTGGTACTGGTTGGCCGACGAGCCGGAGTTCGAGGCCACGCCACTGCAATGGACACACATCCAGACCGTGCTGTTCGCCAACGCTGGCGTCGACCTCACGCCCTACAGCGATGAGCAAGTGGGAATGGGCCTGAACCATGTGATGAGCAACAACGCGGGCGACATCCCCCACATGGTGAACGACCCCTCGGTGCCCCTGGCCGACGCGATGCGCATGATGCGGGCCCTGCCCACCTTGTGGCGCGACTGCCTCGGCCCGCGCCTGGACACCGGGCCGAGCCCCATCGGAAGCCGAAGCGACCGCCTCTACTTCGTGAGCTACATGTGGTTTGACGTGTGGCCCACGTTCTGGAACGCCAAGGACATCCCCGAGTGGCGCGACGCGATGTGGCAGGTGTTCTGCGAGATGCTGGCCATGCCGTACCGGGCCGCCCAGGAATCGGCGTTGCACGGAATCGGCCACGAAGGCGCACGCCTGAAGCGGCCGAAGGAATTACAGGCGCACATGGACGCATTCATCCGCCAGGTGAAGAACGACGACGAACTGAAGAATTACGCCCAGGCCGCAGTACGCGGAATGGTTCAATGAACGACAAAGACGAAAGAACGAGATGAGCAACTACGAACAACTCGAAGTACCCAACGGCGTGCCTGTGAAGATGTGGACGAACGGCGTGCCCGTGGAGGAAGACGCGAAGAACCAGCTGCGCAACATCGCGCGCCTGCCCGTCGTCTTCAAGCACGTGGCGGTGATGCCCGACGTGCACCTGGGGATCGGCGCGACCATCGGATCGGTGGTGCCCACCCTCAAGGCCATCATCCCTGCCGCAGTGGGGGTGGACCTGGGTTGCGGAATGATGGCGTGCAAGACCACGCTCACGGCCAGCGACCTGCCCGACAACCTGTCCGGCGTGCGATCGGCCATCGAGCGCGCCGTGCCGGTGGGCATGACGCCCAAGCGCTTTGGCCGCGACAAGGGAAGCTGGGATACCCCGCCGGCCGAGACTGACCGTGCGTGGGCCGCGCTGGCGGATGAGTTCGACGAGATTTGCGAAGCGCACCCGCGCATCAAGAACACGAACAACTACAAGCACCTGGGAACGCTCGGAACGGGCAACCATTTCATCGAGATCTGCCTGGACGAACACCAGTCCGTGTGGGTGATGCTGCACTCGGGCTCGCGGGGTGTGGGGAACGCCATCGGCACCCACTTCATCGAGCTGGCCAAGAAGGACGCCGAGATGAACCAGCGCAACCTGCCGGACAAGGACCTGGCGTACTTCGAGGAAGGCGCGCAGTACTTCGGTGACTACGTGAAAGCCGTGGGGTGGGCACAAAAGTTTGCCGCCGCCAACCGCGAGGTGATGATGGGCCGCGTGATTGCCGCGCTGCGCCAAGTCATCACCAAGCCGTTCGAGACGCACGTGGAAGCCGTGAACTGCCACCACAACTACGTGCAGCGCGAAATCCACTTCGGGCAGGACGTGTTCGTGACCCGTAAGGGCGCGGTGAGTGCCGAGCAAGGCAAGCTGGGAATCGTCCCCGGGAGCATGGGCGCCAAGAGCTTCATCGTGCGCGGAAAAGGCAACCCTGAGAGCTTCAACAGCTGCAGCCACGGCGCGGGCCGCACCATGAGCCGAACCAAGGCCAAGAAGATGTTCACCGTCGAGGACCAGATCAAGGCCACCGAGGGCGTGGAATGCCGCAAGGACGCCGACGTGATCGACGAGATCCCGATGGCGTACAAGAACATCGACGCGGTGATGGCGGCGCAGGAAGACCTGGTGGAGGTGGTGTACACGCTCAAGCAGGTGGTGTGCGTGAAGGGGTGAGGCTCTGCTCAACTGCACGCAATGCAAGGCTGGACGCCGTTGAGGGATTTATCGCAGATCCTCCACCAACCGTTCACGCTGAGCCTGTCGAAGCGCCGCGAGAGGCTTCGACAGGCTCAGCCCGAACGGATATTTGGAGAACTACATTTTTGATAGCTGGTGGCGCTTGCCAAATAAGCGATCAAGCCCATTTCTTATGCAAAAACAAGAACAACAACCAGAAATGCTCCGCTCCGCCCACCCGGTGGAGCCGCACATGCGCGCGCAGGTGATGCAGGAGTTGCAGCGCATCGAGTCCACGCACGACGCGACGGTGCTCTTCGCCTGCGAATCCGGCAGCCGGGGCTGGGGCTTTGCCTCGCCCGACAGCGACTACGACGTGCGCTTCATCTATGTACACCGGTTGCCGTGGTACCTCACGGTGGCACCGGGCCGCGACGTGATCGAGGTGCCCATCAGCGGCGACCTGGACATCAACGGCTGGGACCTGCGCAAGGCATTGGGCCTGATGCGCGAGTCCAACCCCACGCTGCTGGAGTGGCTGCGCTCGCCCATCGTCTACCGCGAAGAGGCCGACACCATGGCGCAATTCCGCGCCCTGGCGGAGCAGGTGTTCTCCAACGCCAAGGGCTGGCACCACTACGCCTCGATGGCCAAGAAGAACTTCCGCGAGCACCTGCAGGCCGACACCGTGCGCTACAAGAAGTACCTGTACGTGCTGCGCCCGCTGCTGGCTGCGCGCTGGATACGCGCCCTGCCTGGTGTGCCGCCCATGCGTTTTGCCGAGCTGGCGCAGCGCACGCTGGACCCGGTGGCCGACGCTGCGCTGGTCGCTGAAATCAACGCGCTGCTGGAGGTCAAGATGCGTGCCGGCGAAGCCGCGACCAGCCCGCGCTGGCCCGGCATCCATGCGTTCATCGAGGCCGAGCTGGCGCGTAACGCGGCCGAGCCGGTGCAGCCGCTGCCCGTGCAGGGGCATGCCGCGCTGGATGCACTGCTGCATGACACGGTGCTGCGGTACAGCCACCACGTCGAGGGCGCGTCAGTGGAGGCGTCGACATGATGGAGCTCGCTGTATCGACCCTCACCCTCGACGGCTCCACCGGCGAAGGCGGCGGACAAATCCTGCGCACCGGCCTGGCGTTGTCCATGGTCACCGGCCGCCCGCTGCACATTGATCGCATCCGCGCCAGGCGGCCCAAGCCGGGGTTGATGCGCCAGCACCTGGCCTGCGTGCAAGCGGCCGTGGCCGTGTGCGGCGGGCAGGCCGAGGGTGCGGAGCTGAATTCGCAAACGCTGGTGTTCACGCCCGGCGCGGTGCGTGCGGGCGACTACCGCTTTCAGATTGCGACGGCGGGAAGTTGCCTGCTGGTGCTGCAGACGGTGTTGCCCGCGCTGATGCTGGCCGATGGTCCGAGCACTGTCGAGCTGCAGGGCGGCACGCACAACCCGATGGCACCGCCGTTCGACTTTCTGGAGAGGGCTTTTGCACCGCTGGTGCGGCGCCTGGGCGTGGGCCTGGAGCTGCAACTGAAGCGGCGAGGTTTCTACCCGGCAGGTGGTGGCGAGCTAATAGCGCACATCACGCCCGCCGGTCGCCCGCTGGCACCGGTGGATGTGATGGAACGCGGCCCGCTGCGGAACGGCTGGGCTGACGCCCTGGCGCCGGGGCTGGCGCGCAACATTGCGCCGCGCGAACTGGAGACGCTGGGCCAGCGCATGGGCTGGACGTTCGAATCCGGCCAGCTGCGCCAGCCCCCCACGCGCCAGAACGAAGGCCCAGGCAATGCGCTGATCGCGACGCTGGAATACGCGAACCTCACCGAGGTGTTTTGCCAGTTGGGAGAGCGCAGCCTGTCGGCCGAGCAGGTGGCCAAGCGGCTGGTGGAGGAGGTGCGCGCTTACCAGCGCAGCGCCGGAGCCCTGGGGCCGCACATGGCGGACCAATGGATGCTGCCGCTGGCCCTGGCGGTGTGGCGCAGCGGCCAGCCGGCCAGCTACACCTGCACCGAGGTCACACCGCACACCACCACCAATGCACAGACCCTTGCGCTGGGATTGCCCGTGCAGGTTCAGATCACGCCGATGGAGCGCGCGATGCGCGTGGACATCCAGCCCGTGGGCTGAGCTGTTGGGTAGCGGCGCCGCCTACACCCTGGCTATATCCATATCACCAGGGCTGTAGAACAACTGGTTCAGAATGCCCTCTTTTCACCGTTCCACCTTGCCTTTTCAGGAGACGCCATGAAAGTTGACAACATTTTGCAAACCATTGGCAACACGCCGCACGTGCGCATCAACCGCCTGTTTGGCCCTGGCGCCAACGTGTGGGTGAAATCAGAGCGCAGCAACCCCGGTGGGTCCATCAAGGACCGCATTGCGCTGTCGATGGTGGAAGACGCTGAAAAATCTGGCGCGCTCAAGCCTGGTGGCACCATCATCGAGCCCACCAGCGGCAACACCGGCATCGGCCTGGCGCTGGTGGCGGCTGTCAAGGGCTACAAGCTGATTCTGGTGATGCCCGACAGCATGAGCATCGAGCGCCGCCGTCTGATGCTGGCCTATGGCGCCCAGTTCGACCTGACACCGCGCGAGAAGGGCATGAAGGGCGCTATCGCCCGCGCCCAGGAGCTGCAGGCGCAAACGCCCGGCGCGTGGGTGCCGCAGCAGTTCGAGAACCCTGCCAACATCGATGTCCATGTGCGGACCACCGCACAGGAAATCCTGGCGGACTTCCCGGACGGTATCGATGTGCTGATCACGGGCGTGGGCACGGGCGGCCACATCACGGGCGTCGCCCAGGTGCTCAAGGCCAAGTTTCCCCAGCTCAAGGTGTTTGCGGTGGAGCCCTCGGCCTCACCAGTCATCTCGGGTGGCGCACCGTCCCCCCACCCCATTCAGGGCATTGGCGCGGGTTTTGTGCCCAAGAATCTGGACACCAGCCTGCTGGATGGCGTGATCCAGGTCGATGCCGAACCGGCGCGTGAATACGCCCGCCGCGCCGCCCGAGAAGAAGGCCTGCTGGTGGGGATTTCTTCAGGCGCCACCCTGGCCGCCATCGCACAAAAGCTGCCGGAGCTGCCTGCGGGCGCCAAGGTGCTGGGTTTCAACTACGACACAGGCGAGCGTTACCTGTCGGTGGAAGGTTTTTTGCCCGCCTGAATGGGACCGCGACCCTGCCATAACGGACTGCAAAACAATCTGTCATCGACATCAACCAAAGGGGCCATTGGCCCCTTTTTTCGTCCGGCGCAGCACACCAGCACGGCCAGCCGTCCTACAGCACGCACTTGAAGCGGCCGGAACAATCTGAGTAAGCGCCAAACCCACCTTCTGTGGGCTTCTGAATCGGGCGCAATTCCACAAAAAGATTGTTCACCCATGGCCCCCATCGCCACTGCCACCCGCCATCAAATCGCCTCAGCCGCTGCCGCTGACAAGCATCAGCAAGAAGCTGCCAGCGCGGAAAGTACCAGCGAGCCAACAGCCGGCTCCGAGCCCATATCGTTCAAGGTGCTCACCGTGAACGTGCACAAGGGCTTCACCACCTTCAACCGCCGTTTCATGTTGCACGAGCTGCGAGATGCGGTGCGCGAAGTGGCTGCTGACCTGGTGTTCCTGCAAGAGGTGCTTGGCTCGCACCACCGCCACGCCAGCCGGTTCGCCAACTTCCCGCAGGTGCCGCACTACGAATTTCTGGCGGACACGATCTGGTCGCAGTACGCCTACGGCCGCAACGCGGTGTATGACAACGGCGACCACGGCAATGCACTGCTGTCCAAGTTTCCGATCACGCACTACGAGAACCACGACATTTCCATCAGCGGGCCCGAACGCCGCGGCATGCTGCACTGTGTGCTGCAACCGCCGGGGCACCACCTGCCGGTGCATGCGATCTGCGTGCATCTGGGTTTGCAGGAATCGCACCGGCAGCAGCAGGTGCGCCGCGTGTGCGATCTGGTACGCACGTTTCCCGCCAACGAGCCCGTGGTGCTTGCGGGCGACTTCAACGACTGGCGCCACCGTGCCCACGATGTGCTGCGGCACGAAGCGGGTCTGCAAGAGGTGTTTGTGCAGGCTTGCGGCCGCGCGGTGCGCACCTTTCCTGCATCCATGCCGTTGCTGGCGCTGGACCGCATCTACGTGCGAAACGCCGCGGTGCATGCGCCCCTGAACCTGCCCAAGAAACCGTGGGACAAGCTGTCGGACCATGCCCCCCTGGCTGCGGAGATCCTGCTATGAAACGCCGCTTCAGCCTGCCACCGCGCTCGTCGCGCTGGGTGCCGGGCAACCATTTCGAGCTTCTGGAAAACGGCGAGGAATTTTTCCCGCGCGTGTTTGATGCCATTGCACAGGCACGCAGCGAGGTTCTGCTGGAGACCTTCATCCTGTTTGAAGACAAGATCGGCCAGCAACTGCACGCCGCACTGCTGCAGGCGGCCCGCCGAGGCGTGCAGGTGCACGTGCTGGTAGACGGCTTTGGATCGCCAGACCTGACGGACGAATTTGTGGGCAGCCTGGTGAGCGCGGGCGTGCACTTTCGCATCTTTGACCCGGGACGGCGCTTCCTGGGTCAGCGGCTGAACGTGCTGCGCCGCATGCACCGCAAGATCGTGGTGGTGGATGGCCACCTCGGCTTCATCGGCGGCATCAACTACTCCGCCGACCACGTTGCAGATTTCGGCCCCGAGGCCAAACAGGACTACGCCGTGCAGGTGCGCGGCCCCATCGTGGCGCAGATGCACCACTTCGCCCGCGACGTGGTGCTCAGTCGCAGCGAACGCAAGCGCCACCAGGCGGCGGGCGTCACAGGCCGCCCCCATGCGGGCACAGCGCATGCCATGTTTGTGACGCGCGACAACCAGCAGCACACCAGCGACATCGAGCGCCACTACCGCGTGGCCCTGCGGGCGGCGCGCGAACGCGTGGTGATCGCCAACGCCTATTTCTTCCCCGGCTATCGCTTCATTCGCGAGATGCGGCGCGCAGCCCGACGGGGGGTGGACGTTCGCCTCATCCTGCAGGGCCAGCCCGACATGCCCATCGTGAAGACAGCGGCCAGCATGCTGTATGACCACCTGCTGCGGGCCGGTGTGCGCATCTACGAATACTGCGACCGTCCGCTGCACGGCAAGGTGGCATTGGTGGACGATGAGTGGTCTACCGTGGGCTCCAGCAATCTGGATCCACTGAGTTTGTCGCTGAACCTGGAGGCCAATGTCGTCATCCGCGACCGCGCCTTCAACGCCCACCTGCACAGCCGCTTGTCGCACCTGATGGAAAACAGTTGTAAACAGGTGCAGCCGACGGCCCCTGGGCGCTGGGACGGTTTGCGCTTGGCGCGCAGCTATGCCGTTTTCCATTTGATGCGCTGGTTCCCGGCCTGGGCGGGCTGGCTGCCAAGGCATCAACCCACCATCACTCTGGCGAACCCCGTTGCAGGCAGCAGCGCCGCAGAACCCGCCGGTACGCCCGCGGCGGGCTGACCACAAAGATTTGAGCGGGCAACGCCATGGGCCATTCCACGCTGCTCGCTGACGGTGACACCACAGCCCCGAAGACAGCGGAGGCTGCAGACGCCACCACCCCACGCTCCAGCAGCAAAACCCGCAGCGCAGGCGGGTGGCGGCGGTGGCCGCAGCAAGCCTGGTGGCCTTGGGCCACGCGGGGCGTGGCGGTGGCTTTTTTTGCGGTGGTGGCGTGGCTCATCGTGCAGCAGGCCCGCACGGTGAACTGGCCCGCCGTGCTGCAGGCCCTGCGCGACCTCCCTCCTTCGCCGCTGGCGATGGCTGGCGGGCTGGCTTTCCTTAGCCACTTCACCTACGGCACCTTCGACTGGGTGGGTCGCCATTGCAGCGGGCACCGGCTGCCACCCGCCACCACGTTGGGTATTGCGATGACCAGCTACCCGTTCACGCTCAACCTGGGCTCGCTGATTGGCGGGGTCGGTGTGCGCTACCGGTTGTATGCGCGCCAGGGCGTGGACGCAGGCACCATCGGCCAGGTGGTGGGCACCAGCATCCTCACCAACTGGGTGGGCTACCTGCTGCTGGCGGGCGTGTTGACCTGGGCCTGGCAACCCCCTGCCGTGGCGGGCTGGGCACCCGCCCCCTGGCAATGGCGGCTGGGCGGCACCCTGCTGGGATGCCTGCCCTTGGCCTATGTGCTGCTGTGTGCACTGCGCGCAGGCCGAGCGCTCACTCTGCGTGGGCACGCATTTCCGCTGCCACGCTGGCCCGTCGCGCTGTGGCAGGTGGCCGTCTCGGCCACCAATTGGATGCTGATGGGCGCTGCTTTGTGGACGGTGCTGCAGGGCCAGGTCAGCTATCCGGCCGCACTGGCGACGGTGCTTCTGGGCGCGGTGGCAGGTCTTGTGCTGCGCGTACCCGCCGGCCTGGGCGTGCTGGAATCCGTGGGCGTGGCGCTGCTGGCCACGCAAGCCCTGGGGCAAGAGAAAGTGCTGGCCGCCCTGCTGGCCTACCGGGCGCTGTATTACTTCGGGCCATTGGTGCTGGCAGCCTTGGCGTTCGGTACGGCCGAATTGCGCTGGCGGCAGCACGCCGAGCCCAACGACGAACAAGGCGCTGGGCAAAAATATCCATGAAAATTGCCCTTAGCGCTTGCCCATAAAGCGCCACCAGCTATCAAATCAGAAGCAAACGAGATAGTAATGCTCAGCGGTGCGATGGCCTAAAGGGGTTTCCCGGACGGCCTGCAGCCCGTATCATCGCGGCCCCACGCCATTGCCTTTCGCCCGATCGACACGGGCCCCAAAGCACATGATCCGACTCTCCGAAATCCGGCTGCCCTTCACCGTGGCCGAAGCCCCCGAGGCGCCCCTGCGCGCCGCTGTCACCCACATCCTGGGCATCTCCGACGCCGACATCGCCCACCTGCACGTTTTCAAGCGCAGCTTTGACGCGCGCAAGGCTGATCTGCTGGCGGTGTACATCGTGGACATCACGCTGGCCCAGCCTGAACGCGAAGCAGCGCTGCTCGCAATGTTTGCTGGCAACCCGCACATCCAGCCCACACCCGACATGGCCTGGCACCCCGTGGGCCAGGCGCCCGCCGACCTGCCCCTGCGCCCGGTGGTGGTGGGCTTTGGCCCCTGCGGCAT
>PJUL01000291.1_pt1 | contig 39862 bp, 39 predicted proteins | sample 1512221 | NCBI WGS metagenome assembly PJUL01 (sample SAMN08177667, study PRJNA422409) | Feces metagenome, whole genome shotgun sequencing project.
CACGTTGACGAGGTGGGCGGCAATCTGCGCGCCCATCACGCCTGCGCCGAGCACGGCGACTTTTTTCACTTGGAATCGGGACATGGGTTGGGTTCCTGGTTGGGGCGCTGCGCAACACCGCAGGGGGTGCGCAAGGCCACGGGAATGGGGTTTACTGGACGCGGATCCAGGTTTGCGTGCGGCCAAAGGGGCCGATGGAGCCCCGCACTTCGAGCTTCTTGCCGCCCTCGACGGGGGTCATGCGCAGGGTGTAGTTGCGGCCGTTCTCGGGGTCGAGAATTTTGCCGCCCTCCCACACCTCTTTGCCGTCAGCCTTCTTGGCGCCACGGATGATCTCCAGCCCAAGGATGGGCTTGCCCTTGCGGTCGTCCGAGCACTCATCGCAGACCTCATCAGGCTTGGCGTCCTTGGACAGGCGCTTTTCCAGCGCCCCGTTCAAGACGCCGCCGCCGATGTCGCGGATGCGGATTTCGGCCTTGGCCTCGCCGGTCTTGTCGTCGATGTTGCGCCACAGGCCTTCGGGCGTCGCCTGCGCCCAGACGGGCGCCGCAGACGCTACGAAAACAATAGCTACTACCGCTTTATACATAGGCGCTCCATGCCAAAAAAGCTTGAAATCCGCAGATCTACCGATCAGGCCAGGGCCAGATCCGTGTCCATCAGCACCTTGCTGCCAGCACGGGCCGTGCGCATCAGCGTGACGGTTTCGGGGAACAGCTTGGCAAAGTAGAAGCGGGCCGTCTGCAGCTTGGCGCCATAGAACGGGTCGGTGTTGCCAGCGGCGATCTCGCGCAGGGCGACCTGGGCCATGCGGGCGAACAGGTAGCCGAACACCAGGTGGCCGGCCACGCGCAGGTAGTCCACGGCGGCAGCGCCCACTTCGTCGGGGTTTTGCATGCCCTTGAAGCCGATTTCGGTGGTGAACTTGGTCATCTGGTCGCCCAGCATGGCCACCGGGTTGATGAACTCGGCCATCTTCTCGTTCACGCCTTCTTCTTCCACCAGCTTGCCGATCAGCTTGCCCAGCTTCTTGAGCGTGGCGCCGTTGTTGCCCAGCACCTTGCGGCCCAACAGGTCCAGCGACTGGATGGTGTTGGTGCCTTCATAGATCATGTTGATGCGGTTGTCTCGCACGTACTGCTCCATGCCCCATTCCTTGATGAAGCCGTGGCCGCCGAAGACCTGCATGCAGGCGTTGGTGGAGATGTGGCCGTTGTCGGTGATGAAGGCCTTCACGATGGGGGTGAGCAGCGCCACCATCTCTTCGGATTCGGCACGCACCTTTTCATCGGGGTGGCTGTGCACCTTGTCCAGCAGCAGCGTGCAGAAGATCTGCAGCGCGCGGCCACCTTCGGCGTAGGCCTTGGCGGTGAGCAGCATCTTGCGCACATCAGGATGCACGATGATGGGGTCGGCATCCTTGTCCTTGGCCTTCACGCCCGAGAGGCTGCGCATCTGGATGCGGTCCTTGGCATAGGCCAGTGCATTCTGGTAAGCCACTTCGGTCAGGCCCAGCGACTGGTTGCCCACGCCCAGGCGGGCGGCGTTCATCATCACGAACATGGCTGCCAGGCCCTTGTTGGGCTGGCCCACCATGGTGCCGATGGCGCCGTCAATGGCGATCTGCGCGGTGGCGTTGCCGTGGATGCCCATCTTGTGCTCCAGGCCCGTGCAGAAGATCGGGTTGCGTTCGCCCAGCGAGCCGTCGGCCTTCACATTGAACTTGGGAACCACGAACAGGCTGATGCCCTTGCTGCCCTTGGGCGCATCGGGCAGGCGGGCCAGCACCAGGTGCACGATGTTGGCGGTCATGTCGTGCTCGCCGGCACTGATGAAGATCTTGTTGCCGGTGATCTTGTAGGTGCCGTCGGCCTGGGGCTCGGCCTTGGTGCGCAGCAGGCCCAGGTCGGTGCCGCAGTGGGGTTCGGTCAGGCACATGGTGCCGGTCCATTCGCCGCTGGTCAGCTTGGGCAGGTAGATCTTCTTTTGCTCTTCGGTGCCGTGGGCGTGCAGGGCTTCGTACGCGCCGTGCGACAGGCCGGGGTACATGGTCCAGGCCTGGTTGGCCGAGTTCATCATCTCGTACAGGCACTGGTTCAGCACAAAAGGCAGGCCCTGGCCGCCGTAGGCGGGGTCGCACGACAGTGCCGCCCAGCCGCCTTCGACGTACTTGGCATAGGCGTCCTTGAAGCCCGTGGGGGTCTTCACTTCGTGGGTGGCCTTGTTGAGCACGCAGCCTTCGGTGTCGCCGCTGATATTCAGCGGGAAGGTCACTTCGGCAGTGAACTTGCCGGCTTCTTCGAGCACGGCGTTGATGGTGTCCACATCCACCTCGGCGTGGGGCGGCATGGCCTTGAATTCATCGCTGACCTTGAGCACTTCGTGCATGACGAATTGCATGTCGCGCAGGGGCGGCGTGTACATAGGCATGGGGTTTACTCCTTGGAGGTGGTGGTTTGGTTGGAAACTTTGCGGCGCTTGGCAGCAGCAGCGGGGGCTGCTTCTGCGCTGGCGCCTGGTTTTGCGGCGCTGTAGCGCGCCAGGATGTTGTGAAAGCCCTGCACCGCCCGGGCCATGGAGCCCGGGGTCTGCAGGAACCGCGCTTCGTAGTGCAGCGCGAGAATGAGGCCGTGGATCTCGAACAGCATCTGCTCTGCATTGGTGTCTGCGCGCAGCTCTTCCAGCACCTTGCACTGCTCGATGGCGCGGCGCATGGCGGCGTGCCAGGTCAGCACCGAGCTGGCCAGCGCGTCGCGCACGGGGCCGGTGCGGTCATCAAATTCGACCGCACCGCTGATGTAGATGCAGCCCGAATCGATTTCGATGGAGGTGCGCTTCATCCAGTTGTCGAACATGGCGCTGAGCCGGGCCAGGCCACGCGGCGCGGACATGGCGGGGTAGAACACTTCCTGCTCGAAACGCGTGTGGTATTCACGAACCACGGAGATCTGCAGCTCTTCGCGAGAGCCAAAATGGGCAAACACGCCCGACTTGCTCATGCCCGTTACGTCGGCCAACGCCCCAATGGACAGGCCTTCCAGCCCGATGTGCGTGGCCAGGCCCAGCGCTGCCTCGACGATGGCCGCCTTGGTTTGCTGGCCTTTTTGCAGGGCGCGGCCGGTACCGCTGCGAGCGCGCGGGATGCGGGTGACCTGGCTGGATGAAGAGGTGGCGGACATGCGGGCAAATAAAAACGAACGTTCGTTCTATTCTGCAGCAAATTCTCCGCCCGACCAAAACCCCCGGAAAAAATAGGGAGGCCCACCCAAACCATTCGTTGCGGCGGTGCCACCCTCTGCCCCACCCCATCGCTTCCGCCCCCGCCACAGGGCCGCCCACGGCAGGCGGCACCCAGGCGGTGGTATCAGAGGATCAGCGCCAGGCTGGCTTCCAGGTGTTCCGATGGCAGGCGCTTGAAACCCGAGCGCGCGTAGCGTTGCAAGCGCCCCACGGCAAACGCCGTGAGCACGCTAGCCGCGACCTGGGCATCCACAGTGGGCGTGGCAGAGCCCGCCACCGCAGGGCGCAGGCACTGGCGCAGGGTGGATTCAATGCGGTCAAAAAACTGGTTCATGCGCTGCTGCAGGCGCTCGTGCTCAAACACCAGGGCATCGCCCACCATCACGCGCACCATGCCGGGGTTGCGCTCGCCAAACTGCAGTAGCAACGCCACGATGCGCGCAGCCTGGCGCGTGCCCACTTCGGCAGACTGGTCCGGATCGGGTACATCGCGGCCGGTAATCTGCTGGACCAGGGTGAACACGGTCTGCTCGATGAAGTCGATCAACCCTTCGAACATCTGCGCCTTGCTGGCGAAGTGGCGGTACAACGCGGCTTCGCTGACAGAAAGACGCGCCGCCAACGCGGCGGTGGTGATGCGCTCTGCCCCAGGCTGCTCGAGCATGGCCGCCAGCGCTTGCAGGATCTGTACGCGCCGCTCACCCGGCTTGGGCCGTTTGCGCGCAGCCGGAGTTTCGCCCCCGTCGTCGGTACTGGCAGGCTCGGGGAGGGGCGAAAGTTCAGACATGCAGGAACAAGGGCTGGGGTAAGGCCATGCGGCCAAGGGCACCCTGCGCCGGGTTCACATGCCAGGTGGGCATGCACCGGCCTGCGGCAGGGCGTAAATCATGTGTGGAAATGATTCTCGCACAGGCCCTGGGGCGTCCCCATGGGCACGGGCGAGAGCAGCTGCCACTACGCCGATTTACAGCGGAAACACCACAGTCACCAGCAGGCCGTGCCCCAGCGGGCCGGTGCCCAGCGTGAGGGCAGCGCGGTGCACGCGCGCAATTTCGTCGGCAATGGCAAGCCCAAGCCCCGTGCCCTCGCCCACCGTACCGGGCACCCGGTAAAAACGCTGCATGACGCGTCCTCGCTCGGCATCGGGCACGCCAGGCCCATCGTCTTCCACCTCGATGAACACACGTGGCGGCCCTGCGCGCCCTTGGCGCATGCCACAGCGTATGGTCACAATGCCGCCCGCCGGGGTGTACTTGATGGCGTTGTCCACCAGGTTGGACAACAACTCGCGCAGCAGCCAGCCATGGCCGGTGACATGCACGGGCTGGACTTCCAGCCCCAGGTCCAGCCCCTTGCCGGTGGCTGGGTCGAGAAAGGTCTCCAGCAGGGTTTCGCACAGGTCCTTGAGGTCTACACGCTGGGGCGGCTGCGCGTCCAGGCTGCGCGCATCGGCGCGCGACAGTGCCAGCAGCTGGTGGGCAAGCTGCGAAGTGCGGCGCGTGGCATTGCGCAGCTTCTCGATCTGATCAACTCCTAAAACAATAGCACCTTTCGCTTGCCCATCATGCGCTAGTGGCAATTTTCCCTCAAAATTTGACAAGGACACCCGGGGTGGTGCCGCCGCCTTGGCCATCATGGCCCAGGCTTCGACCTGTGCCTGCAGGCCCGCCAGCGGGGTGCGCAGCTGGTGCGCCGCATCGGCCACAAAGCGGCGCTGCCCTTCCGCCTGCGCATTGACCAGTGCAAACAGGCGGTTGAGCGAGTGCACGAGCGGGCGCACCTCGGCGGGCGACGAGGCTTCGTCGATAGGGCTCAGGTCACGCGGCGAACGGTGTTCCACCGCTTCGGCCAAGTCCACCAGCGGTTTGAAGGCCCGGCCCACAGCCCAGTGGATGGCCAGCGCGGCGGCGGCCACCAGCACCAGGTTGGGCAGCAGCACCCGCAGCAGGAGCTGTTGCGCCCATTGCTGGCGCGGGTCAGACCCGTCGGCCAGCGCCACCACCAGTTCGCCAGCACCGGTGCGACCACGCTGCACCGCCACCCTATAGGTCACGCCGCCAAACTCAACGCTGTGGAACTCGGGTGCATGGGTGGTGGGCACGGCACTGTGCACCCAGTCGTCGCCCAGCAGCAGACGTCCAGAGATGTCGCGCACGCTGTAACCCGCAAACCCGGTGTTCTGGCGCAGAAAGTCTTCGACCGGAGGCGCCAGCAGCAGCAAGGGCGGCTCGTGGTCACGGATGGACGGGGCCAGCACCGAATCTGCCAGTGCGGGCAACAGCCGCAGCAGCCGCTGGTCGTGCCGCCCGGCGGCCTCGTCGGCCGAGCGGTAGTCGAGCCACACGCCCACCAGAGCCAGCGCGCACAAAGGCAGCACCAGCAAGATCAGCAGCCGATTGCGCAGGTCGGAGGTCATGGCACGCAGGCCGGGGCGTGGGGAAGGGATGACTCGGTCCGGCGGCGTCATCATGATCCTTACCGACGGCTTCAGCCAGGCCGGTTCCGCTCAGGCGGCCTGGAGTTCAAGCCGATAGCCGAACCCGCGGATCGAACGCAGCGCCACGCCATGCGGCTCCAGTTTGCCGCGCAGCCGGGAGACGTAGACCTCCACCGCGTTGGGCGTGATCTCCTTGTCCCAGCCCGTCAGAGCCTGCAGAAGCTTGTCCTTGCTGGCAGGCTTGGGGGCATTGATGAGTAGGTACTCCAGCACAGTCCATTCACGCGGACCGAGCTCAATGACCTGCTCCCCGTCCCCGGTACGGATGCTGGCGCGACGGCCAGCCGTGTCCAACTCCAGCGGACCAAAGCTCAACACCGCTGTGGTCGCGGCCTGCGAGCGGCGCAGCAGGGCGCGCAGGCGTGCCAGCAGTTCAGGCAACTCGAAGGGCTTGACCATGTAGTCGTCAGCCCCGAGGTCCAGCCCCTGCACGCGGTCGTGCAGTGCATCGCGCGCGGTGAGGATCAGTACCGGCAGGGCGGGGCTTGCCATGTCGGGGCGGCGCAGGCGGCGGGTGAGTTCCAGCCCATCCATGGCCGGCAGGCCGATATCGATGATGGCCGCGTCGAACGACTCGGTGCGCAGCACCTCTTCGGCGCGCTCACCGCTTCCGACCCAATCCACGGCGTACCCCGCGTCGGTCAACCCCAGCTTGATGCCGCTGGCAACCATCACATCGTCTTCGACCAGCAATAGTCGCATATCAACCCACTTGTTCGCTGTGCATCGCGGCAGGCGCAATGGGCTGGCGCAGCCTCAGCCAGCGGCCACCGCGCAAGGCCCCCCAATACCTTGTGCTGGCGCTGGCGACGTCACCCACCCCGCGAAGCGAGAGAAGGGAGAAGGCGCGGAGCGACTCAGAGGGATGGACCATCTCAATGGCTACGAATCATGGTCCCGTAGGCCTGGTCGGTCAGGATTTCGAGCAGCATGGCGTGCGGCACACGCCCATCGATGATGTGCACTGCGTTCACGCCGGCCTTGGCAGCATCCAGCGCTCCCGCAATCTTGGGCAGCATGCCGCCAGAGATGGTGCCGTCGGCAAACAGCGCGTCGATCTCGCGGGCCGTCAGGTCTGTGAGCAGATTGCCCGCCTTGTCCAGCACGCCGGGCGTGTTGGTCAACAGCATCAGTTTTTCAGCTTGCAGCACCGTGGCCAGCTTGCTGGCGACCACGTCGGCGTTGATGTTGTAGCTCTCGTTGTTCTCACCAAAGCCGATGGGGCTGATGACGGGGATGAAGGCGTCGTCCTGCAGCGCCTTGACCACACTCGGATCGATGGAGACGATGTCTCCCACCTGCCCCACATCGTGCTCGATGGACGGGTTCTTGTTGTCCACCATCTTGAGCTTCTGCGCACGGATCATGCCGCCGTCGCGCCCCGTCAGGCCCACGGCCTTGCCGCCGGCCTGGTTGATCAGGCCCACGATGTCCTGCTGCACCTCGCCGGCCAGCACCCACTCGACCACTTCCATGGTCTCAGCATCGGTCACGCGCATGCCCTGGATGAACTCGCCCTTCTTGCCCAGGCGGTTCAGCGCAGTCTCAATCTGAGGTCCGCCGCCGTGCACGACCACGGGATTCATGCCCACGAGCTTGAGCAGCACCACGTCCTCGGCAAAGTCGGCCTGCAGCGCGGGGTCGGTCATGGCGTTGCCGCCATATTTGATGACCATGGTCTTGCCATGGAACTTGCGGATGTAAGGCAGCGCCTGGGCCAGGATTTCAGCCTTGTCGCGCGGGGCAATCGAAAGAAGGTCGGTCATGGAGGCGGGCCATCCAGAGAAAACGGTGAGGCGCAAATTGTGCCGCATTCGCGCGGCGCGCTGGGTTTGCCCGCGCACCCGCCGTCAGTGGCGCAACCAGTTGGGTACCTTGAAACGCACAATGGCCAGGTAGGCCATCACATAGCTGATGACGAACAGGCCGCAAAACGCCATCAGCAGTGGGGTATTGCTCCAGAACAGTACCGCAGGCACCACCGTCAGCAAGGTGAAGCCCCACAGGTAGGGGGATGTGCGGTTATTGCGCATCAACACCCTGCGCGATTCATCGTCATGGAAGACACCCCGAACAATGCGACGGTAAATCAATTGGTGGAAGTGCAGCGCATCGGCCACGCCGGGGGAAACGCCCCGCACGGTCTTGCGGTAAATCGAGAAGATCGTTTCCCATACGGGGTAGATCAACAAAAGCATGGGGAACCAGGGCGAAACATCGGCGTTGCGCTGCACCAGGGAAATGCTGGCCAGGGCGATCACGCCGCCCCACACGTAGGCACCGCCATCCCCCGCGAACAGCATGCCGCGCGGGTAGTTCCAGACCAGAAACCCGCCCGTCGCCGCCGCCGTGGACACCAACAGCGCAGCCAGCGCACGGTCCCCCACCTGCAGGGCCACATGGGCCAGCGCCAGGCAAACGATCAGAGCCACCATGCCCGCCAGGCCGTTGTAGCCATCAATGATGTTGAATGCATGGGGAAGTCCCGCAACCGCCAGAACAACCACCGCAACGCCCAGCCACGGAGCAGCGGCCAGCAAAGAATCCAGCCAGGGCCACCCCATGCGCGGCAAGGTCAGATCCAGCAGGATCACCGCCAGAGCGCCGGATGCACCGGTCAGGCTCAACCGGTAACGCACGGACAGGCGCTGGGTCATGTCCTCCGCAATGCCGCCCAGCGCGGCGGGCAGCAAGGCCACCAGCCAACCCCCCACCCAAGCTCCGAGCTTCAGCGAGCCAGGATCACCCCAATGGGTAGATTGAAGAACACCAAGGCCCCAACTGCACCCAATGCCCAGCAGCAATGCGGCCCCCCCCAAGCGGGGAACGTCCCCCAGATGAAAGCGTTGAGGCATGCCGTTGCCGTACACGGAAGCGTGGCTGTGCATCCACCGCACGATGAACCCTGCCGCCAACGCTGCAACGATGAATGCCACCACAGATAACCAGATCATGAGCGGCCGATGGTACCCGCACTCGGTCCCAGTGCCTGTAAGAAAGCGCTATCCACGCAGCCCCATCCCAGCGGGCTGGGGCTGCTGGCATGCTGCAAGGATGCTATGTGAGGAGAACCTGGCAAGACGCCACCACGAAGGTCCGAGCCTGAATCAGGCCGTCCCCCCGACAACCCCAAGGGGGCCACGGAGAGGTTCATGCGGTCAGAACCCGGGGCCACTACCGAAGCAAGCCACGGTAAAAACGCATCACCTTTTCCACGTACTGCTGCGTTTCGGGATACGGAGGGATGCGCCGACCATACTTGATCACGGCACCTTCCCCTGCGTTGTACGCCGCCAGCGCCAGTTCCTTGTCGCCATCGAACATGCGCAGCAGATCGGCCAGGTAGCGGGTGCCAATCTGCGCATTCACTTTGGGTTCCATCGCGGCATGCTCTCCGTCTGACGAAGGGCGCGCTGCAACCCCATAACGCTCAGCCGTTGCCGGCATGACCTGCATCAGCCCCAACGCACCTTTGCGCGAAACGGCTTTCACATTAAAGGCCGACTCTGCTGCCGCGACGGCAATCACAAATGCGGGGTCCAGCGACTGCGCCACCGCCGCCGCTTCCAGGTGCTGCTTGACGTCGTCATAGCCCGGAAACTGCAGTGCAGAGGGGCTGCGATCCTTGCCCTTCACCACCGAGGCGGGAGGCACACGGCTGAGCCAGATCACACCCCGCGTAGCCGCCGAAGGAGGCACATTGCCGATGTGGGTTACGCCCTCCCCATCCACAAACTCCCACACCTGGTTCGCCCAGGAGGACGGCAACCATCCCCCAACCAGAAAAACCAAGAGCATGACACCACGCATGACCGTCCCAAGCGATGGGAGATCGCGCTCGTCAGACTCCTTCCAAAACAGACTCATGGTTCTCATTTGACCTCGCGCCCTTCGCGAAAGAAACTTTTCAGCCCAGCACCGACCCGTTGAAACCAGGAGGCCGCTGCCTCGTGCTCAGGCTCCGGCCATGCCTCCCCCCGCCTTGAACGGATCAGCCGGGCGGGCATACCTGCAGCCACCATGCCCGCCGGCACATCCTGTCGTACCAGCGCCCCGGCTGCCACGACCGCGCCACGGCCAATCGTCACGCCCTCTAGAACAATCGCGCCCGCACCGATCCAGGCGCCGTCTTCCACAACGATTCTTGCCCGGGTGATTCGGTTGCGCGCAATCACCACATCCCCCCCATCGATGGCATGGCCGGCAGACAGCAGCTTGGCATGGGGGCCAATCAGGACATCCTCACCAATCTCCAGGCCACCTTCACCCGACAGGTAGCCTCCCACATTGACGATAGTACGGGCTCCGATGCGGATACCCACGCAGGGATCTGCTACCACATCGCCCAGCACCAGCCGTGTCTGGGCATAGATACTGACCCCGTCGGCCAGGCACAAGACATCGGAGCGCTGGCCGAAACGCATGACCGAGACGGACGGGTCGATCCGACATTCGGCGCCCATGCGATCCACACCTGCGTGTGACGCCGTGAAAGCAGGAATTCCCAGCAGCATGTCCGTCATGTTCACCGGCTGTGATGCGAGCCCATGAGCCTGCGCCAACGGCTGCGCCATGCGCGATCGTTCAGTTCCGCCGTCCTGGCCTGCAACGCTATTTGCGTGGTCGCAAGCTCAGACTCCACCAGTGTCTTTTCGGATCGCAGCGAACCCACCTCTGTGCGCAACTCATTGATCTCTTGCTGGAGTTTCCCAATGAGGTCCTTGGCTTCCGCAAAGGCCTTCTGGTGCTCCAGCAACGAAGCTCGTTCGCGCTGGTGCAGCACCGTCAGTGCTTGCAACTCGTCGCGCAAGCTTTCCGCCATGCCCCGAGCCTCTTTCAGCTCCCACGTTGGGGCATCCACAGAAGGCGTGACCACCACCATCCACTGGTAGACGTCAAAGTCCTGCCACCCAGCCAACAACGCCTGGCGCTGGTCGCCCGACAGGGCGCTCCAGTAGCCGGCGAATTCGCTGCATTCAACGGGTACCCTATTGGCTTCCCAGACCCGGGGAGCCCATCCGCAGTCCAGCAACATCTTCTCCATGCTGCGTTTGGTAAAGAAACGGACATGGGTCCTGTCCAGTTGGCCCTTGTCGGAATAGTCAAAGATGCCGCTTCGCATAGAAGCCAGAACCCCGGCATAGGCGATGTTCGGAACGGAAATCAGTAGACAGCCCATGGGAGCGACCAACTCACTCAACCGCTGCAGCACATCCTCGGGCTTTCTGAGGTGTTCCAGCACATCACACGCCATCACCGTATCAAACTGCCGACCCTTGAGCGCATCCAGCCAGTCGGTGTTGTCCAGATTTCCAGGGATGACCTCCACGTCCAGTGTCTTGAGCACTTCCAGCGCCTCGGGGTCGTTTTCCACCACCGTGACGCGATAGCCCCGAGCCAGGAGAACACGGGTCATGGCGCCAGGGCCCGGCCCAAGCTCCAGAACCGAGCCGCCACCTGGTGGCACGCGGCGCAGCAACCGAGCAGCCCACTCCTCACCATTCGGGTCGAATGCGTAGTCGTATCGCTCAATATTGGTCATGCATTTCCCTCCGCATTTGGCGCCGGTTCGGGCTGCCACATCTGATCCCACAATCCCCACTGCCACCATGCCCAAGGCCGGGCCAGAACATCCTGCTCCAGCCGCTGGATGACTCTATCGATCGCCTGCCTGGGATTTTCCGGCAATGGCTCGACGACAACCTCCAGATGGTCAGGGCGTCGGGAATAAGTCACAGCATGCAGCAGCGGAACGCCCGTGGATTGCGCCAGACGCTCAATACCTGTGGGCAGACTCAGGTTTCCGCCAAGAAAAGGGTTACCACGCAAACGGCCAAACTCGGGTCGCCATGCATCAGCCAGAATCACCCACGCTTGCCCCGCCCGCAGGCTTTCATGCACCGGGCGCAGCCCTTCACTCGTGGTGTGCCATTTTCCACCGGTCACCTCGGTATAGCCTTGAATTTTTCGCAGCAAAAAACGGCGCTGCGCAGCCTCAAGCTCCGGGTTGTCCAAGACCGGCATGGTCAGAACATTGGTGGCGACACCCTCCCTCGCCAAAGCAACCGGGGCCGTCAGAAGCCGGTCATAGTGATTGAGAACCAGTATGAAGCCCTTGCCTTGGCGAGCCAGGCCTTTGGCAAACTCGGCACCTTGCAGATCAATGGTCGGCCCTCCGGAACGGCCCAGGCGGCTGAAGGCCATGGCATCCACCATCTCCTGCGCTAACATGTCCAAGTGGGCGCGAGCCCATTGCGCATGCTGCCCCCCCGTGGCTTGCGGGAAGACCCGGACAAACAAGCTTTCGAGCCAGCGCAGCAGGTGCTCGCGCTCCGCAGCTGATTCCCGCCCTATCCGCCCGGCCAGCCGCCAGGGCAGGGTCGTAGGCAGCCGGGCAATGAAAGGGAATAGCAGGTCCAGAGACCAGGCTCGCGTCATTCCACCAGCACCCATTCGTGTTCCAGCCAGGCAACACCAAACTCCCGGTGCTTCTGGTTCAGCACGGTAAAGGGCTGGATAAGTTCCGCCATGTCCAGCACCTGGATACCTGAATCATCCAGGACATAGACGCTCCAGAGGTATTCACCCGACAGGAGCGGTAAGCGTGGGAACCTGGCGCGAATGCGGTGGCTGCCAGTGCCCTGCAGCGGCTTACCCTCGGCACGAAACTGCGTGCTCGTGCCAAAAACGTTGTCCTTGTCCGGGCGAACAATTGCAAACAACACATGAAACGGCGCGTCAGCATAGGACTCGATCTCGATCTCTACCGACAGATCCTGAAACGAATCCACCTGCGCAGGGTTGATGCCGTCCCCCGTTTCGATCGTCAGGCCTGCGATTTTTACCAGCGGTGCTCCCGACGAAGACGCCGCTGCGGGCTGCGCCGCTTCATCCTTTTTTGCAGCCTCATGGGCTTCGACGCGCAGGTGGGCATACCTGCGTCGCTCATGGGATTCGTAGGCGGTCACCACGTCCTCGGTCGCTCCGATCGCTTGCACGCGACCACCGTGTATCCATGCCGCCCGCTGACAGAGGCTTCGTACCTGATACAGGTTGTGGGAACAGAAAAGCACCGTGGCGCCTCGCTCACGAAGCTCCAGAATGCGATTTAGGCTCTTCTTCTGGAAATGCAGGTCACCCACGGAGAGCGCCTCATCCACGATCAATACATCCGGATCGATGGCCGTCGCAGCGGCAAAAGCCAGCCGCATGAACATGCCCGATGAGTAGGTCTTCACCGGCCGCTCCAGCGTCTCCTTGGTCAACTCCGAGAACGCAGTGGCACGGACAATGAAGTCCTCCATGGCGGTGCCCTCCAGCCCATGCAACGCGGCCATGAAGCGGATGTTGTCGTAGCCGGACTCCTCCGGGTGAAACCCCGCACCAAGCTCCAGCAACGCGGCAACGCGGCCTTCTTGAAACACCTGCCCACGGGTGGGACGGATGGTGCCTGCCGCGATTTTCAGCAAGGTGCTTTTGCCCGCACCGTTTTCACCGATGAGGCCAAACGTTTCGCCGGCCTGCACCTCAAAATCCACCCCGGTCAAAGCGACATGTATACGGTGGCGCTGCTTACGCGTCACCCACTCCCAAAGCCGGTCCTGCGGACGGCTGTAGACCATATAGGTCTTTTCAATGCCTTCAAAGCGGATCGTCATGGCTTTACAAGGCCTCGCCCAGTGCAGACTTCATTGAGCGGAAGAACCACCACCCCCCTCCACCCAGCAACAACACCCATACGGCCAAGGCCACGGGGGTTCCCGGCGGTACCGGCATATGCAATACAGTGCTCTGCACCATCAGGACCAGGCAAGCTACGGGGTTGAAAAGGAACCAGTTGTGGAATTTCTCCGGCACCTGGGACAGGGGGTATACGACAGGTGTCAGGTAGAACCAGAGCTGTAGTGCGAAGGCCACCATGGAGCCCACATCACGCCACAGAAAGTGGGCCATGCTCAGCAGCAACGTAAGACCAAAGGTCAGCGCAATCTGGGCCAGCACCAGAACCGGTAGCCAAGCCAGTGACGCGTAAGGCCCCACACCCCGCACCACCGACAAGACAATCAACAGCGCATAGCCAATACCCAGAACGAGCAGGCTACCGCCAACGGACACTGCGGGCAGTATCTCCGCAGGCATAGGCTGCTTGCGCAGAAAGTCCTCGTACGCCGCCAGAGACCCAACCCCCCGGCCAATGGCATCGGTAAAGGGTAGCCAGACTGCAAGCCCCGCCAGAAGGTGCAGCAGATAGCCATTGTTCACGTCCAGCCCGGGCACCCGCACCGCCAGCACCAAGCCAAAAAGAACATAGAAGATAGCCAGCGTGGCTACGGGCTGAACAAAAGCCCAGGCAAAACCCAATACCGAACCGGCATAGCGCGTCTTGAACTCGCGCACCATCCAGTACCGCCAAAGCACCCACAACTGGCGCCCATTGCGCGGCGCTGCCGATGAGACCCCTGTGGAATGGGAAACAGGGCGCGTCATGCTACCGTCCGCAGCCATTCGACCGATTTGGCCACCCCATCCTCGAAAGCCATCGTCGGCTTCCAGAACAGCTCGTTCCGGGCACGCTGAATGTCCAACACATTGACCGGTGGGTCAAAAGGACGCGCAGGGAATACACGCCGTTCTACGGCATGCCCCAACAACTGCTCCAGTGTGTGCACAATATCGTTGACGCTGTGCCCTGCACCACCGCCAATGTTGAATATCCGGGTCTCCCCCTCATGGCGCGCCGCTGCTGCGAACGCATATCCCACATCCGCAGCGTAAACAAAATCGCGCACCACGGACCCGTCCCCCCACACATCCAGCGGTTGCGCATTGAGCGCACGGTGTGCAAAAACGGCAATCACACCTTGGACCCCATGGGGTTGCTGCCACTCACCGTAGGGATTGCTCAAACGCAGAATCCGGCATGGCAGGCCATGCTGTGCCTCTTCGATGCGCAAGTGGTGCTCAATCGCCAGTTTGGTGGCGCCGTAGGCCCCCATGGGCATGGTGGGGTGGGCCTCACACAAAGGCACATACTGCGGCCGCCCGTACACCGCCCCACCGGATGACGCAAACAGCAACTTGGGGCGCGCGGCCTTTTTGCGCAACTCCTGAAGAAGGCGCAAGGTTCCCACCAGATTGGTCTGGACATCCTGGATGGGGTCCTCACTGGCCGTGGCCGGCACCGTGGAGGAAGCGAGGTGAACAATCACGTCTGCCCCCCCCACCACATCCCACCAGGAGGGCAGGTCAAAACAATCTGCCTGCACCTCTCCCCCCAGCCAGGGAGCACTACCCGCAGCCGACAATGACCGGTCTACCGACCACACCTCTGCGCCTTCCGACGCCATGGCACGCCCAATATGGCGCCCCAGAAACCCAGCACCTCCCAGAATCGCGCAACGCATCAGGAAGCCTCCACTTGCTGCTGGGTGCGCGCGTGCAGCAGGGCTGCTTCAAAGTCCTTCGCAACCATGTCCCAAGTCTGCGCCCGCGCAAACTTTTCGGCCCGTGCGCTCAAAGCATGGCGCCGTTCATCGTTCTGCAACAAGTCACAGACGGCATCCGCCAACCCCTCGGGCGAAGACTCCGCCAGAGCGGCCACGTCTTCATTGAGCAGCCATTCCACGTTGGGCCCCCGATTCGAAACCACAGCACAACCCGAAGCCATCAACTCCAGGGGCAACAGCGATGCATTCGTGAGCGACAGAACCAGCGCCACATCGCACTGGCTGTAGAGATCCGGCAGATCATCGAGCGCCACGGTTCCACACCCCAAGTGTGGAAACGGAATGTGATAGCCAGCCGTGTCCCAGCCTGCCAGTACGAACTGGACGTCGGGCATCCGCTCCCACACTGCATTCAGCACCAGAAGTCCTATCTCAAACGCCCTGCGGGGAGTGGGGGGACGCGCGTAGAAGAACACCCGGCGAATCTCCGGCTCCCTGCGCGGCAAGCGCCGGTAACGCTCTAGTTCCACACCAAAACCTATAGCGTGGGTGGTCATGCCATATTCATTCGCCAACTTGCTGGCCAGCCAGCCGCCCGCCGTGATCCCGAAAAATCCAAAGCTGTAAGTATTCTGTGCTAGGACCGACTCCGACCCGACGGGGTAAAAATGCGGCTCGTAGTCCTGTACAAAGTAGAGCTTGTGCTTCGCGCCCGTAAAGGCGCGTACGGTGTAGGCAGTGTCCCATCCCGTAGCAATGGAGAATTCGCACGGCGGCAGATCTTCAAGACCCAACAACACCTGCGCCTGAAGCGGAAAGAAGTGCTTCCGAATGGCCTCGCGGGCCTCCTGCGCATCGTGGTGCATGACGGGCTTGCCGATCACGATACTGGAGGTGTAGCCCATCTGCTCCAGATGCCAGATGGTGCGGAAGATGTTCAGATGGCCACCGGACCCGACATTGAAGTCAGGAATGAACCACAGCAAGGTGCCCGGCTTAGCCTCACCCGACTGGGCAGGCAAGACATAAGGCAGGGCAAAGTCGTAGTGGCGAAAGACATCCACATACCTTCCTGGGCCTTGGCGCAGGCGACGCACCACAGCACGCAGGGCGGCAAAAACGCCTTCCTTGCGCGCCATTTCTTTCACACGCCAAATCTTCTTGGACAGATTCAACGCCATGGTCAGACAGCTCCCGCACGCTGCAATTGCTCATCGCGCGACACCGAGCGCAGCAGCCAAGCGGGCAAACGGTCATGGTGCGTGCCCAGGTATTGTCCCGAAACCCTCGCCATTTCAATGAAGCCCATGTAAATCGCATTTTTACAAAGGCGCCAGCCCTGCAGCCCCCCGCTGCGCAACCAGCCAAGATCCCGCTTAGCCAAGTACAGACCAGACTTCAAAGCCTGCGCCAAGCTGTCCTGAATGCGATAGCCAAAGTAGAGATGGAATGAGCGTGCTTCGTCAAAATTGCGCTGCAACGTCTCCCACACACCGAAATCGTGCGAATGGTAGACCACCGCATCTGGCACAAAGGCCTTCGCGTGCCCCGCCTCAATGGCGCGCAGCGCCCATGTCTGGTCCTCTGCAAATGCCACTTCTGGCAAAGGCAATTGCTCCCACACCGAGCGGCGAATGCATGAATTGTTGCTGGAGAAAAAGTGCAGCCACTGGCGATAACTAGGATCTCTGGCAAACCGGGCGGGGTCTTCAAGGCGAACCACAGACAGCTTGTCACCAAAGCCGGCAAAATGCTGATTCAGCTCACAGTGCGTAACATGCCGCGCTTGGGGATGGGCTCGATGAGGACCAAAAGCCCCCGCGACGCCTGGCTCAGCATCGCAGCCCTGCACCATGTTGTACAGCCATTTGGAGCCCGCAGGTCGCGCGTCTTGCGTGATAAACACCAGAAACTGCCCCCTTGCCATGGAAGCCAGTAGATTGCGGGTACGGCCGTGGCCGAACTCTGCAGCGGGAATGGTCTCTACACGAACACCACGCTGCCGGGCACATTCCACAGAATTATCGGATGAACCGGAATCCACCACGATAATCTCGAATGGCCAAGGTGCTTGCTGCGAGAGCACAGCATCCAGCACTTCACCCAGCAAGGGCCCTCCGTTCTTGACGGGGATCAACACGGAGGCGCGTATTTCAGTCATTGTCTAGGTGCAGCAAGGGCTCGCTCAGGATACGGCGTCATATGCCCTGCGCCTGACAGCGACTCAGGGCGACAGGCCTAGCGATCCGCAAAGCCTGCCATTGTACTGTGCACCCTTTGTAATCAGCCCTGCCCGCCAACCCCCAAGGCTCCGGACGCCCGCTAATTTGCTGCAGACTGTTTCGAGAACAAGGCCCTGATCGCAGCACCATCCAAATCCACCCCGTACTTCTTGAAAAGATCCTCCCGGACTTTCTTGCTTCCCTCTTGGCGGCAGTAAGTGACTGCGCGGGTGGGCACGGAAACCGCCACATCTCCCCAGGCCAGCTGGCGGCCTTCACGTTTTTCGTCTACTTTAAAGAGATAGGCAAAATCACCCTCCCGAATCGGACCTACCATTTCACCCTGATTGGTAGTGGCCAGCACACGCAGGACGCTAGCGTCTTCTTCAAAAAGGGTAACCCAACCCAGATCTCCCTGGGCATCAAGCTTGTACACGGATTCCGCCTGCTTGGCCAAATCGTCAAACGATTTCGCACCGGAGGCCACTGCCTGGGCTTGCTTCATCAACCATGCCGCTGCGGGCTCACCCTCAAGGGACTCAGAAGCCGGGAGAATCACGCGACTCAACCGCGCCATGGGAGGCACCCTGAAAGCCTGGGGATGATCCTCGAAGAACTGGCGAGCGGCAGTTTCGTCCGCCGGAGGCTTGCAGGCTGGCGCGAGCTTGGTATACACAGCCTGGGCATAAACATCATCAAAACGCTGCGCCTCCTTGCTCTCTTCTCGGGGCTGGCCCATTGCAGCACCTTCCAGCGCTAATGCCCGGACCAAGGCCATTTCCCGCAAGGTGGTTTGCACACCCCAGACGTTCCGGCTGGTGGAGCGCAAATCCACTCGACGGTCCAAATACACGGACAAATCAGCCTTGGTAATGGTTTCACCATTGGCAAAGCGCACCAGCGCCTCCCCAGCCCCAGCCGTAGAGACTGCGACTGCCAGCGCAACAGCAACAAAAGCGCGGGGCCAATTCAAGTTCTTCGAAAAATGACTCATAGCAATATTTAAGAAGTACACATACTCAAAGGCGCTCAGCGGCACGGTCCCAAAGCGGGCCGTAAATTACATCCACCACGGTATCCACCGAGTTGAGCACTACCAGATCACGTTCACCATCACCATCCAGATCAATCAGCTGCAAGCCGGTGGAGAACCCACTGGTCTTCAACCACCGTGTTTCAAGCACCTTGGCGTCGGCATCAAGACGCTGCAGATAAAGCTTTGCATCTTCACCCCAAACCACGAGATCGTCGGACAACGGCGCTACCGAAACACTGCCGGTCAGAGGGGACTGGATCCATTGGAGTTCCCCGCTTTGCATGTTGATGCGGGCGTTCCGCGAACCCGTCTCCAACGACACATACAGCCAAAGGCCCGACGGTGACGGCCGGGCCTGACGTGCGATTGCAGCAAAGCTTGCGAGAACACGCGGTGTTGCCAGCAAATCCGCATCAGACACCGCCACTACCTTGCGATCATCCAGACACGCCACCGCAATACCCCCCCCTTGTGTGCCAGGAAGTTTGCTCACGCGCACTGGATGCCACGGAGCCTCGCACCAGCGGGATTTTTTTGACGTAGCGGCCTGGCGATTGTCTTCATACCAGTCGATCCACGACACTTCCTTACCGCTGTAAGGCGTCGCCAGGAATTTGTACTGCCCTTGCGAGGCGTTGACCAGAATCACATCTCGCGGCGCAAAACCCACCACCGCCTGGTGGACACGTACCATGCGCTCACCCTCAATGCGGAAGATATCCAGACTACCTGTGGTCTCCACCGCCGCTGCAACCAAGCTGTCTGACAACCAGATCGCAGAATCTGGGTGATACGCCACCGTTTGGCGATCCAACAGACGCGAGACTCTGCCGTCAATTTTGTGCAACGCCACCTTCCCTTCCTCATGCTCAATCAGCACGAGGCGGCAACCCATGGCAGTGGAACAACGCGCCTCTCCCCCCCACACCATGGGGGCTTCGATCTTGATACGGTCACCCCCACCTTGGGGCACCTGTACGGCCGGGGATGCTGCAGCCCCAGCACCTGCGACTGGCTGCATCTGACAACCCGCAATCATCACCAGGCACGCCACCACACCGAACCAGCGAAAGTGAACAGAACGAGACAATTTCATGAAAACTCCACAAGCAAAAAAAATGGCGCCAGTTTGGCGCCATTTTTTTTGGCAACACCCCAAAGGGTATTGCCAAGTTTTATTTCTTTTGTTGCATGCAGCACCGAAGTGCCACATGCACTAAGAAATATTAGTTGTGCGAACCGAGAACCGATTGCACAGCACCGAAAGCAGGTGCGCTGATCAGGCTGTACGTGAACACGGAACCGCCCAGGGAGAACAGCGACTGGCCAGAAGTACCTGGATAGTCAGCTGGCTCAGCAGCCACGGGAGCCCACTCGATGAAACCATCGGTGAAGTTGGCAGGACGACCAGGGATGGTTTCTGGGTTGAAGAACGACAGTTCGGCTTCAGCCAGAGCGAAGTTCACCGACTTACGGTTTTGAGCCGCGTCGTACATGTTGACCGTGTGGGTGCCGCGTTGGTCACCAGTCGACCACACCACGATGCGGGTTTCCAGACCAGCATTCAGAGCGGCGTCAACTGCATAGCGCATGCTGAAAGCAGGCGTGGCCGAAGGACCAGCCGTCACAGCACGTGCACCAGCAACAGACAGCAGGTTCAATGGACCCAGGGTCGTCAGGTCAGAGCCAGTAGCCAGGGTCAGAGGACCGTCGATGACTGGAACGAATGCCACGTCTTGCGCAGTGGTGTTCACTTGGAAAGCATTGGCACCAATAGCGCCCGTGCCCATGCCAGCAGCGGCGTTAGCCACATTGCAAGCGCCAGCAGCGGTGGTGGAAGCAGTGTTAGCACCCACAGCGAACACCAGGTAACCGCGGGTACCAGCCAAGCCGGTGCCGGATTGTTGCGACCAGATGAAGGGCTCGTAGTCCTTGTTGGTCAGAGGGAAGCAACCGTCGGTCACGTGGTTGGAGTTCGCATCAAAGAACGTCCAGAACACAGGCACAACGTTACCGGTTTGGTTGATGATACCCACAGCGGTGGTATCGGTGTCGCCGTTGTGGATCACGTTAGGAACCACGAAACCATTGCTGAACGTACCCACGGTGTACGCCTGCGCCACACCAGCACTCAGCGCAGCGGCTGCAACGGCTGCCATTGCAAATTTTTTCATCTTCTCAGTCCTTAGATAATTGAAGGAAGCTTTCCCACCCTGTGCGGGATCTGCAACCCATCCGTACTCCGTTTGGGTTGATGCAATCTTATACTGATACCTTTGATTTTTTCAACCTATTTCCACGAGAAACCCACTGCATGCTCGTTTGTTGCACTCAAACAACGAAGTATCACTGGGCTGTTGGAAACATGACACTACGGCGCTGCACATGGTGCCACACGCCATCGATGCGGCGCCATTCGTCTTCGGCGACAGCCTCTTGCTTTTTCACGCGCAGCAATGGCAACGAGTAGCGCATCCACACATTGACCAGTGCGCGGTCGCCTTCAATGCTGCGTACGCCACGGACCTCTACGGCGTCAAAGGCAATGCCACCACGCTTGAGGTAGGCCTCGAGCGTTGCATTCGGGTCTTTGGACAGCTCCTCATAGGCCCAAGCGCCTACACGGTCATTTTTCTGAATGAGCCCCCAATACGCTTTTGCGCGCGTTAGAAGTGCTGCTTGGTCATCTTCAGCCGACACCACTGCGCCACCTGTGGCGGCACAGCCCACCAGCACCGCCAAAACCGCAGGCGCTGCCAAGGTCGCGACGAGATGACGACGGGTAACAGGTTTTGTCATGTAAAGAATCTCCTGATTGACTATCTATATATGGGATACGCCACGCTGGCTAGGGCCATAGCAGCCAGGCGCAGTCAGCGCGAAGGTTGCAACTGGGCATCTGGGGGGCGGAAACTCATGGGTTGGGCCTGCAAAGACAAGGAGCGCATGCGTTCGCGCATCTCCGCACTGGCCGAACGCAGTTGATCATCGTCCTCCAGGGCGCGGGGCGTCATTAACACCAGCAGCTCCGTGCGGTTGCGCTGGTTTGACGTGTTGGAGAACAAGGCCCCCAACAATGGGACATCCGCAAGCCCCGGCAACCCGCTACGAGTATTGCTGTCATTTTCACGGATCAACCCGCCCAGAACGATGGACTCGCCGGAACGCACTGCGACACGCGTTTGTATTTGCCGGGTCTGAAAGGACCGCTGTTTTGTCACAACATCCTCTTCACCCACATCGGTGACTTGCTGAGAGATGTCCATGGAGATCAACCCTCCCGCATTGACGGATGGCGTGACGGTGAGCAGTACGCCAGTGTCTTTGTATGTTATGGACTGAGTAATGAAATTACTGCCCGTAGCGGCCGCCGTTGAACTCAGAATGGGTTGTTGCTGACCGACCTGAATATTGGCGGTGTGGTTGTTCAGAACCAAGATAGACGGACTGGACAACAACCGCACTTGCGATTTTGTGGCAACGGCGTTCAGCGTGGCGCGAACTACATCCGCCTTGCTGATGGTGTACGAGAAACCGGGTATTTTGGCGCCTATGCCACTGCTGTTGTTGGAGTCCAGCAGCGCCTCTCCTTGACGCCCCCTGCTAAGACCGTTTTGCAAGTACCACTCAACGCCGTATTCCAGGTTGCCCGTGAGGCTCACCTCCACGATGCTGGCCTCAATCAACACCTGCATTGGAGCCCTATCCAGCTCGCGCAATGCCTGCTCGATGCGGCGGTATTCGGTGCGCGGAGCGCGAATCAGGAGTGCATTGCGCTTCTCGTCCGCAACCACACGCACGTTGCCATCCAATTGACTCGTTGACGTAAGGGATGTGTTGTTCGAAGAAGTTCTGTTTCCGCCAGCACCCAGCGCGGCGTTTAAAGGACTACTGCCCGTGCCGGAGCTGCTGCTATTGCCATAGAGCCCGCTGGAACTGCCCGTATTGCCAGTGCTGCCCGTACCCAGACCGGCGCCCCCCGCCCCCCGAGAGAACTGCGTGGGCGCCGAGCCCGCCGCGACGCCACCCGAGCTGGCTTGCCCGGACTGCCCACCAAAGAGGCCATTGAGCATTTCCGCCAGTTGCAATGCTGAGCCGTTTTGCACCGGATACACAAACAGGCTGGCCTCCAGCGTATCGGTGGGACGGTCCAGGCGACGGATCCAGGTTTCCACTTGGGCCAACAAATGACTGCGCGGCGTGACCACCACCAGGGCATTCAGGCGCTCAACGGGAAAGACGCGAATCAAGCCACCCAAAGGGGTCGCCATCTGGGCGCCGGCACCGCTGGCACCACCACTTGCGGCCGCACCACCTGCAGCACTACCCGACGTGCTAGGCGCTCCCCCCGCAGGTGCGGCACCAGCCCCCCCATAGGGATCGGAGGATTTGTCGGAGCCTAGCATCGCCTGCAGGGCATCCCGTACCACGTTGACGTTGGCGTTTTCCAACACGAACACACCCAGCGACATGCCAGAGAGAAAGTCCACGTCAAACGCTTCTACCATTTCCAGCCAACCACCCAACTGGGCCTTGCTGCCCTGCAGCACCAGCAGGTTGCGCAGGGAGTCCACGTAGACGATGGCCTCACGGGGTGCGATAGGCGCCAGAATCTTGGCCATCTCGGCCGCTGCTATGTGGTTCAAGGGAACGATAACCGTCCCGGCACCCGACAGATCCTTGAATTTGGACGCCCCTACCACCGGGCGCGCGCCTACGGTAACGGTACGCTTGGTCACGTGATAGACCCCCGCGTTGTCGCGGACGATGGCCAAGTCGTGGGGCAACAGCACCGCATCCAGCACATCCAGCACCTGACTGCGCAGCAGCGGCTGGCGCGTATGCAGGCTCACCACCGTTTCGCCACCTGCGTCGATGGTGTAGTTGAGCTTGAGCAGGTCACCTAGCAACGCTGTAGCCAAGTTGCTGACAGTGACATTCTCGAAATTGAGCGCCACCTTGTCGCCCTTGGCAAGCACGGGATCGATTGCAGGCGCCTTGTCGCGCTTGAAAAACTGGTCGTTGCCAGGATATAGCTTGGTGCTGGAAGAAGCATTCTTTTGCGCCTGCTCCTTGGGCGCTGACGCCGCCGGTGCAGGGCTTGGCGCCACTGGCGCAGCCGCAGCTGCAGCTGCAACAGGCTGCGATGGCCCCGGTGCTCCGCCAACTGCGACCTTGGAGTCCGCAACTCCGGACGCCGCAGGACCTCCCTGCGTGCTGGCACAGCCTGCCGCCAGCAATGCGAGCAAGAGGATGGATGGCCGAATATTCATAGAGATAGCTCCAATATTGGGGTACGCCGCTAGGGCTTATTGATTTGTTGCAGGCCTGCGCAGGCGGTCACCGATCGGTCCGGCTTTCACGGCCGCCGCACTTCCCGCTTCCAGCGGGCGCTCTACACGTTGGTCATCAGCTGACACAAAGAGAGCCTTGCGGCCATCAAAGGATTCAACTCGCCAGGGTTTTGTTTCCCCGGTGATCTTGAGGGTGCTGCCATCGGGGCGCTGCAAGATGGCCACACGCTCCTTGCCAGACTCAAATACTGCAGTGAGGCGCGCCTGCAGCAACTCCGTGACCAGACTGGTCTTTTTTTCTTCCACCGCCACCGGGCGCCGCGATGCCCACAACAAAGGGCGCTCCACTGCCTGCTTTGCCCGGACCTTGATCACCGGGGGCATGGGCTCAACCTTTGGAAGATCGGGCCGGCGCGCTTGCGGCGGGTTCCAGCGCTCTTTTTCGGTATGCCACCAGTAAGCGCTCGCAGCCAAAGCTACGGCACCCAGGACGGGGCCGACGTACCAGGGTTTGATCATGGCTTGGCCTTTTCTGGTGCCAAGGGGGCCTCCAGCTGCAAAGACAGGCGTGCATTTTGCGGACCCGCGCCAGAACTTGCCCCCTCACGCGTGATGTTGGCAGTGCGCACCCAGAAAGGAGGGCGGTGCGTCTGAAGACTTTCCATAAAACTCACCAACTTGACCCATTCACCATTCACGGTTGCCGTCAAGCGTATGCGCGCCAGCTTGCCATCCACCCCAGGTTCCAGTGCGACCTGGGACGAAACCAGCGTGCCGCCAGAAGCCATGATCATCTGGCGAAGCTTCTGCTGGATATCGTTTTGAGAAGTTTCGCCAGCAGGGTGCACCAGCGGGGCCACTGTACTGCTTGCTGCGCTGAGCAGGGTTTCGATTTCAGCGCCGGCGTTCACCACCCCTTCCAGGCGTTCGCTGCGGGGCTCCAGTTGTTGCAGGGCGTTGTTGTAACGCGCCCAGAGAGTGCTGTAAATCAGAGCGGCACAAGCCAAGGCGCCAACAAACAGCACCAGCAGCAAAACCACCGAATGACGGCGCCATACATTCATTTTCATGGTTTTGCTCCCTCGCCCCGCCAGCGCATTTCAAACGTGAAGCGCTCTTTATTCAGCGTGCCGTCGCGCACATTTGCCCCGGTGGCGCGCACATCCACCAGGCCAGGCTGGCGCCCTAGATGCCCAATAAGTTCGGTAGCGTTAGCCGTCAAGCCCGTGATCCGGATTTCGCTACCGTTGACTTCGATGCGATCGAGCCAGGTGTCGGTAGGAATAGCGGCGGAAAGCGCATCCACGACACTGGCGAGAGGCAGGTCCGTACTGATGTTCTTGCGAAGCTCTTCCGCCAGCTCTGCTTGGCGACGCAGTTCATCCATCTTCTGGCGCAAGGGAGCCGCCTTGGGCTCCAGCATGTTGACGTGCTCCACAGCGCGGACCACGGCCTGGCGCTTCAAGACCAGCGGCATGAGTGCCGGCAATGACAATGCTGCGAGCAGGACAAGCACCAGCCCCACCCCCAACCAATCCATCCAACGCTGGCGGTTGTACTGCTTTTGCCACGCCGCAGTACGGACGGGAAGCGCGCGCCCCTGGCGCATCAGATACACAGGCGCATTTTCGGCAAACCCGTGCTGCGCCATTTGCTCGGCCAGAGTGTTGCGTCGGCACATGCCCCACTCCACCATCCAACCGCCTTGGGCTTGAGGTTCTGCCCACCATGCCGCCACAATCTGTTCCGGCGGCATGGGAGAGATCCGCCACAGGGCTTCTTCGACGCCGCCTGCCAACGAGCGCCGCGGCATATCCGGAAACTGCACGGTGCCCCAAAGACAGCCGGACTCCGGTACCAGCAGGCTGGAAGCCTTTCGGTTGTTGGCGCGCTTGCGGGCACGGGTTCCAGTGATGGTCCAACGCTCTCCGTCGGACGCAATGGCTGCACTCGCGACTGCAGGCCAGGCGCCATGCTCCATGAGAACGCGCTTGAGATCACCGAAACCCCATGCCATTCGGTCCAGTGTTTTTTGCGCACGAAGAGATAGCTGCCCCCAACCTGTCATGGCTTGAATTCCTGTTCCGGCTTGTTTAAGCGGCGTGTCGGCTCCAAAGAGAGCGTTGTCCAGGGCGTCAGACCACCGGGACGCTCGCTGAGATCGATCCATGCCTCACGCTGCCACCAGCGATCACCTTCAGCCCGCACAAAAGCATTGAGGCGCACTGTCAGACCGCCTCCAGCGCGGGCAGGCGAGAAAAATTCGGCTGCAGCTCCTGTCAAAAGCACGCCAGCCCGCGTTTCCGGTGGGGAGTTGTGAATGCGCGCCCCCAAACCTGGCTGTCCCGTGAGGACGTCGATCAGGGCGGGGGGGGCTGAATCGATTTCGATGCGTTGCTGCCCATTGATACCCAAGTGGGGCGCGATTATCTCATAGAGCTCAGATGTCATTCCCAGGACTGATCTCAGTTCCGAAAGGTCATCCAGCGCGCCATTTCGAGGCAGGGAGGGCCAGCCAGCAGCGCGGTATTGGGCAGCCTCAGCCCCGCCCACACCACCTGGCGTGTCGTCAGGGTCGATGAAGTCCCGCACGCGTGAAGTCAAGATGGCAGCCTCCCCCGAGGAGAGCCCTCCAGCTCTTTGAAATAGCGCCTGCAGCAGAGCTTCGCTGGCGACATTAACGTCTACCAGACCTCCAGAAGGCGTGACCTCCACCCAGATGTCATTCGACCCCATTGGCAAACGTTGAATGCGGTACCAACTGTCTGCGGTCTTTTCGGTCATCATTCGCTGCGCTGTCAGTTGGATCGCGGCGTCCAGCACGGACTCAGCGCGTAAGCGTTCCAAATCCAGCGCTGCGCGCTGCGTTTGCTGGCGAATCCCCCGTGAACTCGCCATCACCACCAATGACAAGGACGCAACCAGCCACAGCACCAGAATCAGCGCTGCGCCCCGGCTGCCGTGTTTCGACCGCTTCATCACCTTGCCCTCGCGAGAGGGAACACCAGAGGAGGCCAGGCTCCGCGCGCATCGGCAATTTCCACCCGGATACGTGCCGGGTACTGCGCTTTGGCAGAGTCCCATTGCTGAGTCCACTGCCCCGTCAGTCCGTCCTGGTAATGCCACTGAAGCGTTCGCACATCCGACAGAAGTGTTTCGCGCAAAGCCTTGCCCCAGTCCAGCGCCATCAGTGCTCCGTCATAAGGAACGGCTTCTACCGACAGATCGACGCGCCCATCGGCATGGCGCAGGGGGCTCATGCGAAATACATAGAGCCCCCCAGCATCCCCCCGCTCCGGCAATGGCGCCACCCAGATCGCACCCGCAGCATTTCCGCTAAAGAAATTCACAAAGATGTTTTCGTCGCGCCGACTCAACAAGCGCAGGGTGTCAAACTTGCGCCCAAGCCATTGGCTGACCACCAACATGCGTTCAGAGCGCTCAATGACGCGCTGGTTGCGCTCTTCCGAACGCCCGATGACTCCCACCCCCGCAAACATCAGAGCGACCACTGCGGACGTCACGGCCAATGCGACCAGCAACTCCAACAAGGTAAAACCACGGGATGTTTTCCGAAAAGAGTGGGTCATGGTGCAGACCTGTAGGGCTTCCATGTGGTCCATGTGACAGCCGTCACCCCATCTTTACTGACCTCTACGGTCACCCTTGCCGCACGCACAGGTGGCCCGGCTACGGGGCGACCACTCTCGTCCATCATTTGGACCGGTTCGGGCGCCACCTGAATCCGCCAATTCCAATCGCCCGCCCGCCCGGATTCCTGTCGCATCAAATCCTCTGCAAAGGTTCCAGCAGCCACTGCCGACCTGGCCACGAGAGAGGCCTCCACCCGAGCCTCCACGTCCACCACATTTTTGGAGCCTTGCCCCACGCTGCGGTAAAGACTTGCCAGCGCAATGGAAGCAATTGCCATGGCTACCAAGGCCTCCAGCAAACTGAACCCCCGTTGATTCCGATGCGCTCGCCTGAATGACTTGAAAATAGGATCAATCAGGGGCAACAGACAGCACGTCACGGTCATGACTGGGCCACGACCATGGATTGCTCCACCGTCCCAAGGAGCCAGTTCACGCGAAAGCTGACGCCCTGCCCACCTCTTAGCACTGCAAGCCGCCCGCCACGTGCGCCGCCGTCGGAATTGAACACAAAAATAGGTTCTCCCACGGCAGTTGCAGTTTTGCCAGTCCGCGAATTGCGCTCAATCGCTTCCCACTGGACCACCAGTGATGCAGGCACCTCCAGAGCCAGGCGTCCGTCAACCACCAGCCTGCGAATGTCTGGCTGGTAGGTCACGGTCACCGAACGGCCTTCCTGGACGCTGAGCGCACGCGCTTTGTTCAATTGGCTGGAAACATCCCGTACCGTCTGGTTGTAGCGTGACCGCTCCATGTACGCCTGCCCGCCCGCCCCCACTACGGAGACAGTAATGGCAGCCAGCACCAGCACGACCAGCATCTCCAACAACGTGAAGCCACGGATGCGGAGGTCTGGCGCCAACAAAGGGCGGCTCATGCGAGACAAGTCACCAGACGGCACTGGGGAGTGGAAAGCGCAACAGAGCGTCAGTTAAAAACGTCCGCGTTCTCACCGTCACCGCCCGGCTTGGCGTCGGACCCCAGAGAGAACACGTCGGGCCCGCCATTGCGTCCCGGGTTTTTGTACAAATAGGCGGCACCCCAAGGATCAGAAGGCAGGCCCTTCTTCAGGTAGGGGCCATTCCATCCCTGGGCCGTTGCAGGCCGCTCTGCCAGGGCACGCAACCCTTCAGCATCATTGGGATAACGGCCGACGTCCAGCTTGAAAAGGTCCAGGCTCTGCTCAATTTCCGAGATCTGAATGCGGGCCGTCTTGGACTTGGCACCACCGAGTTGATCAAGCACCTTCGGGCCCACCAGCCCGGCAAGCAACGTCAGAATCACCAGAACCACCAGCAATTCAATCAACGTGAAGCCCGAGGAACGCTGCGCTCGCGCCATTGCTTTGTGTTCAAAATTCACTACATTCATTTCAAAATCTCTCAAATAATCCAGAATCAAATTGTGTCGTTGATCGACAAAACGCCACCCAGAATCGCAATAATAATGAAGGCAACCAAGGCCCCCAAAACAATAATAATCAAGGGCTCCATGGCTGCCAAAACACGCCCCATGGTACGCCGACCTTCATCCTCGTAACGATCTGCCAAACCCAGCAGAGTAATATCAAGCTGCCCTGTTTCCTCAGCAACCCGAATAAGCTGCGGGGTGCTGGACTTCCCGAAGTAAGGAGAGACAAACCCTGTGGAAAGTCGTTTGCCTGTTTTTACAATACCCACCAGAGGTTCAATATCCTTGCGCAATGCGGTATTGGTCAGTGTGTCCACAGCAATGCGCAACGCATCCACCATGGGTACACCGCGCTGCAGCAAGATGCCGAAGGTGCGGAAATAAATAGCAAACTGCAGATTCCGCAACACCTTGCCGAACAGGGGGAGGTCCAACAGCACACTGTCAACGCGCAACCGCCCCGCAGGCGTCGCGCCCCAGCGGGAGCCTAGGAACAAGACCACCGTCAAGCCTAACAGGATTGCCATCCAGTGCGAGCGGATCAGATCACTGAGATCGACCACCAACCGCGTGGAGTAAGGCAGTTTGTCGCCCATGGAATCAAAAATTTCCCGAAACTGGGGAACCACAAATGCCAGGAGCATCACGACGGACAGCACCGCAACAATCAGCAAGATGACGGGGTACGTCATGGAGGAAATGACGTAGTTGCGAAGCTTGTCCTCTGCCTCCAGTTGCACCGTGAGTTCTTTCAAAACCACATGCAGCGAACCAGAAGTTTCCCCCGCCCGAATCAGAACCAGATATTGGCGCCCAAGATCCCGTTCAAACGGCAGCAGCGACTGGTACAGAGACTTACCGCCACGCACCCCTTCCTCGACCTTGGCAATGAACGCTTTCAGCCGCTCCGTGTTGGCCGTCTCCTTGAGCATGACCAGCGCCTTGTCCAGCGGCATGTTGGCCTGCTTGAGGTGGGCCATCTCGCGGCTGAACAAAAGGATCTCGCCACGTTTGAGCTTGCCCCCCCGGCTTTGCGGCTCATCTTGGGCAACTGCTGCCGACTCGTCTGCAATACGAACCGGCGTCACGCCCTGCCCAATGAGTCGCAGTCGCGCGGTCTCCACGTTCAGCGCGCGGATCGTCCCCTGGCAGGCCTTGCCATCGGACGTGATTCCATCGTATTGAAATTCAATCATTTTGACGCGCAACGCGCAGGACTTCTTCCGCAGTCGTCAGACCTTTGAAGACCTTGGTGGCGCCATCCTGCAACAAGTTCCCCCCGGCATAGGCGCCATCTCCGCCCCCCAACGAAGAGCCTCTTTCGAGCACCACCTTTTTTACGTCTTCTGACATTACCAGCAACTCATGAACGGCCAACCGCCCTCGGTAGCCGGTCCCCCGGCATGCAGAACAACCGACGGACCGATAGATGACCTGGCCCTCCTCCATGGCCATGCCCAGGGAGGCTGCGGCAGCCTGCGCCTGGTCCGGCAGCAACGGCGCTTTGCATTCCTCACACAGCTTGCGCACCAGGCGCTGCGCCAGCACGCCAATGACGGACGCCGTGATCAAATAGGGCTCGACCCCCATGTTGATCAGCCGCACGATGGCCCCCAGCGCGCTATTGGTGTGCAGGGTGGACATGACCAAGTGGCCCGTCAATGCCGCCTGGACCGCAATTTCTGCGGTTTCGCCATCGCGCATTTCCCCGATCATGATCACATCAGGATCCTGGCGGAGAAAGGATCGCAACACCTTCGCAAAGGTCAGCCCGATCTGGGGCTGGACCTGCACCTGGTTGAGCCATTGCAGCCGGTACTCCACCGGATCTTCCACCGTCAGAATCTTGAGGTTCTCGCCCTCCAGTTCCTGCATGGAGGCATACAGCGTGGTGGACTTCCCGGAGCCTGTGGGACCTGTCACCAGAAAGATCCCATGTGGCACGCTGAGCAGCTGACGCATGGTTTTCAAAGTGGGTGGCGTGAAGTGCAGGCTCTCCAACGAGAGCAGGTCGAAGTTCTTTTCCAGCAAGCGCATGACGACCGATTCGCCAAACATGGTGGGAATGGTGGACACGCGAGAGTCCATTTCCTTGCCATGCACGCGCAGCTTGGTGCGCCCGTCCTGCGGCATCCGGCGTTCCGCAATGTCCAGCTGCGAAAGGATCTTGATGCGGGACACCACAGCGGGGGCATCCTTGTTATCAATCTCGTCAATGGGGTACAGCTCGCCGTCCACCCGTATCCGGACCACCGATTTTTCTTCGTAGGTTTCGATGTGAATGTCGGAGGCCTGGGCAGCCACGGCCTGGGAGAGGATATGGCTCACGCGCTGGATGATGGGGGCCTCCGAGGCCATGTCCCTCAGGTGCTCGATGAATTCCGAAGCCTCAAACTGGTCCGCAACGGCTTCTCCTTCCGGCTCCGACTCCTGGACGTACCAGGCATTGAGCTGACTGGATATTTCAGACTCCAGGCCAAAAACGACCCTGGGCACATCCCCAAAGACCAGGCGCAATGCATCGCGCAATGCCGCGCTCTTCGGATCTACCGACGCGAAATCCGGCGTGGACTCAGCGTCCTCTGCATTTCCCAAAGGAAGCAGGTTGTTGGCCAGCAAAAAGCTGGTGTTCAGCCGCGAAGTTTCCGGCTTTTCCTTCGGGAAAGCGTCCTGGCGCACCAAAGGCAATCCGGCCTGCCGGGACAGTGCGGAGTAGACATCCACCTCAGACACCAGCCCCAGACTGATCAGCAGGCGCCCCAGACGACCGCCCATGGAACGCTGGACCTCTAGCGCCCTCTCCAGGTCATTGCGCGACAATTTCTGGTCCGCAAGGAGCATCTCACCGAGCCTGGGCGCAGCGATATCGACGCTTTCCACTTCACCAATTTCAGCCGAGAGCTTCATTACCAACGCCTTTGAACATTCTTCCAACCACCCAATACCCGGGCCCGACTTGTCTCACTCGGACGGAGTGAATCACTTGAACCACAGCAAACAGCGGCTTAATCGATCCAATTCGGGGCCCACATAATATTCGCGATACCCAAAAATTCTCGCCCTCAGAGGCCCATCCCTCCACGCAAGGTATTCTGACACGTAGCCTTCATCCAGCCCCAAGGCGCGCAATCGCAGCTGCAGCGCCTGCGCCTGCAGATAGGTAGCCCCACCCAGCACCCGGACACGCCGGACGATCCCCTGGCCATTCGTCAACAGCCGGAGCAAACGCGTCTTCAGGCTACGATCCTTGGCGCCTACCTGGTTGGCGCCATGCTGGCGATACAGGATCAGCGGGGTTGGCACAAAACGCCTATGGCCGCTTCCACTCACCAGGCCACACCACCAGTCGTGCATGATGGTGTCCTGCGGGAGGGGCAAGGCCATTCGCAACAGGGTGCGGTTCACCATCATCGTGCATCCCGTCACCTGGTTCACGCTGAGCAGCGAAAGTGGCGAGCACTGCAGAGGGTCCATACGTTGGTATGTGGCGAAGGACTCCGAAATCACGCCCAAGTGCTCATCCACCACCGTCAGGTCGGAGTGCACCAGACAAGGCAATTCCGCACCACCCTCTTGCTCCATTCGCACCATTTCTTGGAGACACAGCTCGATTTTCGGAGGGAGCCAGACATCGTCCTGGTCCGAGAAAGCAACCCAAGCAGCCACACCATCATGCAGGCTGGCCACCATGAGATTCTCAAAGTTTCGGACCAGCCCTTGCCCATGGTGGGGGTTGGGCACAAGTACCAAACGCTCTCCAAAGCGTACCCGGTAGCTCTCCAGGATTGCAAGCGTGTCATCCGAAGACCCGTCATCGCTGACGAGGAGGCGGAAATTCTGGTGGGTCTGGGCCAACAGCGAATCGAGCTGGGCACGGAGATACTTCGCCCCGTTGTACGTAGCCAGCAGCACATCCACCAGCGGTGACTGCGACGGGGCAGCCCCGCCCGCCCCTCCGCGTGAGGCCAATCGATGAGTCGGCTCAGTCACACGGTCCCCGTGCTGGTTGTTGCAGCGCTGTGGGGCCGGCATTCTGAAAGCATCAGCGCCTCGTAGGCATCTGCGATGCCCTCCCAGGTGTAGTGCTCCGCCACGATATCGCGGGCGCGCTGGCTTCGCTGCGGCAGCATGGCGTCCGACTGGCCAACCACTAGGTCCAGGCTGCGAGCGAGTTGCTCGGGGGTGGCAAAGTAGTCGGCCGCATCGCGTGCCACTTCGCGGTTGAACGGGTTGTCATGCGCAATGACCCAGTTTCCGCAGGCCAGTGCCTCGAGCAGCGAAGGGTTCGTCCCCCCCACCGAGTGCCCGTGCAGGTAACAGGCCGCATGTACACGCAAGCTTGCGAGCTGCCCGGTGTCGTAGATGCCCCCCACGAAACGCACGCGGTCGCTGGCATGTTGCCTCAGCAGTTGCTGGTAGGCCGTGGCACCGGACACATCCCCTACGATGACCAACGGCCAGTCACCGCCGTGCATCTCATAGCCTTGAACGATTTCAAGGATATGGTTTTCCGGCTCCGGGCGCGCCACGACCAGCATGTAGCGGCGGGGCTTCAGCCCCCAGGCAGAAAGCACGGAAGGGTCCACGTCCCGGTCCTGCACCAGTTCGGCGCCGTAGGCTATGAAGCTCGACGGAGCCCCCTTGGGATAAGTCTCGCGGAACCGCTGTGCAATGGCCTCGGCATCGGCGATGAGGCGCGTGGCCACCCGGCTGGCCACCCACTCCATACAGCGCAGGTAGATGCGTGCAACCCTCCCCCATTTGCTGCGGGCCCACTCCAGTCCGTCCACGTTGATCCAGACCGGAACCCCAAAAACCCGGGGCCACCAGCAGGCCCAGGCAGCGCCATACCCCAGCATGTAGACCAGGTCGTACCCCCGCCGGGCGTCCCACAGGCAGGCACAGTCGTAGGCCAGGACCGATGCAGCTCCCCACCGGGGCCGACGTTTGTGGCGCACGCGAACACCTTGGTAGAAGGTGTCTTCGACGGACGACTCGCTGGTCTCTGCATACACAGTGACCTCGTGGCCACGCTCCACCAGGCGTATCGAGAGTTGTTCGGCAAAGGTTTCGAACCCCCCATAGCTCGCGGGGATGCCCCTGGCTCCCAACAGAGCGATCCGCAGCTTGGCAGGGCGGTCCAGAGATCCGCCCGTTGCACGCCCCTGCGCCGTCGTCAAAGGTCTGCCTCAGCGAACCAGCGCCCCGCCTGATCCTTCGCCGAAAGCTGAATGGCGGCCTCCACCGCTGGCCAGGCGATGGCAAGCTGTGGATCGTCCCAGCGAATGCAGCGCTCATGCTCCGGGCTGTAGTAGTCGGTGGTCTTGTAAAGGAAGTCAGCCGATTCGGACAACACCAGAAAACCGTGAGCAAGCCCCGGCGGCACCCAAAGCTGCCGGTGGTTGTCTTCGGTCAACAGGGCCCCCACCCACTGGCCAAAGGTGGGTGACCCCTTGCGAATATCCACCGCCACATCAAACACAGCGCCACGCACCACGCGCACGAGCTTGCCCTGCGCCCTGGGGGGCAACTGGTAGTGCAGGCCCCGCAACACACCCTGGCTGCTGCGGCTGTGGTTGTCCTGCACAAAATCGCACTGGACACCCGTGGCCTCCCGGAAGGCCTGCTGGTTGAAGCTCTCGTAGAAAAAACCACGGCTATCGCCGAACACCTTGGGCTCAAGGAGGACAACGTCTGGGATGGATTGCCGGATGGAGTGCATGGGGGATCAATAGACTTTGTCGTTCAGCAAACGCTGGAGGTACTGGCCGTAGCCGTTCTTGGCAAGAGGTTGTGCCAGGCGCTGCAACTGGGCACTGTCGATCCAGCCGGCGCGCCAGGCAATTTCCTCGGGGCAGGCAATCTTGAGGCCCTGGCGATGCTCCAGCGTCGCAATGAACTGGCTGGCCTCCAGCAGGCTTTCATGGGTGCCAGTATCCAGCCAGGCATAGCCGCGGCCCATGATCTCGACATTGAGCTGCCCCTGCTCCAGGTACAGCCGGTTCAGGTCGGTGATTTCCAGTTCGCCGCGTGGCGATGGCTTCAAGCTCCGGGCCATCTGCGCAACCTGGTTGTCGTAGAAGTAGAGGCCTGTGACGGCATAGCTGCTCTTGGGCTGAGCAGGTTTTTCCTCCAACGACAACACCTTGCCCTGGGCATCGAACTCGGCCACACCGTAGCGCTCCGGGTCGTGCACATGGTAGGCAAACACGCTGGCACCCGCAGAGCGCTGTTGAGCGTTGCCCAGCAGTTCATGGAAATCGTGCCCGTAGAAGATGTTGTCTCCCAGCACCAGGGCGCTCGGAGCCCCATCCAGAAAAGACTCCCCGATCACAAACGCCTGCGCCAAGCCGTCCGGGCTGGGCTGCACCGCGTATTGCAGGTTCAAGCCCCATTGGCTTCCATCCCCCAGCAGCTGGGCAAAACGCGGCGTGTCCTGCGGGGTGCTGATAACCAGGATGTCCCGGATGCCCGCCAGCATCAGCGTGCTGAGCGGGTAATAGATCATGGGCTTGTCGTAAACGGGCAGCAGTTGTTTGCTGATGGCCAGCGTGGCCGGGTGCAGCCGGGTGCCGGAGCCTCCTGCGAGGATGATGCCTTTGCGTTGCGTCATTGGGGTCCGTTCAGAGAATTTCCGTGAGCATGCGCGCCACGCCCTGTTGCCAATGGGGCATCTGCAAACCGAAGGTGGACTGCAGCTTGTGGGTACTCAGGCGCGAGTTGTGGGGGCGCACGGCCGGTGTGGGAAATGCGCTTGTGGGCACAGGCGCGACCTCTTTTGCTATTATTTTTGTAGCTATTTGCGCTTTCTGGGCTTGCGCCAGCACGTATTTTGCATACTGATTCCAGTTGGTCTCGCCCGCAGCCACGCAGTGGTACAGGCCTGCATCCTGCGGGCGCTGCTGCAGGTGGCGCAGCGCGTGGGCGGTCACATCGGCCAGCAGGTCGGCACCGGTGGGCGCACCCCATTGGTCATCAATCACCGTCAGCCGCTCACGCTCTTGCGCCAGCCGCAGCATGGTCTTGGCGAAGTTGCCGCCGCGTGCTGCGTAGACCCAGCTGGTGCGCAGGATCAGGTGTTTGGCGCCCGCCTCTGCAATGAGCTGCTCGCCTTCGAGTTTGGTGCGGCCGTAAACGCTCAGCGGGGCGGGTGTATCGGTCTCCACCCAGGGGCGGCTGCCGCTGCCATCGAAAACATAGTCCGTGCTGTAGTGCACGAGCCAAGCACCCAGCTTCGCGGCCTCCTGCGCAAGGGCTCCGGGCGTGGTGGCATTGAGGGTGCGGGCAAACTCGGCTTCGCTCTCAGCTTTGTCCACGGCCGTGTGGGCGGCGGCATTGACGATGACATCGGGGCGCAGGGCGCGCACCGTATCAGCCACGCCGGCGGGGTTGGAAAAGTCACCGCAGTGCTCGGTGCTATCGAAGTCCAACGCCGTGACGGAGCCCAGCACCGACAGGCTGCGCTGCAGCTCCCAGCCGACCTGGCCACCCTTGCCAAACAGCAGGATGTTCATGCAGTGGCGCCCGTCACAGCCGCAGCGGAGGCCTCCTGCGCATACTGGGTCTGCACCCAGTCGCGGTAGGCGCCGGTCTGCACGCTGGCCACCCAGTCCGCATGGTCCAGGTACCACTGCACGGTCTTGCGGATGCCGGTGTCGAAGGTCTCGGCGGGCTTCCAGCCCAGCTCGCGCTCGATCTTGCGCGCGTCGATGGCGTAGCGGCGGTCGTGGCCGGGGCGGTCCTTCACGTACGTGATCTGCGCCTTGTAGCTCTGTCCATCAGCACGGGGGCGCAGCTCGTCGAGCAGGCTGCAGACCATGTTCACGATCTCGATGTTGGGCTTCTCGTTCCAGCCCCCCACGTTGTAGGTCTCACCGGGCGCGCCGGCCTCCAGCACGCGGCGGATGGCGCTGCAGTGGTCCTTTACGTAGAGCCAGTCGCGCACCTGCATGCCATCGCCATACACGGGCAGGTTCTTGCCGGCCAGAGCGTTGACGATCATCAGCGGGATCAGCTTTTCGGGGAAGTGGTAGGGCCCGTAGTTGTTGCTGCAGTTGGTGGTGAGCACCGGCAGGCCGTAGGTGTGGTGCCAGGCGCGCACCAGGTGGTCGCTGGCGGCCTTGCTGGCGCTGTAAGGGCTGTTGGGCTCAAAGCCACGCGTCTCGGCGAAGGCCGGGTCGGTGGGGGCCAGCGATCCGTAGACCTCGTCGGTGGACACATGCAGGAAGCGGAAGGCGGCACGTTCGCCCTCGGGCAGCGCGCTCCAGTAGGCACGCACGGCCTCCAGCAGGCGGAACGAGCCCACGATGTTGGTCTGGATGAAATCCTCGGGGCCATGGATGGAGCGATCCACATGCGATTCAGCCGCGAAGTTGACCACGGCGCGGGGCTTGTGCTCGGCCAACAGGCGGGCCACCAGCGCGGTGTCGCCGATATCGCCCTGCACAAAGATGTGGCGCGCGTCACCCTGCACGCTGTCCAGGTTGTGCAGGTTGCCCGCGTAGGTGAGCTTGTCGAGGTTGACCACGGGCTCGCTGGAGGCAGCAAGCCAGTCAAGAACGAAGTTGGCGCCGATGAAACCCGCGCCGCCAGTAACCAGAATCATAGGGAGGGCCGTGTGAAATGCCTGCTCGGCAGAACCCACGATTATCCCACCCCGCCCGGCCCCCGGGTAACAGAGTTCAACGCGGGTATTTCTGCCCGGGCCGGCGGGTCATCAGAAATGGATGCCTCGCATCATCTGCTGCAGCGCCACGGCCTCGGCCGACAGCTGCGGCTTGGCGTCCTTGCTGCCCTTGGCGGCGGTGGAGTCCGGGAACATGCGAAAGCTCGTGTTCATGGTGATCTGCGCCACGCGTGGCACCAGGGCGTGCAGCAGCTGGCCGGTGATGCCCAGCCGCGTGGCGATGCGCACCGGCTTGAAGATGCAGGCCTGGGCAATCATGTCCGCCGCCTCCTCGGGGCTCAGCGTGGGCACGTTGTTGTAGATCTTGGTGGGCGCAATCATTGGGGTGCGCACCAGGGGCATGTTGATGGTGGTGAAGGTGATGCCCTGGTCGGCAAACTCGCTCGATGCGCAGCGCGTCCACGCGTCCAGCGCCGCCTTGCTGGCCACATAGGCCGAAAAACGCGGCGCGTTGGTCAGCACGCCGATGGAGCTGATGTTGACCACATGGCCCTTGCGCTTAGCCACCATGCCGGGCAAGAAACCCATCGTCACGCGCAGGCAGCCGAAGTAGTTCAGCTGCATGGTGCGCTCGTAGTCGTGGAAGCGGTCGTAGCTCGACTCGATGGCGCGGCGGATGGAGCGGCCCGCGTTGTTGATGAGGAAGTCCACACCGCCGTGGTTGTCGATGAGCAACTGCACAAAACGGTCGCAGTCGGTCATGTCGGCAATGTCTGCCGAATAGGCGATGAACTGGTAACCCTTGGCCTTGGCTTCGGCACAGGCCTCGTCGAGCTTGTCCTGGTCACGCCCGCAGATGATGGTGGTGGCGCCTGCCTCGGCAAACTTGTGCGCTGCCGCCAGCCCAATGCCGGACGATCCACCGGTAATCAGCACCACCTTGCCAGCCACCGTGCCCTTGAGCGTGCGGTCAATGAACAGCTCGGGGTCCAGGTTGCGCTCCCAGTAGTCCCACAGCCGCCAGGCGTAGTCCTTGAGATTGGGGCATGTGACGCCGGAGCCCTTGAGCGCGGCCAACGTTTCGCGGCAATCAAAGCGCGTGGGGTAATTCACGAAGGTGAGCATGTCCTCGGGCAGGCCGAGGTCCTTCATCACCGCGTTGCGCACGCGGCGCACGGGCGCCAGCGCCATCAGGCTCTTCTTCACGCTCTTGGGGATGAAGCCCAGCAACGCGGCGTTGACGAACAGGTTCATGCGCGGCGCATGGGCTGCGCGGCTGAAGATATCGAGCACATCGCCCACGCGGTAGCCCACCGGGTCCACCAGGTGGTAGCACTTCTTGGTGATGTCCTTCTGGTGGCTGATGACGTTGAGGGCGTTCACCACAAAGTCCACCGGCACGATGTTCACGCGCCCGCCCTCCAGGCCCACGGTGGGCATCCAGGGCGGCAGCAGCTGGCGCAGGCGCTGGATGAGCTTGAAGAAGTAGTAGGGGCCGTCGATCTTGTCCATCTCACCCGTGGTGCTGTCGCCCACCACCATGGCCGGACGGTACACCGTCCAGGGCACCTTGCAGTCCTGGCGCACGATCTTTTCGCTCTCGTGTTTGGTCTGGAAGTACGGGTGGTCCAGGCCCTCGGCTTCCTCGAACATGTCTTCGCGGAACACGCCTTCGTACAGACCTGCGGCCGCGATGGAGGAGACATGGTGGAAGTGCCCGGCATCAATCGCCTTGGCCAGGTCCACCGTGTTGCGCGTTCCCTCGATGTTCACGGCCACCTGGGTTTCTTCGTCAGCAGAGAGGTCGTACACCGCCGCCAGGTGGTAGAAATGGTCGATCTGGCCTTTGAGCTTCTTCACGTCGTCTGCCGCCACACCCAGCTTTTTCGCGGTGAGATCGCCAAACACAGGGACCGCACGCGTGGGCCCGACACCCCAGAAGCTGCGCAGGTCGGCCACCTTGTCCGCACTTTCCTTGCGGATCAGGAAATGCACCACCGCCCCCTTGCGCTCCAGCAGCTTCTTGACCAGCCGCTTGCCAATGAACCCCGTTGCCCCCGTCACGAAATACTGCATGGATAACTCCTCTGAGATAGCTTCATTCTTGCCCAAGGCCTGCGCGCACCGATTCAGCAGAAACCCGCGCCGATGCTAGGCGGCCAGCGAACGCCCTCGCTAGATGGCACGCTCTACATTTTTAGGAGCGCGCGCCTACACCTGTCGCGCCGTGCGGCGTACAGTGCGGCCATGCGTCGAAGGCAACCCGCCCCGGCAAACCCAACCAACCGCACAACGGAGGCCCCATGGTCAAGAAACTGCAGAAACTCAGCGCCGACAAAAAGAAGAGCAACGCCCAACTGTCCAGCACCGTCAAGGACTCCGCCCAGCAGATCTGGCTGGCAGGCCTGGGTGCCTTCTCCAAGGCACAGGAAGAAGGC
>PJUL01000296.1_pt1 | contig 39120 bp, 31 predicted proteins | sample 1512221 | NCBI WGS metagenome assembly PJUL01 (sample SAMN08177667, study PRJNA422409) | Feces metagenome, whole genome shotgun sequencing project.
AGATCGGTCAGCAGGCCGGTCAGCTCGTCGGCGGTGATCAGACGACCACCGGCGGCGTTGACGCCGCGCAGCAGGGCGATGTGGAGGGACATGGTCGGGCCTTTCGAACGAGGCGGCTGTTTAGGCCCTGGGCGGGCCGCCGTCGCGGGGGATTTTGAGGCCGGCGCTTGCGTCCAGCCCTACGACTTGCCCTTTCCCCCGCCGAACTTGAAGATCCCGATCCCCAGGGCGATCCCCAGCAGCAGGCCGATCGCCATGTTGTGGATGATGGCCCCGAAGATCACGCCGACGATCAGCCCCATGGGCAGGCCCAGTACGCCGGTCTTGTTCATCGAAGGTCCTTGGAAATCGGGTTGGAAGGGGAGCGGCGGGCGTCAGGCGCCGGACCATTCGTCGAGCATGTCGGCCAGCACGTCGAGGGGCATGGTGCCGGCGGTGAGGCCGGCGTCGTGGAAGCCTTTCAGGCTGAACTTCGCGCCCAGGCGCTTTTGCGCGCGGGCGCGGCTGTCGGTCCAGGTGCGCCAGCCCAGCATGTAGCTCGACGCCTGGCCGGGCTGCACGCAATAGCGCTCGACCTCGCGGGTGACCGAGGTCTCGGCGTCGCCCAGCGTTTGCGACATGTAGGCGATGGCCTGCTCGCGGCTCCAGCGCTTGGCGTGGATGCCGGAGTCGAGCACCAGGCGGCTGGCGCGAAACAGCATCGAGGCGACGTAGCCCAGCTGGCCCAGCGGATCGTCCTTGTAGGCCCCCATCTCGTCGGCCAGCTGCTCGGCATAGAGCGCCCAGCCTTCGGAATAGCCCGAGAAGATCGGCAGGCGGCGCAGGGTGGGGATGCCCGGGGCCTCCATCATCAGGGCGTTCTGCAGGTGGTGGCCGGGGATCGCCTCGTGGAACACCAGGGTCGGCAGGTCGAAGCGCGGCTGCTCGGCCGTGTCGCGCAGGTTGATCGAGAACAGGCCGGGCCGCGAACCGTCCAGGCTGGGCGGGGTGTAGTAGGCGCCGGGCGCGCCGGCCTCGATCGACGGTGGGATGCGCTGGATCTTCACCCCGGCCTTGGGCAGGTGACCGAAATAAGCGGGGAGCCGCTCGCGCATGGCCGCGACCTTGGTCTCCAGATCGGCCAGCAGGGCCGCGCGGCCGGCGTCGTCGTTCGGATAGAGGTTGGCCGGGTCGCGGCGTAGGGCGGCGATGCGGGCGCCGACCGAGCCCTTGGTCAGGCCGCGGGCCTTCAGGATCGTGTCGGCGCGGGCCGTGAAGCGGGCGACGAGGTCGAGACCCAGGCGATGGATCTCGTCGCCGGCCAGGTCGGTGGTCGTCGCCGCGCGCACGGCGAAGCGGTAATAGGCCTCGCCGTCGGGCAGCCGCCAGACGCCGGCGTCGTGCGTCGCGGTCGGCAGGGCGGCGCTCAGCAGCTGCGCCTGGCGGCGCAGGGCGGGATAGACCTCGGTCTCGACGATCCTGGCGGCGCGGGCCTCCCAGTCGCCGGCGATGGCCTTGGCGCTGGTGCGCCGGGTCAGGCCGACGACCAGTTCCGAACTGGCCGGGGCGGGGGCCAGCATGGTTTGGAATTGCGAGAGGGTGGTGCGCAGCACGAAGTCCGGCGGCGTCGCGCCCCTGGCGAAGTCGGCGCGGGCCCGGGCGGTCTCCTGGTCGAGCAGCACGGCGAAGGCCGACAGGCGCGACAGATAGGCCTGCGCGTCGGCCGCGTCACCTACCGGATGGGTGTCAGCCAGGAAGCCCGGCACGCTGCGATAGGCGCCGGTCAGCTGCGAGATCACATAGGGCGCGGCCACCCCGACATCGGGATTGCCGTAGGGCGTATCGAAGCTCTGCAGCGTGGTGTCGGCCATGTAGGCGGCCGAGCGCAGGTTGACCCGGTCCATGCCGGTCAGGGCCTTGGCGTCGAAGGTCGAGAGATCCTTGCGCAGGTCTTCGAAGATCCGGCGGGTGCGCAGCAGGCCGGCTGGCGAGCGGTCGTCGAGCTTGCCGCGGGCGGCGGCGTTGGGGCCGGCGTCCAGGCCCGTCAGGGTCATCAGCTGCGGCGAGTCGAGCATCGCCCGCTGGATCAGCTGCTCGAGCACGGCGGTCAGGCGCTCGCCTTCAGTCTGCTTGGCGGTCTCGCGCGCCAGGGCGGGCAGGGGCGCCGCGACGAGGGCGGCTGCGGACAGCATGAAGGAACGACGGTTCGCCATGCTCCGGTTGTAGCGCGCCTTGCGTTTCGCGCCAGGGGTGAAGCTCGGGAAGGCGTCTCGCGAGAACCTCGCCCTTCGACAGGCTCAGGGTGAGGTTCTCTACTGCGAGGCTCTGCAATGGTCCTCATCCTGAGCTTGTCGAAGGACGAGGACCACGCACGGCGCATATGGTTCGCCAGTTTACGGCCGCAGCAGCACCTTGCCGGTCTTGCCCGGGGTCAGCGAGGCCTTCACGGCGTCGGACACCTGGTCCAGGCCGTAGACGCCGTCGGTCGGCAGCTTCAGCTTGCCGGTCGCCACCTGGGTCAGCAGCTCGCCGATCAGCTTGCGGCGCAGGTCCGGCGCCATGGTGGCCGAGACGGTCGAGCCCCAGAAGCCCTTCACGGTCAGCTGCTTGAAGATCACCGCGCCCGACGAGATCTGCATCGGCTCGCCGGTCATCGAGCCGAACGAGACCAGCAGGCCGTTCTCGCCCAGCAGGTCGGCCATGTCGCCCGAGGCGGTTCCGCCGATCGAATCCACGGCCGCCTTGATCGGCGCGCCGCCGGTCAGCTCGGCGACCTTGGCCTTCCAGTCCGGATCGGCGGTGGAGACGGCGTTGTCGATGCCGAGGTCGGTCAGCTCGGCCACGCCCGCGTCACGGCGCACGAGGTTGATCACGTTGACGCCGCGGGCCTTGGCCAGCATGGCCAGGGTCTTGCCGACCGCGCCGTTGGCGGTGTTCTGGGCGACCCAGTCGCCCTCTGCGACGCCGAGCGTCTCAAGGAGCGTGATGGCGCTGAACGGCATGGCGATCAGCTGGGCGGCGGCCTCGTCCGGAATGGCGTCGGGCACGGGCACCAGGCCGGCGGCCGAGGCGATGAAGTATTCGGCCCAGCTGCCGTGCACGCCGGCCACGGCGAAGCGCTGGCCGACCAGGGCGGCGTCGACGCCTTCACCGATCGCATCGACGATGCCGACCGCCTCGCTGCCGCCGATGGCGGGCAGGGCGGGCTTGTAGCCGTAGTTGCCGCGCACGGTCCAAAGGTCGTGGTTGTGGATCGGCGACAGCAGGGTGCGGATGCGGACCTTGCCGGGGCCGGGCTCGGGGATCGGGCTGTCGGCCAGGGCCAGGACTTCGGCCGGGTCGCCGAACACGTCGTGGATCGCGCTGCGCATGGGGGTCTTCCTTCTTGTTGTCTTGTTGTCTTGTTGTCTTGGGGGATGCGGCTTAGGCGGCCGCGAGCATGGTTTCGGTGGTCGCCAGCGCCTCGCGCAGCGGGCCCTGGTCCTTGGAAAGCTTGGCCAGGATGGCCGCGCCCAACCACAGGGCGTACATCGCCCGGGCGGTGGCGACCGGGTCGCCGGAGCCGGGCAGGGAGCCGTCGTCGCGGCCCTCGACGATGACGGCGGCGATGCGGCGCACCAGGCGCTCGACGCCGGTGTTGAGGATCAGCCGCATGTCTTCGGAGAGGTCGGAGATCTCGGCCGCCAGCTTCACCACCAGGCAGCGGTCGGCCATGCCGCAGGCCGCGTCGGTGTCGAGCCAGACGGCCCAGTAGGCCATCAGCTTGTCGCGGCCGCTGGCGCTGGTGTCGAACAGGCCGGCGAGCTTGACGCCGTACTCGGCGCAATAGTCGTCCAGCAGGGCGCAGCCGAACGCCTCCTTGGAGGCGAAGTAGTAATAGAACGAGCCCTTCGGCACGCCGCTGGCGTCCAGCAGCTCCTTCAGCCCCATGCCGCCGAACCCTTGGCGCAGCACGAGCTCGCGGCCGGTGGCCAGGATGTGTTCGCGGGTGAGTTCGGACTTCTTGCGGGCGGCGGTCATGGGGGCTGTATGGCAGATAATAGACCGGTCGTCTAGTTGGTGTGGAATCGCGCCGTTTTTAGCTCGTCATCCCGGCCGGAAGGCTGCGAAGCAGACCGTAGAGCCGGGACCCAGGGGGACTGGGTGCAGCGGTTAGGTTCGCCACCTCAGCTGTGGCCAGCGCGTTGCGTGTGGCCCCTGGGTCCCGGCTCTCCGCTTCGCTACGGCCGGGATGACGAGCTTTGTTGGGTGAAGGGGAGCGCCTACCCCGCCCCCACCAGCCGCAGCATCTCCCGCAAGGTCGGCGTGTCGTCGTCGCGCCGCCATGCGAGCCCTGTCTCCAGCGTCGGCGGGTCGCGGACCTCGACATAGGCCACGCCCGCCCGCGCCAGGTTGCGTAGCGAGGCCGGCACCAGGGCCACCCCGAGCCCGGCCGAGACCAGGCTGATGATGGTCTGCATCTGGATGGCCTCCTGCACGATGTGCGCGGGACGGCCCAGGCGGGCGAAGTAGCCGGTGACCAGGTCGTGGAAGGCGGGGGCGACGGTTCTCGGAAACAGGATCAGCGGCGCGTCGACGATGGCCTCCGGCACGAGCACGCCGTCCTCGACCGCCAGCCGGCCGTCCTCGATCCAGGCGGCCGGGGCGGCGGCGACCAGGGGTTCGGAGACGAGGCGCTGGTAGGCGAGCGGCTCGGGCAGGGCGCGGTCGGACGGCGGGATGATGATGCCGGCATGGCGCTCGCCGGCGACGATGGCGGGGATCTGCACGTCGCTGGTGGCCTCGACCAGGCGGATTTCGACGTCCGGATAGGCCCGCGAATAGCGGCTGACCAGGTCGGGCAGGACGCTGTAGTCGGCGGTGCTGACGAAGGACAGCGACAAAAGGCCCGTCTGGCCGTCGCGCAGCCGCCGGGCGGTGGTCGGCAGTTCGTCGACGGCCGCCAGGGCCGCCAGCACGTCCGGCAGCCAGGCTTCGCCCAGGGGGCTCAGCCGCACGCTGCGCTTGGAGCGTACGAACAAGGGCGCGCCCAGGGTCTTTTCCAGCGCCATGATCGACTGGCTGAGCGGCGGCTGGGTCATGCCCAGGCGCTCGGCCGCGCGGCCGAAGTGCAGGGTCTCGGCGACGGCCGCGAAGTGGCGCAGCGGGCGGATGTCCATTTAATATATCCAGCGACCTAATGTCGCCGTTCTAATATATTTTGAAAGCGCCGTGCAGGGGCGTAATAACCCCACAGCCGACACTGAGATTTTCCCATGCCTCCCTATCGCTCACGCACCTCCACCCACGGCCGCAACATGGCCGGCGCCCGCGGCCTGTGGCGCGCCACCGGCATGAAGGACTCCGATTTCGGCAAGCCGATCATCGCGGTCGCCAACAGCTTCACCCAGTTCGTCCCGGGTCACGTGCACCTGAAGGACCTGGGCCAGCTGGTCGCGCGCGAGATCGAGGCCGCCGGGGGCGTGGCCAAGGAATTCAACACCATCGCCGTCGACGACGGCATCGCCATGGGCCACGGCGGCATGCTGTATTCGCTGCCCAGCCGCGAACTGATCGCCGACGCGGTCGAGTACATGGTCAACGCCCACTGCGCCGATGCGATCGTCTGCATCTCCAACTGCGACAAGATCACGCCCGGCATGTTGATGGCCGCCATGCGCCTGAACATCCCGGTGGTCTTCGTCTCGGGCGGGCCGATGGAGGCCGGCAAGGTGCAGATCAAGGGCGCGATCCGCTCGCTGGACCTGGTCGACGCCATGGTCGTGGCCGCCGACGACAAGTACACGGATGAGGAAGTCGAGGCGATCGAGAAGGCCGCCTGCCCGACCTGCGGCTCGTGCTCGGGCATGTTCACCGCCAACTCGATGAACTGCTTGACCGAAGCGCTCGGCCTGTCGCTGCCCGGCAACGGCTCGGTCCTGGCCACCCACGCTGATCGCGAGGCCCTGTTCAAGGAAGCCGGCCGGCTGATCGTCGACCTGTGCCAGCGCTGGTATGAGCAGGACGACGCCACGGCCCTGCCGCGCGGCATCGCCACCCGGGCCGCGTTCGAGAACGCCATGAGCCTGGACATCGCCATGGGCGGCTCGACCAACACCGTGCTCCACCTGCTGGCCGCCGCCAGCGAGGGCGAGGTCGAGTTCTCGATGGCCGACATCGACCGCCTGTCGCGCCGCGTGCCCTGCCTGTCGAAGGTGGCCCCGGCCAAGAGCGACGTGCACATGGAAGACGTCCACCGCGCCGGCGGCGTGCCGGCCATCCTGGGCGAGCTGGAGAAGGGCGGCCTGATCGACGCGACCCAGCCGACCGTCCACGCCGCGACCATGGCCGAGTCCCTGGCGCGCTGGGACATCGGCCGCACCAACAGCGGCACGGCCCAGGAGTTCTTCCGCGCCGCGCCCGGCGGCAAGCCGACCCAGATCGCCTTCAGCCAGGCCGCGCGCTGGGAGGACCTCGACCTCGACCGCGAGAAGGGCGTCATCCGCTCGGTCGAGCACCCGTTCTCCAAGGACGGCGGCCTGGCCGTGCTGTTCGGCAACCTGGCCCCGGAAGGCTGCATCGTGAAGACGGCCGGGGTCGACGAGTCGATCCTGACCTTCCGCGGTACGGCCCGGGTGTTCGAAAGCCAGGAAGACGCCGTCAGCGGCATCCTGGGCGGCAAGGTCACGGCCGGCGAGGTCGTGGTCATCCGCTACGAAGGCCCCAAGGGCGGTCCGGGCATGCAGGAGATGCTGTACCCGACCACCTATCTGAAATCGAAGGGCCTGGGCGCCGCCTGCGCCCTGATCACCGACGGCCGCTTCTCGGGCGGCACCTCGGGCCTGTCGATCGGCCACGTTTCGCCGGAAGCCGGCGAGGGCGGCCTGATCGCCCTGGTCGAGACCGGCGACTCGATCCTGATCGACATCCCCAACCGCGGCATCCAGCTGGAAGTCTCCGACGCGGTGCTGGCCGAACGCCACGCGGCCCAGCTGGCCCGCGGCAAGGACGCCTGGAAGCCGAAGGACCGCAAGCGCGAGGTCTCGCCGGCCCTGCGGGCCTATGCGGCCATGACCACCAACGCCGCGCGCGGCGCGGTGCGGGACGTCAGCCAGGTCGAGCGGGCTTAAGTAACTCCGTTGAGGGCGGCTCCATGCGGGCCGCCCTTGCGAACCCCTAAGCTCGTCATCCCGGCCGGAGCGCGTAGCGCGCAGAGCCGGGACCCAGGGGACTGGGCGCTGCGACTGGGTTCGCAGCCATAGCGGTCGCCGACGCACTGCGCCGGCCCCTGGGTCCCGGATAACGGCTGCGCCGTTTCCGGGATGACGAGCCTGGGTGGCGAGGGAAGTGGCTAGATCGCCACGCGCTTGGCGATCGCGTCGCGGCGGGCGCTGGTTTCCTGCTGGGCCCGTTCGACCGCTTCGGTCTCGGTCGCGTGCAGCAGGTGTTCGATCACCCGTTCCAGGTGGTCGCGCATGGCTTGGCGGGCGGCGGCGGGGTCGCGGGCCTTCAGGGCGTCGACCACGCGGCGGTGCTCGGCGATGCGCGGCTCCAGCCCCATGCCGCGGGCGCGGGTCAGGATGTTGCGGGCCAGGGGCGAGCGGTTGCGCCAGTCCCACAGGTTCTCGATCGTGGCGATGATCGCGCCGTTGCCGGTGGCGCCGGCGATGACGAGGTGGAACTCGCGGTCGGCGTCTTCGCCCCGGATCTCCTCTTCCTCGTGCATGCGATCCAGCAGGCTTTCCAGCTGGGCGATCTGCTCCTCGGTGATCGAGGTGGCGGCGAGCGCCGCGGCCTCGCCCTCGAACAGGCGGCGGGCCTCGATCAGCTCGAAGGCGCCGATTTCCGTATCCCGCTCGGCCGGCTGCGGCGCGACGGGGCGCACGTCGCCGGTGACATAGATGCCCAGGCCGTGGCGGGCCTCGATCATGCCCAGCATTTCCAGGGCGATCATCGCCTCGCGCAGGGTGGGGCGGGAGACGCCGAACTGCTCGGCCAGTTCGCGCTCGGTCGGCAGGCGGTCGCCCAGCTTGTACTGGCCCGCCTCGATGGCGTCGGCCACGGTGTCCGCGATCTTGCGGTAGAGCTTGACGTTGTCCGACATGGGGTCCTGGAATCGACGCGCGGAACCTTAAGGTTCGACACCGATAACATAACCCTTGTCGGACGCCCCGGCTATTTGGTCTGACAAGATCGCGGCGGCGATCTCACCAATCCCGCGCTTACCAATCGTGCATCGAGCCGTCTTCGCGGCGGGCCACGGGCAGATAGGCGCGGCTGTAAGGGTATTTCGCCGCCAGGGCCTCGTCGATATCGACCCCCAGGCCCGGCGCCTCGCCCGGATGCAGCATGCCGCCCTCGAAGCTGTAGGCGTGCGGGAAGACGGCGTCGGTCTCGGCCGTGTGGCGCATGTATTCCTGGATCCCGAAGTTGGGGATCGACAGGTCGAAGTGCAGGGCCGCGGCCATGCAGACGGGCGAGAGGTCGGTGGCCCCGTGGCAGCCGGTGCGCACGCCGTGCACGTCGGCGAAGGCGGCCACGCGGCGCAGGTGGGTGATGCCGCCGGCGTGCACCACGGTGGCGCGGATGTAGTCGATCAGTTGCTCCTCGATCAGCTGCTTGCAGTCCCAGATCGAGTTGAAGATCTCGCCCACGGCCAGCGGGGTGGTGGTGTGCTGGCGGATCAGGCGGAAGTTGGCCTGGTTCTCGGCCGGAGTGGCGTCCTCCATCCAGAACGGCCGGTAGGGCTCCAGGTCCTTGCCCAGGCGCCCGGCCTCGATGGGGGTCAGGCGGTGGTGCACGTCGTGCAGCAGGTGGACGTCCCAGCCCAGTTTCTCGCGCGCCGCCTCGAACAGTGGCGGCACGCTGCGCAGGTACTTCTCGGTCGACCAGACGCTCTCGCTGGGCAGGTCGGCGTCGGCCGGCTCGTAGAAGAAGCGGTCCTTGGAGACGCCGTAGACGGTCTTCAGCCCCGGCACGCCCGACTGCAGGCGGATGGCCTTGTAGCCCTGTTCGGCATAGACGGTGGCGTTGTCGAGGGTCTCCTCGATGCTGGCCCCGTTGGCGTGGCCGTAGACCATGACGCCGGTGCGGCAGGCCCCGCCCAGCAGCTGGTAGAGCGGCAGGTTCGCGATCTTGGCCTTGATGTCCCACAGGGCCATGTCGACCGCCGCGATCGCCGACATCGTCACCGGCCCGCGCCGCCAGTAGGCGCCCTTGTAGAGGAACTGCCAGATGTCCTCGATCTGGTGGGCGTCGCGGCCGATCAGGCAGGGGATGACGTGGTCGTTGAGATAGCTGGCCACCGCCAGTTCGCGGCCGTTCAGGGTGGCGTCGCCGATCCCGTGGACGCCGTCGCTGGTCTCGATCTTCAGGGTGACGAAGTTGCGCCCCGGACAGGTGACGATGACCCTGGCGGCGGTGATCTTCGGCATCGGCGTCCTTCCGCGGCGGCGCCGGTACGCGGCGACATGTCTTCCCGCCATCCCGTTTAAACGGGGCAGGGTAGTTGTCAATCTAATGGTCAGACCAATCGGCCGGCAAAGACTCGACCACGATGAGGGGCGCGGCGGACGGGCGCCTCACAAAAGGGCGCCTATATCGGTCCAAATAATATCGATACATAAGTGTTGACATATTTTCGACCCAGACCCCAGCCTGGGCGTCGACCCGCCATCAGAGCGGGCGTGACCATGCATGCACTGGGGACCTGCTATGCGTACCGACCTGAAGACCCTGCTTTCCACGGCGGCGCTCGCCGCCCTGGCCGCGCCGCTGGGGGCGGCCGCTCAAACCGCTACGCCCGCGCCGGCCGCCGACGAGACGGTCGAGGAGATCGTCGTCACCGCGCTGAAGCGCTCGACCACCCTCCAGACCACGCCGATGGCCATCAGCGCCGTCACCGGCGACAGCCTGCAGAAGATCGGCGCCACCGGCCTGCAGGACTATTTCCGCGCCGTGCCGGGCGTGAACTTGACCCAGGGCCAGCTTGGCCAGAGCCGCGTGACCATCCGCGGCGTGCAGGGCTCGGGCGAGGCCACCACCGGCCTCTATTACGACGAGACCTCGATCACCGGCCCCTCGGGCACCACCCAGGACCCGGCCAACAACGCCGCCGACCTCAACCTGTTCGACGTCGAGCGGGTGGAAGTGCTGCGCGGCCCGCAGGGCACGCTGTACGGCGGCGGCTCGATGGGCGGCACCATCCGGGTGATCTATTCCAAGCCCGACAGCACCGAATTCAGCGCCTCGATGGAGGCCCAGGCCACCACCACCAAGGGCGGCTCGCAGGGCTCGTACCTGAAGGCCATGGGCAACATTCCGCTGATCGAGGGCAAGCTGGCCGCTCGCATCGTCGCCTATACCGAGGACCGCCCCGGCTATGTCGACAACGTCAAGACCGGCGCCAAGAACATCAACGACAGCCACGCCGACGGCTATCGCGCCATGCTGGGCTTCACGCCCACCGACGACATCTCGCTGGTGGTCACCAAGATCCACCAGAACTCGTCGGCCGACGACCTGCAGGGCTGGTACGACCGCCTGGGCGACTACAAGACCGACAGCGTCGTGAAGCTGCCGCTGAACACCGAGATGGACCTGACCAGCGTCACCGGCAAATGGTCGAGCCCGATCGGCGAGCTGACCGCGTCGAGCGCCTACTACAAGTACGACATGCTGCGGACGATCGACTTCACCCCGCAGTACAAGCCCTATATCGGCAGCGCCTATGGCGTGATCGGCTATCAGCCGGCCTATCTGGGGGCCTGGAACCACGAGGTGCGGCTGTCGTCGAAGGGCGAGGGCCAACTGCAGTGGACGGTCGGCGGCTACATGGAGCTGCGCAAGGACCACATCGACAGCAACACGGTGCTGACCAGCCTGGCCACGGGCCTGCCCTACAGCCCGATGCAGTACGTGCAGGGGCGCTACGTCAACACCAACGTCAAGCAGACCGCCGAGTTCGGCGAGCTGACCTGGACGCCGCCGCAGGTCGAGGGCCTGTCGCTGACGGTGGGCGCGCGCCACTACGACTACACCAAGACCACCGGCAGCGCGGGCACGCAGCGCAACCTGCTGACCGGCGCCGCGCCGGCCGCCTATTCCGAGCAGACCGCCGAAGCCTCGGGCTGGGTCTACAAGTTCAACGCCAGCTACAAGATCACTTCTGACATCATGGCCTACGCCACGGCGTCCGAGGGCTTCCGGCCGGGCGGCGCCAACAACGTGCCGGGCCTCAACAGCAAGCTCGTGGTCTACAATCCCGACAGTCTGTGGAACTACGAGGCGGGCCTGAAGACCGCCTGGCTGGGCGGCAAGCTGACCGCCAACACGGCCGTCTACCGCATCGACTGGAAGAACCGCCAGACCAGCGCCATCACCGCCGACGGCCTTTATTCCTTCATCACCAACGCCGGCGCGGCGCGGATCCAGGGTATCGAGCTCGAGGTCTCGGCCCGTCCGATCCACGGCCTCTCGCTGAACGGTTCGGTGGGCTACACCAAGGCCGAGCTGACCGAGGACCAGGCCAACGCCAACATCCTGGTCGACGGCTCGACCGGCAAGAAGGGCGACCGCATCGCCAACGTGCCCGACTGGACGGCCGCGGCCTCGGCTCAATACACGTGGCCGCTGCCTGTGGCGGGCCTCAACGGCCTGGTGCGCGCCGACTACGCCTATACCGGCGACATGGTCTCCACCTTCCGCCCGACCTACGTCTACTACGACAAGTTCGGCGGCTTCAGCACGGTGAACCTGCGGGCCGGGGTCGAGGGCGAAGGCTGGGGCGTCTACGCCTTCGTCAGCAACCTCACCGACGCCGAGGGGATCATGAACAAGAACAGCAACGTCGGGTACCAGGACCTGCTTTATGGATTGACCCCGCGCACCTTCGGGGTGAACGCCCGTAGGAAGTTCTGATCGATCTCCAAGGTCGTCATCCCGGAAGCCTCGCAGAGGCTATCCGGGACCCAGGGGCGGACGCACTGCGGTTGCCCCTGGGTCCCGGCTCTCCGCTTCGCTGCGGCCGGGATGACGAGAGTTTTCAGCGTAAAACCAGAAGGGCGCGGTCCGCCGCGCGAGCCGCATGACCTTGACCCCGAAGCTCACCCTCGCCGCCGCCCTGGCCCTGCTGGCCGCGCCCGCGCTGGCCGCGCCGCTGAACGTTCCGGCGACGGCGACCGCCATCAAGGCCCAGCTGGATCGCGACTACCCGCAGCTCGACGCGCTCTACAAGGACATCCACGCCCATCCGGAACTCGGCTTCCAGGAGGTGGAGACCGCCAAAAAGTTGGCCGCCGAAATGCGCGCGCTGGGCTTCACGGTCACCGAAGGCGTCGGCAAGACCGGCGTGGTGGCGGTGCTAAAGAACGGCGAGGGCCCCAGCGTTCTCGTGCGCACCGAACTCGACGCCCTGCCGATGGAAGAGAAGACGGGCCTGCCCTACGCCAGCCGCGCCAAGACCACCTGGAACGGCGCCGAGGTGTTCGTCGCCCACTCCTGCGGCCACGACGTGCACATGGCCGCCTGGATCGGAACCGCCCGCCAGCTGGTCGCTCAGAAGGCCAGGTGGAAGGGCACGCTGGTGTTCGTCGCCCAGCCGTCGGAAGAGACGGTCAGCGGCGCCAAGGCGATGATCAGCGACGGCTTCTTCGAGAAGTTCGGCAAACCCGACTACGGCTTCGCCCTGCACGTCGGTCCCGGCGCGGCGGGGCAGGTCTATTACAAGGCCGGCGTCCTGACCTCGACCTCCGACGCCCTGGAGCTGACCTTCAACGGCCGCGGGGCCCACGGCTCGATGCCGGCCGCCTCGATCGACCCGGTGATGATGGCCGCCCGCTTCACGGTCGATGTCCAGAGCGTGATCAGCCGCGAGAAGGATCCGGCGGCGTTCGGCGTCGTCACGGTCGGCTCGATCCAGGCCGGCAGCGCCGGCAACATCATCCCCGACAAGGCCAAGGTGCGCGGCACCATCCGCACCCAGGACGACGGCGTGCGCACCAGGATCCTCGACGGCGTGACCCGCACCGCCAAGGCCGTGGCCGAGATGTCGGGCGCCCCGGCCCCGGACCTCCAGCTGATCCCCGGCGGCAAGGCGGTGGTCAACGACGCGGCCCTGACCGAGCGCACCGCCGCCGTCTTCAAGGCCGCCTTCGGCAAGGACGCGGTCGCCGTGCCGTCGCCCGGCTCGGCCAGCGAGGACTATTCGGAGTTCATCATCGCCGGCGTGCCGTCGGTCTACTTCTCGATCGGCGGCTTCGATCCCAAGGCGATGGAAGAGGCCAAGGCGGCCGGCAAGCCGCTGCCCGTCAACCACTCGCCGTTCTTCGCCCCGGTCCCCGAGCCCAGCATCCGCACGGGCGTCGAGGCCATGACCCTGGCGGTGATGAACGTGATGGCGAAGTAGGGGATCAGTCGCTCTCTGGCGGGGGCGTCTCTTCGGGCGTCCCCCACGACAGCAGCCACGTCTTCATGCTGTCATGCGATATCACACGACCTGCGTCCAGATCGGCCAAACCCTCTGCATCGCCGAAGGTGTCGCTTTCATCTGAGAAGGAAGGCTCGTCCATTGCGCGTGCAGTTTAGCATGCAATAGGCGCGGCGGGCGGTTCCACAGAAATCCTCCCCCTCTGGGGGAGGTGGCCCGGAGGGGGGACGTTTTCAGCTTCCGGGGCGCTTGCCGTCTCAGCAACGACTTCCCCCTCCGTCGGCTTCGCCGACACCTCCCCCTTCAGGGGGAGGGTCTGGATCACGCCTTCCGCAGATACCCCTCCAGCACGTCCAGCGCATGCTGCAACCGCGCCCGGCGCCACTCGGGCGTCGTCATGTCGGTGTCCAGCGTGGCCGACAGCGACCAGCCGTTGGCCAGGTGGAAGCGGCTCATGGCGGCGATGGTGACGTAGATCTGGATCGGGTCGAGGTTGTCGCGGAACAGGCCCTGGGCCTGGCCGCTCTCGATCAGCCGCTCGATGGTGCGGCGCAGGGGGAAGGCCGTCTCGGTGACCTTCCGCGATTGCGCCACGAACCGCCCTTGCAGCAGGTTCTCGTTGCGCAGCAGGCCCTCGAACTTCGGGTTCTTCTCGAAATATTCGAACGTGAAGCGCTGCAATTCAAGGAAACCGGCCATCGGCTTGTCGAAGTCGATCTTCAGCTCGGCTTCGCGGTTGCGCAGGTCCTCGTAGGCGCTTTCCAGCACGGCGACATAGAGGCCCTTCTTGTCGCCGAAGTAGTGGTAGAGCATGCGGATGTTGCACTTGGCGGCCTTGACGATCCGCTCGATGCGCGCGCCCGCGAACCCGGCTTGAGAGAACTCCTTCAGCGCCGCCGACATGATCGCCTTGCGGGTCCGCTCGGCGTTGCGCTTGCGCGGGGCCGGGGCGTCGGGGGCGACCTCGTGATCGGCGTCGGACAAGGGGGCGGTCTCCAGCGTCGCCAGGGGGGAGGGCGTCAGGGCAGTTTGGCCCCGGATTCGATCCAGGCGCCAAGCTTGGCGCGCTCCTCATCGGTCATATGGGTCTCGTTGCCAAGCGGCATGCTGGTGCTGATCACAGCGCGCTCACGGATCTTGGGCGCATAGCGGACGATGTGCTCGGGACTGTCGAAGGTCGCGCCGTTGGGCGGGGCCGAGAAGCCGCGATGGGTGGGCGCGGCGCTGTGGCAGGTCACGCAGTGCTTCTGCACGATGGCCTGGGCCTCGAAGAAGCTGACCGGCCCCAGCACGGCGGGGGTCTTGGGCTTCTGGCTGACGATCACGCTGACGGCGAACATCAGCATGGCCCCGTAGAACAGGAAGTCGTGCCGGATGATCCCGTGGTGGCGCAGGTTGAAGAAGTGGCGGATCGAGATCCCCGCCACGCCGATCAGCGCCAGCAGCAGCCAGGCCTTCGGGTGGCCGGTGATGGCCGGATAGTGGTTGCTGATCATGATGAACAGGATCGGCAGGGTCATGTAGTTGTTGTGCACCGAGCGCTGCTTGCCCGCCGCGCCCAGGCGCGGATCGACTTGCCGGCCGGCCAGCATGTCGGCGACGATCTTGCGTTGGTTGGGGATGATGGTCAGGAAGACGTTGGCCGCCATGGCCGTGCCGATGATGGCGCCGACATGGATGAAGGCCCCGCGGTCGGTGAAGAGGTGCTGCAGGGCGTAGGCCGCGCCGATCAGGGCGGCGAACCAGACGATCCCAAACAGGCGCGGGCGCTCCACCAGCGGCGAGCGGCAGAGGCCCTCGTAGACCGCCAGGCCGCCGAAGATGAAGGCCAGGCCCACGCCCACGGCCTGCCAGTGGGTGAAGGCGTGCTTGGTCGGGTCGATCAGATAGACCGGCGCGCCCCAGTAGTAGAGCACGAACAGCAGAGCAAAGCCCGACAGCCAGGTGGTGTAGGCCTCCCACTTGAACCAGTGCAGGTGGTCCGGCATGTGCGGCGGGGCCGTCATGTACTTCTGCGAATGGTAGAAGCCGCCGCCGTGCACGGCCCACAGCTCGCCCTTCACCCCGTCTTTCGGGGGCTCGGGCGCGCGCAGATTGTTGTCGAGCCAGACGAAGTAGAACGAGGCCCCGATCCAGGCGACGCCCGCGATCACGTGCAGCCAGCGGAGCGCCAGATTCAGCCAGGCGGCGAGATCGTAGTCCATCTATTGCGTCACGGCGTCTTGGATGCGGAGTTTGGAGATGAGGCCGATCTGGGTGATCGCTTCGGCGATCTCGGCCTCGCGGTCGTTGGACAGGCGCGCCTGCATGGCCCGCAGGATCGAGCTCTTGTCGTTCAGCCGCGCGCAGATGATGAACGGAAAGCCGAAGCTCTTGCCGTAGGCGGCGTTGAGATCGTGGAAGCGGGCGAATTCTTCGGGCGTCAGCTTGTCGAGGCCGGCGCCGGCCTGCTCGGCCGTGCTCTCGGCGGTCAGCGCTCTGGCGATGGCGGCCTTGCCGGCCAGTTCGGGGTGGGCGCGGATCAGGGCCAGCTTGTCGTCGACGGAGGCGGCGTTCAGCACGTCCATCATCGCGCCATGCATGGCCTCGACGCTGGCGAACGGCCGAGCGTCCCAGGCGCGCTCGACGACCCAGGGCGACAGCTCGAAGGCGAATCCCAGGGCGGTGACGAAACCCGTCTGGTTCATGCTGTTGAGGCGAGCCAGGGTGAGAGGCGGGGCGCTCATGCCTTGGCTCCGTACGGATGGGTCTTGATCCAGTGGCGGGCGATGTCGATGCGCTTGGCCACCCAGACCTTGTCGTGGCTCGTCACATGTTCGAGGAACCGCCGCAGGGCCATGATCCGCGCCGGCTTGCCGACGATGCGGCAGTGCAGGCCGATGCTCATCATCTTCGGCGCCGTCTCGCCCTCCAGCCAGAGGGCGTCGAAGGCGTCGCGCAGATAGGCGAAGAACTGGTCGCCGCTGTTGAAGCCCTGCGGCGCGGCGAAGCGCATGTCGTTGGTGTCGAGCGTATAGGGCACGATCAACTGGGCGCGGCCGTGCTGGTCGTCCCAGTAGGGCAGGTCGTCGCTGTAGCTGTCGGCGTCATAGACGAAGCCGCCTTCCTGGGCGATCAGGCGCGCGGTGTTGGGGCTGGTGCGACCCTGGTACCAGCCGAGCGGACGTTCGCCCGTCAGTCGCCTGTGCACCTCGATGGCCTTCTCGATGTGCTCGCGTTCGAGGTCTTCGGGGAAGTGCTGGTAGTCGATCCAGCGATAGCCGTGGCTGGCGATCTCCCAGCCGGATGTCATCATCGCCTCGACGACGTCCGGGTGCCGCTCCATGGCCTGGGCGACGCCGTAGACGGTCAGCGGCAGGCCAAACTCCTCGAACAGGCGCCGGATGCGCCAGAAGCCGGCGCGCGAGCCGTATTCGTAGAGGCTCTCCATCGACATGTGCCGCGCGCCCTCGATGGGGTGGGCGCCGACCATCTCCGACAGGAAGTACTCGCTGACGGGGTCTCCATGCAGCACGCTGCGCTCGGCGCCTTCCTCGTAGTTCAGCACGAACTGCACGGCCACGCGCGCGCCGTTGGGCCATTGGGCGTGCGGCGGATGTTCGCCATAGCCGACGAGGTCGCGGGGGTAGGGGGTCATTCCATTCCCCCGAAACTTTTCACGTCATCCCGGCCGTAGCGAAGCGAAGAGCCGGGACCCAGGGGCCGCCGCATTGCCGCTTGCCCCTGGGTCCCGGATCGGCCTTCGGCCGTCCGGGATGACGAGATTTTTTGTACGGAGATGCTCATCCAAACACCCCCGCCGCCGCATCCACGCCCGCTCCCGCCGGCGCGACGAAGCCCTCCCACCTCAGCACCGCCTCCAGCGCCGCAAGGGTCTGCAGAACCGCGTGCTTGCGGGCGTTCACGCCCATCGTTCCGATCCGCCAGATCTTTCCCGCCAGAGGCCCGAAGGCCGCGCCGATCTCGATCTCGAACTCGGTGCGCATGCGGGCCTTGACCCGGTCGTAGTCGACGCCGGCCGGGGCGATCACGCCGGTGACGTTGGCCATCTTGTGGGCCTGGTCGCCGTAGACGGCGAGGCCCAGGGCCTCGATCCCGGCGGTCATGGCGGAGCCTGCCTGGGCGTGGCGGGCGAAGCGGGCCTCGAGCCCTTCCTCCAGCACGATCCGCGCGCATTCGCGGGCGGCGAACAGCATGCTGGCCGCCTCGGTGTGGTGGTTCAGGCGCTTGTCGGACCAGTAGTCCATGATCATCGCCAGATCGAAGTAGTTGGAGGCGATGCGGCGGCCGGCGCCCGTCGCGCCGGGAACGGCCAGGCCCTTCTCGACGTGGCGGCGGGAAAAGATGTGGTCGGCGGCCTTGTCGCTGATGGTGATCGGGGCCGAGCCCGACGGGCCGCCCAGGCACTTCTGCAGACCGGCGGTGACGATGTCGGCCTTCCAGGCGTCGACCGGCACGCTCATGCCGCCCAGGGTGGCGGTGGCGTCGACATAGAGCAGCGCGCCGTGGCGGGCGCAGATCTCGCCGATGGCCTCGATCGGCTGGGCGATGGTGGTCGAGGTGTCGCCGTGCACGCAGGCCACTAGGCGCGGCTTCACCCGTGCGACAGCATCTTCCACGGCCTGCGGGTCGACGACCTGGCCCCACTCGCCCTCGACGAAGGTGACCTTGGCGTCGCAGCGCTCGGCGATCTCGGCCAGCAGCAGGCCAAAGCGCCCGGCGTTGACCACCACGATGTCGTCGCCCGGAACCAGGGTCGAGACCAGCGCCGCCTCGATCCCGGCGCGCGACGTGCCGTCGATCAGGAAGGTCCAGCGGTTGGTGGTCTGGAAGACGCCGCGATAGAGCGCCATCGTCTCGTTCATGTAGCCGGTGAACTCGGGGTCGAACTGGCCCAGCAGCTGCACCGACATGGCCCGCAGCACGCGCGGGTGCACGTTGATCGGGCCGGGGCCCATCAGCAGGCGGGCGGGGTGGTCGAGTTCGCGGAAGGTATCGGTCATCTGCACTGTGCTTTGGAGACGCCCTCGTCCTTCGACGGGCTCAGGATGAGGGCTACTGACAGGTCGTGTTTCTCGGGCGTCGGCATTCAAGGTCCTCACCCTGAGCCTGTCGAAGGGCGGGGACCTTGCGTCGCCAGCCGCTCGACGAACCCGACCATCGCCTGCGCGGCCAGGGCGCAGTCGGCGTCGGTGACGGCTTCGGCGGGGTTGTGGCTGATCCCGCCCTCGCAGCGGATGAACAGCATGGCGGTGGGGCAGAGGTCGGCGACGACCATGGCGTCGTGGCCGGCGCCGCTGGGCAGGCGACGGACCGGCCCGCCAAGGTCGGCCACGGCGGCCGACAGCAGGTCGGTCAGGCCCGCGTCGCAGGGGCTCTCGGCCAGGGCCTGCATCAGGGTGACGGAGACCGCGAGGCCGCGCCGTGCGGCGATGGCCTCGATCTCGGCGCTCACGGCCTCGACGGCCGCGTCGCGGGTAGCCGAGGTCTCGGCACGGATATCCATCGAGAACTCGACGGCGCCCGGAATGACGTTGAAGGCGCCGGGCAGGGCGGTCAGGCGGCCGACCGTACCCACCAGGCCGTCGGTCCCAGCCAGCGGTCCGTCGCGGCAGATCCGCTCCAGGGCCAGCACCGCCTCGGCGGCGGCGGGGCCGGGGTCCTTGCGCAGTCCCATCGGCGTGGTGCCGGCGTGACCGGCTTGTCCCTTGAACCGCACCATCAGGCGCTTCTGGGCGGCGATGGCGCTGACGACGCCCAGGGCCAGGCCCTCGGCCTCCAGCACGGGGCCCTGCTCGATATGGGCTTCGAGGAAGGCGAAGATCTCGTCCGGCTTGCGGGCGGCCTGCGTCAGGCGCGTCGGGTCCAGGCCGAAGGCGGCGAAGGCCTGGGCGAGACTCGTGCCCTCCGCGTCGGTCATCTCCATGACCTTGGGGTCGACCGTGCCGGCCACGGCGCGGCTGCAGGCCATCGACGCCGGAAAGCGCGAGCCTTCCTCGTCGCCGAACGCGATGGCCTCCAGCGCGAAGGGCAGGCGGCGACCCTGGCGGTGGAAGGCCTCGACCACGTCGATCGCCAGCATCACCCCCAGCGCCCCGTCATAGCGGCCGCCGTTGCGCACGCTGTCGATGTGCGAGCCGATCAGTAGCGCCGGGGCGCCCGGCGTCTCGCCTTCGTAGCGGCCGACCAGGTTGCCGGCGGCGTCGAGGCGGGCGGCCATGCCGGCCTCTTCCATCCAGAACTTCAGGGTGTCGAGGGCGGCCTTGTGGGCGCTGGTCAGGAACCGCCGCACCAGCATGTCGTCGGCCTCGCTGAAAGGCGCCGCGCCCATCAGGTCGCAGCGGGCCTTGGCCCTGACGCCGATCTCGAATTCCCGCGTCACCACGCTCCCCGCATTTCGTCGCCCCCATGGGTAGCAGGCTGCGCCCGCCCGTCCCCCTGAGCAAGCGGCGCGACGGTCAAGTCATCGCCGATTGCCCGCGCAAGCGCCAGCCAACGAGGCGGGCGCCTGTTCGTAAGTCATAAATCACTTACTTGAAGCTTGTCTTCCTCCCTCCCCCATCAAGGGGGAGGGGAAACGTGGCTTAGCCCTCCGCCGCCAGCGCCAGCCGCTTCTTCGGGAAGGCCTCGGGCAGTTCGTCGCGCAGGAAAGCCATCATCTTTTCCCGCACCTCGCAGCGCAGGTCGAAGGTCACTGGGGCGTTGCGGGCGCTGACCAGGCAGCGGACTTCCATGACCTCGGGCGTGATGTCGGTGACCTGCAGGTTCACGACCTTGCCGTCCCACAGCTTCGAGGCGCGGGCGATCTCCTCCAGCTTGGCGCGCAGGCGGTCCACCGGGGTGGCGGGATCGACATAGAGCATGGCCGTGCCGATCAGGGCGGCGTTCTCGCGGGTCCAGTTCTGGAACGGGGTCTGGATGAAGTAGCTGAGCGGCAGCACCATCCGCCGCCAGTCCCACAGGCGCACGACCACGTAGGTGGCGTTGATCTCTTCGATATTGCCCCACTCCTTCTCGACGATGACGGCGTCGTCGATGCGGATCGGCTGGGTGACGGCGATCTGGATGCCGGCGATCAGGTTGGTCAGCAGGGGCTGCAAGGCCAGGCCCACGATCACCGAGGCCGCGCCGCCGGCGGCCAGCAGGCTGACCCCCCACTGCCGCACGCCGGGGATGGTCATCAAGGCCAGGGCCAGGGTGAAGATGCCGACCAGGATCGCCATGGCCCGCCGCAGGATGCGGATCTGGGTGATGTGTTTGCGGGCCAGCAGGTTGTCTTCGACGTCGACCTTGAAGCCCCGCAGGTAGAGGGCCGCGCCGATGTCGAGGGCGGTCATGGCCATCCAGCCCAGCAGGAGGATGAACAGCACCAGCAGCACGTGCTTGGCGGTTTGCGCCTGGGCGGCGTCGAGCGGGGCGACCGAGGCCGCCGCGCCCAGGGCGGCGACCACGAAGGCCATGCGGGTGGGCCGGCGGGTGCGGGCGATCAGGGCCTGCCAGAAGGCGTCGCGCTTGGACAGCGAGTGGCGCACCATCCGCACGGCCACGGCATGGACGCTCCAGGCCAGCACGACGGCCAGGGCGATCAGCACGAGGCTGACGATCCAGGGCGGCGCCCAGGCGATCAGCCAGACGGAGTCGTTCAGCCAGTCAGGCAGCCGGTCTGCGATGGTGCTCATGACCGGGGCCAACGCGTGCGGCGCGAAGAGGCTCCCGGTCTAGCCGCGGAGGAACTTGCCCGCCGCGCGCACCGAGCCGGTGGCCACGCCCGTGGGCGAGCCGCCGATCGGCTCGTCGGTGACGGCCAGCAGGGCGGTGTAGGTCCCCGCGCCGCGCAGGCCTTCGGGCATCGGGATGCGCTTGGGCGCGTTCGTCGGGATCACGCCCAGCGAGATCGCCTTCTGGCCCTCGGGGATGATCCACAGCTCGGCGTCGCGGCCCTGCGGCATCTTCATGCCCATCGGCGTCAGCATCACCTGGTCGGTGGCGTGGTCGAGGGTGGCGACCACCATCGGCTTGTTGCTGGTCGGATCGGCGATCAGCGCCACTTCGGCGGCCTGCGGCTTGGCCGGGCTCGGCGCGACGATCGGCGGCGCGGCCGGGCGCGGCAGCACGGCGATGACGACGCTGGCGGCCGCCAGGGCCAGGGCGCCGGCGGCCACGCCGCGCCACAGGTTCACGCTGTTCCAGGCCGACGGCTTCAGCGGCTCGACGATCAGGTTCTGGATGCGCGGCCACAGGCCTTCTGACGGCGTCGCCGAGGGGATGTCGGCGGCCAGCAGCGTCAGGCGCTCCTCCCACCAGGCCACGGACCGGGCGAAGGCCGGTTCGGCCACGATGCGGCGCTCGGCCTCGGCGCGTTCGTCCGCTTCCAGCACGCCCAGCACGTACTCGCCGGCCAGGGGGCGCTCTTCACCTTCCGGCGGGATGTCGGTCGCGTCGGTCATGCTTCGAGACAGGCCCGCAGGCTGATCAGGCTGCGCCGGATCCAGCTTTTCATCGTGCCCAGCGGCACGCCCACCGCCTGGGCCAGGGCGTCATAGGTCAGGCCCTCGAAGAAGGCCTTGCGCACGGCGCCCGAATGCTTGGGATCGAGCTGGTCGAGGCACCCGTCGAGGCGTTGGCGGTCCTCGTCGGCCTCGACCCGGGCCGAGGCCAGCGGCGCGGCGTCGGGCAGGGCCTCGGCTTCCTCGACGCCGGTCATCACCCGGGTTCCGCGGGCGCGCAGCTTGTCGATGGCGCGGTTGCGGGCCAGGCTGACCAGCCAGGTGATGGGGCTGGCCTTCTCCGGATCGAACCGGTCGGCCTTGTTCCACACCGTAAGATACACGTCCTGCAGCACGTCCTCGGACTCCTCGCGATCATTCAAGATACGGAGGACCACGCCCAGCAGTTTCGCCGAGGTGTGCCGATAGACGTATTTGAGGGCGTCGTGGTCGCGGTTGGCGACGCGCGCGAGGGCTCGCGAAAGCAAGGCGCGGCTTGAGTCTGCGTCCAACCGAGGGTCCCCTGGCGCCTGAATCTGCGACGGACGGTCGCACGGGGCCGCGAGGCTGGCAACGGCTAGCGTCCGCCAAGCCGACTGGCGACGAAATAGCCCGCCGAGGCCGCGATCGTGGTGACGAAGGTCCCCCAGGCCATGTCGGCCAGGGTGATCACGGTCGACCAGGTCTTCAGCGTCGCCTGGTTGGTCAGGTCGTAGGTGGCGTAGGCGGCCAGGCCGAACAGGGCCGCGCTGGTCAGCAGCCGCGACCAGCCGCCGCCTGGCCGCAGGGCCGGGATGATCGCCAGGCCCAGAACGGCGCCGATGTAGATCAGGTAGAAGGCGAGCGCGGCGACGAGGTTGGGCTTGTCGGCCATCAGGGCGCCGATGTGCGGGCGGTAGAGGCGCTCGGCCGTCTGGGTCAGCCAGACGGCGTCCATGGCCAGAAAGATGACGGCGGTCGCCAGGTAGCCGGCGGCGTAGCGAAGCATGGTGTTTCCTTGGATTGGGGATCAGGCGACGGGTCGCAGGCGGTAGTGGCTGACGCCCCAGTCGCGGCCGCCGCGGTGGCCGAACAGGCCGGCCGTGGCCAGGAAGAATAGCCGCCAGCGCCGCCGCCAGACGGCGGCCCGGTCGCCATAGACCTCGACCAGGATCGGATCGATCGTCGCGCGGGCGGCGTCGAACCGCTCCAGCCATTGCCGCGCGGTGCGGGCGTAGTGCTCGCCGCTCCAGCGCCAGTCCATGGCGACCTCGAACAGGTCGGGGAACTGCCTCGCCAGGTCATGGCTGGGCATGATCCCGCCGCTGAAGAAATAGCGGGCGATCCAGTCGTCCGGGTCGTCGGTCTCGAAGCGGTAGGGCGTCGCGACGTGGGTGAAGACGTGCAGGAACAGCAGGCCGTCGGGCGCGAGCCAGGTCCGCACCCGGGTCAGCAGCGCCCGCCAGTTGCTCATGTGCTCGAACATCTCGACCGAGACGACGCGGTCGAACCGCCGTCCGGCCTCGAAGGCGTTCATGTCGGCGGTGACGACGGTGAGGTTCGAGAGGCCTCGGGCGGCGGCGCGGCGGTCGATGAAGGCCTTCTGCGAGGCCGAGTTCGACACCGACGTGATCGTGGAGTTGGGAAAGCGCTCGGCCATCCACAGCGACAGCGAGCCCCAGCCGCAGCCCAGCTCCAGCACCGACTGGCCGTCGCGCAGGTCGGCGTGGATCTCGGTCTCGCGCAGGGCGGCGACCTCGCCCTCGGCCAGGTCGCGGGCGCCGGGCGGGTAGAAGCCGCTGGAATATTTCAGGTGCGGGCCCAGCACCGCCTCGAAGAAGGCGGCGGGCAGCTCGTAGTGCTGGGCGTTGGCGTCTTCGACGTGGGTGGCGATCGGGCGCTCGGCCATGGCCTCGGCGAAGCGCTGGCCGGCGTCGGGCTCGGCGCCCTCCAGCGAGCGCCGGGCGCCGGCCACCAGCCGCTCGATCGCCAGCCGCGCGACGAAATCGGGAACCGGCGCGTCCTGGGCCAGGCGCACCAGGGCCGAGACCAGGCCGCCGCCGGCGCGCCCGCGCTCTGTTTCGGCGCCAGGCGCGGCCAGGGCGGGGTCGCTCGTCGTCGCGTCGGTCATGGGATCTCCGTCCGATCGGCCGTGGCTGGCGACCTTCGGTCGGAGCTACGGCGGCGATCGATGTTCGGATGCATGCGTCCGGGATCGCCCTTGCTCCGTAGCTGCAAGCAGAGCCTTGCCAGGAGCACCCCAGGAGCATCGATGTCCAGTTCGCCCTCTCGTCAGCACATCGCCGTCGTCGGCTCCGGGATTTCAGGGCTCTCGGCGGCCTGGCTGCTGTCGAAGCGCCACGAGGTGACGCTGTACGAGGCCGACGAGCGGCTGGGCGGCCACGCCAACACCGTGCGGGTGGGCGAGGCGGCGGTCGACACCGGCTTCATCGTCTACAACGAGCCGAACTATCCCAATCTGACGGCCCTGTTCGCGCATCTGGGCGTCGAGACGGTCGATAGCGACATGTCGTTCGGGGTGTCGCTCGACGATGGGGCGCTGGAATACTCCTCCAGCAACCTGCTGGCCCAGAAGCGCAACCTGGTGAATCCGCGCTTCCTGCGCATGCTGCTCGACGTCATGCGCTTCTATCGGGCCGGGGCGCGCGACGCCCGGGCCCTGCGCGACGACGGCTTCTGCCGGCTGGTGGACTATCTCGACGCCCAAGGGTTCGGACGGGCGTTCCAGGAGGACCATCTGCTGCCGCAGGCCGCCGCGATCTGGTCGACCTCGCTGGCCGACATCCGCGAGTTCCCGGCCGGCGCCTTCCTGCGCTTCTTCGACAATCACGGCCTGATGCTGCCGATCGACAAGCGGCCGATCTGGCGCACCGTGGCCGGCGGCAGCGCCCGCTACGTCGCCGCCATCGCGGCCGATACGGACGGCGAGATCCTGCTGTCGCGGCCGGTGCGGCGGATCGACCGCCAGCCCGACCACGTGACCATCGAGGACGCCGCGGGCGAGACCCGGCGCTTCGACCAGGTGGTGATCGCCGCCCATGCCGACCAGGCCCTGGCCATGCTGGCCAAACCGACCTCGGAGGAAGCGGCCCTGCTGGGCACCTTCCGCTACAGCCGCAACCGCGCGGTGCTGCACCGCGACCGCGCCCTGATGCCGCGCCGCGCGAAGGCCTGGGCCAGCTGGAACCACGTTGGCCGGCGGGACGGCGAGGGCGTCGGCGGCGTCACCTACTGGATGAACCGCCTCCAGCCGCTGCCGGGTCAGGATCCCTTCTTCCTGTCGCTCAATCCCGACCGCGCGCCGGGTCAGGTGCTGCACGACCAGGTCTACGAGCATCCGCTGTTCGACGGCCCGGCGATGGCGGCGCAGGCGAGCCTGTGGTCGCTGCAGGGCGCGCGGCGGACCTGGTTCGCGGGGGCCTATTTCGGTTCGGGCTTCCATGAGGACGGGCTCCAGGCCGGCCTGGCCGTGGCCGAGCAGTTGGGCGGGGTGCGCCGGCCCTGGACCGTCGCCGATCCCTCCGGCCGCATCGTCCTGGGCAAGGCGACGCCAGCGCAGCCGGAGCTGGCCGCATGACCCTGCGCTCGGCCCTCTATTCCGGCCTCGTCGTCCACGACCGCGCCCGACCGCGCCGGCACCGGCTGAGCTATCGGATCTTCATGCTGCTGCTCGATCTCGATGAGCTCGACGCGGCCGGGGCGCGCCTGCGCCTCTTCTCGCACAACGCCCTGAACCTGCTCAGCTATCACGACCGCGACCACGCCGAGCGCCGGCGCGCGCCGGTCAAGCCGCAGATCGAGGCGCTGCTGGCCAGGCACGGCCTGCACCATCCCGGCGGCCGCATCGCGGCCCTGTGCATGCCCCGCGTGCTGGGCCACGGCTTCAACCCGCTGACGGTCTATTTCCACCACGACGCCGACGAGCGGCTGGCGGCGGTGGTCTATGCGGTCAGCAACACCTTCGGCGAGCGCAGCGACTACGTGCTGCCGGTCACCGCCCGCGAGGACGGGGTGGTGGTGCAAGGCTGCGACAAGACCTTCTACGTCTCGCCCTTCATGCCGATGGACCTGCGCTACGCCTTCACCCTGGCCCCGCCGCGCGAGGCGGTGCGGGTGGGGATCGACGTCCATGACGACCTGGGCCGGGTGCTGGCGGCCAGCTTCACCGGCCGGCGCGAGCCGCTGAGCGACCGGGCGCTGCTGCGGGCCATGCTGGGTCACCCCTGGCAGGTGATCGGGGTGCTGGCGGCGATCCACTGGGAGGCGCTGCGCATCCTGCTCAAGGGCTTTGGCTTCTTCCCCAATCCAGGCGGGACCGGCGCGGACAAGAAAAAGGCGGCGCGGAAGATATCCGCGCCGCCAGCGATGTCGGGGAGTTGAGACGCCCCAGGGCGTCGCTCGCGAGCCGTCAGTAGACGACGCGCGCGCTCAGGAAGAACGATCGGCCGGTCGCCGCGTAGCGGGTCACGACGGGGTCGTTCTCGTAGGCCCAGCGCTGTTCCTTCTGATCCGTCAGGTTCAGGGCTTCCAGCGAGAGGGTGACGTTCTTGTTCAGCTTGTAGGTGGCCGAACCGTCGAGGTTGAAGGTCTTCTCGCTGCCCAGGAAGTCGTTGACCAGCGGGGAGTCGCAGAAGCCCGGCTCGCAGGTGCCCGCGGCGATCGGATAGGTCGTGCGGTAGCCCTTGCGATAGGACGAGGACAGGCGGGCCGAGAACTTGTCGACTTCGTAGTAGACCGTGAAGTTGAAGGCGTCCGGCGAGGCTCCGGTGAACGGACCCTTGGCCGTGACGGCCGCCGCGCCCGTACGGCTGTTGGCCGGAGTCACGATGTACTCCAGTTCCGACTCCAGGTGCGTGGCGTTGAACTGGACGCCGAGGTTCTTGAAGTACCAGGGCAGGAAGGTCAGGTCCTGCTGGTAGTTGAACTCGATGCCGCGGATGTAGCCGCCCGGCGCGTTGCCGAACTGGCGGATGTCGAAGGTGTTGTCGGCGTCGATATAGGCCAGCGCGTTGACGTTGGTCTGGGCGGCCCGCAGGGCGGCGATCCCGTCGGCGTCCATGATCTCGCTGAGCGGCGCGTTGTTGATCAGGGTCTGCGGGAAGTTGTTGATCTGCTTGTCGAAGATCGCGACCGACACCAGGGCCCCGGTGGTGAAGTACCACTCGAAGCTCAGGTCGTAGTTGACCGCCCGGAACGGGTCGAGCTTCGGATTGCCGACCGTCAGCGAACCGCCGGTCGTCGCGCCGGCCGCGGTCGGCACGCTGATGGCCGTGACGCTGGGCGCCAGGTTGGCCAGCATCGGACGCGCCATCACCTTGGCCGCGCCGAAGCGGACGATCATGTTGTCGGCCACCTCGTAGGCGGCGTTCAGCGAGGGCAGGACGTCGTGATACTTGTTCTCGCCGGCGATCGGCCGCGAGGTGTTGGTCAGGCCCGACGACTCCACCTCGGTGAGGGCGTAGCGGGTGCCGACGTTGCCGCGCAGGGTGCGGCCGAACACCTCGGTGTTGTAGTCGAACTGGACGTAGGCCCCGGTGTCCTTCTCGTCGACCGCGTAGCGGTTGGCGGCGCTGGCCAGGTACGACAGGCGCCAGTCGCCCCACTTGTTGACGCAGTTACAGTCGAACTGGAACAGGTTGATCATCTTCTGCAGGTCGGGGACCAGGAAGGCGGTGGTGGTGCCGGCCGGGACGTCCAGGCCGGTGCCCCAGTTCACGACCTTGCTGACGTCGGCGACGGTGACGCCGGCTTCCTTCAGGCTTGGGTTCAGGGTCTCGCCGGTCAGGCGGCGATATTCGGCGGTCGAGAAGCCGTATTCGCGCCGGCTGATGCCGAACTTCACGTCGAGATTGTCATCGACCGAATATTTGAAGTCGAAGCGCAGGGTCTCGTAGTCGTTGTTGGTGAAGCGCTGGAAGTGGCGCAGGGCCGAATAGCCCTTCACGAAGTCCCAGGCCGTCGACTTCGTCGCGTCGAAGCCGAGGTTCAGCAGCGGCATGTCGCCGCCGCCGCGGGCGTCGTAGACGAGGTAGTCGTCGCCGGCCACGCCCTGGCCCGAGTCCAGGCGGATGAAGTCGGCCAGCAGGCCTTGCGTCTTGTTCTTCGACGACGACTTGCCCCAGACGGCGGTCATCGAGAAGTTGTCCGTGAACTCGTGGTCCAGCTTCAGCGACGACTGGCGGAAGTAGGTGGTGAACAGGGCCGCGTCGGCCGCCGAGCGCAGGTCGACATTGCCCAGCTTCAGGTAGTCGGCGTTGGCGCCGCTGGGCGACAGGGCGGCGTCGATCAGGCGCACGCTGGGGCGGCCGATGAACTTGTCGACCATCGAGGCGCCGTAGGTGCTGGCGACGTAACCGACCGACGAGGTGCTGTTGTAGTAGTCGTACGGGTCGAGGTTGTAGGGGTTGTAGCTGTTGGTCGTGCCCGAGACCAAGGCGCCGCCGTTCAGCACCTGGCCGCAGTCGATGGCGTCGCGGATCGCGGTCGCTTCCTGCGCCGTGCACGAGGCGTACAGGCCGCGCTTGGTGGCGGCCGCCGTGCTGTTGGACAGCGCATAGAGGTTGGCGTTGGTGTTGTTGCGGTTCAGGCCGACGGTCTGGACCTGATAGTTGACCGACGACTGGTCCAGCTCCGAATAGACCCAGTCATAGGAGATGGTCGTCCGGGCGGTCGGGCGCCATTGCAGCGCGCCGGTCAGGCCCAGGCGCTTCTGCTCCAGGTCCTGCTGGTTCAGCGTGGCCAGGGCGGGGATGCGGACCAGCGGGCCAGCGGCGGTGATCGTGCCGGTGTTGGTCAGGGTCGTGGCGTTGGTCGTCGCGCTCGAGGGGCTGTTGACCAGGTTGTAGGCGGTCGAGTTCGAGCCCACCAGCATCGAGCAGATCGCCGAGTTGGTGATGTTGACGCCCGGGATCACGCCGCCGTTGCACGAGGTGCCGGTCGGGGTCGCGAAGCCCTGGCGGCGCGGCGAGGTGGCGGTCGAGTTGGTCGCCAGGAAGGTCGAGCCGCGATAGGTGTATTCCGACTGACCGGCCTGACGCTGGTAGCTGTCGATGATCTGGTTGCGCTTGTTGTAGGCCAGCGAGAACAGGGCGCCGAAGTCGCCCCAGTTGGTTTCCCAGCGATCCGACAGCAGGCCCGCGACGCGCGGCGAGTGCGAGCCGCCGTTTTCGTAGTAGGCGTCGGCGATCGACAGGGCCAGGCGGCGGTCCTTGAAGTTCAGCGGCTTGCCGGTCTCCAGGTCGACCGTCGCGCCCAGCGAACCTTCGTCGGTTTCGGCCGAGGCGGTCTTCTGCACCTTCAGGGCGCTGAACAGTTCCGAGGCGAAGGTGTTGAAGTCGAAGCCGCGCGAGCGGTTGGCGGCGTCGCCGGCGATCGACGGACCGGCGGTCGACAGGGCCTCCAGGCCGTTCAGGCGAACGCGGGTGAAGTCGCTGCCAAGGCCGCGGACGGTGATGGTGCGGCCTTCGCCGTTCTCGCGGTCGACCGAAACGCCCGGCAGGCGTTGCAGCGACTCGGCGAGGTTGGCGTCGGGGAAGTCGGCGATGTCCTCGGCGTTGATGGCGTCGACCATCACGTTGGCGTTGCGCTTGACGCTGAGGGCGCTCTGCAGGGCGGCGCGATAGCCGGTGACGACCACTTCCTCGACCGCGTTCTCTTCGGTCTGGCCCGGAGCGGCGGCGGGTGCGGTGTCTTGAGCGAAGGCGGCGCCGGTGATCAGCAGGCTGCCGGCGATGGTCAGAGCGCCGAGCGACGCTCGGTCGCACAGCACGCGGGCGCGGCTCCGCCGCGAGGTGACTTGCAACATATTCCCTCCCAGTTCTTCCCGACGGACCCGGCTCATTGAGCGGCCTGACCCGTGATACGTTTCTTGTTGGTAGCGCTAACCGCTACCGGTGTCATTAAAATAGCTACCGGTGTCATTAAGGCGAAACATGGCGTCGGGATCAAATCGAAATCGATCCGCGAGCGTCGATCACGGCAAATATGCGGTCGGGCGTAGCTTCCGGGCAACAAACCGGTGGTTTGCGAACTGGGGCGAAATGTCGCGCCAGGGCGGAAAACGGCTCCGCTTTCCGGGGGCGCGCCGCCGGGGCGGCGCCCGCGTCCGAGGCGTGCGACAGCGCCGGGCGGGGAGGGCCGCCCGGCGCCTGATCCGCGATCGGCGGGAGATCAGCGGCCGATGCGGCCGGGCAGGCTGAGGTCGCCGGAAGCGACGTCGAAGATGTCGGAGATGCACAGCAAGGGCGCGTGCAGGTTGGCGTTGACCTTGAGGGCCGAGGTCACGCCGTCGAACTTCACCCCCTCGACCGCGCCGATCACGCCGGCCGGGACCTTCACCTCGACCGTGTCCGTGGCAAGGGTGGTCGGATAGCTTGGGCTGTCGATCAGCAGCGGCACGCCGGGCCAGGTGGCCGGCACCTTGGGCTTGGCGCCCTCGGGAATGTCGCGGACCTTCAGCGCGCCCTTGCCGCAGGCGTCGTCGGGAACCAGCACCACCCAGTGCGGATGCCAGACGTGGCGGTTCACGCCGCCATAGGCCGCGTCGTCGAAGTCGGGGTGGAAGGTCACCGCCAGGGCCAGGATGCCCTGGCCGCCCTCGAAGCCGACGCCGCCGCTGTCCAGCGAGGTCGGCCAGACGTAGCTCCAGACGGCGCTGCCGGCGAACTGGCCGGTCGCCTTGGGCTTCAGCTCGCCGGCCTTGCCGCGCACCTGCACGCGGAAGACCACGTCGGGACCGACGCTCTTCACCTCGGTGCGGACGATGTCGAACGGGGCCAGGATCGTCTCCTTGGTCGGAGAGACCACGTCCTGGGCGAGGGCCGGAGCGGTCAGGAGGGCCGTGGTCGCGACGGCGGCGCTGATGAGGCGGAGCATGGGGCGGTCTCGCGAAAGACGCCGCGACGGGGCGCGGCCGGGAACGCCAAGGTTCCACGGCCGCGCGTTTCCGCCTTGGACGGGGCGGACGCCGTTTTCTTCAAGTCGGAGGAGACCGGCTTCGGCTCAGCCCGCCGTCAGCCAGGCCTCCAGGTCCTTCAGCGCCCGCAGGCTCATCAGCCGCTTCTTGGCGCGGCCGCGTTCCTTCAGCGGGATCTTCTTGCCGTCCTCGTCGACCTTGGGGGCCTCCAGAGGCGGCAGCAGGCCGTAGTTGATGTTCATCGGCTGGAACGATCCGCCGTGCGCGCCCTCCAGGTGGCCGCCGGTGATGTGCTCGACCAGGGCGCCCAGGGCCGTCGAGGGCGGCGGGGCTTCAAGGCTCGCCCCCTTGCGCTCGGCGGCGGCGAAGCGGCCGGCCAGCAGGCCGATGGCGGCGCTCTCGACATAGCCTTCGACGCCGGTCACCTGGCCCGCGAAGCGCAGGCGCGGCTGGGCCTTCAGGCGCAGGCCCTTGTCCAGCAGCTTGGGCGAATTGATGAAGGTGTTGCGGTGCAGGCCGCCGAGGCGCGCGAACTGGGCGTTCTCCAGCCCCGGGATCATGCGGAAGGTCTCGGCCTGGACGCCGTGCTTCAGCTTGGTCTGGAAGCCGACCATGTTCCACAGCGTGCCCAGGGCGTTGTCCTGGCGCAGCTGGACGATGGCGTAGGACTTCACGGTCGGGTCGCGCGGGTTGGTCAGGCCCACGGGCTTCATCGGACCGTGGCGCAGGGTCTCGCGGCCGCGCTCGGCCATCACCTCGATCGGCAGGCAGCCGTCGAAATAGGGGACGTTCTCCCACTCCTTGAACTCGGCCTTGGGGCCTTCGAGCAGGGCGTCGATGAAAGCCTCGTACTGCTCCTTGTTCATCGGGCAGTTGATGTAGGCGGCCGCGTCGCCGCCGGGGCCTTCCTTGTCGTAGCGCGACTGGCGCCAGGCGACGTCCATGTTGACGGATTCGAGGTGGATGATCGGCGCGATGGCGTCGAAGAACGACAGCTGGCCTTCGCCCGACAGCTCAAGCACCGCCTGGGCCAGGGCCGGCGAGGTCAGCGGGCCGGTGGCGACGATGACGCTGTCCCAGGCTTCCGGCGGCAGGCCGGCGATCTCCTCGCGCACGATGGTGACCAGCGGATGGGCTTCCAGGCGGCGCGTGACTTCTTCGGAGAAGCCGTCGCGGTCGACCGCCAGGGCGCCGCCGGCCGGCACCTGGTGCTGGTCGGCCGCCGACATGATGATGGAATCGCAGCGCCGCATCTCGGCGTGCAGCAAACCAACGGCGTTGAACTGCCAGTCGTCCGAGCGGAACGAGTTGGAGCACACCATCTCGGCCAGGCCATCGGTCTGGTGGGCGTGGGTGGTGACTTTGCCGTCGGCGTCGTCGCGACGCATCTCGTGCAGGATGACGGGAACGCCGGCCTGGGCGATCTGCCAGGCGGCCTCGGAACCGGCGAGGCCGCCGCCGATCACGTGAATGGGGGAGGTGGTCATGGTCGCCCTCATACCTCCGCCCTCGCCAAGACGGAACCGCCGTGTAAGCTCCACCTCCGAGCGTGTGTTCCTATTTGGGGGATTTGGGGTGGCGAAGAGGTTTTCCGCGACGACGGCGGCATTGGCCGGTTGGAACCTGCTGGGGCGCGAACCGGCGTCCGTGGCGGTTTGGGGGCTGGTGGCGCTGGTGCTGATGATCGCCCCGCTGATCGGGCTCTACGTGCCGCTCCTCAGCCAGATCCAGCAAATGGCCGAATTGAACAGGGACGTGACGGCGAGCCAGGACCCCGCGGTCTTCGGGCAGTTCATGGCCATGCAGATGCGCTTGATGCTGATCAACTTGACGACGTCCGGCTTGCAGATCCTGGTCCAGACGCTGTTGGCGGCCGCGATCTTCCGCGCCGTGCTGGAGCCCCAGGCCCGCCGGTGGTTCTATCTGCGCGTCGGCGCCAGCGAGGGCTGGATGCTGCTGCTGTCGGTGATCGCCCTTATCGGCTTCTACATCGTCTATGCCGTCGCGCTGATCGCGGGCGTGCTGGTGGGCGCCCTGGCCTATTTCGCGACCGGCAAGCTCCTGGGGATCACGATCGGCGTGCTGACGGTGATCGGCGGCCTGGTCGCCATCGTCTGGGCGATGCTTCGTCTGTCAATGGCCTGGCCCATGACCTTCGCGGGGCGGCGTCTGGTGCTGTTCGAGTCCTGGGCCCTGACCAAGGGCTCGTCGCTGCGCCTGTTCGGCATGGCGGTGCTGGCCGTCCTGCTGGTCATGGCGGTGGAGATGGTTCTGGGCGTCGTCGTGCTGATCGTCTTCGCCCTGACCATGGCCGGGACCTGGTCGGCGCTGTCGAAGGTCAGTGGCCTGGACGAGCTGTTGCATCTGCTCTGGCCCTGGCTGCTCGCGGCCGCGCCGATCCTGGCGCTGCTGCAGTCGATCGTGCTGACGATCTACATCGCGCCGTGGGCCAGCGCCTATCAGCAGCTGACCGCGACGGCCGCCGGGGAGGCCGCAGCGCCGCCGCCGCCGCCCGCTCCGCCCGAACCGCCGCTCGAAAGCGGCCCCGAGGCCACGCCGGCGTAAAATCCACGCCACGCCCGCGCCGACTCGTCGTCTGATGGCGCGGCGCGGGCTAGACTGCCGGCGGCTGAGGGCTTGGGAGCGAAATGGGCGAGGCATCGATCGCGATCGGCGCGACGGCGCGGGCCGGGATCACCGGCGTGACCCGTCTTGCGCCCCGCACCTGGGCCGCCCTGGCCGCGGCCAGCCTGCTCGGACTGGCCGGCCGCTTCGCCGGCGGGGGCTGGGTGCTGCTGGCCGACTTCCTCGCCGCCGCACTGGCCTATGGCGCCCTCTATCGCGCCGCCTTCGACCGCCCGGCGGGCCTGGCCGGCCTGCGCTGGGGGCGTGAAGAGGCGCTGATGGCCGGGGTGCAGCTGCTGCTCGCCCTGATCTTCCTGGTGGTGATCTCCGTGCTGCTGGTGGTGGTCGGGGCCGTGTCCCTGGGCGTCGCCCGCGCCGCCGCGCCCGGCTTCGACGCCACCTCGTCCGAGGCCTGGAAGGCGGCGCTGTCGGGTCCCCTGGCCGCCTTCGCCGCGAGTCTCGCGCCGCTGGCCAGCCTCGCGGTCCTGGCCTGGCTGGCCGCCCGTCTGTCGCTGGCTCCGGCCGCCAGCATCGCCGCCGGACGGTTGCAGGTGCTCAGCGCCTTCGACCTGACCAAGGGCCGCGCCGGCCTGCTGGTGGCCCTGGGCCTGGTGTTCTACCTGCCCAGCGTGGTGATCGCCGTGGGCGGACGGACCGCCCTCGACGGACCCGCCGCCCTGGCGCTGCAGGCCGTGGCCGTCGGTCTCTACTATTTCTGCGTCGCGCCGGCCTGGACGGCGGCGTGCGTCCACGTCTACAGACACGGCCCGAGCTTGGCCGTCGCCGAGCGGCCGGAAGCCTGACCATGATCGCCCTGTCGCCCATCGCCGCCGCTCTCGAAGGGCCGCGCACCATGCGCCGCCACCCCGCCTCGCTGCTGGCCTGGGGCGGGTTCTACTGGGCCGCCCTGATCCTGCTATGGGTGCTGCTGGCCGTCGCCTTCGGCGAGGAGGTGCGGCGCGACCTGGCCCAGACCCGCTTCACCGCCGACCCCAAGGAAGTGCTCGACCTGATCGCGCACCTGGGTGGAGCCATGGCCCTGCTGATCCTGCTGGCCGCCGCCATCTGCGCGGTGCTGGCCAGCGCCATCCTGCGCTCGGTGCTGCATCCCGAGCAGAACCGCGGCGCCTATCTGCGCCTGGGCGCCGACGAGGTCCGGCTGTTCGTCGTGGCCCTGATCACCTGGGCCGCGGCCCTGTTCGTCACCGCCATTCCCAGCGGCCTGGTGACCCTGCTGACCGCCACCGTGGCCGGCGCGGGCGCCCGCAGCGTCGCGGCCTGGATCGCCTTCGTTGGCGGCCTGGGCGTCATCGGCCTGTCGATGTGGGTGGGCGTGCGCCTGTCGCTGCTGTCGCCCCAGACCTTCGCCGAGGGCAAGATCAACCTGCGCGAAGCCTGGGTGCTGACCCACGGCCACTTCTGGGGCCTGCTGGGCATGTTCGTGCTGAACCTGTTCATGGCCTTCGTGCTGACGCCGATCGTCTTCTCGCTGGTCGGCGGCCTGCTGACCGGGGTCATCGCTCTGGTCGGCGGCGGGGCCAAGCTGTTTGTGCTGCTGGGCCTGCTGACCAACGTGCTGATCGCGCCGCTGATGTTCACCGTGCAGACGGTGATCCTGACCGCCGGCCCGGCCCGCGCCTATCGCCAGCTGCACCCGGATATTTGAGGCCCGGGCTCTGTCCCTGGCCAACGAAGCTTGTTACGCGTTCCTGCCTGCGACACACCGCACAGGGCGAGCAAGAGCAAGATGAAGACCTTTTCGGCGACGGACGCGGCTATTTCAGGCTTCGTCCTGGTGCGCGAGCACTTCAAGACCGTCGCGGTCTGGGTCCTGATCGCGACCATCGTCTCGGCGATCGTGTCCGTCACCATGATCGGCCTGTTCGGCGCCGAGCTCGAAGCGTTCACGACGCTCAGCCAGAACAATTCCACCGATCCGACTGAAACCCTGCAGGCCATGGCCAAGCTGGGTCCGTTCGCGCTGTTCTCGCTGGTCTACAGCGTCGCCTTCTATTCGGTGCTGCTGGCGGCGATCTATCGCGCGGTGCTGCGCCCGGCCGACTCCCGGCGCGCCTATCTGCGGTTCGGCGCCGACGAGCTGCGCCAGGCCGGCGTCTCCATCCTGCTGGGCCTGCTGCTGTTCGCGGCCTATCTGGTCCTGCTGGTGGCGGTCACGCTCATCCTGGTCATCCTGGGTGCCATCGCGCCGCCCCTGGCGGCGCTGGTCGGCCTGCTGATCGTGCCGGCCTCGTTCGGGGTGCTGATCTTCCTGGGCGTGCGTCTGTCGCTGGCCAACGTGCTGACCTTCACCGAGGGCAAGATCAACGTCTTCGGCTCGTTCGCCCTGACCAAGGGACGTTTCTGGCCGATGTTCGGGGCCTATTTCGTGGCCACCATCCTGGCGGTCGTCGTCTATCTGCTGCTGTTCCTGATCATCACCCTGCTGGGCGGCGCGCTCAGCGGCTTCAACCTCGACACCCTGAACGACCTGATGCAGTCGCAGAAGCTGACGCTGGAGTCGCTGCTCACCCCGACCGGCGTGCTCAGCCTGGCCGTCGGCGGCCTGATCACGGTGCTGACCAGCGTGACGATCTACGCCCCGTCGGCCTTCATCTATCGCGAGATCGTCGAGCGGGCGGCCGATGCCGCGCCGGCCGCTCCGAGGGGGCCGTTCGACGTCTGATCCCTCCAGGGACACCGACATGAAAAAGGGCGGCGGGGAGACCCGCCGCCCTTTCTTATTTCAAGCTCGCTTCAGGCGGACGCCTGCTCAGGCCCGCTTGGTCTTCTTCAGCTCGCCCACCCGCGCCAGGCGGCGCTCTTCGTGGCGGTCGAGCAGTTCCTTGAGGTACTTGCCGGTCCAGCTGGCTTCGACCTTGGCCACGTCCTGGGGCGAGCCCACGGCGACGATCTCGCCCCCGCCGTCGCCGCCTTCCGGACCGAAGTCCAGCAGCCAGTCGGCGGTCTTCACCACGTCGAGATTATGCTCGATGACGACCACGGTGTTGCCCTGGTCGACCAGCTCGTGCAGCACCTCCAGCAGCTTCTTGGTGTCCTCGAAGTGAAGCCCCGTCGTGGGCTCGTCGAGGATGTAGAGCGTGCGGCCGGTGGCGCGCTTGGAAAGCTCCTTGGACAGCTTCACCCGCTGGGCCCCGCCGCCCGACAGCGTCGTCGCCTGCTGACCCACCTTGATGTAGCTGAGGCCCACGCGCTTGAGGGTCTCCATCTTGTCGCGGATCGGCGGCACGGCCTTGAAGAAGTCGGCGGCCTCCTCGACCGTCATGTCCAGCACGTCGGCGATGGTCTTGCCCTTGAACAGCACGTCCAGGGTCTCGCGGTTGTAGCGCTTGCCCTTGCAGATATCGCAGGTGACGTAGACGTCGGGCAGGAAGTGCATCTCGATCTTGATGACGCCGTCGCCCTGGCAGGCCTCGCAGCGGCCGCCCTTGACGTTGAAGCTGAAGCGGCCCGGGCCGTAGCCGCGCGCCTTGCTTTCCGGCAGCTGGGCGAACCAGTCGCGGATCGGGCCGAAGGCGCCGGTATAGGTCGCCGGGTTCGAGCGCGGGGTGCGGCCGATCGGGCTCTGATCGATGTCGATGACCTTGTCGAAGTTCTCCAGGCCCTCGATCCGCTCGTGCGCCGCCGGGGCGTCGCTGGCGTTGTTCAGGCGGCGCGCGGCGGCCTTGTAGAGGGTCTCGATCGTGAAGGTCGACTTGCCGCCGCCCGAGACGCCGGTGATGCAGGTGAAGGTGCCGACCGGGATCTCGCCGGTGACCGCCTTCAGATTGTTGCCCTTGGCGCCAATGACCTTGAGCATCTTCTTCTTGTTGATCGGCCGGCGCTCTTCCGGCACGGCGATCTCGCGCGCGCCGGTCAGATACTGGCCGGTGACGCTGGCCGGATTGGCCATGATCTCGTCCGGCTTGCCCTCGGCGACGATCTCGCCGCCGTGGACGCCGGCGGCCGGGCCCATGTCGATCACGTAGTCGGCGGTGAGGATGGCCTCCTCGTCGTGCTCGACCACCAGCACCGAGTTGCCCAGGTCGCGCAGCCCTTGCAGCGATTGCAGCAGGCGGGTGTTGTCGCGCTGGTGCAGGCCGATCGACGGCTCGTCGAGCACGTACAGAACGCCCGTCAGGCCGCTGCCGATCTGGCTGGCCAGGCGGATGCGCTGGCTCTCGCCGCCCGACAGCGTGCCCGAGCCGCGCGACAGGTTGAGGTAGTCGAGGCCGACATCGACCAGGAACCGCAGGCGGTCGTTGATCTCCTTCAGGATCCGCCGGGCGATCTCCAGTTGCTTGTCGGTCAGGTGGCCTTCCAGCGCCGTGAACCAGTCGCGGGCCGGGCGGATGGCCAGGTTCGAGACGGCGGCGATGTCCAGGCCATGCACCTTCACGGCCAGGGCCTCGGGCTTCAGGCGCTTGCCGCCGCAGGCCTCGCACGGGGTGTCGGACTGGTAGCGGCCCAGTTCCTCACGCACCCACGAGCTGTCGGTCTCGCGCCAACGACGCTCCAGGTTCGGCAGCACGCCCTCGAAGGGCTTGTCGACCTCGTACTTGCGGGCGTTGTCGTCGTAGGTGAACTTGATCTTCTCGCCCTTGGAGCCGTTCAGCACCACGGTCCGGGCCTTTTCCGGCAGCTTGTACCAGGGCTCGTCCATCGAGAAGCCGTAGTGGCGCGCCAGGGCCTGCAGGGTCTGGGTGTAGAGCGGCGAGGGACCCTTGGCCCAGGGGGCGACGGCGCCCTTGTGCAGGGTCTTGTCCTTGTCCGGGATGATCAGGTCGGCGTCGAAGGCCAGCTTCGCGCCCAGGCCGTCGCAGGTGGGGCAGGCGCCGGCCGGGTTGTTGAACGAGAACAGCCGCGGCTCGATCTCGGCGATCGTGAAGCCGCTGACCGGGCAGGCGAAGCGCTCGGAGAACAGCAGCCGCTTGGGCTCCTTCTCGCCTTCGTCGATCGTCGCCCATTCGGCCACGGCCAGGCCGTCGGCCAGGCGCAAGGCTTGCTCAAGGCTGTCGGCCAGGCGCTGCTCCATGCCGGCCTTGGTCACCACGCGGTCCACGACCACGTCGATGTCGTGCTTGAACTTCTTGTCGAGGGCCGGGGCGTCCTCGATCGGATAGTATTCGCCGTCGATCTTCAGCCGCTGGAAGCCGGCCTTCTGCCACTCGGCGATCTCCTTGCGGTACTCGCCCTTGCGGTCGCGCACGACCGGGGCCAGCAGATAGAGGCGCGTGCCTTCGGGCAGGACGGTGATCTTGTCGACCATCTGGCTGATGGTCTGGCTCTCGATCGGCAGGCCGGTGGCGGGCGAGTAGGGGACCCCGACCCGCGCCCACAACAGGCGCATGTAGTCGTGGATTTCCGTCACCGTGCCGACGGTCGAGCGCGGGTTGCGCGACGTGGTCTTCTGCTCGATCGAGATGGCCGGCGACAGGCCCTCGATCAGATCGACGTCCGGCTTGCTCATCAGCTCCAGGAACTGGCGGGCGTAGGCCGACAGGCTCTCGACATAGCGGCGCTGGCCCTCGGCGTAGATGGTGTCGAAGGCCAGCGAGCTCTTGCCCGAGCCCGACAGGCCGGTCAGCACGACCAGCTCGCCGCGCGGAATGTCGACGCTGACGTCCTTGAGATTGTGCTCGCGGGCGCCGCGGACGCGGATGAAGTTCAGTTGCTCGGCCATGGTGTCCGGAACGCTCGAAGGTCGGATTGGG
>PJUL01000297.1_pt1 | contig 39033 bp, 35 predicted proteins | sample 1512221 | NCBI WGS metagenome assembly PJUL01 (sample SAMN08177667, study PRJNA422409) | Feces metagenome, whole genome shotgun sequencing project.
CCAAGGGTGCGGACGTCGAGCTTTCCAAGTCGAACATCCTGCTCGTTGGCCCGACCGGCTGCGGCAAGACGCTGCTGGCCCAGACGCTGGCGCGCATCCTCGACGTGCCCTTCACCATGGCGGATGCCACCACGCTTACCGAAGCCGGCTATGTCGGCGAGGACGTGGAGAACATCATCCTGAAGCTGCTCCAGGCTTCCGACTATAATGTCGAGCGGGCGCAGCGCGGCATCGTCTATATCGACGAGATCGACAAGATCAGCCGCAAGGCTGAGAACCCGTCGATCACGCGCGACGTGTCGGGCGAGGGCGTGCAGCAGGCACTGCTAAAGCTGATGGAAGGCACGACGGCTTCGGTTCCGCCGCAGGGCGGCCGCAAGCACCCGCAGCAGGAATTCCTGCAGGTGGACACGACCAACATCCTGTTCATCTGCGGCGGCGCCTTCTCGGGCCTCGAGAAGATCATCGGCGATCGCCTGCAGGGCAAGTCGATCGGCTTCGGCGCGCATGTCGCCTCGCCGGACGAGCGCCGCACGGGCGAGATGCTCAAGCAGGTCGAGCCGGAGGATCTCCTCAAGTTCGGCCTGATCCCCGAGTTCGTCGGCCGTCTGCCGGTCATCGCGACGCTCGAGGATCTCGACGTCGAGGCGTTGATCAAGATCCTCACCGAGCCGAAGAACGCGCTGGTCAAACAGTATCAGAAGCTGTTCGACATGGAGGGTGTGAAGCTCGGCTTCAACGACGACGCGCTCACCGCCGTCTCGAAGAAGGCGATCGAGCGCAAGACCGGCGCGCGTGGCCTTCGCTCGATCCTCGAGGGCATCCTGCTCGACACGATGTTCGACCTGCCGTCGATGGACGGTGTGGATGAGGTTGTGGTCGACAAGGACGTGGTCGCCGGTTCGAAGGACCCGGTTCGCGTCTATGCCAAGAAGGAAAAGGCGGGCTGAGCCTCGCGCCTAACCGGCTGAATTCTGAAAGGCCCTTCCCGGAAGCGGGGAGGGCCTTTTTCATGCGCCGGTTCATGCCACCGGAGCGGTACCCTTAGGATCGCGCCGCATCAGTGCCGTATAGGTGACTAGCGCGACCCCGAGGCCCACGAACCAGGCCCAAGTGTAGATCGCCGTCCATATCGGAGCGATGGTGAAGGCCGATGGCGCGACCTTGGCGAGGAAGCCCGGGATATTGGGCAGCACGCCGCCGGCGAAGGCGATCAGCGCCGCCGGGTTCCAGCCGCCGCGATAGCGATAGACGCCGTCCGCCCGGTAAAGATCGGCGATCGCCAGCCGGGTGCGGCGGATCAGCCAGTAATCGGCGATCAGGATGCCGGCGATCGGGCCCAGGAACACCGCATAGCCCTTCAGCCAGACGAAGATATACCCGTCGCTGGACGCGACCAGCTTCCACGGCATGATCAGGAAGCCGATCGCCGCGGTGATCATACCGCCGGTCCGGTAGCTCACGCGCGCCGGCCATATCGAGGAAAAGTCGTACGAAGCGGAGACGAGGTTCGCCGCGATGTTGCACGAGATCGTATCCATGCTGATCATGACGAGGCCCAGCAGCACCAGCGGCCCGCCGAACCGGCCTGCCAGCGCGACCGGATCCCAGATCGCCTCGCCATAGATCACGACGGTGGCGCTGGTGGTGATCACGCTCGCCAGCGCGATCAGGCCCATGGTCGGCGGCAGGCCGATCGACTGACCTACGATCTGATCGCGCTGCGAATGCGCGAAGCGCGTGAAATCGGGGATGTTGAGGACCAGCGTCGCCCAATAGCCGACCATCGCGGTGAAGGTCGGCCAGAAGACTGTCCAGAACTGCCCCTCGCGCGCGCCGCCATGTGCGAAGGCACTGGGCGCGTCGAAGATCGGGCCGAAGCCGCCGGCTACATCCACCGCCCACCAGACCAGCGCGATGCAGACCAGGATCTTGAACGGAGCGGTCCAGGTCTCGAACCGGCGAATGGTGAGCAGGCCTTTCTGCACGAAGAAGAGCTGCAGCGCCCAGAAGGCGAAAAAAGCGATGAACTGGCCCAGCCCGATGTCGAGCACGGGCAGGTGGCTGCCGCGCAGATCGGCGCCAAGGGCGATGCCGAGCAGAGTCAGCAGCGCCTGGCCGCCGATCCAGGTCTGGATGCCGTACCAGCCACAGGCGACCAGCGCCCGGGCCAGCGCGGGCAGGCGCGCGCCGGTCGTGCCGAACGAAGCGCGCACCAGCACTGCATAGGGAATGCCGTGGCGGGCGCCGGCATGGCCGATCAGCAGCATCGGGATCAGCACGATGGCGTTGCCGAGCAGCACGGTAAGCGCGGCCTGCGCGACGGACAGGCCCTGCGCCACCAGCCCCGCCGCGAGCATCCACGCCGGAACCGCGACGATCATCCCGATCCAGAGGGCGGCAAAATGATACCAGCGCCAGGTGCGCTGGTCGGGCCCGGTGGGCGCCAGGTCGCTGTTCCAGAGCTTTTCGTCAGCCACGCTTCCCCCCGAAATGCCGGCTTCACCGCGTCGCTCCTTCGCGCGATCTTCGCTGCGCTGCAAGATCGAGTTTTGTTGACGCGACTCGCGATCGGGCGCACCCTTCCATCCTTGGCCGGATAGAGGAGTGGTCCTATGTCTGATGCTGCAATCCTCGCGGATGAAGATCCCCGCGAGTATCATTCGTCGTTCAATCTTGCGCTCGATTCCGCTGCGGGCACGGCCTTTAAATGGCTTGTCCTCGGCCATCTTTTCTTCATCGCGGCACTTTGCGTTCTGACCTTGGCGAATGTCGCCAACGGGGCAGTGTGTCTTACGCCGCTACTTACCCTGCCCCTCGTCTGGGCCGGTCGCAGCCACAAGCTGTCGATGAAGATCGCGGTGTTGATCGTCGGGGTGACCGCCGCGCATTGGGCGGCGGCGCAATTGTCCGGACAGATCAATGCCGTTGCCAATCCGATGCTGCCGGGGCTGGTCGGCGGCGCGGTCGGATCCGGGATCGCCTTTGCACTCGTGCTGCTTACCGGGCTCGGCCGTCCGGGCGTGGCGTCTGGCATCTTCGCGCTGTTCGGCACGGTGATGCTGGCCGGGCTGGGTGCGCTGGTCGTCTATCTCTACATGACGACCGGCAACACGCGCGAAGGATTCCCGGGCGACTGGATCCAGCTGCTCAAGATCTACGTGCCTTGGCAGATCGGCTTTGCCTTCGTGCTGGCCAAGCTGCTGCGGCCCGATGGCGGGATGATCGAGGAGTAACGCCGTGGCTTAGAAGAGCCCAGGCACGAAGCGCTTCACGCGCGCGGCATAGGCATCATAGGCGATGCCGAACTGCGCGCGGAGGAGCGCTTCCTCGCGGCGGACGCGCATCCAGGTGCCGATACAATAGAGCGGGATCCCCAGGGCGAGCCCGCGCCAATGGCCGAATGCCAGCGCCATCGCTAGCAGGAAGGCGAACAGCCCGGTGTAGATCGGGTTGCGGATCCAGGCGAATGGGCCCCAGGTGACCAGTTCATGGTCGCCGCGCGTGCGCGCCACGATCGCCCAGTTGCGGCCCATCGCGCGGGTTGCCCCGAAGAACAGCGCGATCGTCAGCGCCATCAGGCCCAGCACCATCGCGGCCTCGCCGATCGCGAGCGGGCTCGCCGGATCGAGTGCGGTGAAGATCGGGCCGAAGCCGACCGCTGCGAAGCCGATCCCCTGCACGGCCACGCCGGCCATCGAACCGCCATCCCGCCGCCCGCCTTCGCTCGGCGCCGGCGCTTCGGCCCGGGTGCGGGCGAAGGACAGGCTGACGAGGAAGATGGCGAAGCCCAGCCCCATCGCGCCGAGCGCGGCGGTGCTGGTGGGTTCGGGATGGACCAGTCCGATCATGCTTCTCACCTCCGATAGGCGTAGTTCTGATAGGCCTCCACGGCCGCCGAATATTTCAGGATGCGCGAATCCGGATCCACGATCACGTGGGCGCCGGCGGGCACATTCAGGGTCGCAGTGCCGCCCGGCATCTCGACCTTCTTCACCTTGCCGTCGATCGACACTTCCACCGGCAGCGGGAAGGGCTTGTCGTTCGCCACCTTCCAGCGGAGCGTCAGCGTGTCGCCCTGGCGGGTCTCGACCAATTCGGGCAGCGGCGCCTGATAGAGATAGACGTCGAAGAACCACTGCAGGTCCTTGCCGGTGACCTGCTTCACATAGCCGATGAACTCGGGCGTCGTCGCGAAGCGCGGCTTGAAGTTGCCCGGTTTCGGATCGGTACGGCCATAGACCAGCAGGCGGGTGGCATCGAAGAACTTGTCGTCCCCGATCAGGTTGCGCAGCGTGTGGAGGATCCAGGCGCCCTTGACATAGATGTCCTGTCCGGGCCCGCCATTTGCCTCTTCATAGACCTGTTCCTCGGTGCGGATCTGGCCCGAGACGATCGGCGCGTGGTTGGTGATCGAGAGGCGGAAATCCTCCATCATGATCGCATAGCGCGCCTCGCCTTCGCGCCAGCGGCCGTAGAGCGGCTGCATGTACTGGGCGAAGCCCTCATGGAGCCAGTAATCGTCCCAGTTGCCGGCCGACATCTGGTTGCCGAACCATTCATGGCCGAGCTCGTGCTGGAAGATCTCGTCGAAGCCTGACGGGTATTGTTTGTAGTTGTTGCCATAGGCGTTGATCGTCTGGTGCTCCATGCCGAGATGCGGGGTCTCGGCAACACCCATCTTCTCGTCGCCCCAGGGATAGGGTCCGATCACGCTCTCATAGAATTCGAGCGACGGCGCGAACTCCTCGAACAGTTTCTGCGCCTTCGCGTCACGGCCGGGCAGATACCAATATTCCATCGGGATTGTGTTGCCGAAGCGGCTATTATAATCCGCCTTGAGCAGCTTGTAGGGCGCGATCTGCAGCGTCACCGAATAGGGGTTGGGGCTGCGCGCCGACCAGTTCCAGGTCGAGCGGCCATCAGGCAGTTCGTCGACCTTGATCAGCTTGCCGTTGCCGGCTGCCTTCAGGCCCTTGGGTACGGTGATATGCAGGTCGACGGTGTCGGGCTCGCCGCGCGGGAAATCGAGGCAAGGCCAGAACAGGTCGCAGCCATAGCCTTCGGCGGTGCTGGCGATCCAGGGCTGGCGGTCTGGCGTCTTCGCCCAGACCATGCCGTCGTCCCAGGGCGCGCGCACGGCGACGTGCGGGGTGCCGCCATAGGTGATCTTCACAACTGCCTTACCGCCAGCCGCGAGCGGGCGGGGCAGGGTGACGGTCAGCCGGCCTTCGGGATTGCTCCACTGGGCCGCGGTCAGTGCCGTGCCATCCACACTCACCGCGGTGACCGGCAAATTCTTGTCGAGATCGATCTGCAATGCCTTCTGGGCGATTGCGCTGGTGATGGTCAGCGTACCGGTGCCTTCGATGCGCTGCTTGTCGGGGAACACCTCGATTGCGAGGTCGGCATGGTTGAGATGCAGCGCCGCGCGCTCGGGGCTGATCGGGCCACCCGATTCCTGCGTCGTCGACGTGATCGGCGGCTCGCCGGGCTTGATCGTCTGTGCGGTCACGGAGGTGGCGGTGAGCGCAAGGGCCGAGGCAGCGAGGAGCAGGGACGTACGGATGGAAGCCTCCTTCAGGCGAATGCGATTCGGGGCGCGGTAAGGGCAATGCCGAAACTCAACGGCCTGGAACGCTTCTTGGCAAGGTGCTCGGGGCGGGTTTTTCGCTCTCTGGCGGGCATTGGGGCCTGAAAAAAGCTTGCCCGTGCCGCAATGGGAAGCAACACTCCACAGCCTAAGAGCGTTCGCCGATTGATGCGGGCTCCGCGGCCACCATATAATGGAGGATAGGAGCCCTGTACGGGCTCAGGAGTATTCATGAAGCAGTCCTACCCCGTTCTTCCCCTTCGGGATATCGTCGTCTTCCCGCATATGATCGTGCCGCTGTTCGTCGGCCGCGACAAGTCGGTCGCCGCGCTCGAGGCCGCGATGGCGGACGACAAGGAGATTTTCCTCGTCGCGCAGCTCGATCCGGCCGAGGACGATCCTGGTCGCGAAGACCTGTACGATACCGGCGTTTCCGCCGAAGTCCTCCAGCTGCTCAAGCTGCCAGACGGCACCGTGCGCGTGCTCGTCGCCGGCAAGGAGCGCGGCTCGCTGGTCACCATGCAGGAAGGCGGCGCTTTCCTCACTGCCAGCGTTGCGCCGATCGATGACGATGCCGTGGAAGGCAGCGAGATCCAGGCGCTGATGCGCTCGGTGGTCGATCAGTTCGAGAATTACGCCAAGCTCAACCGCAAGCTTCCGGCGGAGACCGCCGTGCAGCTCGCCGAGCTGGACGATGCCTCGCGTCTTGCCGATGCGGTGGCGGCCAACATCGCCGTCAAGGTTTCCGACAAGCAGTCGCTGCTGGTCGAAACCAACCCGATGAAGCGCCTCGAGATGGTGTTCGCCTTCATGGAGGGCGAGCTTGGCGTGCTGCAGGTCGAGAAGAAGATCCGCAGCCGCGTGAAGCGCCAGATGGAGAAGACGCAGCGCGAATATTACCTCAACGAGCAGCTCAAGGCGATCCAGCGCGAGCTGGGCAATGAGGGCGAGGAAGGCGATGGCGACGAAGTCGCCGAGCTGACCCAGAAGATCGCCACGCTCAAGCTGTCGAAGGAAGCGCGCACCAAGGCCCAGTCGGAGCTGAAGAAGCTCAAGACCATGGCGCCGATGAGCGCCGAGGCGACGGTGGTTCGCAACTATCTCGACGTGCTGCTGGGTCTGCCCTGGGGCAAGAAGTCGAAGCTCAAGAAGGATATCGCCGAGGCGCAGGGCGTGCTCGACGAGGACCATTATGCGCTCGAGAAGGTCAAGGACCGGATCGTCGAGTATCTTGCGGTCCAGGCGCGCACCAACAAGCTGAAGGGGCCGATCCTGTGCCTCGTCGGCCCGCCGGGCGTCGGCAAGACCTCGCTGGGCAAGAGCATTGCCAAGGCGACCGGGCGCGAATTTATCCGCCAGTCGTTGGGTGGCGTGCGCGACGAAGCCGAGATCCGTGGCCACCGCCGCACCTATATCGGCTCGCTGCCGGGCAAGATCGTGACCAACCTGAAAAAGGCCGGCACGAGCAACCCGCTGTTCCTGCTCGACGAGATCGACAAGCTTGGCCAGGATTTCCGCGGCGATCCCGCCTCGGCACTGCTCGAGGTTCTCGATCCGGAGCAGAACAACAAGTTCAACGATCACTATCTGGAGATCGACATCGATCTGTCGGACGTGATGTTCGTGTGCACCGCGAACTCGCTGAACCTGCCCCAGCCGTTGCTCGACCGCATGGAGATCATCCGTCTCGAGGGTTACACCGAGGATGAGAAGGTCGAGATCGCCGAGCGCCACCTGATCGAGAAGCAGATCGAGGCGCATGGCCTGAAGGAAGGCGAGTTCACGCTGACCCAGGACGGCCTTCGCAAGCTGATCCAGCAATATACCCGCGAGGCGGGCGTGCGTACGCTGGAGCGCGAGATCGCCAAGCTCGCCCGCAAGGCGCTGCGCCGGATCCTCGAAGGCAAGGCCGAGAGCGTTACGATCACGCCCGAGAATCTCCACGAGTTCGCCGGCGTGCAGAAGTATCGCCACGAGCTGGGCGAGGAGGAGAACCAGATCGGCGCTGTCACCGGGCTCGCCTGGACGGAGGTTGGCGGTGAATTGCTGACCATCGAGAGCGTCACCGTGCCCGGCAAGGGCGCGATCAAGACGACCGGCAAGCTGGGCGACGTGATGAAGGAATCGGTCGAGGCCGCGTTCAGCTTCGTCAAGGCGCGCAGCCCGGCCTATGGCATCAAGCCGAGCCTGCTCCACCGCAAGGACATCCACGTCCACCTGCCGGAAGGCGCGGTGCCGAAGGATGGTCCGTCGGCGGGCATCGGCCTGGTGACGGCGATAGTCTCGACGCTGACGGGTGTCTCGGTGCGCAAGGACATCGCGATGACCGGCGAGGTCACGCTACGTGGCCGCGTGCTGCCGATCGGCGGCCTCAAGGAGAAGCTGCTTGCGGCGCTCCGGGGCGGCATCAAGACGGTGTTGATCCCGGACGAGAACCAGAAGGACCTCGCGGAAATCCCCCAGAATATCCGCGACGGGCTGGAGATCGTGCCGGTGAAGCATGTCGACGAGGTGCTGCGCCTGGCGCTGACCGAGCCGCTTACGCCGATCGACTGGACCGAAGCTGACGAACTGGCGACCCAGCCGCCGCCCGCTGGCTCCGGTGCAGGAGACCCTCTGCACCATTGATGCAGATCAATTGCGTCCGTTCGGCCCCCGTAACCTTTTCGTCATTTCGAGGGAAAAGCGGGCCGAAACGCTTTGACAGTCCGGGCGGTGGCGTGCTGACGTGACCGCTCGGCTTGTCGCCGCGACTCGCGTATTTCTGCGTAATTTCATCAGGGGGAAAGTCACGAAATGAACAAGCAAGAGCTGATCGGACAGGTCGCCGAGACATCGGGTCTCGGCAAGGGCGATGCGAGCAAGGCCGTCGAGGCTGTGTTCGACGCCATCCAGACCGCGCTCAAGAAAGGCGACGAAGTGCGCCTGGTCGGCTTTGGTACGTTCTCGGTCAGCAAGCGCAAGGCATCGACGGGCCGCAACCCGCGTACGCGTGAGCCGATGACCATCAAGGCTTCTAACCAGCCCAAGTTCAAGGCGGGCAAGGGCCTCAAGGACGCGGTCAACTAAGACCGTATCAAAAGCGGGTTTGGGGGCTGGACAGCTGGGGCTGGTCCGCCTAAAGGCCCGCTTCCCGTTTCGGCCGTAAGGGTTCAACGACCTGGCCAGCGGGCGCGTAGCTCAGTGGTAGAGCACACCCTTCACACGGGTGGGGTCGTAGGTTCAATCCCTACCGCGCCCACCATTACAAGCCCGTTGGTCCTGGAGACCGGCGGGCTTTTTGGTATCCTTGATCGTACCAAGACCACCTCTGCATCATCCCTGCATCTGCGTGCGCCATGTCTTTCGGCAGGGAGAAAACCATGTTCGTGCTTCGCAGATTGGCCGTCGCGGCGACCTTGTCGGTACCGCTATCGGCATGCCTCGACGGGGCCGGGCTTTGCGGGAACGGGATCGTTTCCAGGATCGACGCGCCAGGCGGTGCCCTGAGCGCAGTGCTGTTCCAGCGCGATTGCGGCGCAGCCACGGGTTTTTCCACCCAGATTTCGATCTTGCGTCCCGATGCCGCGCGGTCGGGGTCCGGCAGCATTTTCATCGCGGACGACAACCACGGAGCTGCGTCAGTGGCGGAGTGGGGCGGGCCATGGGTTGAGGTGCGTTGGCTGGACCCGCACCGTCTCGTCATTCGTCCGGCACCCGGAGCGCGCATTTTCCTCCGGCGCGGCGCGATGTCCGGGGTGCAGGTCACTTACCTGTAGATGTGCTGCCATTGCGGTTTCTTGTTTCCGTACGTTCCCGAACCTTCCAACGGCGCGCAAGGATATTGCGTGGCCCGGGGCGTCGTGACACACCACCCGCCAGACGCGCCTAACGTCTCAATTTCGGGGGACCTCCATTGAAGAAAATTTTGCTGCTCGCATCGACCATGGCGGTGCTGACCGTGCCTGCGATCGGCTTTAGCCAGCAATCCTCGGCGCCCGTGGCGGCCGGAGCGGATGCCGGCGCCACGCGCTACGGCGTCTGGGGCTTCGACCTGACCGGCATGGACAAGCGTGTGAAGCCGGGCGACGACTGGTACCGTTTCGTCAACGGTGCTTGGAACGACCGCACCCAGATTCCGGCGGACCGTTCGTCCTTCGGTGCCTTCGCGGTGCTGCGCGACCTTTCCGAAACCCGCCTGCGCAGCCTGATCTCGGGTTATAGCGCCACCGATACTGCGCATCCGGACCGCATGAAGGCGGCGATCCTGTACAGCGGCTTCATGGACGAGGCGGCGGCCGAGAAGCTTGACGCCCAACCGCTTGCCGAGCGCCTTGCACCGGTCAAGGCAGCGGCCAGCAAGGATGATCTTGCAAAGCTGATGGGCGCCTCGGTAGGCGGCTTTGGCGGCAGCTTCTTCGGCGTCGGCGTGAGCGACGATGCCAAGAACCCGGACGTCTATGCACTGTATCTGCGCCAGTCTGGCCTGGGCCTGGGCGACCGTGACCTGTATCTCGACGCCAAGTTCGCGCCGCAGGTGGCGCGCTATCAGCAATATGTCGCGCAACTGCTCGGCATGGCCGGCTGGGCCGATGCCGATGCGGCGGCCGCCAAGGTGGTGGCGATGGAAACCCAGATCGCCAAGGCGCACTGGACCCGCGCGCAGAGCCGCGACCGCGACAAGACCTATAACCCGACCGGCATCGCAGAGCTCAAGGCAGCAGCACCCGGCTTTGCCTGGGACAGCTTCTGGGCGGCGGCCGGCCTCGGCAAGGCGGACCGCGTAATCGTGGCGCAGAACACGGCGATCCCGGCGATCGCCAAGGTGTTCGCCGATACCGATCTCGACACGCTCAAGGCGTGGCAGGCCTTCCGCACCGCCGACGACATCGCACCGCTGCTTTCGAAGCGCTTCGTCGATGCACAGTTCGAGTTCCGCTCGAAGTTCCTCAATGGCCAGCCCCAGCAGCGCGAGCGCTGGAAGCGCGGTGTGGCGTTCGTCGAGCGCGGCGTGGGTGAGGGCGTGGGCCGCGACTATGTCGCGCTCTATTTCCCGCCGGCTTCCAAGGCGAAGATGGACACGCTGGTGGCGAACCTGCGCGTCGCGCTCGCCGGCCGGATCAACAACCTCGCCTGGATGAGCCCGGCGACCAAGGAGCAGGCTCAGGCCAAGCTCAAGGGCTTCACCGTGAAGATCGGCTATCCGGACAAGTGGCGGGATTATTCGGCGCTTGAGGTGAAGGCGGGCGATCTCGTCGGCAATGCCGAGCGTGTCGGCCGCTTCGAATGGGATTATCGCCGCAACCGCCTGGGCGGGCAGGTCGACAAGGCCGAATGGGGCATGACCCCGCAGACGGTGAACGCCTATTACAACTCGGTGAAGAACGAGATCGTCTTCCCGGCCGCGATCCTGCAGGCGCCGTTCTTCGACCCGCAGGCCGATGACGCGATCAACTATGGCGGCATCGGCGGCGTCATCGGCCACGAAATCAGCCACGGCTTCGACGACCAGGGCCGCAAGTCCGACGGCAACGGCGTGCTGCGCGACTGGTGGACGGCGGAAGACGCCGCCAAGTTCGAAGCACAGGCCTCGCGGCTCGGCGCGCAGTACGAGGCATATACCTTCGAGGGGCTGCCCGGCGTCCATATCAACGGCCGCGCCTCGATGGGCGAGAATATCGGCGATCTCGGCGGCGTGCTGATTGCGCTCGATGCCTATCACCAGTCGCTCGGCGGCAAGAAGGCGAAGCTGCTCGACGGCTATACCGGCGACCAGCGCTTCTTCCTGGGCTGGGGCCAGGTGTGGCGTACGCTGTTCCGCACCGAGGCGCTGCGCCAGCAGCTCGTCAGCGATCCGCACTCGCCGGGCCAGATCCGCGCGGTCAACCCGCTGCGCAACGTCGACGCCTGGTATTCGGCATGGAAGATCACGCCCGACCAGAAGCAATATGTGGCCCCGGCCGACCGGGTACGCATCTGGTGATCTGATTGCCCTTTGGGGTGAAGAAAGGCCCGCCGGTTTTGCGACCGGCGGGCCTTTTCTTTCGGCCTGCATCGCCCCTGCACACCGATTCCTCGGAAAGCTGGTTGGCGTCGAGAGCCCTGCCGTGCGCATATTTCGGGCGTCCAGGCAGGAGGCGCATATGACAGTTCAGGCGAGGAATGGTCCGCATAAGGGCAACTCCGTGCGGATCGCAGCATGGAGTGTGGCGGCGGGGTTGCTGCTGCTTCCCGCGATCGCGATGCAGTTCAGCCGCGAAGTGGTGTGGGGGCCGCTCGATTTCCTCGTCGCCGGCATTCTGATCGGCGGCGCGGGTTTGCTGTTCGAACTGGCAGTTCGAGCGCAATCCAGTGCAGCCTATCGCGCCGGTGTCGCGGTGGCGCTGCTCACCGGCTTCTTGACCATCTGGGTCAACCTCGCGGTCGGGATGATCGGGGACGAGGGGGATCCGCTCAACCTGGTCTTCGGCGGGGTGATCGCGGTTGCCGTGCTTGGCAGTGTCCTCGCGCGCTTCCGCCCGGGCGAGATGGCATGGGCGATGCTCGCGGCGGCGGCGCTGCAGGCCGCTGCCATGATCCCGACCTTCACCTCGGAACCGCGCACGGTGGGTCTGGTCGGTGCCTTTGCGCTCCCCTGGCTGCTCGCCGCCGCGCTGTTCCGCGCCGCATCGGGAGCGCCCACCGGCAGGTGACCGCTCCCGAGCGCGTGTAGACGATCATTTGGCCCTGCCTGCCTTTTCGTCGGCCAGGCGCTTCGCCAAAGCCTGTGCGGACCGGGCCGCATAGGTACGGCAGGCACCGGGGTCCACATAAGGATTGGGCCGCACCCCTTTGGCGAAGCGCGCATATTTCTCGACACCGCCGGAATTGTCGGGATGCGCGCTGAACATGATGTCGCAGGACATGGCGCGAACCTTTGCCTGTGAGGCGCGGAAGCTCGCCACCACCTCGGGATGCCTGGTGAAGCGATAGCCGTTTGCCGCCACGGGATTGAGACTCGAGGCGAAGACCATCGTCCGACATACGCGGCCTTCGCAGCTTCGCCAGGTCCAGCTCATGCTCCCCGGCGTGTGCCCGGGGGTGGCTCGGGCGGTGATTGCGACATTGCCGAGGCGGACCACCTCGCCATCCTTTACCGCACGCAGGCGAGACACGGCGGGGAAGGGGACCAGCCAGGCGGCCTGGGGGTCATCGGGCGTGCTCATGCCCTGCTTCAGCGCTGTCACAGACCAGCTTCCGGCCAGCACCGTTGCGCCGCTGTCGCGGGCCAGTGCCGCGAGCCCGCCGGCATGATCGAAATGCGGCTCGGTGCTGAGGATCAGCTTCACATCCTCGATCCGGAAGCCGAGCTTCTTCAGATTGGCCTCGACCGAATGGACCGATTGCGGCACCGCGCCATCGATCAGGATAAGGCCCTTGCCGGTGTCGATCAGGCCGACGTTCATGCCCTGAAAACCGACGAGATAGCTGTTGCCGAACACCTTGATCGGTTCCTGCGGACCGATCCATTTGGCGGAGGCCGCGGGCTCGATCGGGCGGGTGAGCGGATCGTCCTGGGCCTGTGGGGCAGGGGCTGCGGCGACAAGTGCGAGGGCGGCGAGATGCGTCGACTTCATGGACATTTCCTCGGGAGATTTGCTGCCCCGAGATGATCCCTTGCCGGCCATCCGCACAAACCACCATTTCTCGGAAGAGCCATTAGCGGGATTGATGGCTCGCCGGGCTCTGCCTAAGCGCGGCTTGGGCATCGAAGGAGACGGCACGTGCTTTGGGCAGCGGCGACGGTGGCAGCGGCAACCTTCCAGGTGGGGCGCAATGCGCTTCAGCGCGGGATGATGTCGAACACCGGCCCCTGGGGCGCCACCCTGGTCCGCTTCCTGTTCGGCCTGCCTTTTTCGCTGGTCTTCAGTGCCATTGCCTTTGCACTCAGCCCGCACCTCGATCCCCAGTTCGGCTGGGAGTTCTGGTGGCCGGCGCTCGCCGGGGCGGTGGCGCAGGTGCTGGCGACCGCAGCGCTGCTGCTCGCCATGCATCATGCCGGCTTCGCGGTGGGCACCGCGCTCCAGCAGAGCTCGGTGCCGCTGGCCGCTACGGTCGGCCTGATCGTGTTCGGCGACAATCTCTCCGCGCTCGGCTGGACGGGCGTGGCGGTGACGACCTTCGGGCTTGCCCTGCTGGTGTGGCCGAAGAAGATCGAGGGCGCGGATCATCCGGTGCTCGGCGTCACCTATGGCGTGCTTTCGGGCCTGCTCTTCGGCTTCGCGCTCAACGCGTTCCGCCACGCCGGGCTACGGCTTGAGCCGCATCATCCAGTCTTCTCGGCCATGGCTTGTGTCGCCATCGTCCAGGCGGTGCAGTCTGCCGGGCTGGGGCTCTATCTTGCCCTGCAGGACCGCGCGGCGCTGGTCGCGGTCGCCAGGGGCTGGCGCCAGTCGCTGGGGGCGGGGCTGTTCGGCGCGCTGGCTTCATCGGGCTGGTTCCTTGCGCTCAACCTTGCGCCTGCCGCCGCCGTTCGGGCCTTGGGCGTGATCGAAATGCCGATCGCAGCTGCGGCGGGCCACCGGCTGTTCCGCGAGAAACTGAGCCTGCGCCAGATCCTCGGCGTGCTGGTGATCACCGCCGGCGTGGCCATGACGGCGATGTACTAGCCCCAGAAGACGATTCCCGATTCGGCACAAAAAGTGGTTCCCGCTGGCCCGCCGGCAATTCGCCATATCGGGTTGTTCGATCTGGCGCTGACATCGTGTCTGTAAAGACATGCAGATGGCTTGTCTGCGCGCCCGCGCGGTGACATGGTGGCGTCATTCTCGCTTCATCTGGCGATGGATTCCGCCTCCGGCCTAGCTTCGGCAAGCAGGTGATGACTTTTTTCTGCAATCCAATTGTCATTAATTTGACTCTCAGAACTAATCTTCGTGTCATTTAACGCGCCTAGTGCCCGGCTTGGGCGCTACAGGGGGCTTTCGCCAGACTGCCACGCGCCCGGATCAGCAACGATACGACCGGGAGTTTTTCCGCGATGGCGAGCTTCAAGCGCTACGGCCTCATCCTTTTGACGACAGCCGCCTCCGCGGCCCTCTCCGCCTGCAACGGTGCTAGCAACGTGGCATCGCCGGGCGCTGGCAGCGTCGTCGTCGTCACGCCGACGCCGACTCCGGCCACCCCGACTCCGACGCCTGGCCCGGGCAACATCACGGCCGGGCAGTTCGCCGCTGTCACCACGCAGAACAGCATCAGCATCACTGCCCAAGAGCAGCTCGACATCGTCAACACCGGGTCGAACAACAATGTGAACGGCACCAACGCGCTGAGCGGCATCTTCCCGACCGGCACGGCCTCGCTCACCACCGCGACCAACCCGGCGCCGCTGAACCCGTTCCTGGTCAGCACGAATTTCGTCGGCGCAGTGAACGGCTCGACCGACACCTCGTTCGACGGCTGGACCTGCAACTCGACCACCGCCAACTTCGGCGCGACCAGCGGCAACTGCACCGCGGTTCCGGCGATCGGCACCGGCGGTTCGACCGCGGCCTGCCCGACCGGCACCATCGATGACGGTCTGGTCCAGACCTTCCGTGCCTGCCGCCTGCCTGCGGCGATCACCACCGACCTGACGCTGCCGAAGATCGCCGGCGTGTTCTATCGCCTGCGCGGCCAGACCGAAGTCGGCACCGACCAGGGCGCCACGGGCGGTGCGGGCGTGACGCTCACCATCGCGGCCGGCGTCACCATCGCCGCCGACTCGACGGAAGCGACCAACGACCTGCTGCTCGTCAACCGCGGCTCGAAGATCCAGGCCGTGGGCACCGTTACCGCGCCGATCATCTTCACCTCGCAGCAGAACCTCGCCAACAACGGCGTCAGCGACGTGACCCAGGGCCAGTGGGGCGGCATCATCCTGCTCGGTCGTTCGACCACCGCGGTCTGCGCCTCGGGCTCGGGTGGCAGCACCGGCACCCCCTGCCAGCAGGCGATCGAAGGCGTGACGGGCCGCTTCTACGGCGGTACCAACGAAGCCGACAGCAGCGGCCAGATGTCGTACGTCCAGATCCGCTACACCGGCATCGCCATCTCGGACGGCAACGAGCTGCAGGGCCTGACCCTCGGCGCTACCGGTTCGGGCACCGTGCTCGACCACATCCAGAGCCACAACTCGGCGGATGACGGCATCGAGATCTTCGGCGGTACCACCAACCTGAAGTACATCGCCATCACCGGCGCCGACGACGACGGCTTCGACGTCGACAATGGCTGGCGCGGCTTCATGCAGTTCATCATCGCGGCGCAGAAGGTTTCGGGCGCGACGGCCGACTCGTTCTCGACCGAGATCGACTCGAATGGTGCCGAGGACCTGCTGCCCCGTACCTGGGGCCGCTACGTCAACTTCACCTTCATCCAGACGGCGCTGGCGCCGGCTGCCATCCGCATCCGCGGCGGCGCCGACTTCAACTTCATCAACGGTGTGGTGAAGACCCCGGCCAACGTCGCCTGCGTGAACATGGTCGCGGGCGAAACCAGCGCCTCCGACCGTTCGACGATCCGTCCGGCCAATGCCGCCCTTCAGGACCAGGGCCCGCCGGTGTTCAACTCGGTCTACTTCAGCTGCAACGGCCGCTGAGGCTCGCCGTCTAGCGCGGAAACTGTCGGGGCGGCGCATTCCGCCGTCCCGACTTTGCTCATAATTTTACTGGGTGATACGGCCATGCAGCGACGCCTTGCTTACGCCACGCTTCTTCTCCTGACGTCCCAACTCGTTTCTCCGGCCGCGCTCGCCCAGACCGCTCCGGGATCGGCGCCTGCGCCGTCCACGCCGCCGCAGAGCGCAGATCCGCAGGATCAGGAAACGCCGGAGGTCTCGGCGCCTGGTGTGGACATGGAGATAACCGACATCGTCGTTACTGGCCGTCATATCCCCAATGTCGTGCGCGCCACGCCGCAGATCGTCTCGGTGCTGTCGAGCGCGGACATCGCGCGGACCGGCGAGGGCGACATCGCCGGCGCGCTTTCGCGCGTTACGGGCCTCAGCGTGGTCGGCAACGGCTTCGTCTATGTCCGCGGTCTCGGCGATCGCTATTCGGCCTCGATGCTCAACGGCCTCGCGCTGCCGAGCCCGGAGCCGCTGCGCCGCTCGGTGCCGCTCGATATCTTCCCGACCACGATCGTGGGCTCGGCGCTCGTCCAGAAGACCTATTCGGTCAACTATCCGGGTGAGTTCGGCGGCGGCATCATCAACCTGACCACCAAGGCGATCCCGGACAAGGACTTCGTCACCGTTGGTGGTTCGATCGCAGCGGACACCGCTACCACCAGCGAGCTTGGCTACACCTATTTCGGTGGCAAGAACGACTGGCTCGGCTTTGACGACGGCACCCGCAAGGTGCCCGATTTCATCCGCAACGCGCCGAACAGCTCGGGCCTGATCCCGGCCGCACAGGTGCTCCAGCTCTCCAACGCGTCGACCACGCTGCTCCAGCGCAACGATCACCTGCCGGCCAACTGGTCGGCGGAGATCAGCACCGGCATGTCGTTCGATCTCGGCGAGGACCGGCTCGGCATCGTCACCTCCGCGGGCTACAGCAACACCTTCCGCACCCGCTCGATCCGGCAGCAGGACAGCGTCACCGAGAACGGCGCGATCCGTAACGACTTCCACACGCTGCTCACCGACAACCGCATCGTCGGCAACGCGCTGCTCGGCATGGGCTATTCGTTCGGCGAGAACACGATTCGGTGGACCAACGTCTATATCCGCGACGTGCTGAAGCAGGGTCGCGGCTCGGCGGCGGAGATCTACAACAACGCCAGCGGCCTGCGCTTCCAGCAGAACACCAACTGGTTCGAGCGTCAGCTGCTCGAGACCCAGCTGGTCGGCGAGTTCCGCTTCTCGCCGGCCCTGCGCCTCGACCTGCGCGGCGCCTATGCGAATTCGAAGCGCAACGCGCCTTACGAGCGCCAGTTCGATTATCTCTGCTCGGCGACCACCACCAATGGCGGTCAGGCGAACTATGACGGCGGCAACGGCACGCCTGGCCTGCAGTGCAACGGTGCCTACCAGGTGACCCAGCGCTTCTCGCCCTTCGCCTCGATCATTTTCTCGGACCTGGAGGAGAATCTTTGGACCGGCCAGGCGGACCTCGTCTACAAGCTCGATCCGGTGCCGCTGACCCTGTCGGCCGGCTACTACTACTCGGATACCGACCGCTTCTCGCGGCGCCTGCAGTTCAACTACCAGACCAGCGCTGGCGGCGGCACGGCGCCCGGGTTCCCGTACAACCTGCTGCGTCCCGATTATCTGCTCAGCCCGGATGTGGTGAACAACGCCTGCCCGCAGGTCGGCAAGGGCGTTTGCACGCTCGAGATGCAGTTCAACACGCCGCTCGGTGCCTATGCCTATGACGCCAAGCTGCGCATCAATGCGGGCTATGTCCAGGCTGAGACCGAGGCGCTTAAGGGCGTGCGTGCCGTCGCCGGCGTGCGCTACGAGAAGGCCGAGCAGAGCGTGACGCCGATCGGCACCACCACGACGGGTCTGAAGAACGACTATTTCCTGCCGGCGGTGACGCTGACCTGGAACTTCGCGGAGAACCTGCAGCTGCGCGGCAGCTTCTCGAAGACGATCTCGCGTCCACAGTTCCGCGAACTGGCGCCGCAGCAGTTCCGCGATCCGGACTCGGATCGCCTGTTCTTCGGCAACCCGCTGCTCAAGGACTCGCAGCTCTACAATTTCGAGGGCCGTCTCGAATGGTTCTTCGCACGTGACCAGCGCTTCACCGTCGCCGGCTTCTACAAGAACATCAAGAACCCGATCGAGCAGGTCGGCTTCTACACCGGCGCCGACGATCGCCTGCAGACGGGCTTTGCCAACCTGCCCAAGGCGAAGCTCTACGGCGGCGAAGTCGAGATGCAGAAGTACTTCCCGCTCGACAGCCTGGGCGGCGGCTTCTTCAGCACCCGCCGGGCGCTGGTGATCGCGAACTACACCTACACCCACTCGTCGATCACGGCCGACGCGAGCTGCGTGCCGAACGTGCTCAACCAGACGCTTGGCGGCTGTGCGACGGGCTATGGCCCGGCGAGCCTGCAGTTCCGTGATGGCGCGCCGCTGACCGGCCAGTCGGACCACCTGGTTAACCTGCAGCTCGGCATCGAGGACACGCAGCGGCTTTCGCAGCTTACCGTTCTGTTCAACTACGCCAGCGAGCGCGTGACCAACCGCGGTCCGTCGAACCTGTCGGGCAACGGTTTCCAGCCGGACATCATCGAGCGTCCGGGCATCCGCCTCGACGTGGTGGCGCGTCAGGGCTTCGAGATCGGTGGCGGCAAGTTCGAGCTGAAGCTCGAAGGGCGCAACCTGACCCGGACCCGGTTCGACGAGCGCCAGACCTTCTCGAACGGCAATGTGGTCTTCATCAACCGCTATAATATGGGCCGGATCTTCTCGCTCGGGCTCAGCACGACGTTCTGATCAACCAGGTCCCTTAAACTGATGGCCGGCCAGGGTTTCCTGGTCGGCCATCTCGTTTTCTGGCGCCGAGCAGCCGGTTGTCCCGTCCTGGGGCTCACCAGCCCCAGGGGCGCTCGCGATACCATTGGGTTACCACGTATTTCAGCCCCGCCCGCACCTTCATCGCATGATGGATGGTGGACGGGTTGGGCGTACCGTCGGGGCGCAGATTGTTCCAGGCGACGACCTTGCCCACTTCTGGCTGGATGATCTTGTCGACGGCCTTGAAGCGCGTCGCGCCTCCGGCCTCGACCTCGTTGAGATAGAGCATCACCGTCCAGGTCCGCTGGCCGGCGACTGAGCAATATTTCTCGAAGTCACGCCCCTGCGGCTCGAAATAGTCGGTATGTGCCTTGAACTCCTGGCCGATCTCGTAGCGCTGGCCCTGCATCGGTTCGCCATGCGTGGGATCGATCCCGGTCAGCACGGTCATCCGCCGCTTGAGCTCCATCACCACGGGATCCTGCGAACTGAAGTCGCAGGTCTCGCTGGTGCGGAAAGCGTAATCGTCATTCGCATCGGCAATGGTCGAGGGGCGTCGCTCCGCCTCCACCTTGATCCGCAGCAGCTCGCATAGCTCGGGCTCGAGAAAGTCCTTGGCGATGAACATCTGGATCTTGGGGTGCGGCACGCGCTGCACGCCCGGCCAGCGCAAGATCTGCTCGACCACGGGTTCGGAAGGAAGGCCGGAGCCGAGATTGACGAGCGGGGAAGCGGTACTTTGCATGGCGATGTTCTGCCAAAAGCCTTTGCGAGGCGCCAGTATGGCTCGAACGTGTCACAAAACTGAAAGCGCGGTGTCACAAGGCGTGCCTAGCGAATAGCATTCCGCAAGTGGGAGCTAGGGACGTGGAAGCCGAAGCGCTGGCGCCGTTGGCGGAAACCCTGCCGTCATTGCTCATTTCGGAAGCCGCGGGACTATCCTCGGCCGAAGCATTGATCGCGGAAGGCAGACGCCGCCGGGCTTCGCACATTCACGTCGAAAGCGGCCCTGCGTCGACGGTTGTCCGCATGCGCATCGCCGGACAGCTTACCGAACCACGCCATTATCACGCCGCTCCCGCGCTGGTCGCGACCTTCCGCGAACTCGCAGGTACCTCGCTGCTTACCCAGGGGGAGGGCGAGCGGATCGTGTTGCGCCTCGATGGCGGCGAGCGTCGCGACCGGGAGCTCGCGGCGATCGGAATGAATCGCGCGCTGATCGATGCGCTGCTTCCGGCGCTTCGCCGCGGCGGCCTTGTGCTGATCGCCGGTACTGCCGGGTCCGGCCGGAGCACCACGATCGCAACCCTGCTTACCCATTTCACCGGCTCGCCCCGTCATATCGTGACGATTGGGGCCTTGCCGGTGGAAGGGGCGACGCGGATCGAGGGACTGGAAGGCGCCGCCGCTATCCGTGCCGCGCTCGAACAGGATCCCGACATTATCGCCCTCGATAACCTGGCCGGACGCGAAGCCGCCGCTGCTGCTGCGGAAGCGGCTGAGGCTGGCCACCTGATTCTCGCATCGATCGACGCGCCCGATGCCGTTTCGACGATTCGGCAGATGCGCGACTGGCGCGTCGAGCCGTTTCGCCTGGCATCCAATATCGCCGTGGTGCTGGCCCAGCGGCTGGTTCGCCGGCTCTGTGCGGATTGCCGGCGCCCAGTCCAGGCCCAGGGATCGGTCTCGGCGCTGCTCGGCTTCGATTCGGGCGCGATCGTGTTCGCCCCCACGGGTTGCGAGAGTTGCGACGGCACGGGATTCACCGGTCAAACCGGCGTCTTCGAGGCGATCGTGGCGGATGGCGCGATTCGCCGGCTGATCAACGATGGCGGCGACGAGGCGATCCTGGCACGCCATGCGTTTCTGCGCGCGCCCAATCTGGGATCGGCTGCGCGAGCGCTGGTGCGCGAGGGCGTGACCACGCCGGAAGAGGCCGTGCGAATTTCTCGCGGATAACGCTAATATTTCTGGCGTAATTATCTTGCCCTTCGCATCGGCGCCCGCTAAGCGCGCCTTCTTCACGGCGGTTGTAGCTCAGTTGGTTAGAGCATCGGTTTGTGGTACCGAGGGTCGCGGGTTCAAGTCCCGTCATCCGCCCCATTTCTTCCCTTAGTGACCGCACGCGGCACATACTCGTGCGGCACATCCGCAGGAATGTAGCGCGTGATCACCGACTGGGGCTTCCCTGATTTCGACGACCATGAAGGCGTCCATCTGTTCAGCGACCGCGAATCGGGCCTGAGCGCAATCATCGCAGTGCATTCCAGCAAGCTCGGCCCGGCGGCCGGCGGCGTGCGCTTCTGGCATTATGCCGATCACCGCGCCGCGATTACCGACGCGCTGCGCCTCTCGCGGGGCATGAGCTACAAGAATGCGATGGCCAACTTGCCGCTTGGCGGCGGCAAGGGCGTGATCCTGGCGAGTCAGCCGGGCGCCACCGTCACAACTGAGCAGCTCGAGGCATTCGGCCGCGCGGTCGAATCGCTGGGCGGCAAGTACGTCACTGCCGAGGATGTCGGCATGTCCGAGGAGCGGATGAAGGTCGTCGCGACCCAGACCCGTCACGTCTCGGGCCTGCCGGTCGCCGAGGGCGGTGCGGGCGGCGATCCGGGCCCGGTGACGGCGCGCGGCGTCTATCTGGGCGTGAAGGCGGCGGCCAAGCGCGGCCTCGGTGCCGATTCGATGGCCGGCGTGCGTGTCGCGATCCAGGGCGTCGGTTCGGTCGGCGGCGGCGTTGCCCGACTGCTGGCGAAGGACGGCGCGAAGCTGGTGCTGGCTGACGTCAATGCCGAGCGCGCCAAGGCGCTGGCGGCGGAGCTGGGCGGCGAGGCGATCGACGCGTCCGAGATCCTCGGCATCGAGACCGACATCCTGAGCCCGAACGCGCTGGGCGCGATCTTCACCGAACAGTCGATCGCGGCGCTCAAGACCACGGTCGTCGCCGGCGGCGCGAACAACCAGCTGGCGACGCGCCAGGATGGCCACCGCCTGCATGATCGCGGCATTCTCTATGCACCCGATTATGTGATCAACGCAGGCGGCATCATCAATGTTGGCCTGGAATATCTCGGTCAGGGCAACATGGCTGAGGTACAGGCGCGCGTGGACAAGATCCCCGAGCGCCTGATCGAAGTGTGGGACGAAAGCGCCCGCACCGGCGATCCGCAGAGCGAAGTTGCCGACCGGATCGCGCAGCGCCTTATCGGCCGCGGCTAAGACAAAGCCTCCACGGGCTTGCACGGGGGATGCGCGGCCAATAGCGTCGCGCATCCCCCTCGCATTTCTGCGGAGCCTCATGCGCACTTTCCTCCTCGCCACCGCTGTCCTGCTGATCGCGGCGCCGGCCGCTGCCCAGTCGATCGATCCCTCGACTGTCGCCGTGCTTGTCGATCAGGGCACCAATCATTCGGAGGTGATGCCCACCGCCGAATATCTTGCCGATGTGATCGGCCCGCGCATGACCAATTCGCCGGCGATGCGCGAAGCGGAGAAGTGGACGCAGGAAAAGTTCAAGACCTGGGGCCTCACCGACGTCCACAAGGAAGGATTCGATTTCGGCCGGGGCTGGTGGATCGAGAAGTCGAGCGTCCGCATGGTTGCGCCGCGTCCGGTGCAGCTCACCGCGATCCCGATCGCCTGGACGCCGGCGACCAACGGGCCCGTCACCGCTCCGGTGATCGTCGCGCCGCTGCGCAGCCCGGGCGACTTCGCCCAGTGGAAGGGCAAGCTTGCCGGCAAGATCGTGCTGACCTCTGCTCCCGGCACCGGCTCGGAGCCCAAGGAAGCGGCGTTCCAGCGGCTGAGCGACGAGGACCTCGCCAAGCTCGACGTCTATGAGGAGCCGAACTGGGATCCGGGCAAGCTCGACCAGGCGCTGGCCCGCGCGAAGTTCGAGGGACAACTCGCCAAGTTCCTCGCCGAGGAAGGCGCGGTCGCTTACGTCACGCGCTCGCGCAGCGACGGCAAGCTGATCCATGGCGAGGGCTATCTCCACCATGTCGGCGAGACGCCGAAGGTGCCCGGCATCGAAATGGCGGCCGAGGATTACCGCCGCCTCGTCCGCCTGGCCTGGACCGGCAAGGCCCCGACGCTCGAGATCGACAGCAATGTCCATTTCGACGACAGCGACGCTAAGGCGTATAACATACTCGCCGACATCAAGGGCCGCGATCCCAAGGCCGGCTATGTCATGGCCGGCGCGCATCTCGACAGCTGGGTGGCGGGCGATGGCGCGGCCGACAATGGCGCGGGCAGCGCGGTGGTGATGGAAGCGGCGCGGATCATCGCGGCGAGCGGGATCAAGCCGAAGCGCACGATCCGCTTCGCGCTCTGGGCCGGCGAGGAGCAGAGCCTCTACGGCTCGATCGCCTATATCGAGCAGCATCTCGCCAAGCGTCCGGCCTGGGATCACGTGCCGAGCGCCGACGAATTCTATTACAGCTGGGCGACCCGATTCCCGATCACGCCGTTGCCCGGGCACAAGGATCTGACCGCCTATTTCAACCTCGACAACGGCTCCGGGAAAATCCGCGGCATCTATGCCGAGAACAACATGGCGGCGGTGCCGATCTTCAAGGAATGGCTCGCACCCTTCGCCTCGATGGGCGCGTCGACCGTGGCGATCCAGAAGACCGAGGGCACCGATCACCAGTTCATGCAGACGGTCGGCATCCCGGCCTTCCAGTTCATCCAGGATCCGCTCGATTACGAGAGCCGGGTGCACCACACCCAGCTCGACACCTTCGACCATCTGAAGGCGGCGGACATGCGCCAGGCGGCGATCATCCTCGCCGCGTTCCTGCTCGATGCAGCCAATGCCGACAAACCGCTGCCTCGCCTGCCGATTCCGACGCAGCCAGCCGTGACCGATCCGTTCTCGGGGCCGCAGGAGAAGTAACTTGTCACCCCGGCCTTGAGCCGGGGTCCCGCCGTCTAATTCGGGTGAAAAAGAAGCGGGATCCCGGCTCAAGGCCGGGATGACGGCGGCTATTTTCGGTCATCCCGAAAAAATTCGCACCCTCATGTCACATCCGGCGCAGCCATCTCGTCATGCATGCATCCAACCAAGGAGATGCATGATGACCGGTCGCCTCGACCTCTTCACCGCCGCCCCCGCCGAGATGAAGGCGTGGTACGAAATGTCGCTCAAGATCGCGCCGAAGCTCGAACATAGCCTGCTCGAACTGGTGAAGATCCGCGCCTCGCAGATCAACGGCTGCGCGAACTGCCTCAACATGCACACCGCCGATGCCCGCAAGGCTGGCGAGACCGAGCAGCGCATCTATCTGCTCAGCGCATGGCACGAGGCGCCCTGCTACACGCCGCGCGAACGCGCCGCGCTGGCATGGACCGACGCGATGACTCTGGTATCTTCCGCGCGAGCGCCGCAGGCGCTGTATGAAGAGCTCGCGTCCGAGTTCTCACAGGAGGAGCAGGTGCAGCTCACGCTCATGATCAACGTGATCAACGGCTGGAACCGCCTCGCGGTCGGCTTCGACCTGTTCTACGACGCCAAGCCCGCGGCGGTGGCGGCGTGACCGCCGCGGACGCAGCGGCGAGCTTCGATCCGCTGCGTCCGCGGCTGGCGCGTATCGCCTATCGCATGCTCGGCTCGGTCGCGGACGCGGAGGACGTGGTGCAGGACGCGTTCCTGCGCTGGCTCGATACCGACCGCGACCAGATCCGTGAGCCCGAAGCGTTCCTGCGCCGGGTGGTGACGCGGCTCTGCCTCGATCAGATCAAGTCCGCCCGTGCCCGGCGCGAGACCTATGTCGGCACCTGGCTGCCCGAGCCGGTGGTCGAGGAGGAAGAGGAAGTCGAAGATGTGACGCTTCCGCTTATGATGGCGCTGGAGCGCCTGTCGCCGCTGGAGCGCGCCGCCTTCCTGCTCCACGACGTCTTTGGCGTGAGCTTCGACGAAGTCGGCGAGACGATCGGCCGCGATCCCGCCGCTGCGCGCCAACTTGCCAGCCGGGCACGCACCCATGTCCGGGCCGTGCGCCCGCGCTACGAGATGCCGAAGGATAAGGGGATGGAGATCGTTGCCGCCTTCTTCGCCGCGTCGCGCAGCGGCGACATGACGGCGTTTCGCGGGCTGCTTGCCGACGACGTCACCACCTGGTCGGACGGCGGCGGCAAGGTGCATGCGGGTCTCCGCCCGATCCGGGGCGCGGACGACAACATGAAGCTCTACACCTCGCTGGCGCGCTTCTTCGCAAAGGAGATGTCGCGGATCGTGCGCTATGGGATGATCAACGGCCTGCCGGGCTTCGTCTCGATCGAGCCGGGCGGCGTGCTGCAGACGACGGCGCTGGTGATCGAGGACGGCAAGATCACCGGCATCTACGTCACACGCAATCCGGACAAGCTCGGCCACCTGGCTGCCGTGCATTAACTGTCGCCATTATGCCCCTGCAAATGCCGGGCGATCTATTATTGGGATATGCGTATCGCCCTTCTTTTCCTCGCCCCGTTGGCGCTTGTCGCGTGCAATCGGGACAATGGGGGAGCGGTGGACGAGATCGTCGGCCATCGCTGGGCGCGGGCGGCAGCCGAATGCGACGATACCTATTTCTACTTCTCGCGGAACATGATCGATTTCGTTCGCAAGGGGCAGGCGGTGAATTCGCTTCCCGTACGGCGCGTCGTCACCGATGCTACGGACCCCGCCAAGGTGACTTTCGTGATCGAGGTGGACAGCGCGCTCGCAGTCCGGCCTGATCCGCGGCAAGTCGTTGCGGATACCGCGATGATGTTCCGGATCGAGGGCGACAACATCCGGCTCGTCGGGCAGGGGGCGCTGGACAAGCTCCGGCCCGGCTATCCGACGCTCGCGCTGCGGCGTTGCGACTAGACGAAACGCCGCCAATGCCGCCGACGGGGGGCAGCGTGCGGCGGCAGGAACTAACAATACCTGTCAACTCTCACGATGGATTCCCGCCGGGAACCTCGCTAGTCGTTGGAGGTGCCTGCGCTTCATGCCCTCGCCAATCCCGCGCGTTTCCTGAGAATCGCGCGTCCGTTGACGCCGATCCTGTTCTGGCTCGGCGCGGCGCTGGTCGTGTTCGGCGCCTGGGCCGGGCTCACCCTGACTCCACCCGACGCCCTGCAGCGCGAGAGCGTGCGCATCCTCTATATCCATGTTCCCAGCGCCTGGCTGGGCATGGGCGGATGGAGCGGGCTGGCGATCGCATGCCTCAGCTATCTGATCTGGCGCCACCCGCTGGCCAGCGTTGCCGCGCGGGCGATCGCGCCGGCCGGCGCCACCTTCGCGGCGCTTTGCCTGCTCACCGGCTCGATCTGGGGCCGCCCGACCTGGGGTACATGGTGGGAGTGGGACGGGCGGCTGACCTCGATGCTGCTGCTGTTCTTCGTCTATATCGCCTGGATCGCGCTCGATCGTGCCGATGCCGATCGCTCGGGCGATGGGCGCGTGCCGGCGCTTTTCGGCGTGGCTGGCAGCGCGCTGCTGCCGATCGTCCATTATTCGGTGATCTGGTGGAACACGCTTCATCAGGGCGAGAGCGTGATGGCGGGCAAGATCGCCCCGTCGATGCTCTGGCCGCTGTTCTTCACGCTGGGCGGCTTCAGCCTGTTCTTCGCGGGCGTGGTGCTGATGCGGATGCGCGCGATCCTGGCGAGCCAGAAGGTCGAGGCACGCTTGCGGCGGATGGCGGCGGCATGAACCACTGGCCCTTCATCACTGCCGCCTATGCCGTCGTGCTGATCGGCACGGTCGGGCTCGCCGCGCTGAGCTATGCCGCGATGCGCCGGGCCGAGGCCGCGGCCGAGGCGCTCAGGGGCAATCGCGAATGAAGGCAAAACATCAGCGGCTCGTCCTGGCATTGCTGGCCCTGGGCGCGATCCTCGGCGCCTCGGCGCTGGCGATGTCCGCGCTCAAGGATCAGGCGGCGTTCTTCTATGCGCCGGGCGATGTGAAGGGGAAGCCCTTGCCGCTCGACAAGCATGTGCGGCTCGGCGGCATGGTCGAGAAGGGATCGGTCCGGCGTGAAGCAGACGGCGTCTCGATCCGCTTCGTGGTGACCGATGGCCAGTCGACGGTGCCGGTCGCGTTTCGCGGCGTGACGCCGGATCTGTTCAAGGAAGGATCGGGCGTGGTCGCCGAAGGCAAGTTCCAGCCCGACGGCAGCTTCGTTGCGGATAATATCCTCGCCAAGCATGACGAGCGCTACATGCCGCCCCAGGCGGCCGGCAACATGCACGAGACGAAGTCGCTAGCTAAATGAGGGCGTGGCAGTGATCGCTGAAGCGGGCCTTGCCGCCCTGTGGCTCGCTACGGGCTTCGCCCTGATGCAGGTGCTGCTTGCCTGGGGTGCCGTCAGGGGCGCGGCACAGGGCGACGGCGCCATGGTCATGCTCGCACTGCGCCGCATCGCCATCGTCCAGGGCGTGCTCGCGCTTGCCGCCTTTCTGCTGCTGATCACGCTGTTCGTGCTCTCGGACATGTCGGTGGAGCTCGTCGTCGAGAACAGCCATTCGATGAAGCCGCTGATCTACAAGATCGCCGGCACCTGGGGAAACCATGAGGGCTCGATGCTGCTCTGGGTCACCGTGCTGGCGACGGCCGGAGCGGGAGTGGCGCTGTTCGAGAAGCGACTGCCCCAGGGCACGCTTGCCGCGACACTGGGTGCGCAGGCAGCGATCGCGATCGGTTTCTATGCGTTCCTGGCTTTCGCCTCCAACCCGTTCGTCCGGGTGAATCCGGCACCGCTGGACGGGCAGGGGCTCAATCCGCTGCTCCAGGATCCCGGCCTCGCCTTCCATCCGCCGACGCTCTACCTTGGTTATGTCGGGCTTTCGGTGGCTTTCAGCTTCGCGGTCGGTGCGCTGCTGACCCGCGATGTCGGCCCGGCCTTTGCCCGGGCGATGCGGCCCTGGGTGCTGGCCGCCTGGATCTTCCTGACCATCGGCATCACCGCCGGCAGCTATTGGGCCTATTACGAGCTCGGCTGGGGCGGCTGGTGGTTCTGGGATCCGGTGGAGAATGCGTCGCTTATGCCCTGGCTGGCCGCGACCGCGCTGCTGCATTCGGTGACCGTGCTCGCCACCCGCGACGGACTGCGTGCCTGGACGGTGATGCTGGCAGTCGTGGCCTTCTCGATGTCGATGATCGGTACCTTCCTGGTGCGTTCGGGCATTCTCGTCAGCGTCCATGCCTTCGCGGTCGATCCGACGCGCGGCGGGTTCATCCTCGCGCTGCTCGGCGTCTATATCGGCGGTGCACTCGCCTTGTTCGGCGCGCGGATCGGCACGGTGAAGCAGGGCGCAACCTTCGAGCTGGTCAGCCGCGAAGGCGCGCTGGTGCTCAACAACCTGCTGCTCTCGGTGATCCTGGGCGTCGTTTTCATCGGCACGCTCTACCCGCTGGTGGCACAGGCTGCCGGCGTGCAGCTCTCGATCGGTGCACCCTTCTTCGAGAAGGCGGCAGCGCCGGTGGGTTTGGCGCTCGTCGCCGCCACGGCCGCGGGACCGCTGCTCAAATGGCGGCGCGACCAGTGGAACACGCTGTTCGGCAAGCTGCTGGTGCCGGTAGGCATCGGCGGGCTGACCTTCGCGCTGGTCTTCGCGCTGGGCGGCGCGCACTGGATGCCGTCGCTCGCGCTGGGGCTCGCCGCCATGCTTGCCGTGGCGAGCGTGATCCCACTGATCCGCCGCAACCTGCGCCGGACGCCGCTCCACATCTACGGCATGGTCATTGCCCATTTCGGCATCGCGGTGAGCATCGCCGGCATGGCCGCGGACAGTGCGTTCAAGCAGGAGCGGCTGGCGGCGATCGCGATCGGCCAGAACGTCACCGTGGGGCCGTACCGGGTGGAACTGGTCAAGGTGCAGCCGGCCGTCGGCCCCAACTGGTCCGCGCTGGAGGCGCATCTCAAGGCAACCCGCGAGGGAGCGGCGCCGCTCGACCTGTTCCCGCAGCAACGTTTCTTCTCCAACCCGCCGACCAATACCAACGAGGCGGCGATCTCGACCGAGCTCGACGGCCAGCTCTACACCGTGATCGGCCCCGGCGACGGGCAGGGGCGCTGGCAGGTGCGGCTGTGGTGGAAGCCGTTCGTCACGCTGATCTGGGCCGGTGGCGCGCTGATCGCGCTGGGCGGGCTGCTCTCGCTGATCGGCCGCGTCCGTCGCGAGCGGCGCGATGCGGAGAATGACGCATGAAGCGGCTGCTGATCTGGGCGCCGCTGGCGCTGTTCGCCCTGGTCTTCGCACTGGTCGCGGGCGGGCTGATCAAGCCGGCCGATCGCGCGATCCATTCGGCGATGGTCGGAAAGCCGCTGCCCGAGTTCGCGCTCAAGCCCTTGCTGGCCGACAAGGCCGGTGTTGCGAGCGCCGAGCTTCGGGGCAAGCCGCGACTGCTCAACGTGTTCGCCAGCTGGTGCATCCCGTGCATCGCCGAGGCGCCGCAACTGCTCAAGCTGAAGCAGGCGGGTGTCGAGATCGATGCCATCGCGATTCGCGACACGCCGGAGGCGGTGCAGGCCTTTCTGGCCCGTAACGGCGATCCCTATGCCCGGATCGGCGACGATCCGACCGGTAAGGTGCAGATCGCGCTCGGCTCTTCGGGCGTGCCGGAGACATTCCTGATCGATGCGCAGGGCAAGATCATCGATCAGCATATCGGCGACATACGCGGTGACGATATTCCGGGGATCCTGGCCAAGCTGGAGGCGGCGAAGTGAAGCGCGCCGCACTCGCGCTGCTGCTGTTCGCCGCACTGCCGGCGCAGGCCGATTCGAACCTGCCGCCGGCGCGGCTGGCCTATAGCCAGCTGCCCAATGCGGCGCAGGAGGCGCAGGCCAAGGCGCTGATGGAGACGCTGCGGTGCCTGGTCTGCCAGGGCCAGTCGATCGCCGACAGCGATGCCGAGATGGCGGGCGACATGCGCGCGCTGGTTCGCGAGCGGATCGCCCGTGGCGAGCAGCCGGCGGCGATCCGGAGCTATCTGATCCAGCGTTACGGCGATTACGTCACCTATGACCCGCCGTTCAGCTGGGTGACCGCGCCGCTGTGGATCACGCCGATTGTGCTGCTGGTCATCGGGCTGCTGCTCGCGCGGCGCCTGTTCCGCAAGGGAGCCGCATGATGGGCTGGCTGATGCTCGTACTGGTGGCGTTCGTTGCAGCGGCGGCGCTCGTGCTGCTGCGCTATCCGCGCAAATTATGGACCGTGCCGGCGACGGCGATCATGCTCGGCGCAGCGGGCTATGCCTGGCAAGGCAGCCCCGGTCTGCCCGGCCATCCGATCGAAGCCGACATGAAGCCGATCAAGGTCGATCAAGGCCTGATCGACCTGCGCGATGCGATGTTCGGCAAATACGGCACCTATGCCTGGAGCTACGCCAATCTCGCCGACGGTATGCTCCGCCAAGGGGATCGCCCACGCTCGGTTCTGGTCTGGCAGGGTGCGGTGCGCCAGGTGCCGAATGACGCCGCGCTTTGGACCGGGTTCGGCAGCGCACTTGCCGAATATGACGGCAACCAGATCTCTCCGGCCGCGCAATTCGCCTTCGACAAGGCGCTGGCGCTCAGCCCGGAGCATCCGGGGCCGCCCTTCTTCTACGGCCTGGCGCTGGTGCGCGCGAACCGCCTCGCCGAGGCGCGGCCGTGGTGGGAAAAGGCGCTGGCGCTGACCCCCGAGAAAGCGAGCTATCGCCAGCAGATCGAGGCGCGGCTGCTGATGCTGAACCTGTTCCTCAGCGATGCCTCCGCGCCGCCGCAGGGACAGGCACCGCAGCCCTGATCTGCCGATAAGCAAGGAGCGGCCGGGACCAAGTCCCGACCGCTCCAGCAAAATATCCGTTGCGAGAGGCGGCTCAGCCGACCCATGCCTCGTACGGCAGGTCCAGATCGTCGGCGACGGCCTTGAACGCGATCTTGCCCTTGTAGACGTTGAGGCCGTTGGCGAGGTGCTTGTCGGCCTTCATCGCGCCCTCCGCGCCGAGATTGGCGAGCTTGAGCACGAACGGCAGCGTCGCGTTGTTGAGCGCGAAGGCCGAGGTGCGGGCGACCGCGCCCGGCATGTTGGCGACGCAATAGTGGATCACGCCGTCGACTTCGTAGACCGGGTTGTCGTGGGTGGTCGCATGGCTCGTCTCGAAGCAGCCGCCCTGGTCGATCGCGATGTCGACCAGCACCGAGCCGCGCATCATCGTCTTGAGCATGTCGCGGGTGACGAGCTTCGGTGCAGCCGCACCCGGCACCAGCACCGCGCCGATCACGACCTGCGAGGTTTTCACCGCCTCGGCGATCGCAGCCTTGCTGGCATAGGCGGTCTTGATCTGGCTGCCGAAGTGCATGTCGAGTTCGGCCAGACGCTCGTTGTTGATGTCGTAGATGGTGACGTCGGCGCGCTGGCCGGTCGCCATCTGTGCCGCGTTGATGCCCGAGACGCCGCCGCCGAGGATCGCGACCTTGCACGGCGCCACGCCCGGCACGCCGCCGAGCAGCTCGCCGCGGCCGCCCTGTTCCTTCTCGAGATAGTGCGAGGCGACCTGGACCGACATGCGGCCGGCGACTTCCGACATCGGCTTGAGCAGGGGCAGGGCGCCCGAGTTCGAGGTGACGGTCTCATAGGCGATGCAGGTCGCGCCCGACTTCATCAGGCCCTCGGCCTGGGGCTTGTCGGCGGCGAGGTGGAGGTAGGTGAAGAGCAGGTGGCGCGGTTCGAGCATCGCGATTTCCTGCGGCTGCGGCTCCTTGACCTTCACGATCATGTCCGAGCCGGCGAACACGGCAGCCGCGTCCGGCGCGATCCTGGCGCCCACGGCGGTATAGGCCGAATCGTCGAAATCGATGCCCATGCCGGCCTTGGTCTCGACCAGCACTTCATGGCCGGCATGCACCAGCTCGGCGACCGACGCCGGGGTCAGGCCGACACGATATTCGTGATTCTTGATTTCCTTGGGAACGCCGATGCGCATGGGAAGCCTCTCCGTGAAATTGGGTTGGCGCGCACGATATAGCATGGATTGCGGCAAATCCCTGCAAAGATGTGACAAGCGTACCGGCTTTGCGCATGAAATCGCTGTAACTGGCGATGAAACCGGCTATCCATGCAGGATGGACAGGATCGACGCAGCTATCCTCAAATCGCTTGCCGCGGATGCGCGTGCCTCGGTCAGCGCGATCGCCGCGCAGGTCGGACTTTCGCAATCGGCCTGCACTCGCCGTATCCAGGCATTGGAGGCCTCCGGCCATGTGCAGGGCTATGGCGCGCGACTCGGGCATCGGCGGTTGGGATTCCGGATCACCGCTTTGGTCGACATCACCCTTGGCACGCAGGTGGAGGAAGATCTCGCCCGCTTCGAGTCGGCCGTGGCCCAGATCGACGGCGTGGTCGAATGCGCGCTGGTCTCGGGTGGGCAGGACTATCGGCTCAAGGTGCTCGCGCGGGACCTCGACGATTACGAGCGGCTGCACCGCGAGCATCTCGGGCGGCTTCCGGGCGTGGTGACTATCAACTCCAGCTTCGTGTTACGCGCGGTGCCGACACGCAGCGAGGCGGAAGCACTGTTCGGGGCAGGGCGCTAGCGCGGGCTCACTTTCCGGCGGGCAGCTTGATGCCTAGCAGGATCAGCCGATCGCCCGTGATGCCGAACCAGTGCGGCATGCCGGCGGGAATGAGCAGGACGTCGCCGGGGCCGAGGGCACGGGTGGTGCCGTTCTCGATCCTGCTTCCTTCCACCAGACCAGGATTGCTGGTTTTCGGATCGGCCAGGGTGCCGCCGGAGACCAGCGTGCCTCTGCCCTCGAGCACGATCGCATATTCCGCCTCGGCAGGATGCACCGCCGGTCGCCCCGGCTTCTTCCATATCTCGATCGCGGAAACCCTCGCGCCGTCCCGCACCAGCGGGCGCCACATGAAGCCCTGATCGGGCTTCATCTCCGCCAGCATCGTGCGGATCTGGGCGCGAACGGCCGCGTCACTCGCGAAGCCGGATGGGTCGGGTTCGGGGCCATTTGTCTGGGCGGACGCGATGCCGGAAGAGGCCGCGAGCAGCAGGGACGTCGACAGAAGCGAGAGGGCTTTGCAGAAGCTGTTCACCGCGTTTCTCCGGCACCCGTCCGTGGGAAATGACTTCTGGATCGTGGCATGGGGAGGGCGATCATGACAGGCCGACCATGGTCGTACTCGCTGTGGGTTTCCCGGGAACGCGTACCCCCTCTTGCACGTCCATGCATGCGTCACGACATAACGTTGCTACCCATTGCTGCACGTGCTAACCGCGCGCCGCAATTGAAGATCGAGAACGCAGGTCGCATGACCAGGTCCGTTTCCTCTCTGACGCGACATCCGCGCCCGTGAACACCACTCCAGAAGGAGCCGGCGAGTCGGCTCCGACACCGCTCGACGCGCACGCTGCGCATGGCCACAGCCTTGATGCGACGTGGAAGCTTGCCATCGGCGCGATCGGCATCGTCTTCGGCGATATCGGTACCAGCCCGCTCTATGCGTTCCGCGAGACCTTCGCGGGACACCATAAGCTTGAGCTCGACACGCTCCACATCATGGGCGTCATCAGCCTGATGTTCTGGTCGATGATGGTGGTGGTGACGCTGAAGTACGTCACGATCATCATGCGGGCGGACAACAAGGGCGAAGGCGGTAGCCTGGCGCTGCTCGCGCTGATCTCGCGCAGCGGCGGAAACCAGAAGCGCTGGACGCAGGGGATCGTCCTGCTCGGCGTGTTCGCCACCGCGCTTTTCTATGGCGACTCGATGATTACCCCGGCGGTGTCGGTGCTTTCCGCTGTGGAGGGCCTTGCCGTTGCCGCGCCTGGCTTCAGCGGACTGGTGCTGCCGATCGCGGTGGTGATCCTTGTCATGCTCTTCTCGATCCAGCGGACGGGCACTTCGCGTGTCGGCACGTTCTTCGGGCCGATCATGATCTTCTATTTCCTGACGATCGCGACGCTGGGTACGCTCAGCCTGGTGCAGACCCCGACGATCCTCAATGCGTTGCTCCCGCACCACGCGGTGATGTTCTTCGCCGCCGATCCGATCCGTGCCTTCCTGGCGCTCGGCTCGGTCGTGCTGGCGGTGACGGGTGCTGAGGCGCTCTATGCCGACATGGGCCATTTCGGTCGCAAGCCGATCCGCATCTCGTGGCTGTGGTTCGTGCTGCCGGCGCTGATCCTCAACTATATGGGGCAGGGCGCGCTGCTGATGCGCGATCCCTCGGCGCTGCACAGCCCGTTCTACGAGCTTGCACCCGAGGTGCTGCAATTTCCGCTCGTCATCCTCGCCACCATGGCGGCGGTGATCGCTTCGCAGGCAGTGATCTCGGGCGCCTTCTCGGTAACCCAGCAGGCGATCCAGCTCGGCTTCGTGCCGCGCCTGCGCATCGAGCACACCAGTGCCTCCACCGCCGGCCAGATCTACATCCCGCTCATCAACTGGGCGTTGATGATCATGGTGATCCTGCTGGTGCTGGCATTCCAGACCTCGTCGAACCTGACGGCCGCCTATGGCATCGCGGTCACCGGTGCGATGCTGATCGACAACTGCCTGCTCGCCGTGGTGCTGTTCGCGCTGTGGAAGTGGAAGAAGCGCTATGCGATCCCGCTGCTCGCGCTGTTCTTCACGGTCGACCTTGCCTATTTCGCCGCGAACCTGACCAAGGTGCCCGATGGTGGCTGGTTCCCGCTGTTCGTTGGCTTCGTGGTGTTCACTTTGCTGACCACCTGGTCGAAGGGCCGCCAGCTGATGATCAACCGGCTGCGCGAGAGCGCGATGCCGATCAAGATCTTCATCACCTCGGCCGCGACCACGGCGACGCGCGTGCCGGGCACAGCGGTGTTCATGACCTCGACGCCGGAAGGGGTGCCGCACGCGCTGCTCCACAACCTCAAGCACAACAAGGTGCTGCACGACCGTGTCATCCTGCTTACGGTGAAGATCAAGGACGTTCCTTACGTCCCCGACGAGCATCGCATGATGGTCGAGGATCTCGGGCAGGGCTTCCACCGCATGATCCTGGCCTATGGCTTCATGCAGGAGGCGGACGTGCCGGCGGCGCTCAAATCGGCCAACGCCTGCGGCGCCGACTTCAAGATGATGGAGACCAGCTTCTTCCTCGCGCGCCAGACGCTGCTGCCGTCATCGCGGCCGGGCATGATGATCTGGCGCGAGAAGCTGTTCGCCTGGATGCTCCGCAACGCCGAAAGTGCGATGGAGTTCTTCCGTCTGCCGACCAACCGTGTGGTCGAGCTGGGCAGCCAGGTGGAAATCTGACCCCGGATCAGGTCCGGGGCCGGCCGCTGATCGTCACGGCGCTATTCGGCCGTCAGGACCAGGCCTGGTTCAACGCGCTGCGGCGCGAGCATTATCCGCCCGAGCGGAACGTGCTCGATGCGCATCTCACCCTGTTCTACCAATTGCCGCCTTCGGTGGCGGACGAGCTCAAGCATCGCCTTTCGGTCGAGACGCGCGGGGTACGGGCTCCGCGGGCGCGGGTGACCGGGTTGATGTCGCTCGGCGGCGGTGTGGCCTACCGAATCGAGGCGCCCGAGCTTGTCGCGATTCGCGAAGGACTGGTCGATGCCTTTGCCGGGCTGCTCACGCCGCAGGATGGGGGGGGCTGGCGCCCACACGTCACGATCCAGAACAAGGTCCGCCCGGTGCTCGCCAAGACCGTGCTCACGGCATTGTCGCGCGATTTCGTGCCTCGCGAGGTGGAAATCGCCGGGCTTGCGAGCTGGCATTATCGCGGTGGCCCCTGGGAAGCACATTCCCGGCATATGTTCGCTTGACCTTGGGCGAGGCGGGACCTATTGGGCCCCCTCGCTTGGCCGCAAAGCCCTTCGATGGGGCGGAGTAGCTCAGTTGGTTAGAGCACGGGAATCATAATCCTGGGGTCGGGGGTTCAAGTCCCTCCTCCGCTACCAAGCGACTTCCAAAGATCGATTTGTATCGCCGGGTTGGGTCTTGCCGATTCCGGTATCGTCTTCCGGTCGATGGCAGATGTCGGGCGTGCGATTGCGATCGAAACGATAGAGGTGGCGGGCTAGCAGTGCTTGGGCTACCCGAGGCAAAGCTGTTGTCCACAGCCATTGCTGGCCGTGCGACACCACCCATGTTGCCTCAAGTCTTTCCCAGCCCCTAGATGCGGGGCTCAGCCATTTCGGAAGCCATGATGACCGCCACCCATTCGACTCGCATGCTGATCCTCGGTTCCGGCCCCGCCGGTCTCACCGCCGCCATTTATGGTGCGCGTGCAGGCATGGCACCGATCGTGGTGCAGGGCATCCAGCCCGGCGGCCAGCTGATGACCACCACCGATGTCGAGAATTATCCCGGCTTCCGCGACGTGATCCAGGGCCCGTGGCTGATGCAGGAGATGCAGGCCCAGGCCGAGCATGTCGGCGCGCAGATGATGTGGGACACGATCGTCGAGGTCGACGTCTCGCAGCGTCCGTTCCGCATGGTCGGCGATAGTGGCACTGTCTATCTGGGCGACGTCCTCGTGATCGCCACCGGCGCGCAGGCCAAGTGGCTCGGCCTTGATTCGGAGCGGCTGCTCCAGGGCAAGGGCGTGAGCGCCTGCGCAACCTGCGACGGCTTCTTCTTCCGCGGCAAGAAGGTCGCGGTGATCGGCGGCGGCAACACGGCCGTGGAAGAGGCGCTCTACCTCACCAACCACAGCCATGACGTCACCGTGATCCACCGTCGCGACTCGTTCCGCGCCGAGAAGATCCTGCAGCAGCGCCTGTTCGCCAACGAGCGCATCAACGTGCTGTGGAACAAGAAGGTCGAGCGCTTCATCGGCGGCGGCCAGCCCGAGGGCCTCGTCGCGATCGAGCTGAAGGACATGGAGACCGGCGAGCTGTCGCAGATCGAAGTCGATGGCGGCTTCGTCGCGATCGGCCACCACCCGGCGACCGAGCTGTTCCGTGGCCATATCGAGCTGGACAGCGACGGCTATATCACGGTCGAGACCGGCACGACCAAGACCAGCGTGCCCGGCGTGTTCGCCTGTGGCGACGTGATGGACAAGCATTACCGCCAGGCGGTGACCGCTGCCGGCACCGGCTGCATGGCCGCGCTCGACGCCGAGCGCTTCCTCGCCGAGGCGGATTTCGAGACCATCGTCGAGCACGCGGCCGAATAAGGCTAGGCGAGGTGCTCCAGCACCCGCTGGAGCAGCCAGTCCTTGTCGACGGCGCTGGCGAAGCTGTGGCTGGCGCTGTCGAGCGTTTCGACGGCCAGCCGCGCCCGCGCTTCGGCAAAGGCCGGGCCCTTGAAGGCATCGGCGAAGGCGATTGCGGTGTTGTCGCCTCTGGCGAGCAGGATCGTCACCGGCACCTGCGCGGTGCCCAGCGCCGACGCCAGTCGAGCGGGCAGGCCGGAAGGGGCTTGCAGCGGCTTTTGCGATACCTTGCGCAAGCCCTTGAGCAGCTTGGCGATGTTCACGCCGCCGCGCAGCAGACGCAGCCACTCCTTTGGATCGCGCAGCCTGGCGGCATAGTGCGAGCGGATCGCTGCCGCGGGTGGCATTTCGTCGGTCGATTCGATCGTCCAGGGATTGGCGAGCAGCAGCGCGTCGATCCCGGCTTGGGTGTGGAAGAAGGCGAGTGCGGTTGCGGCGTCGCAATTGCCGAAGGCGAGGATGCGTTCGGCACCCGCCTCACGCAGCGCCTGGACCGCGGCGGTGATGTCGGCTGCGCTGGCTTCGTACCCGCCGTTCTTCCCGGTCGAATCGCCGATGCCGCGGCGGTCGAAGCGGAGCACGGGATGGCCCACCTCCGCCACACGGGCGGCGAGCAGGGCCATGCCACGATGCGCGCCGATGCGGATCTCATTGCCCCCCGAGACGATCAGCAGACCGGTCTTGCCCGGGGCCTCGTCGAGCGTGGCGGCGAGCGTATCGCCTTCGCAGGAAAGGGAAATCAGCCTTCGCATGCATGCACCCAGGCGAGGATGTCGTCGGCGAGCAGCACGGCTAGCGCCGGATCATTGTCCGGCTCGGCGCGGCGCCAGAGCGGAGTGCCCGCGAGCTTGTGGTCGGCGGGCTTCGGGTCAGTCTCGAGCCGCACGACCCGGCGCGGGGTGGGTGATTCGGCGAGGGGCTTCGCGAGATCGGTCAGCAGCGCCTGTGAAACGAGGTTGCCGGCGATGGCCACGGGCCCGTCCTCCGGCCATTCGCCCTCGCGGACGCGCTTCAACTCGCGCAGGAGATCGCTGCCGTCCTGCGGTGCGAGATGCCAGCGACCGGAGGCCAGGGCCTGCGCATCGAGCAGCGCGCCGCTGCGGATACCCACCGCATATGCCGCACGACCTTCGGCGAGAATATGATCGATCGCGCCGCCAAAACCCTGCTGCATCTGCAGGAAATCGAGCGATTCCAACGAGGTCAGGCTCTCGCCCTGGCCAGGCATGTCGGGCAGCGCGCCGGCCATGCCGCGCTCGGCGAGCAGGCGCAGCAGGGTGACCGCGAAGCTGCGGGTGCGATTGGCTTCCTCGAACAGCGGCAGCGCCGCGACCACGACCGGGCCATCGGAAGGACCGAAGCGAAGCATCGCCTCCTGTCCTCCGGCCCAGTCGTAGCGATCGATCACCCGAGCGCCTTGGCGGCGGCGAAGCGGGTGAGGGCGCCGAAGCTTTCGAGCATCTCGCCGTCGACCTCGTCGTCCTCGATCAGGATGCCGAGCCGGTCCTCCAGCTCGGTCAGCACGCCCGCGACTGCGAGCGAGTCGAGCTCCGGCAGCGCGCCGAACAGCGGCGTATCCTCACGGAATTCCGCGACTCTTTCGGCACTTATGCCCAGTACGTCACGCAGGACCCCGCGGACGGTGTTTTCGACTTGGAGCGACCCATCGGGCTGCAATGTATTTCCCCTGCCGGTTTTTTCGTTCCCGTAAGACTTGGCGCGGGCGCTGCCAAGTATAAGGGTAGACAGGTGATCGCGCTCGACCCTGTCCCCCGGCCTCTCGACACGCTCCCGCTGCGGG
>PJUL01000298.1_pt1 | contig 38949 bp, 31 predicted proteins | sample 1512221 | NCBI WGS metagenome assembly PJUL01 (sample SAMN08177667, study PRJNA422409) | Feces metagenome, whole genome shotgun sequencing project.
ATCGAGCCCATCACGTGGCAGACGGTCGAGAAGATCATTGCCAAGGAGCGCCCCGACGCCATCCTGCCCACCATGGGCGGCCAGACTGCGCTGAACTGCGCGCTGGACCTCTGGCACAACGGCGTGCTGGAGAAATACAAGGTCGAGCTCATTGGCGCCACGCCCGAGGCCATCGACAAGGCCGAAGACCGCCTGAAGTTCAAGGATGCGATGACCAAGATTGGTCTGGGCTCCGCACGCTCTGGCATCGCACACAGCATGGACGAAGCCTGGGCCGTGCAAAAGAGCGTCGGCTTCCCCACGGTGATCCGCCCCAGCTTCACGCTGGGCGGCACGGGCGGCGGCATTGCCTACAACCCCGAAGAGTTCGAAACCATCTGCAAGCGCGGCCTCGAAGCCTCGCCCACCAACGAACTCTTGATTGAAGAGTCGCTGCTCGGCTGGAAGGAGTACGAGATGGAAGTGGTCCGCGACAAGGCGGACAACTGCATCATCATCTGCTCCATCGAAAACCTGGACCCGATGGGCGTGCACACCGGCGACTCGATCACCGTGGCCCCCGCGCAGACCCTGACCGACAAGGAATACCAGATCATGCGCAACGCCTCGCTGGCGGTGCTGCGCGAGATTGGCGTTGACACGGGCGGCTCCAACGTGCAGTTCTCGATCAACCCCAAGGACGGCCGCATGGTCGTGATCGAGATGAACCCGCGCGTCTCGCGCTCCTCGGCGCTGGCCTCCAAGGCCACGGGCTTCCCCATCGCCAAGGTGGCGGCCAAGCTGGCCGTGGGCTACACGCTCGACGAGCTGCGCAACGAGATCACGGGCGGCATCACGCCCGCGTCGTTCGAGCCCTCCATCGACTACGTGGTCACCAAGATCCCGCGTTTCGCGTTCGAGAAGTTCCCCACGGCCGACAGCCGCCTGACCACGCAGATGAAGTCCGTGGGCGAGGTCATGGCCATGGGCCGCACCTTCCAGGAATCCTTCCAGAAGGCCTTGCGCGGCCTGGAAGTGGGCGTGGACGGCATGAACGAGAAGACCCAGGACCGCGAAGTGCTCGAAAAGGAACTGGGTGAGCCCGGCCCCGAGCGCATTTGGTACGTGGGCGACGCCTTCGCCATGGGCCTGTCGGTCGACGAGGTGTTCGAACTCACCAAGATTGACAAGTGGTTCCTGGTGCAGATCGAGCAGATCGTGAAGATCGAGCTCGACATCGACAAGCTGGTGGCCGAAAAGGGTGAGGGCGCGCTGGCTGCGCTTGATGCGGGCACGCTGCTCACGCTCAAGCAAAAAGGTTTCTCTGACCGCCGTCTTGCCAAGTTGCTGAAGACGACCGAAAAGGCCGTGCGCGAAGCACGACGCGCTCACCAGGTGCGCCCCGTATACAAGCGTGTCGACACCTGCGCTGCAGAGTTTGCGACCAACACGGCGTACCTCTACTCCACTTATGAGGCTGCGCCATACGGTGCCGCGGCGGAGTGCGAGGCCGAGCCGACGAGCAACAAGAAGATCATGGTCCTCGGCGGTGGCCCCAACCGCATTGGTCAGGGCATCGAGTTCGACTACTGCTGCGTGCACGCGGCGCTGGCGATGCGTGAGGACGGCTACGAGACCATCATGGTCAACTGCAACCCCGAGACCGTCTCCACCGACTACGACACCTCCGACCGCCTGTACTTCGAGCCCGTGACGCTGGAAGACGTGCTGGAGATCGTGGACAAGGAAAAGCCGGTCGGCGTGATCGTGCAGTACGGCGGCCAGACGCCCTTGAAGCTCGCCCTGGGCCTCGAAGCCGAAGGCGTGCCGATCATCGGCACCACGCCCGACATGATCGATGCGGCCGAAGACCGTGAGCGCTTCCAGAAGCTGCTGGGCGATCTCGGCCTGCGCCAGCCGCCCAATGCCACGGCCCGCACCGAAGCCGAGGCCCTGGAGAAGGCCGCCGCCCTGGGCTACCCCCTGGTGGTGCGCCCCAGCTATGTGCTGGGCGGCCGCGCGATGGAAATCGTGCACGAGCAGCGCGACCTGGAGCGCTACATGCGCGAGGCCGTCAAGGTGAGCAACGACTCGCCTGTGCTGCTGGACCGCTTCCTGAGCAACGCCATCGAGTGCGATGTGGACTGCGTGCGTGATTCTTCCGGCGTGACCTTTATCGGCGGTGTGATGGAGCACATCGAGCAGGCCGGGGTGCACAGCGGCGACTCCGCCTGCTCGCTGCCCCCGTACTACCTGTCGCAGCCCACCATCGACGAGATCAAGCGCCAGACCGCCGCCATGGCCCAGGGCCTGAACGTGGTGGGCCTGATGAACGTGCAGTTCGCCATCCAGGAGATGGACGGCAAGGACGTGATCTACGTGCTCGAAGTGAACCCGCGCGCCTCGCGCACGGTGCCCTTCGTGAGCAAGGCCACGGGCATCCAGCTGGCCAAGGTGGCCGCGCGTTGCATGGCTGGCCAGACGCTGGCTTCGCAAGGCATCACCAAGGAAGTGACGCCGCCGTACTTCAGCGTGAAGGAGGCCGTGTTCCCCTTCGTGAAGTTCCCCGGTGTGGACACCATCCTCGGTCCTGAGATGAAGTCCACCGGCGAAGTCATGGGCGTTGGAAAGACCTTCGGCGAAGCCTTTGTGAAGAGCCAGATGGGCGCCGGCACCAAGCTGCCGACCTCCGGCAAGGTCTTCCTCACGGTGAAGAACGCGGATAAGCCACGTGCCGTGGACATCGCGCGGCAGCTCGTGGCCCTGGGCTTCGAGCTCGTGGCCACCAAGGGCACGGCCGCCGCCATTGATGCGGCCGGCGTGCCGGTGCAGGTGGTGAACAAGGTGACCGAAGGCCGCCCGCACATCGTCGACATGATCAAGAACAACGAGATCGTGATGGTCATCAACACCGTGGAAGAGCGCCGCAATGCGATCGCCGATTCGCGCGCGATCCGCACCTCGTCGCTGCTGGCCCGCGTGACCACCTTCACCACCATCTTCGGTGCCGAGGCGGCCGTGGAAGGCATGAAGTACATGGACAAGCTGGACGTGTACTCGGTGCAGGAGCTGCATGCACAGTTGACGGCCTAAGTCCTGCCAAACGGGGCATAATCTTCCCCTGAACAGACACCGCCGCGCGGCAACACGCGGCGGTTTCCTTTTATAGGGCCGCAAAAGTCCGGGTGCGTACATGGGTGCCGCCGGGCTGGCCTGCCAGCAGTGGTGCAGCCGCAGGGCTGCGTTCTGATTTATGGAGACTCCAAAGAATGGCGACCATTCCCATTACCAAGCGCGGTGCTGAAAAGCTCAAGGAAGAGCTGCACCGCCTCAAGACGGTTGAGCGTCCTGCGGTCATCACCGCCATCGCTGAAGCGCGTGCCCAGGGCGACCTGAGCGAGAACGCTGACTACGACGCCGCCAAGGACCGCCAGGGCTTCATTGAAGGCCGTATTCAGGAGATTGAAGGCAAGCTCTCGGTGGCGCAGGTGATTGACCCGAGTGCCGTGGATGGGGGTGGCAAGGTCGTCTTTGGAGCCACGGTGGAGCTGGAGGATGAGGACTCTGGCGACAACGTCAGGTACCAGATCGTGGGTGAGGACGAGGCTGACCTGAAGCAGGGCCTCATCAACATCTCCAGCCCGATTGCCCGCGCGCTGATCGGCAAAGAAGAGGGCGACACAGCAGAAGTGCAGGCGCCCGGTGGCATCCGCCGCTATGAGGTGGTGGCCGTCAGCTACGTCTGAAGCACGCCGGTACTGGTCATGACTGGGATTCGCCAAAGCCTTCCTGCTCTGGTGGCTGCCTTGTGGTGGGGCAGCATGAGCACCATTGGTTTTCTGGTGGTGCCTATGCTGTTTGCCCACCTGCCATCACCTTCGTTGGCGGGATTCATGGCGGCCAAGTTGTTTGCGGCCCAGACCTGGGTGGCTGTGGCTTGCTGTTTGGTGTTGCTGGTCGTTTCAAGGCCAAAAAGCGCTCTAGCGCAGTATCCATGGGCGCAAGCAGCTATGGTTTTTATACTGGGCGGGATGCTTCTGGCGCTGCTGACCCAGTTTGGCGTGGCGCCGCGCATCGTGGCGCGGCAGGATCTGCGCTTGTGGCATTCGGTGGGCACTGTGATGTACGCGCTGCAGTGGTGTTGCGCACTGGCCGTGCTGTGGCTGACGCTAAAACCAACCCCCATTCCCGCTGAAGCACACCCCGACGAGTAAGCCGGTTAGGGTCTGTGCTGCACGCCGAGGTTCGAGGCGGCCAGCAAGCACCCCTATTCGTGCCAGTGTTCAGAGACCCATGTGGCGGGCCGGATATAGCGCAGGCGCCGGTTGCGCCGCCCGGCCAGCGCATCGGGGGGGTTGCATTCCCCATGAAAAATCACGATGCGCGCACCGTCCGGCACAAAGGGGGCGCGCCAATAGTTCGTGGGCCAGGGCGGGATGCCGTGGTATTTGAAGCTTGGGCACCAAGCTTGCGGCCAGTAATGCAGCTTGCCTTGACGGTGAAGAAAGTCTGACAGGTAGGCCTGTTCATTGCGGAACCGCTGGCGAATCTCGGCAAAGTGCCCGCGGAAATATTCCAGCACATCGGGGTGCGCCCCCAGCGTGAACCGGTACACCGACGAGTTACCGGTGATGCGCCATGGGCGCTTGTAGTCGTGAATGATGAGGAACTCGCCCGGCTGGGTGAAGAAGTCATCCAGGCTTCCCGTGATGACCACGTCCACATCCAGAAACAGTGCCGTGCCCTTGAGTCCGTGCAAATCGGCACTGAACGTGGCCAGCTTGGTCCAGCCGCGCTCAGGAATGCCGGGTGGCAGATCCAGCGCAGGGATGGGGAGGCATTGCACTTCGCTGCGAATGCCGGTGCTGTCGTCGGTCAGGCAAACGAAGTGGAAGTCGCCCGACAGGTGCCGCCGCACCATGGCGTAAAGCCGGTTCACATACTCGGGGCCGTACTTGGTGCCCCATTTCATGCAAAGAATGTGGCGGGTGGGGGCGGCTTCTGCGAGGGCTGCCGGGACGCTCATCAGTCAGCCTGGCGCTTTTTGATGGATTTTTGCTTCGGTTTGGCGCGCTTGATCTGGCCACCGGAAGTGAGACGCTGGTTGCCCAGCACGCGCAGTTGCTTGATTTCCGGGCGCTGGCCACCCCGCTTGCTGAATTTGAGGACCTTGACGTCGCGCGGACCAGGCATGCGGTCTTCATCGACCGTGCGCTCCTTGACAGGCTGGGGCCGCCACAGCACCAGCAGCTTGCCAATGTGCTGGATGGGCGCGGCATTCAGTTCTGCGGTGATTTCCTGGTAGGCCAGTTCGCGAGCGGCGCGATCATCATTGAACACACGGACTTTGATCAGTCCGTGGGCGTTCAGGGCGGCGTCGATCTCCTTCTTGACGGCGGGGGTGAGGCCGTCGCCGCCGACCAGAACTACCGGGTCAAGGTGGTGGGCGTTGGCGCGGTGTTCCCTGCGCTCGGAGGGAGTCAATTGAATTTGGGGCATGGGCGGTATTTTAAGTCCCTGGCCTCTGCATGCGGGTGTTGGTTTCACTGGGCGAAAAAACGCGGCCGCGCAGCGCGGCGCAGCCGAGAGACAATGGAGGCCGTATGAAAGTCAAAACCCAGAGTAAGAAGGTCAACAAAGCGTGGCTGAACGACCATGTCAACGACACCTACGTGAAATTGGCCCAGAAAGAGGGGTACCGCGCGCGCGCTGCGTACAAACTCAAGGAGATTGACGAACAACTGGGCTTGATCAAGCCGGGCTACACGGTGGTCGATCTAGGCTCCACGCCGGGCGCCTGGAGCCAGTATTTACGCCGCCGCCTCTCGCCCACAGGCGCTGCGGCCGGGCAACTCAATGGCGCCATCATTGCGCTGGACATTCTGCCCATGGAGCCGATTGAGGGGGTGACCTACCTCAACGGCGATTTTCGCGAGACCGAAGTGCTGGAGCGTCTGGAGCAGGCCTTGGATGGCCGCGTTGTTGACGTGGTTGTGTCCGACATGGCGCCTAATCTTTCTGGCATTGAGTCCGCCGATGCAGCGCGCATTGCCCATTTGGTGGAGTTGGCAGTGGATTTCGCTTGCAACCATTTGAAACCGGATGGTGCCCTGGTGGTCAAGCTGTTCCACGGCAGCGGATACAGCGATCTGGTGACCCTCTTCAAACAGACCTTCAAAATCGTGAAACCCTTGAAGCCCAAGGCCTCTCGGGACAAATCGTCGGAGACATTCCTGGTAGGAATGGGGCTTAAAACCCGCTCGGCCTGAGCTTGCCTTGGGTCAAGGCGGTGTCGAAAACGGCTGTAAAACCCGTGCTGTTTCCATGGCTGAAAGTGGGAATACGCATGGTGCAGAGGCTTGAAACACCTAAAATGCCCCACACATGCGAGCCGTGACGGCAGTGTGTCCGTTTTCTGTTCCCCGTAACTGGAGCCCCGCTTGAACAATCAGTGGTTTTCAAAAATTGCCGTATGGCTGGTCATCGCCATGGTGCTTTTCACGGTGTTCAAACAGTTTGACACCCGTGCAGGTGCCAGCGCAGGCCACGTCGGCTACTCGGAATTCCTGGAGGAAGTCCGCAGCAACCGCATCAAGAGCGCCACCATTCAGGAGGGCCAGGGCGGAACCGAGATCGTGGCCGTCACCAATGACGACCGCAAGATCCGCACCACCGCGACCTACCTCGACCGTGGCCTTGTGGGCGACCTGATCAACAACAACGTCAAGTTCGACGTCAAGCCCCGTGAAGAAGGCTCTCTGCTTATGACCCTGCTGGTCAGCTGGGGCCCCATGCTGCTGCTCATCGGTGTGTGGGTGTACTTCATGCGCCAGATGCAGGGTGGCGGCAAGGGCGGTGCCTTCAGCTTCGGCAAGAGCAAGGCGCGCATGCTGGACGAGAACAACAACACCGTCACTTTTGCGGATGTCGCTGGCTGCGACGAAGCCAAGGAAGAGGTCAAGGAAGTCGTGGACTTCCTGAAAGACCCGCAGAAATTCCAGAAGCTGGGTGGCCGCATTCCACGCGGTCTGTTGCTGGTCGGCCCTCCGGGTACCGGCAAGACGCTGTTGGCCAAGTCCATTGCAGGCGAAGCCAAGGTGCCTTTCTTCAGCATTTCCGGCTCGGACTTCGTGGAAATGTTCGTCGGCGTGGGCGCTGCCCGTGTGCGCGACATGTTTGAGAACGCGAAAAAGAATGCACCCTGCATCATCTTCATCGATGAAATCGACGCTGTGGGCCGCCAGCGTGGTGCCGGCCTGGGCGGCGGCAACGATGAGCGTGAGCAGACCTTGAACCAGATGCTGGTCGAGATGGACGGTTTTGAAACCAACCTCGGCGTGATCGTGGTTGCTGCCACCAACCGCCCTGACATCCTGGACGCTGCCTTGCTGCGCCCCGGCCGTTTTGACCGCCAGGTGTATGTGACGCTGCCCGACATACGTGGCCGCGAGCAGATCCTGAATGTGCACATGCGCAAGATCCCAATCGGCCAAGACGTGAACGCGAGCATCATTGCCCGCGGCACGCCAGGCATGAGCGGTGCCGACTTGGCTAACCTCTGCAATGAAGCCGCCCTGATGGCTGCGCGCCGCAATGCACGCACCGTCGAAATGCAGGACTTCGAAAAGGCCAAGGACAAGATATTGATGGGCCCCGAGCGCAAGAGCATGGTCATGCCCGAGGAAGAGCGCCGCAACACGGCCTACCACGAAGCTGGCCATGCGCTGATCGGCAAGCTGCTGCCCAAATGCGATCCGGTGCACAAGGTCACCATCATTCCCCGCGGCCGCGCCCTGGGGGTGACGATGAGCTTGCCTGCGCAAGACCGCTACAGCTATGACCGCGAGTACATGCTCAACCAGATCAGCATGCTGTTTGGTGGGCGTATCGCCGAAGAAGTGTTCATGAACCAGATGACCACGGGTGCCAGCAATGACTTCGAGCGTGCAACCCACATTGCCCGCGACATGGTGACCCGCTATGGCATGACCGACGCGCTGGGCCCCATGGTGTATGCAGAGAACGAAGGCGAAGTGTTCCTGGGCCGTTCGGTGACCAAGACCACCACCATGAGCGAGCAGACCATGGAAAAGGTGGACATGGAAGTGCGTCGCATCATCGATGACCAGTACAACCTGGCGCGCCGTCTGATCGAGGAAAACAGCGACAAGATGCATGCCATGGCCAAGGCGTTGCTCGAATGGGAAACCATCGATACCGAGCAGCTTGACGACATCATGGCTGGTAAGGAGCCTCGTCCGCCCAAGGACTGGACACCTCGCACGCCCCCCTCATCGGGTGGCGACAACTCCAGCGGTGGCACCCCAGCGGTGAGCACGGACCCGGCGCCAACGGCAGCCTGACCGAGGCGAGTAGCAGCCAACTTTCCCACGGGGCCTTGCGGCCCCGTTTTTCATGGGTTTTTGAAGCACTTGCTGGCATCGCGGATGTGGGTAAGTGCCAGACGGCGTGGAGTTTCATGATTTGGCAGACGGCCCGCTTTGCGGTTGATCTCACGGAGCCCAAAGTGATGGGCATCGTCAATGTGACGCCGGATTCTTTTTCGGATGGTGGTCGCCATGCCAGCGTTGCCAGCGCACTGCGCCATTGTGAGGAGCTGCTCAAGCAGGGCGCCCATATCCTCGACATCGGCGGTGAGTCCACACGCCCTGGCAGCCCGGCAGTAGGGCTGGAGGAGGAACTGGCCCGCGTGGTGCCTCTGGTGCGGGAGGCCGCGTCGCTCGGGGTGCCCATCTCTGTGGACACCTACAAACCCGAGGTGATGCAGGCGGTGCTGGACCTGGGGGCCGACATCATCAACGACATCTGGGCGCTGCGCCAGCCGGGCGCTGCTGAGGTGGTGGCCACCCATCGTCAATGTGGCGTGTGTCTGATGCACATGCACCGAAACCCGCAGACCATGCAGGCGCAGCCCATGACGGGCAATGTGGTGTCTGAAGTGCTATCGTTTTTGAAGCATTCGGCGCTTTCCCTTCAAGCGCTAGGGGTCGAAAAGACCAGAATTTTGCTGGATCCTGGCATTGGGTTTGGCAAAACCGTAGAGCAGAACTTTGCCCTGCTGGCCCGACAGAGAGAGCTGGCCGAGGCGGGTTACCCGCTGCTGGCAGGCTGGTCCCGCAAATCGTCACTGGGGGCTGTGACGGGCTTGGCCGTGGAGGACCGCATGCTGCCCAGCGTGGCTGCGGCGTTGCTGGCTGTGGAGCATGGCGCCTCGGTGGTGCGGGTGCATGATGTGCGCGAGACCGTGGCTGCGCTGGCCGTGTGGGCGGCCATGGTGCGGGCGAGCAAGACAAATGAATCGACCGAAGCGAACGAGACCGATGAGGGTGCCTGCGCCAGCGCGCAGCAACGCCAAAAACAACCCAAGACAAGCGATACGACACGAGGAGACGCTGCAACATGACACGCCAGTATTTCGGAACCGACGGTATTCGTGGCACGGTGGGACAGCCGCCCATCACGCCCGATTTTGTGCTCCGCCTTGCCCATGCCGTGGGGCGTGTGTTGCGCCGCACCGAAGAGCGCCCCACGGTTCTGATCGGAAAGGACACGCGGATTTCAGGCTACATGCTGGAGAGCGCGCTGGAGTCCGGCTTCAATTCTGCGGGGGTGGACGTGGTGCTGCTGGGCCCGTTGCCTACGCCCGGTGTGGCCTACCTCACACGTGCGCAGCGCGCAAGCCTCGGGGTGGTGATCAGCGCGAGCCACAACCCGTACCCCGACAACGGCATCAAGTTCTTCAGCGCGCAGGGCACCAAGCTGCCGGACGCGTGGGAACTGGACGTCGAGGCTGCATTGAACGAACCGCCGGTGTGGGCCGACTCGGCCAGCCTGGGCAAGGCCCGGCGGCTGGATGATGCAGCGGGCCGGTACATCGAGTTTTGCAAAAGCACCTTTCCGCATGACTTGACACTGAAGGGGCTGAAGATTGTGGTGGACGCCGCACACGGCGCGGCCTATCAAGTCGCCCCCAAGGTGTTTCACGAGCTCGGTGCCGAGGTCTTGTCGATAGGCTGCGCGCCAGATGGCCTCAACATCAACCACGACGTGGGCGCCACCCACCCCGACGCCCTCGTGCGCGCTGTGCGGGCCAACCGCGCGGACTACGGCATCGCCCTCGATGGCGATGCTGACCGCCTGCAGGTGGTAGATGCCACAGGCCGCCTGTACAACGGCGATGAGTTGCTCTACCTGATGGCCAGTGACCGCATGGGCCGTGACGAGCACGTTCCTGGCGTGGTGGGCACGCTGATGACCAACATGGCTGTGGAGGTGGCTCTGAAAGCGCGGGGTGTGAAATTTGTGCGTGCCAAGGTGGGTGACCGCTATGTGCTCGAAGAGCTGGCGCGCCACCGTTGGATTCTGGGTGGCGAGGGCTCCGGCCACCTGCTCGCGCTGGACCGCCACACCACGGGGGATGGCCTGGTGAGTGCCTTGCAGGTATTGCAGGCCTGTGTGCGCAGCGGCCGTACCCTGGCGCAGCTACTGTCCGAGGTCACCTTGTACCCGCAGGTGCTGCTCAATGTGCGGCTGCAACCGGGGCAGGACTGGAAAGCCAACCGGCTGCTTGCAGATGCGACCGTGGCGGTGGAGCAGCAACTGGGCGCCACAGGCCGTGTGCTGATACGCGCCAGTGGCACAGAGCCTCTTCTGCGGGTGATGGTGGAAGCCCCCGATGCACAGCTGGCTAGCACTTGCGCGCAGCGGCTGGCAGATGCAGCCCGCGCAGGCTGAAAAGCATGCAGACGCAAGGCCGATGATGATCTCCGTCCGCCAAGTTGACTACACCTGCCCGCATGAGGCTGCGGCGCTGGTGGCGCTGCTGGATGGCTACGCCCAAGACCCGGCGGGCGGTGGTGAGCCGCTGCACCCTTCGGTAAAGCAAGGCCTCGTCGACGCGCTGCATGCGCGTCCCCAGGCTTTCAGCGTCATGGCTTGGGCAGAGGGGGAAGGTGCGGATTTCACGCGCGCGCAGTTCGCTGAGCCCGCGGTTTGGCCCAGGCCCGTGGGGCTTATCAACTGCTTTGAGGGCTTTTCTACGTTTGCCTGCCAGCCGCTCGTCAACGTGCATGACGTGGTGGTGGTGCCAGAGTGGCGGGGGCACCGCATCGCCCAGCGCATGCTGCAGGCAGTCGAGGTGATCGCGCGGCAGCGTGGTGCATGCAAGCTCACGATGGAAGTGCTCTCTGGCAACCCAGCGCCTTGCGTGCATACGCACGCGAAGGTTTCGCTGCGTACACGCTGGATCCGCAAATGGGACAGGCACAGTTCTTGCAAAAACTGCTTCACTGAACCCAGCGGCCGCTCGACCCGCGTAAACACCGATGCCCCCGGGTGCGGCGGGTCGCTAAGGTCTGGGTTCTGCACCAAGAACGCGCATTGCAGCCGTTCAAGGTCGTGCACATCAATCCTTGTTTTTGGAGTGAACCCGTTATGAACACATCCCCCTTGCGCATCGCCGCCGCCAGCTTGGCCACCGTTGCCGCCTTCATGGCGACGCCTGCACACGCTGGCAAGACGCTGGACGGTATCAAGTCCCGCGGCCAGGTGGTGTGTGGTGTCAACACGGGTTTGGCGGGGTTCTCCGCAGCCGACTCCAGCGGCAAATGGTCGGGCCTGGACGTGGATATCTGCCGCGCAGTGGCTGCGGCCGTGTTGGGTGACGGGGAGAAGGTGAAATATGTGCCGCTCAACGCGCAGCAGCGCTTCACGGCGCTGCAGTCGGGCGAGGTGGACGTGCTGTCGCGCAACACCACGTTCTCGCTCACGCGGGATGCGTCGCTGGGCCTGCATCAGACCGCCGTGACCTACTACGATGGCCAGGGCTTCATGGTGCCCACCAAGAGCAAGATCAAAAGCGCCAAACAGCTCAAGGGCCAGACGGTGTGTGTGCAATCCGGCACTACCACCGAGAAGAACCTGACCGATTACTCCAAGGCCAACAACCTCGCCATCAAGCCCGTGGTGTTCGAAAAGGTCGAGGCCGCTACGGGTGCCTACTTTGCTGGGCGCTGCATTGCCTACACCACCGATGCGTCGGGCCTGGCATCGGTGCGCAACAAGGAAGCCAAGGACCCTGCCGAGCACGTCATCCTGCCGGAGCTGATCTCCAAGGAGCCTTTGGGCCCGATGGTGCGCCGCGGTGACGACGAGTGGTTCGCCATCGTGAAATGGGTGGTGTACGGCCTGATCGAAGCCGAGGAGTATGGGGTGACGCAGGCCAACCTCGAACAGATGAAGGCCAGCACCGACCCGGTGGTGCAGCGCATCCTGGGCACCACCGAAGACACCGGCAAATTGCTCGGCCTGGAGCGTGACTGGATGGCGCGCGCCATCAAGACCACGGGCAACTACGGCGAAATCTTTGAACGCAACGTCGGCCCCAAATCGGCCCTGGCCTTGCCGCGCGGGCTGAACAACCAGTGGAACAAGGAAGGCCTGATGTATGCCTTCCCCATCCGCTGAGCACGTTGCTCCCGCTGAACACCACAAGACCGGATTGCCAGAAAACACGGCGCTGTATTGCAGACATCCCCTTGCCTCGCAGGGCGCGGCGCTGTGCTGCCATGGCAGTGTGAACGCTGCGGTGTGTTGATTGATTCGCTGAGTGACTGACTGCGAGGCCGCTGCACCCGCACGGGTGTGGTGCCTGGCTTGGCTGCACAGCCCCCGCCCGGGGCAGTGCAGGTTCCTTCGTTCTTGATTGAGCAGGCATGCCACCACCCCGTCTTCCTCCCAAAAAACGCTCCTGGTCCTGGCGCAGCCAGGCCTTCCGGAGCCTTGTCTACCAATTGCTGGCCGTGGGCCTGATTGCGCTGGTGGTGTGGTTCCTGGCCCGCAACACCCTGCACAACATGCAGGTGCGCGGCATCCAGAGTGGCTTCGACTTTCTGACCCAGCCTGCGGGTTTTGACATTGGCGAAGGGCTGTACCCGTTTGATTCCGGCGAGCCTTACTGGCGCGCCTTCCTGATGGGGGTGGCGAACACCTTGCGCGTGGCCGTTATCGGCATCGTGCTCACCACGGTGCTGGGCACCTTGCTGGGCGTAGGGCGGTTTTCACGCAACGTGCTGGTGCGCGGGCTGTGCTCGGTGTATGTAGAGCTGTTTCGCAACGTGCCCATTTTGCTGCAGCTGCTCACCTGGTACCTGGTGCTGACCGAGACCCTGCCGGCCAGCTATGAGCCTTTGCAGATGGGCCCTTTCTTTCTCAGCAAAGGTGGGCTGAACTTCCCCATTCCGGTCTGGGCCAGCGGCCATGGCATCGCCGCCATCGGACTGGCGATGGGCTGCGTGGCAGCCTGGGCTTATCGGCGGTGGGCGGTGCGGCAATTTGAAGCCACGGGGCGGGCGCGCAGCCTGGTGTGGGTGCCATTGGCCATCGCGTTGGCAGGAGCGCTGCTGGGTTGGCTGGCGGGCGGTGCACCCGCGCAGTTCAACACACCGGTCAAAGGCGAGTTCGCCATTGAGCACGGCGGTGCGCTAACGCCTGAGTTTTTGGCAGTGCTGCTGGGGCTGACCTTCTATACCTCTGCGTTTGTGGCCGAAGTGGTGCGTGCGGGCATCCAGTCGGTGGCGGGCGGGCAGGGTGAGGCGGCGGCGGCGCTGGGCCTCAGCCGTGGTCAGCAAATGCGGCTGGTGATGCTGCCGCAGGCGCTGCGGGTCATCATCCCACCGCTGACCAGCCAGTACCTCAACCTCACCAAGAACTCATCGCTGGCAGTGGCCATTGGCTACCCGGACGTGGTCTCCATCTCCAACACGGCCATCAACCAGACGGGCCGCGCCGTGGAGTGCATCTCCATCGTGATGCTGGTGTACTTAAGCACCTCGCTCATCACGTCGCTGCTGATGAACTGGTACAACGCGCGCGCCGCGATCAAGGAGCGCTGACCCATGGCCGCGAAGATCTTTGAGCCCATTGCCGCACGCCCGGCACCCATGCAAAGCCGTGGCCTGGCAGGCTGGCTGCGCACCAACCTGTTTGCCGACTGGAAGACGTCGCTGTCCACCGTGCTCATTGCAGCGCTGCTGCTGTGGTACGTGCCGCAACTGCTGAACTGGGGCCTGCTCCAGGCCGTGTGGCGGCCGGATTCCGACGCGTGCCGTGCCGACAGCGTGGGCGCCTGTTGGGGCGTGGTGGCCGAAAAATACCGCCTCATCATCTTTGGGCGCTACCCGTTTGAAGAGCAATGGCGCCCGCTGGTGGCCACGGCGCTCATGGTGGCCATGCTGGTGGCCAGTTGCACGCCCATCTTCTGGCGCCGCTGGCTGGTGGTGGTGTGGGCGTTGGTGCTGGCCAGCTTTTTTGCCCTGATGTATGGCAACGTGCTGGGCCTGACCAAGGTGGAGACTGACCGTTGGGGCGGCCTGCCGCTCACCATCTTGCTGGCCAGCCTGTCCATCGTGATGGCGTTTCCCCTGGCACTGGTGGTGGCGCTCGGCCGCCGCTCGTCGCTGCCGGCCATCCGCAGCGTGTGCACCATCTATGTAGAGCTGGTGCGGGGCGTTCCGCTGATCTCGGTGCTGTTCATGGCGTCGTTCATGTTTCCGCTCTTCATGCCGCAGGGGGTCACGATCGACGTGCTCATCCGCGTGCTGGCGGGCATCACGCTGTTTGCGGCGGCCTACCTGGCCGAGGTGATTCGCGGCGGCTTGCAGGCCATTCCGAAAGGGCAGGTCGAGGCCGCAGCCACGCTGGGCCTGTCGTACTGGCAAACCCAGCGCAAGATCGTGCTGCCCCAGGCGCTGGCGATTGTGGTGCCGGGCATCATGAACAGCTTCATCGCCATCTTCAAAGACACCTCGCTGGTCACCATCGTCAGCCTGTACGAGCTGACGGGCTCACTGGGCCTGGCGCTCAACTCCGACGCCGACTGGCGCCCCTACAAGATCGAGGGCTACCTGTTCATCGCGCTGATCTATTTCGCGTTCTGTTTTTCCATGTCGCGCTACAGCCTGTGGGTGGAAAAGCAGGCCAACAAAGGACGTCAGCGCTAATGCCATCCGAACCCCATTCCGCCATGTCTGAACCCATCATCACCTTCGACAAAGTCAACAAGTGGTATGGCAACCACTTCCATGTGCTGCGCGACATCGATCTTCAAGTGGCCAAGGGCGAACGCATCGTGGTGTGCGGCCCTTCGGGTTCGGGCAAGTCCACGCTGATCCGTTGCATCAACCGCCTGGAAGAGCACCAGGAAGGGCGCCTGGTGGTCGATGGCATCGAGCTGTCCGACGACATCAAGGCCATAGACACCATTCGCAAGCAGGTGGGCATGGTGTTTCAGCAGTTCAATTTGTTCCCGCACCTCACGGTGCTGGATAACCTCACGCTTTCGCCCATGTGGGTGGGCAAACTGCCCAAGAAGGAGGCCGAGGCGCGTGCCATGCAGCAGCTGGAGCGGGTGCGCATTGCCGAGCAGGCGGGCAAATACCCGCTGCAGCTGTCGGGCGGGCAGCAGCAACGCGTGGCCATTGCGCGGGCGCTGTGCCTCACGCCCAAGATCATGCTGTTTGACGAGCCCACCAGCGCGCTGGATCCGGAGATGATCAAGGAGGTGCTGGACGTGATGATCGAGCTGGCCAACCAGGGCATCACCATGATCTGCGTGACGCACGAAATGGGCTTTGCCAAGGCCGTTGCCGACCGCGTGATCTTCATGGACCAGGGCCAGATCGTGGAGCAGAACACGCCCAGCGAGTTCTTTAACAACCCTCAGAACGAACGCAGCCGCGACTTCCTGTCAAAGATTCTGGGGCATTGACACCGCAACACATTGGCCACCAGTTGTCTCAAAAAACATAGCTGCTGGCGCTTGATTTCAAAGGGTTTGAGATATAAATCGGCCTGAAACCGTTTTAGATCAAGCGCTAAAAGCTCTAATTTTGATAGCGATCAGTGGGCGTGCTGTTGAAATGGTGGCGCATGAATGCCTCCAGTTCTGCGGGGGGTAGCGGGGTGCTGAGGTGATAGCCCTGTGCCTCGTCGCAGCCCTGCTCGCGCAGGAAGGCCAACTGGCATTCCGTCTCGACCCCTTCGGCCGTGGTGCGCATGCCCAGTGCCTGCGCCATGCGGATGATGGCGCTCACGATGGCGCGGTCGTTGTTGTCGTTGCCCAGGTCGCGCACGAAGGACTGGTCGATCTTGAGCTTGAAGATCTGGAACCGCTTGAGCTGGCTCAGCGATGAGTAGCCGGTGCCGAAGTCGTCCATCGACATGCGCACGCCGCGGGCATGCAATTGGTCCATGGTGGCCACGGCGGAGTGGGGGTCGTCCACGGCCACGCCCTCAGTCAACTCCAGCTCCAGCGAATCGGGCGGCAGGTCAAACTCGGCCAGCATGCGGCTGACGAGATCGGGCAGCTGCGGCTGGCGGAACTGGATGGCCGACAGGTTGACGGCCATGGTCAGCCCTGGAAACCCGCTGCTGCGCCAGGCCTTGAGCTGCGCCAGCGCCGTGCGCAGCACCCATTCGCCGATCTGCAGGATCTGCCCGCTGTCTTCGGCAATGGGAATGAACTCTGCCGGCGACACGCCGCCCAGTTGCGGGTGCTGCCAGCGCAGCAGCGCCTCCACACTGTGCACCGAGCCCGTGGACAGGCTCATCTGCGGCTGGTAATGCAGGTGAAATTGCTCACGCTCCAGCGCGCGGCGCAGTGCGTTCTCCAATTGCAGCGCGCGCACCGATTGGGCCTGCATCTCGGGCGTGAAGAAGCGGAAGGTGTTGCGCCCGTTCAGCTTGGCCCGGTACATCGCCACATCGGCCGACTGGGTCAGCGTGTCGAAGTCGGTGCCGTCCTGCGGAAAGAGCGCAATGCCCATGGACGGCGCCATGGTCAGCTCGTGGTGGTCGATCTGGTAGTGCTGGCGCGAGGCCTCTTGCAGCTTGCCGGCCACACGGGCTGCGCCGTGGGCATTGGCGCCTGGCAGCAGCAAAATGAATTCGTCGCCGCCCAGGCGCGCCACGGTGTCCTTGTCGCGCACCACGGCGCGCAGGCGCCGGGCAATCTGCACCAGCAGGTTGTCGCCCACGCGGTGGCCCAGCGAGTCGTTCACATGCTTGAAGTGGTCCAGGTCCAGGAAGATCACGGCCAGCGGTGTGTTGTTCTCCTGCGCGAGCTGGATGGCCTGCTGGGCACGCTCTGCCAGCAGGGCCCGGTTGGGCAGGCCGGTGAGGGCGTCGTAGTGCGCCAGCCAGTAGATGCGTTCCTGGTCCGCCTTGCGGTCGTTGATCTCGCGGTGCAGGTTGTCCACCGTCTCGCGCAGTTCGCGCGTGCGGTCCTGCACCTGCTGCTCCAGATGTTCGTGCGCACGCGCCAGCGCGGCCTGGGCCTGCTTGCGCTCGGTGATGTCCATCGTGATCCAGATGGAGCCTTGCGACGGATCGGCGGGGTCGATGGATTTGCTGCGCACCTCGCAGATGACGGGCGTGCCATCCTTGCGGCGCAGTTCCACTTCGCCTTCGTACGGGTTGCCGGCTGCCATGGCGGGGTAGCAGCGCTGGCCTACCTCTTCCCAGGCGGTATCGCTGGCGTACCAACGGCGCGATGAACTGCCCATGAGCTCGCCGGGCTCGTAGCCCAGCATCTGCTCGAAATGGTCGTTGCAGCGGGTCAGGTGGCGGTCCCGCAGAAAGACGATGCCCACCATGGCGCTGTCGAACAGCAGTTGCTTTTCACGCACTGCGGCGTTCAGCGCGGCTTGTGCACGTTTGTGGTCGTCGATGTTGTCGATGATCCAGATCGAGCCGTCGGTGGTGTCCTGCGGGTTGATGAGCCGCCCTGTCAGGCTGGCCCAGAACAGGCTGCCATCGCGCCGACGCAGTTGCCGCTCTACCCGAAACGATTCGCCTTGCACCAGCACCGGGTAGGCACTGCGGCCCAGTTCGCGGAAAGCATCGCGGCTGGGATAGAACGCCTCGGTGTTCAGGCCCACCAGCCGCTCGGCGCTGGCATAGCCGAAGATTTCTGCATATCGCTGGTTGCAGCGCACCACGCTGCGCTGGCGCAGGAACACAATGCCGACGCCTGCGCTGTCGAGCAGGGTCTGTTGTTCACGCAAGGTGCGTTGCAGAGGGGTGTCAGGTGCAACCGCCGGACGCTGCAATTCCGGGGTGCCGTACGGCGCAGACATGGAAACCGATACAGGGCAATGGGGCCAAAAATGGCCAGATTGGCCTCGGTAATGTGTACCAAATTGTAGCAGTGCGGTCTTTTTAGCGCCTGAGGGCTATCCCTCAACCGGGCTGGTGGGGAGGCTGCCGAGGGCAGAGTGGCTGCGCAGATAGGCCTCGAACTCGTCCGCCGGCATGGGTCGGCCGAACAGATAGCCCTGGCCTTCATCGCAGCCCTGCTGGCGCAAGAACGCCAGTTGCCCGTCGGTTTCCACACCTTCGGCCGTGGTTTGCATGCCCAAGGCCTGGGCCATGCGGATGATGGCGCTGACGATGGCGCGGTCGTTGGCGTCGTCATCCAGGTCGCGCACAAAAGACTGGTCGATCTTGAGCTTGTAGATCTGGAACCGCTTGAGGTAGCTCAGGGATGAGTAGCCCGTGCCAAAGTCGTCCATGGACAGGCGTACGCCGCGGTCGTGGAGCTGGTCCATCATGGCCAGGGCGGCTACGGGGTCGTCCACTGCAGCACCTTCGGTCAGTTCCAGCTCCAGCCGCCGCGCGGGCAAGCCAGCCTGTTGGAGGCAGCGGGTCACCATTTCAGGCAACTGGGGATGGCGGAACTGCACGGCCGAGAGGTTGACCGACACGGCCCGAAGGGGCAGTTGCAGGTCAAGCCAGCGCTTGGCATCCTGCACCGCCGTGTGCAGCACCCATTCGCCGATCGCAACGATCATGCCGCTGCTCTCGGCCACGGGGATGAACTCGGCGGGCGATACGTTGCCCAGCTCCGGGTGCTGCCAGCGCAGCAATGCCTCTGCGCCCACCACCTGTTGTGTGGCGAGCGCCACCTGGGGCTGGTAGTGCAAGCGAAATTGATTGCGCTCCAGCGCGCGCCGCAAGGCGTTTTCGATCTGCAACATGCGCGCAGTGCGTTGCTCCAGATCGGCGGTGAAAAAACCATGGCGGTTGCGCCCACTCTGCTTGGCGCGGTACATGGCGGCGTCGGCGCGCTGGTAGAGCGTGTCGAACGAATCGCCATCGGCCGGGTACATGGCGATCCCGATCGAGAGCGTGGTGGTCAGCTCGTACGGGTCCATCTGAAACGGTTGTGCCACCGAGGCCAGCAGCTGATTGGCCACCTCTGCCGCCTGCGCCGCCGTGGTGGCGGGGAGCAGCACCAGAAACTCGTCGCCGCCCAGGCGTGCCACGGTGTCCTGCTCTCGCACCAGCGCTTCGAGCCTGCGCGCCACGGCCACCAGAAGAATGTCGCCTATGCGGTGGCCCAGCGAGTCATTCACGTTCTTGAAATGGTCCAGGTCCACAAACAACATGGCCAGGCTGCCGCCGCGCACCTGCTCCTCCGCAATATGGCGTTGTGCCCGCTCTGCCAGCAGCACCCGATTGGGCAGCCCGGTCAGTGGGTCGAAATGCGCCAGCCGCTGAATGCGGTCCTGTGCCAGGCGCTGCTGAGTGATATCACGTGCCAGTAGGATGAAGCGTGGCGGTGCACCCGGTACCAAGGGCTTGCGCGCGGCAGACAGCTCGAACCAAGTGGGGCCCGTATCGGGAAGATCCAGCATGAACTGGCGCCCAGTGGACCAGCCTTGCGCCTGTGCTTCGGCCAGTGCTCCCATCACGGTCTGGGCTGCCGCCGCAGGCAGTATTTCGCCCACGCGTTGGCCGATCATTTGGGCTGCAGGGGCCGTCAGCAGTTCGGCGCGCTGGCTGTGCGCGCTGTGGACGACGCCTTCTTCGTCCATCTCGAACAGTGGGTCTGGAATGGCGTCGATGGTGGCGCGCAGTTGCTGCTGAGTGGCTTCGATCACAGAGGTGCGCAGTGCCACCTGTCGCGCCAAGCCACGTTCATGCGCTTTCAAGGTCACCAGCAGGCGGGCAAGGTAGGCCATGAGCAGGGCGAACAGCAAGCCGACGGCAGCGCGCGACGCCAGAACCCCCGGGTCACCCCATCCGCCAGCGGGCGACAGGCTCAAGGTCCACTCTCCATTGGGGAGTTTCAGGGTCCGGCCGACAGCGTCTGCACCAGGGGCGGGGTCTGAGGCCGCAATCGTCTGTTCCTCTCCGCCGTCGGGCCGCACACGCCAGAGCCGGTAGCGCAAGCCCCGCTCAGTAAGCTGCGGCAGGCGCGCCGCGGCCAGCACGTCTGGCAGCCGGATGGTGACGTAGGTGAAACCCCAAAAGCGACGTTGGCCGCGCCCGTCCTCCAGGTACACAGGCTGGCGGCCCACCACGCCCAGGCCGCCCTGGACCAGTTGCATCGGCCCTGCAAGCGTCAGTTCGCCCGAGGCGCGAGCGCGCGCAGCTTCTGCACCCTGGCGCGGGTCATTGAGCTGATCGAACCCGATCAGATTTTCGTTGCCCGCCCGCGGAACCACCTGCCGCACTACGCCTCCGGGAGAAAGGCCCATGGCGGCGATGCCCGGGTAGAAGGGGAGCATCTGGGTGCCAATGTCTTCAAACTGCGCCACGCTGCCCTGGCCCTGCCGAACCAGGGCCACCAGCGCATTGTTGGCCGACAAGGCCAGGCCAATGGCCCGTTGCAAGGCTTGGGCGTGGTCGCCCGCCAGGTCCGCCACTTGCGTGTGCTGTTGCGCACGGTCTTGCCGTTCGAGGGTCCATACCAGTGCGCCCGCACAGGCCGCGGCCAGCAAGAACACCACCAGCGAAGCCATGGCGGGGCGAAGGGTAGAGGAGGGGGCAAGAGTGGCCACGGTGTGTTTCCTGCGTCGATTATGGGGGCGCGGAACATCCGTGCACGCCCGGGTTGGCCCTTGTGTCCAGGCGGCGCTCGTCATCGTTTTGACACGGCTTGGACACGTGCCCGTCACCAGCCCCGCCGACACTGCGGCGCAGGGGCTGGGGTATCCGTCGGCCCCCCACAAGGAGATGTTGCACTATGAATGAGCTGCCCCACCTGACGCTGTCTGTGCCTTCTGAACCGGCGAGCGGCCATGCGCTCCATCGTCCGGGTGTTGTTCCCGGTGTTGCAAGGCCCGTGCCAGAGCGTGGAGCGATTGAGGTGACCTGGGCGCGGCACCAAGACGAGGTGCGCCAGGCGCAACGTCTGAGGTTTGACGTTTTCGCGGCAGAGATGGGCGCTCGATTGACGACCCCCATCCCCGGCCATGACGTTGATCTGTTCGACGACTACTGCGAGCACCTGCTGGTGCGCGATGCGTTGAGCCAGCAAGTCATTGGGACTTACCGGGTGCTCACACCGGCACAGGCCAAGCGCGTGGGCGGCACTTACAGCGACACAGAGTTCGACCTGACCCGCCTGCGCACCCTGCGCCCGCGCATGGTGGAGCTGGGCCGCAGCTGCGTGCACCCCGACCATCGGCACGGCGGTGTGATCATGGCGCTGTGGAGCGCGCTGGCAGATTTCATGGTGCGCAACCAACTGGACACGATGATCGGTTGCGCCAGCATTCCCATGCTCTACAACGGCGTGGTCAGCGGCGACGCTGCGGCCAGTATCTGGCAGCAGGTTCGCAAAACCCATCTGGCGCCCATCGAGTACCACGTGCTGCCCCGTCTGCCCTTGCCGGTGGATCAGCTTGACGGCTCCATCGTGGTGGAGCCTCCGGCGCTCATCAAGGGCTACCTGCGCCTGGGGGCACGTGTGCTGGGCGCCCCCGCATGGGACCCTGATTTCAATACGGCGGACCTGCCCATGCTCATGCGGCTGGGCGATCTGCATCCGCGCTACCGCAAGCACTTTCTGGGGGCTTGATGCGCGCCGCGTTCGACGCCCTCGGTCCCTGGATGAACGATCCCATGGCGCCAGAGGATGCAGCGGCCGATGCGCATGCGCCACAGGCAGGTGGGCGCAAATTCCGGGCAGTGTTCATTTCGGACCTCCACCTGGGCACGCCCGGCTGCCAGGCGGTTGCGCTGCTGGACTTTCTCAAGCACCACCCCAGCGAACATCTTTACTTGGTTGGCGATATCGTGGACGGATGGCAACTGCGCCGAAAATGGTTCTGGCCCCAGGCGCACAACGACGTGGTGCAGAAACTGCTGCGCCGCGCCCGCAAGGGCTGTCGCGTGGTGTTGGTGCCGGGCAACCACGACGAGTTTGCACGCGCGTTCGTGGGGCACTCGTTTGGCGGTATTGAGGTGGTGGCAGACGCCGTGCACACCACAGCAGACGGCCGAACCCTGTGGGTGACCCATGGCGACCATTTTGACGGCGTGATCCAGTGCGCCAAATGGCTGGCCTACCTGGGCGACAACCTCTATGAATTCACACTCAGGCTGAACCGCCATCTCAACACCTTGCGTGCACGCATGGGGCTGCCGTACTGGTCGCTCTCCGCCTACCTCAAGGGCAAGGTGAAAACGGCGCTGAACTATGTGACCGATTTTGAGGTGGCCGTGGCCGCGGAGGCGCGACGGCGTGGCCATGACGGCGTGGTGTGTGGACACATCCATCGGGCTGAAATGCGTGATATCGGCGGCACCCTGTACTGCAACGATGGCGACTGGGTGGAGAGCCACACGGCGCTGGTGGAACACCTGGACGGCCGCTTGGAGTTGCTGCAGTGGACGGCTCCGGGCCCTGTGGCCGTAGCTGACAGCTATGCGGAGGTGGCTGCATGAAAATCGCTTTGATCACCGATGCGTGGTCGCCCCAGGTCAATGGAGTGGTGACGACTTTGCTGGAACTGGTGCGGGAACTGGAGTCTGTCGGGCACGAAGTCCAGGTGGTACATCCAGGCCAGTTCAAGACAAGGCCATGCCCTGGCTATGCGGGCATCAATCTGGCGGTGCGGCCCGGCCGGCAAGTGGCCCGTGTGCTGGAAGAGATGAAACCCGACGCCATTCATCTAGCGACCGAAGGCCCGCTGGGCTGGGCGGCTCGAAACTACTGCCTGCGGCAGCGGCTTGCTTTCACAACGGCTTTCCACACACGGTTTCCAGAGATCCTGCATGCGGCGCTACGCATTCCATTGAGCTGGGGCTACGCATTGTTCAGGCACTTTCATCGCCCTTCGTCCGGTGTGATGGTGCCTACGCAGGGTGTTTTGCAGATGCTGGAGCAGCGAGGCTTTCGCCATCTTCGGCAATGGACGCATGGCGTGGACACGCACGCCTTTCCATTTCAGGGCGAGGTATGCCCCAGCCCGCTCACCGGCGCCCTGGCGCACCCCGTATCGCTGTATGTGGGCCGGGTGTCTTACGAGAAAAACATCGAAGCCTTTCTGCAGCTGGATATGCCCGGCACCAAGGTCGTGTGCGGTGAGGGGCCGCTGGAAGCGCGGCTGCGCGCCAAATACCCGCAGGTGCGCTGGCTCGGCATTCTTGAGCGTTCGGCCCTGGCACAGGTGTATGCAGCGGCCGACGTGTTCGTGTTTCCAAGCCGTTCCGAAACCTTCGGGCTCGTGATGCTGGAGGCCATGGCGTGTGGAACGCCGGTGGCCGCGTTCCCTGTGGAGGGCCCGATGGAGGTGCTGGGAGCGTTGGGCGGGGCGCTGCCCAGGGGCGGTGTGCTCCATGACAATTTGGTGGTGGCGGCCCAGGAAGCTCTGGCGATACCGCGGTCCGCAGCGCGCAGCCGGGCGCTTGAGTTCACTTGGGAGCAGGCTGCCCGCCTTTTCTGCCAATATCTGGTGCCCGCACAAGTGGGGAGCAAGGCTTCTGTGTCTGTCACAAAGTCTGTCACATCATTGTCATCTGGGCGTTAAATACTGGTGCGATTCCGCACTAGCCAGGTTTGCGTATCCATGTTGCCTTTGCCTCCCCGTGACGCCGCCGAGCTGCAGCGAGATGCCTTCGAAGTGACCGCTTTGGTGGGCCCCGCGGCCCCTGACCAGAACGCGGGGCAGGCCATGACCACCGTGGTGCCGCCGCCGCACATGTTCCTGGACCGTGATCACAGCATCCTGGCGTTCAATGAACGGGTGTTTGACTGGGCAGCGCGCACCGATATCCCCTTACTGGAGCGCCTGCGTTACCTGTGCATCGTGTCGTCCAATCTGGACGAATTTTTCGAAGTAAGGGCAGAAGCCCATATCACCGCAGCCCAGCGGGGAGAGACCAAGGGGGTCTACACCACCGCTTCGTTCGAGGCACTGGCTGCCAAGGTGCACGACCTTGTTGAGCGCCAATATGCGCTGTACAACGATGCACTGGTCCCTGCGTTTGCGCAGCATGGCATTCGCATCGTGTCGCACGGAGATCGGTCAAGCGCACAGAGGCGGTGGGTGCAGGACTACTTTGCGCGCGAGGTGCGGCCGCTTTTGATTCCCGTGGGGCTGGACCCTGCGCATCCGTTTCCACAAGTCGCCAATAAATCATTGAACTTCATTGTGCGGCTGAAGGGGCACGATGCCTTCGGGCGCGAAAACGAAATCGCCATCGTCAAGGTGCCCCGAGCGCTTCCGCGCCTGGTGCGTCTGCCAGTCAAGGTGGCGCCGCAAGAGTCGCTGTTCGTGAGCTTGTCGAGCATCATCCGTGCGCATCTGACCGACCTCTTTCCTGGCCGCGAGGTGACGGAGTTTTCGCAGTTTCGCGTTACCCGGCATTCGGACTTGGCGCTGGACGAGGAAGACGTGCGCAACCTGCGCACGGCGTTGCGGCAGGGGCTGCAACATCGCCACTACGGGCAGGCCGTGCGGCTGGAGGTGTCGGCAGGGTGTTCGACGTTCCTGGCCGATTTCCTCTTAGGGCAGTTTGGCCTGCCTGCGGCCGCGCTGTACCGTGTACACGGCCCCGTCAACCTTGTCCGGCTGAACCAACTGGTGGATCTGGTGAACGATCCGGCAATGCTTTTCCCTCCGTGGACCGCGGCTTGGCCCAGGCAGCTTCGGCAAGACATGCCCATCTTGGAGCAATTGCGGCAGCGGGATGTATTGATCCACCAGCCTTTTGAGAGTTTTGACGGGGTGCTGGCCCTTTTGCGTGAGGCGGTGAATGACCCGCAGGTGTTGGTCATCAAACAGACCATCTATCGCACAGGCGCTGATTCTGAGCTCATGAACCTTCTGACGGAGGCCGTGCGCCGCGGCAAGGAGGTGATGGCGGTGGTGGAACTGAAGGCTCGCTTCGACGAAGAAGCCAACATCAACTGGGCCGAGGCACTGGAATCCATCGGCGCGCAGGTGGTGTACGGGGTGGTGGGGTTGAAGACACACGCCAAGATGTTGTTGGTAACGCGCCGCGAAGGGCGCCGATTGCGCCGTTATGGGCATTTGTCCACGGGCAACTACAACGTGCGCACTGCACGCCTGTACACCGACCTGAGCTACCTGACAGCCGACGAAGAAACCACGGCCGACATGGATGGTGTGTTTAACCACCTGGCCAGCCAGAACCGCCCCCCGAAGCTGCGCAAGCTGATGCTGGCGCCTTTCCACCTGCACCGTCGCATGCTGGAAAAAATTGAACAAGCAGGCTTGGCGGCCAGCCGAGGTGAAGACGCCCGCATTGTTGCCAAAATGAATGCGCTAACGGATGAGGCCTTGATGCGCGCCTTGATCCTTGCCGGGCAGCGCGGTGCCCGCATTGATCTCATCGTGCGCGGAGCGTGCATGCTGGCCGCGCAGGTGCCCGGCGTGACCGACAACATCCAGGTGCGTTCGGTCATCGGCCGGTTTTTGGAGCACACGCGGGTTTTCTACTTCCGCTGTGGCGCGCAGGAAGACCTTTACCTCTCCAGTGCTGACTGGATGAACCGCAACATGATGCGTCGCGTGGAGCTTGCCTGGCCGGTGACCGACCCCTCACTGCGCCAGCAGATCGTGGACGAATGCCTTGTGGCCTACCTGTGCGATGACCGGGATGCCTGGACGCTGAATGCCCAAGGGGCTTACGACCGTGCGGCACGCCCAGGCGATGGGCTGGGCGCCCAGGACGCGCTAATGGTTCGGTATGGCCCAAAAGTGGCTCGTTCGGTGGTCGCCCTCCCTCAAGGAGCCGCGTGATGGACCTGATTCTGTGGCGCCATGCGGAGGCGGAGGAGGGGCCTGACGGCACCGATGATCTCGCCAGGGTCTTGACAGCCCGTGGCGAAAAGCAGGCTGCCCGGATGGCCGCTTGGCTGGACCGGCAACTTCCCGAGGGTCTGCGTGTGCTTGCAAGCCCTGCCCGCCGCACCGAGCAGACCGCCAGTGCACTGGGCCGCAAGTTCAAGATGCGTGCAGAGCTGTTACCCGGCGCTTCCCCCCATGATCTGCTGGAGCTGGCGCAGTGGCCGCGTTCCCGAGGGGCCGTGCTGATTGTGGGGCACCAGCCCGTGCTGGGCCAGACCATATCGCAGTTGCTGGGTATGGCAGCGCCTGAATGCGCGGTGCGCAAGGGCTCGGTCTGGTGGCTGCGGCAGCGCCAGCGGCTGGACCAGAGTCAAACGGTGCTGCTGACCGTGCAGTCCCCCGAGCTTCTGTAGCGCAGGAAGAGGTCTTGGCCGCGCACAAGAAGCGGCGTTACTTGCGGGCTGGCTTGGCAGAGTTTTTGGCAGCAGGTGCAGGGGCTGTTGCGTCTGCCTTCGGGCGTCCCGTCTTGATCGACGGAACGGAGACCAGCGCGTTGCGCAGGGCGGTGTCGGAGAGCCCTGCCAGCAATTTCAGACCGGCGCGCAGAAGCTCGCTTTTCTTGACGGGCTGCGCGAGTGCAGTAGCGCGTTCCTTGAGCACTTCGATGACGGCATATTCATCCTTGGGGATGGTGAAGCTGTCACGCACGAGCTTGGGTTTTTTGGCCTTGGTTTCTTTAGCGGCTGAGGCTGCGGGAGCCTTGGCAGGCTTTGGCGCGGCCGCTTTCTTGGCAGCAGGCGTTTTTGGGGCTACTGGCTTGGCCGCTGGCGCCGAGGTGGCTACCGCTTTTGGCGTAGCGGCAAGTTTTGCGGCCCTGGTCGCTTTGGCCACTTTGGTCGGCTTGGCAGCTCCGGAGGCTGCTGCAGGCGTTGGTGGTTGGAGGGCGGGGGCAGGAGAGGGCGAAGCAGTCGTCATGTGAAGAGCAGTTTTGTAAACGGTATAAACAGTTTATACCGTTTTATTTTTGCGCTCAAGACTGCTCTCGGCTGCGCTCAGGGTATCTCTGCCACCAACTCCCAGGGGGTCTTTTGCCATGCCCACATTTCTTCCCTCAGCAGATGGGCGGACTGGGGGTAGGCGTTGCCCCAGCCTGCGCGGGCCGTCAAGAAGAAACGCTGTGCCTCCCGCCGCAGCGACAGCCCCTGTGTATCGGGTGTGCGCCGAGCGTGGCACAAGGCCACGGCCAGCCGGAGGCTCAGAAGCTGGAGCACAAAAACAGGATCGGTGAAATCCACATCCAGCTTGCGCACTTTGCCGCGCTGCCCCTGTACCAACAGACCGAGCCGATGCAGTTCTGGCAGTGCGAAGCCCGCAGCGTCTGTGTTGTCAAGGATGTAGGCGCCGTGCCGGGGGTGTTCGCTGTGGGAGATGATGCAACCGATCTCATGGAGCCGCGCTGCCCACTCCAGTTTGCGCGACGCGCGTTCGCTGCCAGGGGGCGCTGCCTGCTCAAACAAGGCGCAGGCTGTGTGCGCCACCCGCTCCGCGTGTTCCGTGTCCACGGCAAACCGCTGCATGAGGCCATTGACCGTGCTGGTGCGCAGGTCGGTGCCCGGTTGCTCCCGGTCCAGGAGGTCATAAAGCGCGCCCTGGCGCAAGGCGCCTTGCGCCACGTGCATCTGATCGATCTCCAGCAGGTCGAACACGGCACGCAGCACGCTGATGCCTCCGCCGATGACGGCACGGCGCTCCTCTTTCAGCCCCTCCATGCGCAAGCGATCTGCGGATTGAGCGCGCAACAGCTTCTCTTGCAGCCAGTCCAGCCCTTCGCGAGTAATGAGCCCGTCGGAACCTCCGGCCGAGGCCAGCACGTCGCCCACCGCGCCAGCGGTGCCGGATGAGCCATAAGCGATGTCCCAAGCATCAGGGCGGAACGTTTCCAGCGCTTCATCCAAAACCGCTTTGGCGGCGATTTCGGCGGCCAAAAATGCTTGAGGGGTGAACTCCCCCTTGGCAAAGTAGCGTTGCGACCAGGCGACACTGCCCACGCGGAACGAGGCCACAGCGTTCGGTGTGAACTGCTGGCCCAGGATGAGTTCGGTGGACCGGCCGCCGATATCGACCACCAGGCGGCGTTCGTCCGATTGCGGCAGCAGCCGGGCGACCCCTTGGTAGATGAGTCGGGCTTCCTCAGGCCCGGAAACCACATCGATCGGGTAGCCCAGGACTTCACGGCCGCGCGACAGGAATTCGTCCCGGTTGCGCGCTTCCCTAAGGGTTTGCGTGGCCACCGCACGCACTTGTGCAGCCGGGAAGCCGGCCAAGCGCTCACCAAAGCGCGCCAGACACGCCCAGCCACGTTCCATGGCCTCTCGGGTCAGGTTGCGATCTTCGTCCAGGCCGTTGCCCTGGCGCACGGTTTCCTTGAGGTATTCCACCCGCTGGATATGGCCGAACTCATAGCGCCCGATTTCAAGGCGAAAACTGTTGGAGCCGAGATCGACTGCGGCGAGACGTGTGCCGTTCTGCATGTAGTTGTTGGTGTTGCTTTGCCCGGCATCGTACCGCGAGCGTCTCGCCGGGTAACCCCATGGGCCTGCTTGGGCTGGCCTGCGCAAGCCAGTGGGCTGGCGAAGTGTGGTTGCAATATATGACCGTTCGATGACGCTGTTGCGCGATTGAAATGTTTCATGGCGTCACGGTGAAAGAAGGGCTGTGTGTCACTGATTTGTCATCTTGGCGCCCTAGAGTTCGTCCTGTTCCTGTCAACCCTAGCCAAGAAGGTATCGAATGAAACGCACATTTCTCAAATCCGTCGCTGTAGCGCTGGCCACGATGGCTGCCGGTAGCGCCGCCTTTGCGGCAGACATCACGGGCGCCGGGGCCACGTTCCCCTTCCCTATGTATGCCAAGTGGGCTGAAGCCTACAAGAAGGAAACCGGCACGGGTTTGAACTATCAGTCCATCGGATCGTCCGGCGGTATTCGCCAGATCCGCGCCAAGACCGTGGCCTTTGGCGCCACCGACGCGCCTGTGTCAGGTGCCGATCTGGACAAGGACGGCATGGTGCAGTTCCCCGCGATCATCGGCGGCACCGTGCCTGTGATCAACCTGGATGGTTTCAAGCCTGGTGAACTGCGCGTCACGGGCTCCGTGCTTGCCGACATGTTCCTGGGCAAGATCAGCAAGTGGAATGACCCCAAGCTCGCTGCGCTGAACCCCGGCAAGACCCTGCCTGACCAGTCCATCACCGTGGTGCACCGCGCTGACGGTTCCGGCACCACGTTCAACTGGACCGACTACCTGTCGGTGGTGAGCAAGGAGTGGGCGGATACGGTGGGCAAGGGTGCCGCCGTGAAATGGCCTGCAGCTTCCTCCGTGGGTGGTAAGGGCAACGAAGGCGTTGCCGCCAACGTGACGCGCGTGAAGGGTGCAGTGGGCTATGTGGAGTACGCCTACGTCAAGAAAAACAACATGAACTTTCTGCAGTTGCAAAACGCTGAAGGCAAGTATGTGAACCCTGACGACAAGACCTTTGCTGCGGCTGCTGCAGGCGCTGACTGGTTCAGCGTCCCAGGCATGGGTGTTTCCATGGTGAATGCCAAGGGCGCAGACAGCTGGCCTGTGAGCACGGCATCGTTCATCCTGATGTACAAGGACCCCGCAGACAAAGCCCAGTCGGCCGAAGTGCTGAAGTTCTTTGACTGGGCTTTCAAGAACGGCAAGGGCATGGCTGCTGAACTGGACTACGTGCCATTGCCTGACAGCCTGACGGCCGAGATCCGCTCCAAGGTGTGGTCGCAAATCAAGAAGTAAGCACTCTGCTCCAAAATAGCGCCCATGTTCGGCCAAGCTGGCCGATGGGCGCTGGTTTGTGGGGCATCCAGAAGCCAGATGGGAGTCAACATGAGCGTGGGAACCACCATGAGTTCACAACCCGCGTCCGCCAAAGTGGCGAACGCCCCCACCATGTCGATGGTGTCAATTGCCAAGCGGCAAAGACTTCAGGACATTTTTTTCCATCGGCTGACCCAGAGCCTTTCATTGCTGGTGCTGGTTGCGCTGCTGGGCATCATCGTTTCCCTGTTCGTCTACGCATGGCCCACATTCCACAAGTTCGGCGCCCAGTTCATCTGGCGCGTGGAATGGGACATCATCAATGAAGAATTCGGTGCCGCGATCGCCATCGTCGGCACCCTGGCCAGCGCCGGCATTGCCCTGTTGATCGCCGTGCCGCTGGCCTTCGGCATCGCCCTGTTCCTGACCGAAACCTGCCCCGTGTGGCTGCGCCGCCCGCTGGGCACCGCCGTGGAGCTGCTGGCAGCCGTGCCGTCGATCATCTACGGCATGTTCGGCCTGTTCGTTTTCGCGCCGCTGTTTGCCGACTATTTTCAGATGCCTGTTCAGAAGCTGCTGGGCTCCATGCCGCTGGTGGGCTTCCTGTTCGGTGGCAGCACCAACGGCTTCGGCATCCTGGCTGCGGGCATCGTGCTCGCGTTCATGGTGCTGCCCTTCGTGGCGGCTGTGATGCGCGACGTGTTTGAAATCGTGCCGCCCATCCTGCGCGAGTCGGCCTACGGCCTGGGCTGCACGACCTGGGAAGTGGTGCGCCGCGTGGTGCTGCCCTACACGCAAAAGGGCGTGATCGGCGGGATCATGCTGGGCCTGGGGCGTGCTCTGGGCGAGACCATGGCCGTCACGTTCGTGATCGGCAATGCCAACCGCATGCCCACCTCGCTGTTCTCACCCGGCACCTCCATTGCCTCCACGCTGGCCAACGAGTTCGGCGAGGCGGCGGATTTCCACCTCTCCACGCTGTTTGCGCTGGGTTTCCTGCTCTTCGTGATCACCTTCGTGGTGCTGTCGGCCGCCAAGATCATGCTGCTGCGCGCCGAAAAGGCCAAGGGCCTGTGATCGCCAAGCCCCTCATGCACACCCCACGTTGAGACCTGCTCCATGCAATTCAACCAACAACTCTACAAGAAGCGCCAGCGCTCCAACGCCATCGGCCTGACCCTGTCCCTGGGCGCGATGGTGCTGGGCCTGTTCGTGCTGCTCTGGATCCTGAGCGTGCTGCTGTCCAACGGCTTTGCCGCGCTGGACTGGAACATGTTCACCCAATCCACCCCGGCACCCGGCTCGGAGGGCGGCGGCCTGGCCAACGCCATCGTGGGCAGCCTGATGATGGTGGGATTCACCGTGCTGGTGTCCACGCCCATCGGCGTGCTGGCCGGCGTGTACCTCGCCGAATACAGCGGCCAGAGCAAGACCGCAGAACTGACCCGGTTCGTGACCGACATCATGCTGTCTGCGCCTTCCATCGTGCTCGGCTTGTTCGTCTACGCGATCGCCGTGGCCACGGTGGGCAACTTCTCCGGCTGGGCCGGCAGCCTGGCGCTGTCGCTGATCGCTGTGCCCGTGGTCGTGCGCACCACCGAGAACATGCTGCGCCTGGTGCCTGGCAGCCTGCGCGAAGCGGCCTTTGCGCTGGGCGCGCCCCGCTGGAAGGTGTCCACCATGGTCACCCTGCGCGCCGCCCGCAGCGGCGTGATGACCGGCCTTCTGCTGGCCGTGGCCCGCATCAGCGGCGAGACGGCGCCCCTGCTGTTCACGGCGCTCAACAACCAGTTCTTCAGCACCAACATGAACGCGCCCATGGCCAACCTGCCCGTGGTGATCTTCCAGTTTGCGCTGAGCCCGTACGAAAACTGGGTGCGCCTGGCCTGGGGTGGCGCACTGCTCATCACGCTGTCGGTGCTGATCCTCAACGTCGTGGCGCGGGTCTTCCTGCGCGAAAAGAGCCATGCCTGACCGGGACGCCCGCGCACGCAGACACAACCAGACAGTCTCCATTTTCAGGATTCGACCATGAACGCCACCGCTACCGCTACCGCCACTGCCAGCAAGAACGCGCTGGAACTGCGCAACCTGAGCTTCTTCTACGGCAAGTTCCAAGGGCTGCGCAATGTCAGCCTCAACATCGCAGAGCACAAGGTCACCGCCTTCATCGGCCCTTCGGGTTGTGGCAAGTCCACCCTGCTGCGCACCTTGAACCGCATGTACAGCCTGTATCCGGGCCAGCGCGCCGAAGGCACCATCAGCTTCTATGGCCAGGACATCCTGGACCCCAAGCAGGACATCAACCTGCTGCGCGCCCGCATCGGCATGGTGTTCCAGAAGCCCACGCCGTTCCCGATGTCGATCTACGACAACATCGCCTTCGGCGTGAAGCTGTACGAGACGCTGAGCAAAAGCGAGATGGATGACCGCGTGGAATGGGCGCTGTCCAAAGCCGCGCTCTGGACCGAAGTGAAGGACAAGTTGCACCAGAGCGGCCTGTCGCTGTCCGGCGGCCAGCAGCAGCGTCTGTGCATTGCGCGCAGCGTGGCCGTGAAGCCCTCGGTGCTGTTGCTCGACGAGCCGACTTCGGCGCTGGACCCGCTGTCCACTGCCAAGATCGAAGAGCTGATCGACGAGCTCAAGCACGACTACACCATCGCCATCGTGACCCACAACATGCAGCAGGCCGCACGCTGCAGCGACTACACCGCCTACATGTATCTCGGCGAAATGATCGAGTTCGGTGCCACCGAGCAAATCTTCTTCAAACCCGAGCGCAAGGAAACCGAGGACTACATCACCGGCCGCTTCGGCTGATGGGTGGTTGCTACTTTATTTATAGCTATCAGCGATTGATGGATAAGCGCTGAAGCCATATTTGATTCATAACCGTGAGGTTGTACGCCAAATGCCAGACAAACACCTTTCCTCGCAGTTCGACAGCGAACTCAACAGCGTCTCCGCCCGCGTCATGGAGATGGGCGGCCTGGTGGAGTCGCAGATTCGCCAGGCGGTCTACGCCCTGTCCCAGTTCAGCCTGGAGGCGGTAGAAACGGTCGCTTCGATGGAGACCCGCATCAATGCGATGGAGGTCGAGATCGACCAGGAGCTGTCGTCCATCATCGCCCGCCGCCAGCCCACCGCGCGCGACCTGCGCCTGCTGCTGGCCTTCTCCAAGGCCACGGCCAACCTCGAACGCATGGGCGACGAGGCCAACAAGATGGCTCGCATGGTGCGCTCCATCATTGAAGGTGGGGCGCCGCGGTCGCTGCCATCGACCGACCTGCGCACGGCGGCTGAGCTGGCGTCGGGCCAGTTGCGCAAGACGCTGGACGCGTTCGCACGCCTGGACGTCAAGGCGGCAGTCGCCATCCTCAAGGAGGACGACCTCATCGACAAGGAGTTCGACGGCTTCGTGCGCAAGCTCATCACCTACATGATGGAAGATCCCCGCACCATCTCCCCGAGCCTGGACCTGCTGTTTCTGGCCAAGGCGATCGAGCGCATCGGAGACCACTCCAAGAACGTGGCCGAGCTCATCATCTATCTGGTCAAAGGCAAGGATGTGCGCCACACTGCCCTTGACGAGATCGAGTCGGCAGTCCTGTAAGAAAGGGCTTTGGCATCGTTATGAGAAAGCTCCCCCGTGTCCTCATCGTGGAGGATGAACCTGCAATCGCCGAGCTGATCGCGGTGAACCTGCGCCACAACGGATTCCAGCCCTTCTGGGCGGAAGACGGCGACTCTGCCCAGCGCGAGCTGGATGCCGTGTTGCCGGACGTCATCCTGCTCGACTGGATGCTGCCTGGGCAAAGCGGCCTGTCGCTGGCCCGCAAGTGGCGTGCCGACAGCCGCACCAAGCCCATCCCCATCCTCATGCTGACCGCCCGCGGCGACGAGCCCGACAAGATCGCCGGGCTGGACGCGGGCGCAGACGACTACATCACCAAGCCCTTTTCCACGCAGGAGTTGCTGGCGCGCATCCGCGCCGTGCTGCGCCGGCGAGCGCCGGAACAGGTGAGCGACAGCGTGACCATTGCCGACCTGGTGCTGGACGCCGCCACCTACCGCGTGACGTTCCAGGGGCAGCCGCTCAAGGTGGGCCCCACGGAATTCAAGTTGCTGCACTTCTTGATGAAGCACGCCGAGCGCGTGCACAGCCGCTCCCAGCTGCTGGACAAGGTGTGGGGCGACCATGTGTTCATTGAGGAGCGCACTGTGGATGTGCACGTGAAGCGGCTGCGCGAGGCGTTGGGCGCTGCTTCGGTGATGGTGGAGACGGTGCGGGGCGCTGGTTACCGGTTGACTGCACAGCCTCAGGTGCAGTTGCAGGCGTAACGGTGCAAGCCTGAATGTTTGGGTGGGGTAGGGGTACACCACCCCGGTTTCTTGGAAGGCTTTGCTGACCGCATGCTGTGGCGTATTACGTACTTTCTGCTCTGGCAGATTGCGGGGGGTGGTTTGGGCTTGTGGCAGGGTGGCCCCTGGGGCGCTGCCCTGGGTGCAGCCCTTGCGGCGTGGGCCTGGTTCGTGTGGGACTTGCTGCGCGGTGCGCGGGTGTTGCGATGGCTGCGCAACGGCGATCTGGCCGAAGTGCCCGCCATGCGGGGCATTTGGGGCGAGGCAGCTGACCGTGCCCGGCGCCTGCTGCGCAGGCAGGAGGCCCAGGTCCGCGAAAGCCAGGATCGCCTGCAGGAGATTCTCGCGGCCCTGCAGGCCACTCCCAACGGTGTGGTGTTGCTGGACGCCCAAGGCCGCATCGAGTGGTGCAACCAGACGGCCGCCAACCAATTCGGCTTTGATGCGCAACGCGATGTGATGCAGTCGATTGGCAACCTGGTCCGCGATCCTGATTTCACGGCCTACCTGGCCGCGCAGGATTTCGGCAGCGACGTGGTGCTGGAAGGGCGCTTCAGCACCCCGTCGCGGCCCGTACGCATCTCGGTGCATTTGCACCCCTATGGCGATGGCCGGACTTTGCTGCTGTCGCGCGACGTGACGGCGCTGGAGCAGGCCGATGCCATGCGGCGGGACTTTGTCGCCAATGTCTCGCACGAGATCCGGACACCGCTCACGGTACTGACCGGTTTTGTGGAAACCCTTCAGACCCTGCCGCTGTCTGCCGACGAGCGCTCCCGCTATCTGGGCATGATGGCCCAGCAGGCGCTGCGCATGCAAAGCGTGGTGCAGGATCTGCTGACACTGTCGCGCCTGGAAGGCAGCCCTTTGCCCGGCATGGCCGAGTGGACTCAGGTACAGGCGCTCTTGGGGCGGTGCGAGGAGGAGGGGCGTGCGCTGTCTGCCCTGCTCACGCAGAACCAAGCACCGCACACGCTGGTATTTCCTTCGGCAGAAAAGCTGCGGGCCGAAGGCGACATTGCTGGCGTGCCCGCCGAATTGCAAAGCGCACTGTCCAACCTCATCAGCAATGCCGCACGCTACACGCCCGCGGGTGGCTCAATCACTGTGGAGTGGCTGCGCAAAGGCGATGGCAGCGCAGTGTTTTCGGTGCGCGATACGGGGCCTGGCATCGCGCCAGAGCACATTCCGCGGCTGACCGAGCGCTTCTATCGGGTAGACCGCAGCCGATCCCGCGAAACCGGAGGGACCGGGCTGGGCCTTGCCATCGTCAAGCATGTGTTGCAGCGCCATGGGGCTGTGCTGGATATCTCCAGCACCCTCGGCAAGGGATCGGTGTTTGCTGTCACGTTTCCGGCGAACCGTTTGCGGGGCTTCGTGCTGACGGGCTGATCACAGCGCGCCACAGCATGGCCACGAACAGTGCCGCAGTGACTGCCAGGGCCACCGCACTTGCGGCCCAGAACGGGGTGGGCGACGGCGCTGCGGCCCAGGGCGCGTTGGGGCTGTAGGCCAGCCAATAACCACCGCCCAGGCCCGCACCCCACAGCAAAGCGCAATAGACCACCAGGGGCGCCACGGTGATGCGGTAGCAGCGCAGCACAAACACACACACGGTCTGCAGTGCGTCCGCCACATGGTAGGCAGCGACCCAGACCAGCACACTGCCAGCCATCGCAACCACGCTGGCGTTGTTCGAATAGACCGCAGTGATGTGATCTTTTGCTATTAATAAAATAGCTGCTAGCGCAATGCCAATAAGCGCTGAAAGCCTAAAACCTATAAAAACCACCTGCCTCGCACGGCCGGCATCCTGCGCGCCCAGCCAGTAGCTCACGCGGGCGCTGGTGGCAATGGCCAGCGAGAGCGGCACCATGTACAGCACCGCGGCGAGGTTGGAAGCAATCTGGTGCGCGGCAGAGGCCGTTGTGCCCTGCCGTGCGATGAACAGCGCCATCAGTGTGAACGAGGTGACCTCCACCATCACGGCCAGCCCGGCAGGAACACCCAGCCGTGCAAATCCGGCGATGGTGGGCCAGTGCGGTGCCTCCAGGCGTTGCCAGATGCGAAGTGGCGCATACAGGTCTTGCGTGCGCAGCAGCCAGACGGCCACCGCCAGCATGCTGCAGTTGACCACCAGCGTGGCCCAGGCGCAGCCCACCACGCCCTGCGCGGGCAGACCCCAGCCACCAAAGGTGAACCAGATCGACAGCGGCAGCTTGATGAACAGGGAGCCCACCTGCAATGCCGTCACCAGCTTGGGCCGCCCCAGCGCCTGGTTGAGTGTGCTGTAGATGCGAAACAGCAGCGCGGGCGGCAAGGCGAGTGCCAGAACGGCCAGGTAGCTCTCTACCTCGCCACGCAACTCGGGCGGAACCTCCGTCCAGCGCAGCAGCGGGGCTGGGGACAGCAGCACGGCCATGCCGATGGCGGACGCAGCGGCGCACAGGTATAGGGCCTGGCGCAATGACCGGCCCAAGGCCGCAGTTTCCCGTGCGCCGCGCTGCTCGGCCCACACTGGCAGCAACGCCTGCAGCCCGCCGATCAAAGCCACGTACACGCTGATGAAGATCGCCGAGCCCACAGACAATGCTGCCAGCGATGCCTCGCCGTGGCGCCCAGCGACGATGGTGTCTGTCACACCAAAGGCCATGACCGCCAGTTGCCCCGCCAATACCGTGAGGGCATGGCGCGTGATGGTGGCGCGTTCCGACATCAGGGGGCGGATGCAACGCGGCGCAACACAAGAAGTTGGTCGTTCTTGTCGGTGGGGCGCGGGATGGTGGCCTGAAGCTGCCATGCAGCGGCGTTGACCTTGCGCTCCGACGCCGGCCAGGAGGCCATATCGGCCAGCAGCCAGTCGCATTCATCTTGCAAGCCAGCGCGTTCCAGCGTCAGGCCTCCGTGGTACTGCAGGGCGGCCACCTGGGCCCGGCTCAAACCCACCGTTTGCACGCAGCCGGGCGCCGGCCCGGTCACGGCCAGCACGTTCTGAACCTGTGGTGCATAACTGCGCGCGAAATCCAGCAAGGGAAGCCACAGGGTCATCAGGAGAAGCCAGCCCAGCGTGGCGCCGCCAGCGGGCAGTACCAGGCTTTTCCAGATCGGAGCGCGGTCTCGCGAGGCGCGCCACCATACCAGCACCGCCCAGCCTACTGTGGCGGCCAGGGCCACTGCGAGTGCCAGTGCCGAAAACTGCGGTACAAACCCTGGCGCCAGTTTGGCCACGTTGGCAGCTGGCTTCGCAGGCACGCCGGTCTGCATGGCGATCCAGATCACCCAGATGGCCAATGCCGACACTGTGAAGAACAGCAGGGTGAACCAGTCGATCAGCGCCCCGACACTGCGGCTCAGTGTGGGCAGCGCAAACGCGGCCAAAGCGGCCATGGCAGGCAGGCCCAGCAGCAGTGCGCGGTCTGCGGGCGCTGTGGTTACCGTGGCAGCAATGGAGATCGCCACGAAACCCAGGGGCAGGAGCAAATGGCGATGTCCGGGGCGGTTGAATATCTGCTTGCGCCAGCGCCACAGCGTCCACAGCGCCATGGGCCAGGCGGGCCATCCAAACCACAGCAGCAGTCGCGCAAGGCTTTGCCATTCCTTGCCACCCGCCTCGGCCCCCACAATCCGCCAACGCCACAGGTCCAGCGCCGCCGCCAGCAAAGCCGCCGCCACCACCACTGCCGTCAGAAACAGGGCCCAGCGCAGGCGCCGGTCATTGCCACTGCCCGGTGCAAAAACCACAACGCCGATGCTCATCACCCCCAGCATTGCCGCCAGCGCAGGGGCCCCCGCCAGCGTCAGCCCCGCCATGCCCGTGATCAGGGCCAACGCGGGCGCTGCGGTGCGGTGCGGCGAGGCAGCCACGCCAAAAAATACCAACGCAGTGCAACTGAGCTGGACCAGGTAGCTGGTGACCTCGTGCGAGAGTTGGGCCAGTCCCAGGCAGGCGATCAGGGCAAGCAGCCCGCCGTCGGCAATGGCGCGTGCATAGTCCGGCGCATTGGCCTCACCGCCAAAGGCGAACGCCACAGGTTGCGCCCCCGGACTGCGGGCCAGGTAGTAAACGGCGTACCAGGTGGCCACGAGCGTGAGGGCCAGCAGGACCGCAAACGGCACGCGAACCGCCATCTCGGCAGACAGCCAGGACGGCGAGACCTGGATGGCCCAGGCACCCAGCCAGTAGGGCAGCAGCCCTTCGGTTTCTGGCGCCATGCCCCCGAGCAAGGGGCTGGACCAAGAGGTGCGGCCCTGCGCCAACTCCAGCATGTATCCGAAGGCCGTGACATCCGCGCTTTTCCAGGGGTCTCGTCCCACAAAACCTGGCACCACGTAAGCAATGCACAGCAGCAGCAACGCCCAGCGCGGAAGTGGGCTTACGGCATTCTGGGTAACGATGGCGGGGGTTGGTGGGGTCACGCGTCAGAAATGGGTGGTGGCGTCGCAGAGCCACCGAGAATAAGGGCAAAAACAAACAAAAAGGCAGCCCGGTTGCCCGGGCTGCCTTTTTGGTGAGAACGCAGGAGGCGAATTACTTCGCTGCGGTCTTGCCGAAACGGTTGCGGAAGCGCTCCACGCGGCCGCCCATGTTGTCCACCGACTTTTGCGTGCCGGTGTAGAAGGGGTGCGATTCAGAAGAAGTATCCAG
>PJUL01000299.1_pt1 | contig 38936 bp, 33 predicted proteins | sample 1512221 | NCBI WGS metagenome assembly PJUL01 (sample SAMN08177667, study PRJNA422409) | Feces metagenome, whole genome shotgun sequencing project.
CCCGCGCATCATCATCTGCGTGCCCTGCGGCTCCACCCAGGTCGAGCGCCGCGCCATCAAGGACGCCGCCGAGGCTGCTGGCGCCACGGCTGTCTATCTCATTGAAGAGCCCATGGCCGCTGGTATCGGCGCCGGGTTGCCAGTCTCTGAAGCCTCGGGCTCCATGGTGGTCGATATCGGCGGCGGCACCACTGAAGTCGGCGTGATCTCGCTGGGCGGCATGGTCTACAAGGGCAGCGTCCGCGTGGGGGGCGACAAGTTCGACGAGGCGATCATCAGCTACATCCGCCGCAACTACGGCATGCTGATCGGCGAACCCACGGCCGAAGCCATCAAGAAGAACATCGGCTCGGCCTTTCCCGGCTCCGAAGTGCGCGAGATGGAAGTCAAGGGCCGCAACCTGTCTGAAGGCGTGCCGCGCAGCTTCACCATTTCCAGCAATGAAGTGCTGGAAGCCCTGACTGACCCGCTGAATCAGATCGTCTCGGCGGTGAAGAACGCGCTGGAACAGACCCCGCCTGAACTGGGCGCAGACATTGCCGACCGCGGCATGATGCTGACCGGCGGCGGCGCACTGCTGCGCGACCTGGACCGCCTGCTGGCCGAAGAAACCGGCCTGCCCGTGCTGGTGGCCGAAGACCCGCTGACCTGTGTGGTGCGCGGCTGCGGTATCGCCCTGGAGCGCATGGATCGCCTGGGCAGCATCTTCACGAGCGAGTAATCCGGGGGTGCCTGTCATGCCACAGGCACGAGACCATTTCACCGAACCCATGCGCCGCACATGCCACTGGGTACTCTAGAGCGCAGCGCTCCTCCTTTCTTCAAACAGGGCCCTTCGGCCCTGTCGCGTTTGGCCGTCTACAGTGCGCTGGCGCTGTTTCTGATGGTGGCCGATGTGCGCTTCAAGCTCACCGAGCCGGTGCGCAAAGCAGTGGGCACGGTGATGTATCCGGTGCAATGGCTCATGCTCAAACCGGTGGAATTTGCCAACCATGGCGCTGGCTATTTCCAGTCGCTCCGGACCGCGCAGGATGAGGCGGACGCCGCCCGCAAGCAGATGACCTTGATGGGCCAGCGGGCCAACCAGGCGGAACAGTTGGCGCTGGAAAACACGCGCCTGCGCCAACTGCTGGCCCTGCGCGAGCGCCTGGAAACCCCCGCCCAGGCGGCCGAAGTGATTTACGACACGGCAGACACCTACACGCGCCGCGTGGTCATCGACCGCGGCCAGATGGGGGGCGTCGAGCTGGGCTCGCCCGTGATGGACGAGGCTGGCGTGCTGGGCCAGGTCACGCGCGTGTTTCCGCTGGTGAGCGAGGTCACCTTGCTGGTGGACCGCGACCAGGCCATCCCGGTGCTGAACGTGCGCACCGGTGCCCGCGGCGTGGCCTACGGCGATCCGGTGGCGGGGCATGGCGGCGGTGGCATGGAGCTGCGCTTCATGCCCGCCAACGCCGATGTGCGCGAAGACGACCTGCTGACCACCAGCGGTGTGGACGGGCTCTACCCCTCCGGTCTGCCCGTGGCGCGTGTGGTGCGTGTGGAGCGCCGGGCCGACTCGGCCTTTGCGCGCATCTATTGCGTGCCGCTCGCCCAGGTGCAGGGCGCGCGCCATGTGGTGGTGCTCAAGCCGCTGGCCGACAACGCCTTGCCGCGCCCTGACCCGGTGCCCACATCTCCCGCCAAGCGGGGGACGCGCAAATGATGTTTCCCGCCACTCCCGCAACCGCTCCCACGGAAGGAACCGCGCCATGATCATGCCGCGTGGCGAGCCCCTGCTGATGCCGGTGAACCCGGTGTTCATCGCCGCCAGCCTGGCGGCGGGCCTGGCCGTCAACATGCTGCCGCTGGGCCGCGTGGTGTGGACGCCCGATCTCGTCATGGTGCTGCTGGTGTTCTGGGGCGTGCACCAGCCGCTGCGCATCGGCATGGGCGTGGCCTTTGTGCTGGGGCTGTGCATGGATGTGGCGCAGTCCGCCTTGCTGGGGCAGCATGCGCTGTCGTATGCCGTGCTGTCGTTTGCCGCTATCGCCATCCACCGGCGCCTACTGTGGTTCAGCGTGCCCTCGCAGGCGCTGCAGGTGCTGCCGCTGTTTGCGCTGGCCCATGCAATCGAGCTTTTGCTGCGCATGGCCTCGGGCGGCATCTTCCCGGGCTTGTGGAGTTTTCTGGCGCCGCTGCTTGAAGCCCTGCTCTGGCCCCTGGCCAGCTGGGTGTTGCTGGCGCCCCAGCGCCGCCCGCCCGACAGCGACCAGAACCGCCCGTTGTAGGTAGAGAGATGCACCCGTTGAGCCGCTTCGCGTCTTGCCCCTCTCCTGCGGGAGGAGGGCGCCACCCTCGGCCTGGCAAAGCCAGTTCCACGGTGGCTCTGGTCTGGCGCGCGCCGGTGGTATTGAGCGCGCTCTCCGATGTGCGCCCTGGAGTTCGGCCGTGACGGAACTGCGCAGCAGCGAAGCCGAAGCCTCCCGTTTTCGGATACGGGCGCTGGTGGTGGGTCTCGTGGTTTTTCTGGCCTTTTGCCTCATCGTGGCGCGGCTGGTGTTTTTGCAGGTGGTGCGCCACGACGACCTGGCCGCCCAGGCCGAGAGCAACCGCACGGCCGTGGTGCCCATCGTGCCCAACCGCGGGCTCATCCTGGACCGCAATGGCGTGGTGCTCGCCACCAACTACTCGGCCTACACGCTGGAGATCACGCCCTCGCGCGCTGGCACGCTGGATGACACCATCGACGAGCTGTCCAAGGTGGTCGAGATCCACACCCGCGACCGCCGCCGCTTCAAGCGGCTCATGGAGGAGTCGCGCAATTTCGAATCCCTGCCCATCCGCACGCGGCTGACGGACGAAGAGGTGGCCCGCTTCACCGCGCAGCGCTACCGCTTTCCCGGCGTGGACATCAAGGCGCGCCTCTTTCGCAACTACCCGCTGGGCGACGTGGGCAGCCACGCCATCGGCTACATCGGCCGCATCAACCAAGCGGAGAAGGCGCGCATCCAGGACTCCGACGACGAGGCCAACTACCGCGGCACCGAATACATCGGCAAGCTGGGTGTCGAGCAGAGTTTTGAGTCGGCCCTGCACGGCGACACCGGTGTGGAGCAGATGGAGACCTCGGCGGGCGGGCGTGCCGTGCGCAAGCTGTCCAGCCATGCGGCCACGCCGGGCGACAGCGTGATGCTGTCCATCGATATTCGGCTGCAGAAGCTCATCGAAGACCTGTATGGCAACCGCCGCGGTGCGCTGGTGGCCATTGACCCGCGCAACGGCGAGATCCTGGCGCTGGTGAGCAAGCCCACCTTCGATCCCAACCTCTTCGTGGATGGGATCGACGTGGAGAACTGGACAGCGCTCAACGAATCGATCGACAAGCCGCTGCTCAATCGGGCGCTGCGTGGTGCCTATCCACCTGGATCCACCTACAAGCCCTTCATGGCGCTCGCCGCGCTGCAATTGAACAAGCGCTCGGCCAGCATGGTGGTGAGTGACCCCGGCTTCTACAGCTTTGGCGGGCGCACCTTCCGCAGCCACGAAGGCGGCCTGGGCGGGGTGGACATGCACCGAGCCATCCAGTTCTCCAGCAACACCTATTTCTATTCTCTGGCCGTGGAGATGGGCGTGGACGCGATCCACGACTTCATGAAGCCGCTGGGCTTCGGCCAGATCACGGGCATTGACCTCAACGGCGAGCTGCGCGGCACCCTGCCCAGCACCGAGTGGAAGCGCAACACCTACAAGCGGGCCGAGATGAAGCGTTGGTTCCCGGGCGAGACCGTGTCGCTGGGCATTGGCCAGGGCTACAACAACTTCACCATGCTGCAGCTCGCACTGGCCGAGGCCACGCTGGCCAACGGCGGCATTCGGTACCGCCCCCACATGGCCAAGGCCATCAAGAACTCGGTGACCGGGGTGATCACCGAGATCGCACAGCCACCCGGGGAGAATCTGGGCTACTTGCCCAAGCACGTGGACATCGTGCGCAATGCGCTGGTGGCGGTGAATAAGGGCGGCACGGGCACACGGGTGTTTGCGGGCGCGCCCTACAGCTCGGCTGGCAAAACCGGCACTGCCCAGGCCGTGAGCCTGGGGCAGAACGTGAAGTACAACGCCAAGGCGCTGGAAGAGCACCAGCGCGACCATTCGCTTTTTGCCGCCTTTGCGCCCGCGGAAGAGCCCCAGATCGCCGTGGCGCTGATCGTGGAAAACGCGGGCTTTGGGGCTGCGGCGGCAGCGCCCATCGCGCGCCGCGTTTTCGACTACTGGCTGCAGGGCGATTACCCCAGTGAGGAAGACATCGCTGCGGTGCAAAAGGGGCAGGCCTCGGCACCCATCGGCAAGCCGCGCAAGGTTTCCGAGATTGCGCTGCCGGCGCCATGAACTATTAAAAAGATAGCTGCTAGCGCTTGATGGATAAGCGCTAGAGCCATTTTTTATTCAAACTTTGCAGTGTTGGGCTGAATCTGGCTGAACACCAGCGCCGCCACAATCAATGCCGCACCGCCCAAGCCAGCGGGCCCCAGGCGTTCGCTCAGCAGGGCCCAGGCGGTGAGCGCTGCAAACACCGGCTCCAGCCCAAACACGATGGCACTGCGCATCGCGTCCACCCGCTGCTGGCCCCAGGCCTGCAGCGTGACCACCACCACGCTGGCCAGCAATCCCAGGTACACCAGCGCCACCCAGGCCGATGGGGGCAGCTGGGCCACGGATGGCAGCCAAGCCATGCCGCCACCATCCGGCCCAGCGCCGTGCGCCAGCAGCAGCACCGTGGACGCCAGCGCCATCATGCTGGCCTGCGCCGCTGCCATGCGCGTGGCGCGCAGAGGCAGGGCAGCGGTGCGGCGTGCGCACTCTTCCAGCGCCAGGATGTACAGCGCATAGAACACCGTGCTGGCCAGCGTCAGCGTATCGCCCAGGTTCCAGGGTTCGTTCTCGTGGAACATCAGCGCCATGCCCGTCAGCGCCATCACGCAGGCAGCCCACAGGCGCCAGCCGTAGCGCCGTCCCAGCGCGGCCATGGCTATCAGCGGCACCGCCAGCACGTTGAGGCCGGTCACGAAGGCGTTGCGGTTGCTGGTGGTGCGCGCAAGGCCTTCGATCTGCAACCAGAATGCAAGGAACAGCAGCAGGCCCAGTGCGCAGCCCCAGCGGCGCTCGGCGCTGCGCATGCCCCACCACAGTGGCGCCAGCACGAGCAGTGCAATCACGAAGCGCAGCCAGATGATCTGCAGCGCATCGAGGTGGGCCGACAGCAACTTCATGGCCGGGAAGGTGGTGCCCCACACGACGGTCACGGCCAACAGAGCCATCAGGCCCAGACGTTCAGGTTTCATGGGCAGTCATCCAAGAAAAAAAGGCTGGCCGGTTGCCCGGACAGCCCGCGTTGGCAAGGCCGAAGCCTCAATTGAACAGATAGCGCGCCTGCAGATTCAGGCGCAGCATGTCGCCCTTCTGTCCGTCAAACGTGGTGCGGCGGCCGCCGATGAGTTCGCTGCCCAGTTCCACATTCTTGATTGGCAGGTAGTACATGCCGGCATGCCATTGGTAGAGCTTGTAGTTGCCTTCGGCGCCGTACGCGTTCACGTAGGCGTCGCCCAGCTTCTGGCGCGAGCGCACCATGCCCAGCGACACGGTGGCGCGCACCTGTTCGCTGAAAGCGTTGGTCAGGCCCAGCACCACGCCGTGCGACTTGTCCAGGCGCACCGTGTTGCCGTCCAGCACGGGGTAGTTGGCGCCCACCAGGTAGGCGCCGTCGCCATCGCCGTCCATGCGGGTGTACTGCGCCATCAGCGTGGCCGTGCCGGTGAGCTTGTAGCCCGCGCCCAGGCCGAAGCCCAAGCCGCGCTTGGATGCGCCATCGATCCGCTGTTCGTGCGACATCAGGCGCGCGTTGATGTTGCCCCAGTCAAAGCCCTTGTCCACACGCGCCACCAGGTTCGGGCCCTTGGCGCCGTCGGTGGGCTCCTCAATCGCGAACTGGAACTTGGCCAGATCGGGGTTGTTGTAGGTGTAGCGCACTTGCGTGGGACGGCGGAACGTGGCGCCTGGCGGGCCGTTGAAGTCCACCGTTTCGGGCAGGTTGTCCACGTCCATGAAGGTGGACCAGGTCTGCCCGATCAGCCAGCCTGCGTATTCGCCATAGGCATGGCGCAGGCGCAGGCGGTTGCGATTGCATTCGCTGCCGCAGTAAGCGTAGAAGTCGGCTTCGATCTTGGTGTTGAAGGTGCCGATGCCGGTGGGGGTGGAGGTTTCAAAACCGAAACGCGAGGTCTGTGCCGTCAGGCTGGTCTTGCCGCCGCGCGTGTCGCCCAGCGGTTGTTCCATCACGTTGCTGAAGGTGTCGCCAGGGGCCGTGCCTTTGAAGTCTTTGACCATGTTGGCCTCGGCATAGCCATACACGCGGATGGAGGTTTCACTGCCGGGCAGGCGGAAGCTGCCAGGAATGTCGCCCAGCACCACAGCGTCCTTTTGCTTGAGTTCCACGGCCTCGATGCGGTCGTTCCAGGCCGACGCGGATGCGGCCGGGGCAGCGGCAGTGGGCTGTGCGGCCTGCTGCGCCTTGAGCTGGTTCAGTTCGGCGCGCAGGGCCTTCAACTCGTTGCGCATGTCTTCGAAGTCCTTGGCGGACTGTGCGAAGGCAGCAGGCGGCAGGCTGCACAGGCCAGCGGCCAGCAGGGCGAGAAACGTGGGGTTCAGTTTTTTCATGGTCACTCCGGTAGGGGCTTTCTTTCGCAGGGGTACCGCATGAACCTGGATCACAGAGTCATGCAGCGTTCTTTTTCTGAAGGGAAGAGGGCCGAGGCTAGGAACTCATGCGCCCGATGAAGGCGCGGATGCGGTCGTTGGCCGGGTTGCTGAAGAACTCGGCCGGTGGTGCGTCGTGGGCGATGCGGCCCTGGTCGAAGAACATCACGCGGTCGGCCACCTCGCGCGCAAAGCCCATCTCGTGGGTGACCACGATCATGGTCATGCCGCCGCGCGCCAACTCGCGCATCACATCCAGCACCTCTTGCACCATCTCGGGGTCGAGCGCGCTGGTGGGTTCGTCGAACAGCATCACGTTGGGTTGCATGGCCAGCGCGCGGGCTATCGCGACGCGCTGCTGCTGCCCGCCCGACAGCTGCCAGGGGTATTTGTGCGCGTGGTCTTGCATGCCCACACGGCGCAGCAAGGCCATGGCCTGCTCGTTGGCCTGGGCGCGTGGTGTGCGGCGGATGCGGCGGGGCGCCAGCGTCACGTTGTCCAGCACGCTCATGTGGCCGAACAGGTTGAACTGCTGGAACACCATGCCCACCTCGCTGCGCTGCTTTTGCAGCGTGGCCAGGTCGTCGGTGACCTCTTCTCCAGCGATGGTGATGCGGCCAGAGTCGTGGGGTTCGAGCCGGTTGATGGCGCGCAGCAGCGTGCTCTTGCCGGAGCCCGACGCACCTATGATCACCGTCACTTCGCCGGTGTTGAAGGTGGTGGATACGTCCTTCAGAACCTGGTGCGCGCCGAACGACTTGCAGACCCGGTCCACCACGATGAAGGGTGCGGATGCGCCTGTCATTGGTTGCGGCCTTCCACGTCGAAGCGGTATTCCACCGCATTCGAGATCTGCGTGACCAGGGTGGTCAGCAGCAGGTAGGTGATGGCCACGGTGGACAGCGTGGCAATGGGCTGGAACGTGGCCGACTGGATGCGGTTGCCCACGTTGGTCAACTCCACCACGCCAATCGCGTAGGCCAGCGACGAGTCCTTGAGCAGCGCCACGAAGTTGCTCACCAGCGGTGGCAGCGAGATCTTGAAGGCCTGCGGAAACACCACGTCCATGAAGACGTGCATCCGACCCAGGCCCAGGGCCTTGGCGGCCTCGGTCTGCCCGCGCGGCACGGCCAGCAGCCCGGCGCGGATGGCCTCGGCGTTGTAGGCGCCCACGTTCAAGCCGAGGGCCAGCACGGCGGCGGCAAAGTCCGGCAGGTTGAGCCCCGGCACCAACACAGGCAGCGCAAAGTACACAAACAAAATCTGCACCAGCAGTGGCGTGCCGCGGATGACCCAGATGTAGAAACTGGCGATCCAGCGCACCGCTGCCCAGCGCGAGGTGCGTGCCAGCGCAGCGGCCGTGCCCAGCACCAGCCCCACACTGCCGCTGATCAGCGTGAGCCACAGCGTGGTGCGCGCGCCGTCAGAAAACGCCTGGGCGTTGGGCCCGATCGGATCGGGCAAAAAAGACAGGAGCTTGCCCAGCAGGGCCAGCGCCAGAACCATCAGAAGGACGGCCGAGACAAGCGTGGCGTTGCTGCGCTGCTGGCGAGACCAGCGCTCGGGCCAAAGGGCAATGAGCATGGGAAACCCCGGTCAGTGAGAGCGGGCGTTTCAGTTCGTGCAGCGAACGTCTTCGTTGAAATATTTCTTGGACACGGCGGCGTAGCTGCCGTCGGCCATGACTTCAGCCAGCGCCTTGTTCCAGCCACCGGCCAGCGAGCTGTTGCCCTTGGCCACGGCGGCGGCAATGCGCTCGATGAACAGCATCTCGCCGAGCTTGAAGCCCGCGCCGGGGTTCTTGTCGGCCACGGCCTTGGCCACAAAGCGGTCGGTTACCCAGGCGTCCACACGGCGCGAGTTCAGGGCGCTGCGGGCGTCCACGTCGGTGGGGAAGTTCTTCATCTCCTTGATGGACGAGACTTTCTGAACGTTCTCCAGGTAGCTCGTGCCCGTCTGCACGGCGACCACCTTGCCGGCCAGGTCCTTGGCGCTCTTGATGGCGGGGTCCATCGCGATGATCATGCCGCCCGAGCAGTAGTGCGGGTCGGTGAAGGTGACGGCCTTGGCGCGCTCTTCGGTGATGCCGTGCGAGGCAATCACCAGGTCCCAGCGGTCCTGGCGCAGGCCGGTCAGCAGGGCATCAAACCCCAGCGTCTTCCACTGCACGGCCAAACCCATCTTTTTGGCCACCAGTTCGGCCACTTCCACTTCAAAGCCGGTCAGCGTGGTGCCGTTGAAGAAATTGAACGGTGCGAACTGCCCTTCGGTCGCGATCAGGATCTTGCCGTCTTTTTTGACCTCATCCAGCGTCCGGGCCTGGGCGGCAAATGCGGCGCAAAGCGCGAGGGCGGTGGCTACAGCCTTGAACAATTTCATGGGAAGGGTCCTGTCTGGGGTATTTCAGGTACAAAAAATCCGGCATGCGGGTAGCAAGCCGGAGGCGGTGGGGGATGGTGACTCAGGCATCGCGGATGGCGAAGTCTGCCGTCATCAAATGGACACGATTATAGATAGCGCGAATTTTTTCTTGAACACTGCGTGCAGCACCAAAAGGCCTGTTGTAGGCCAATTCGCAACAGGTTAGAGAGCTTTGCCAAACGCCCACAGGGCGCTTGGCCGCCTTGTCAGCGCAGGAAGGCGTCGTACCCGGTCTTGAGGATCAGCGCGCTTACCACCAGGATGAAGATGCCCCGCACGAAACCCGTGCCGTGCTTGAGCGCCATGTGGGTGCCCAACAGGCTGCCCACCACATTGGCCACCGCCAAGGTGACGGCAAAGTGCCACCACACATGGCCCTTGGCGGCGAACAGCAGGATCGCCGCGATGTTGGTGGCGCAGTTGAGGAGCTTGGCCGAGGCCGAGGCGTTCAGAAAGTCGTAGCCCAGCAGGCGCACGAACAGAAAAACGAAGAAGCTGCCCGTGCCTGGCCCAAAGAACCCGTCGTAAAACCCGATCAGCACGCCAATGCCACAGGCGGCCCACAGTTCTACCTTGCCGGTATAGCGGGGGGCGTGGTGCTTGCCCAGTTCCTTCTTGGCCAGCGTGTAGGCCAGAACGGCCAGCAGAACCAGCGGCAGCAACTTGCGCAAAAAGTCTGGCGACACCACCGTGACCGCCCATGCACCGGCAAATGACCCGGCAAAACCGGCGCCGGCAGCGGGCAGCATGGCCGACCAGCGGATGTTCACGCGGCGGCTGTATTGCCAAGTGGCCATGGCCGTGCCCCAGACCGAAGCCGCCTTGTTGGTGCCCAGCAAAGTGGCCGGCGCGGCGCTGGGAAAAGCCGCAAACAGGGCCGGCACCATCACCAGCCCCCCACCGCCGACGATGGCGTCCACAAAGCCTGCAAGGAGCGACGCCAGCGTGATAAAAATCCATTCCATCGCAGGATTGTCGCACCTGGCTTGCTATCAAAAGAGGACTGACGGCAGCACCAATCGCATGTCAGAGTGCTGCTCCCATCCGTGGCTTCCAAGCCGGCTGGAACGGTTCAGTGGTTTTCAAGCAGGCAAGAAAAAGGCGCTGGGATCGCCAGCGCCTGAAAGGGGTTGCACCTCGTTGGGTGCTTGCAATTTGGTTGTTGGTAGAAAGGATGTCTCCTCGGGCCCCTCGCTTTGGCACACCGAAGCGCGCTTTCGAGTGCCGTAACTGTAACGGCTGCACCCTGCTGGTGCATTGGGGGTTTCCCGCACCCTTGGCTCAGAGGTTTGTGGGCCTTTCTGGGGCATCGGGACGCCGGCGCACGCGCCATAGCGCTTTTGGGGCTGGCATGGGTCGTGCAATGCGCATGTAACAAATTGCCAAAGGGAGCGTACATGCGGGCAGTCCTCTACCGGGTCTTTGCGGTTGTGTTGTTATGCCTGGGTTTATGCGCCAGCGCGGCGGCGCAAACCCCGCCCGACGTTGCCGCTGCGCAGGTCACCAATGCGCCTGCGGCCGCAGCACCCCTGTCACGCCCGTCCGTCGTATCGGCAGACACGATCAGCGCCGCCGACACCGCCTGGATGATGACGTCCACCGCCTTGGTGCTGCTCATGACGCTGCCGGGCCTCGCGTTGTTCTACGCAGGCATGGTGCGTCGCAAGAACGTGCTCAACACCATGGCCAGTGTGGTGGCCATCGCCGCATTGGTCAGCGTGCTGTGGTTTGGCGCTGGCTATTCGCTGGCCTTCACACCGGGAAGCGCCTGGCTGGGCGGCTTTGATCGCATGGGCTTCTCGGGTTTCGACTTTCAACTGGCGGCAGGCAAGTTGGCCGTGAGCCATGTGGCTCCGCACATCCCCGAGCCCGTGTACGCCATGTTCCAGCTCACATTCGCTATCATCACGGCCGCGCTGCTGGTGGGCGCTTTCGTTGAGCGCATGCGTTTTTCCGCCATGCTTTTGTTCATCGGGCTGTGGACCTTGCTGGTCTATGCGCCAATTGCCCACTGGGTATGGGAGCCTGGTGGCTGGCTGGCGCAGATGGGTGCGCTCGACTTTGCTGGCGGTTCGGTGGTGCACGTCAACGCGGGTGTGGCAGGGCTGGTGTGCGCGTGGTTCCTTGGTCGCCGCACTGGCTATGGCAAGGAGCCTTTCGAACCCTACAACCTGGGCTTCACCATGGCGGGCGCAGGCCTGCTGTGGGTGGGCTGGTTTGGCTTCAACGCCGGCTCCGCCGTGGCTGCCGACGGCCGGGCCGGTCTTGCCATGGCTGTGACGCACCTGGCCGCCGCCGCGGGGGCTTTGTCGTGGATGCTGGGCGAATGGGTGGTGCGGGGCCGGCCGTCGCTGCTGGGTTTGTGCTCGGGGCTCGTGGCCGGGCTGGTGGCCATCACGCCTGCGGCAGGATTCGTCACGCTGCGGTCCGCGGTGGTGATCGGCCTCGTGGCGGGCCTGGCCTGCTACTGGGGTGCCACAGGGCTCAAGCGCCTGTTGCGCGCTGACGATTCGCTGGACGTCTTTGGCGTGCATGGCATCGGCGGCATCGTGGGCTCGTTGCTCACGGGCGCGCTGGCCAGCCGAACGGTGGGCGGCGTCAGCGGCAGCGTCATCACACAAGCCATCGGTGTGGGCGCCGTCATGGTCTACAGCCTGGTGGTGACCGCTGTGCTGCTGTGGATCACCCACTTTGTGGCCGGCCTGCGCGTGGACGAACAAAGCGAACAGGCAGGGCTGGACATCGCCCAGCACCGGGAGCGCCTGGGCAGTTGAAAGGACGACGACGCCATGTCAGCAGACACCGACAAGCTTGCCATCGCCGCCCACCTGCACGTTCTGTTGCGACGCAAGACGGGGCGTGTGACCGACACCGAATGGATGGCGGTGAACGTTGACTACGCCAGCGAAATCGTGCGCTTCGCGCGCCAGCATGCAGTGGAAGACAACGTGCCTGAGTTGGCCGACTGGGCAGCCCGCCTGGAGCAGGCGCTGAACGCGGCGCCTGCGGCGCCGCGCCGCCCTCTACTGGACATGGCCACGCAGGCGACCCAGGCAGCGCGGCAGCGGCCTGCTTCGCAGCCGCCCGAGCCAGCACCGGAGGTGCCGCGCTACGTAGGCGGCATCCGCTAACGCACGCCGCAGAAGCCTCGCCTGAACGCTTGCATCCTACGGCTTGGCGCGCTGGGCGGGCCCCTGCCCCGCAGCGTTGCGGGCCAAGGCTTCGAGCTCTGCATCGGACAGGTTTGCCAGGTCTTCCATCCGCTGGTACTTGCCGCCGCTGGCCTGTCGAATCGCGTTTTCTGCCTGCGCCTGGCGCGCCGGTGCCTGGCGTTCGGCGCGTGCACCAGCAGCGCCGATGCGCTCGCCCTGCGCGCCGAAGCGAGCGGTGTAGTCGGCCTGGGCAGCGCCGGCTTGCCTTTCCGTCCTGGCTTTCCACTCCCGCCCCATGCGGATCACCTCGGCATCGCTTTTTCCAGCGGCCTGCGCACCCAAAACGCCGCGGTAGTACTTGGCCTCGGCCTGGCTCTTCAAGGCCTGGTTCTGGCGCTCTCGTTCCGCCGCCTGGCGCGCTTCGGCTTCGCGCGCTGCTTGCTCTTTGGCCTCCATGACGGGGTCCCAATCTGCCATGGCGGCCGGACATGTGAAGGCAACTGCCAGCAGCACCGATGCCGCGCGCAAGGAAAAACAAACGCTGTGGTGTTTCATGATTCACCTCGGGAGTGGGTTGTAGGGCAAGTGGCGCAGGGTTGGGTGTGCCTGCGCCGCCTCAGGTGCAATGCGCCCCAGGCGCCTGCCAGCAGGCTGGTGAAAGCCAGTGCAGGGGCTCCCAGCACGGGGATGGCGTGCGTGCCACTGCCGGGTGGCCCCGCGGGCGGCACCACAGGTGGCACGACGGGCACCCCCTGGAACTCATAGGCGCCCATGTCCACCTCCCGCACCGCCCGGTTCTGGTTGTCCAGGTCGAGTGTGACGGTGGCCACGCCGGTGGCGTAGGCGGCATTCCCGTTGTCGATGGCCGCAGACGTCGCCAACAGGCGGAAGTTGCCTGTTTCGGGGTCCACAAAGGCCGGGTCGCCCAAGCGCGTGTGAGCGCCCAGTGGCCGCACGCCGGGCGGCAAGGGGCTGTCCCACACCAGGTTGTGGTCCTCTGCAAATCCGGGAATTTCGCTGCCCAGGCCGAACGCATACTGCGTGTGGTGCGCGAACACATTGTTGGCCAGGACACCCGTGAGACTGCCGCCTTGGTCGGTGCGGGCACCCGCGTTCAGCCCGGTGTTGTTGAACACCAGCGTGTTGAAAAGCACAGTGGCGTTGATGGCCCCGGCGCTGGCGTAAATAGACAAGGCGCCCGGCCCGCCAGAGACCGATGTCTGGCCCGTGATCAGGTTGTTCAGGATGTAGGCTGTGGCTTGGGTGCCGGCGCGCTGGCTGCGCAGCTCGATGCCTGTGTTGAAGTTGGTGCCACGGATGGTGTTGTGGTCCACCCGCGCGCCGAAGTTGCCTGCGTTGGCCGCGTACAGTTCCACGGCGCTGTTTTGCCCCAGGCCGTTGGCGACGATGGTGTTGTTGCCGATGGTGGCGCCAAAGTCGGCGGTGTTGCCCTGGCCGGAGACGCTGATGGCCGGCGCGCAGTCGGTGCCCGTCTGCGTGAGGGTGTTGAAATTGAAGTAACCCCAGGCGCGCCCGTACGGGCCGCCTGTGGTGTTGGAGCGCAGGCTCACGGCGGAAGACTGACACCCTTCCAGCCGGTTGTTGCTGGCAAGGAAATCCAGGTTGCCGCCGCCCCCGTCCAAAAACCCCAAAAGGCGCGTCGCGCCGGTCATGTGCGTCACCGTGACGCGCACGTTGTCGTTGGCCGCCATGGCAATGACCATGTCCACCACCGGCTCGAAACCCGCGGCCGCGGTCAGCGTGAGGTCGCGCGTGATGGTCACGATTTCGTTGATGGGCGTGTTGGTGGCGAGCTCAATGGTGTCGCCGCTGGCAGCGGCATCCACGCAGGCCTGCAAGGTGGTGCTGCAGGCGCCCACACCGGGATAGATGGCGGCGTGGGCCTCTGGTAGAAGAAGGCCCATGCACAGCAGTGCGGGCCAGGCAGAAATTCGTCGCATGGGCTCCCTTCGGCAAATGTGGGAGCGAAGGTAAGCGCCAGGGCGCTGCGCCACCAGTGCCAAAAGTCACTGTTGCAAAGCGTCAGTGCGGGCTCTGCAGCAATCTGCTGATGGCATCGATGAGCGCAGGCGCCACCACGGGCTTGAACAGCACCGGCAGGCCCGCCTCGCGCACGCGCTGCAGCGGGCCGGGGGCTGTTTCGCCGGTCACCAGCAGCGTGGGCAACCCGCGCGGACTGGCGGCGCGCAGCGCCAGTGCCAACGCCAGCCCGTCGGCACCGTCTGCCAGGCGCAGGTCGCAGATCAGCGCGTCAAACGGCCTGCCCTGGGCCATGGCGCGTTGGAAGCACTCGTGCGCCTGTTCGGGCGTTGCCGCGTGTTCCAGCTGCCAGCCTTGCGTGCCCAGCAGGGCCTGCATGCCCTGCGCAATGGCTGTCTCGTCCTCCACCAGCAGCAGGCGCGCCGTGCCTGCGGGGGGGGACGCGTGCGAGATGTGTGGTGTCGGGTTGGACTGCGCACCGGCGTGCGCAGCGGGCTGGGCGGACGGCACCACGATGCGCACGCGGGTGCCGCGCCCTGGCCAGGAGCGCAGTTGCACCGTGTGGCCGAGCAACTGCGACAGGCGCCGCACGATGGACAAGCCCATGCCCAGCCCGCGCGCCCGGTCCCGCCCCGGGTTGCCCACTTGGTAGAACTCCGCGAAGACCTGATCCTGGTGCTCGGGGGCAATGCCGGTACCTGTGTCCACCACATCGATCCAGACCTCGCTGCCGCGCGCACGTGCGATGACCAGCACGCCCCCGCTTTCGGTTACTTGAGTGCGTTGTCGATCAGGTTGGACAGCAGGCGCTGCAGTAAGGCGCCATCGGACTGCACCCACAGCTGCGTGGCGCGCACGCGCAACTGCAGCCCGCGCTCGTCGGCGCGGCCCATGAACATCTGGCCCAGGCGCTGCACAAGGGGGTTGAGCGACAGCGGCGCAATGGTGGGCTCGACAACGCCCGCGTCCAGGCGCGACACGTCGAGCATCGCGTCCAGCGAGTTGTCCAGGGCCTGCACGGCCTGCAGAAGCCGGGTGGCGGTCTCGTGCTGCGGATGCGCGCGCAGTTCGCGCTCCAGCACTGCGCCGAACAGGCCGATGGCGTGCAGCGGCTGGCGCAGGTCGTGGCTTGCCGCTGCAAAGAACCGTGTCTTCTCTGCGCTGGCCCGCTCCGCAATCGCTGCCTGCCGAGCGAGCGCGGCCGCGAGGTCCTCCTTTTCAAAACGCACCTTGAACGATTCGGCCAGCGAGCGGTGCTGCTGGCGCGCAAAGCCCAGCAGCGCGAACAGATACAGCAGGCAGCAGGCGGCCATGAAGCCGCTGGTGGCCTCGGTGTGCCACGCCAGCGCTGACGCCAGGCCCAACCCCATCGGCAAAACGAGCGCAGGCACCACCGGCCAGTGCGGGGCCACCGACGCCACGCCCGCAGCGGCCATGCCCAGGATCACCAGCATCATGAGCACCTGCAGCGACATGTCGTCGGTGGGCATCACCATCCACGGCGCCAGTCCCCAGATCGCGCTGTTGATGGCCACGGCGCGCACGTAGCCCCGGCTCCAGATGGCACTGCGGGCATGCCGGTCGGGGTCTTTCAGGTAGTCGCGCGTGGTGCGGATGCGCAGAAACTGGATGACCCGCAGCGCCAGCCAGAGCCACGCCCAGGGTGAGCCTGTATGCCAGGAGAAGAACACGGTGACGCCCACGGCCAGCAAAATCTCTGCATAGCGCGCGCGGCGGTTGGTGCCGAACAGTGCGTCGATCTGCGCGCGGCGCACGCGCTCTTCAATGCTGATGGTCGGCGCGGTGGAGCCCATCACCGCAGCCGGCTGATGAGCTGGACGCGCGAGCGCACGCCGAACATGAGCAGCAGCGCTGAGACGTGGTTCTTGACCGTGCCTTCGGACAGGTGGGCGCGCAGCGCGATTTCGCGGTTCGATTGGCCCGCAACCACCGCATCCAGGATCTCGGCCTGGCGCAGGGTGAGGCACAGGTTTTCACCGCTGGGCGTTGGAACGGTGCGCACGGCATCGCCGGGGCCTTGGGCGCTTGTGGCGCTTGCAGTGGCTGTGCAGGCGGTGTCCTCCTGCAGTCCCCACTGGCGGATGTAGTCCATGACGCCCGTGAGCTGGGCGGCCTTGGGCAGGTAAGCCCGGGCGCCGGCCTTCAGGGCCTCGCGCACCAACGCGGGGTCGCGGTCACCCGAGAGCACCGCCACCGGCGCGTCTGGAAACCTGGCGAGCAAACTGCGCAAGCCCGACAGGCCATATGCATCCGGCAGCCGCAGGTCCAGCAGCACCAGGCCAATGCTGTCGCCGTGGCGCTGGTACAGGCGCAGCGCTTCGTCCAGAGACCCGGCCTCCAGTACCGAGAGCGGCGCGGCGGGCCCGCGCGCCAGCGACGCTACCAGCGTGCGCAAGCCCACGCGCACCAGCTCGTGGTCGTCCACGATCAGGATGTGCCGGGCGGGCGCGCAGGTCTGCATGGCCTATGTTAGGCCGGGTGCGTGTGTTGGGGAAGTGACCAAAGTCATGGTCGGCCCGACCCCGTTGCACCGCTCCGGCCTTGTCAGGCGGGCTTGCGCGCTTGCAAGATCCACTCCGCCGCCTTCTCCGCGATCATCAGCGTGGGTGAATTGGTGTTGCCGCTGGTGATGGTGGGCATGGCGCCCGCGTCCACCACGCGCAGGCCGGCCACCACACCGCCGCGCCCGTCACGCACGCGCAGCTGTGCATCCAGCACGGCCATCGGGTCACCATCTCGCCCCATTTTGGTGGTGCCCACGGGGTGGAAGATGGTGGTGGCGATGTCGCCAGCCAGGCGGGCCAGGTCTTCGTCGCTTTCAAACTGCACGCCAGGCTTCCACTCCTGCGGCTGGTATTTGGCCAGCGCGGGCTGGGCCACGATGCGGCGCGTGACGCGCAGGCTGTCGGCGGCCACCTGGCGGTCTTCGGGGGTGCTCAGGTAGTTGGGCGCGATGGCAGGTGCAGCCTTGAAATCTGCGTTCTTGATCTGCACCGTGCCCCGGCTCGTGGGGTTGAGGTTGCACACGCTGGCCGTGAAGGCTGGAAAGGCGTGCAGCGGCTCACCGAAGGCGTCCAGCGACAGCGGCTGCACGTGGTATTCGATGTTGGGATAGGGCTGGTCGGGGCTGCTGCGCGTGAAGGCGCCCAGCTGCGACGGTGCCATGCTCATCGGGCCGCTGCGCTTGGCCGCGTATTCCAGCCCAATGCGCGCCTTGCCCCAGAGCGAACTGGCAATGGTGTTGAGTGTGGGCACGTTGCCCACCTTGAACACCGCGCGGATCTGCAGGTGGTCCTGCAGGTTGGCGCCCACGCCGGGCAGGTCCACCTTCACCGCCACACCATGCTGGCGCAGCAGCGCGGCCGGGCCGATGCCCGAGAGCTGCAGCAGCTGTGGCGAGTTGATGGCGCCCGCGCTCAAAATCACCTCGCTCGTGGCATGGGCGGTGACCATTTCGTGGCCGTCCCACACCTTCACGCCCGTGCAGCGCTGGCTGCCGTCGGGCTGGGTTTCGATGACGAGCTCGGTGGCGTGGGCGCTGGTCCACATCTCGAAGTTGCTGCGGCCATAGCAGGTGGGGCGCAAAAAGGCCTTGGCGGTGTTCCAGCGCCAGCCGCTTTTCTGGTTGACCTCGAAGTAGCCCACACCTTCATTGCTGCCGCCGTTGAAGTCCTCGGTGGCCGGAATGCCCGCCTGCTGTGCGGCCTGCGAGAACGCGTCCAGGATGTCCCAGCGCAGGCGCTGCTTTTCCACACGCCACTCGCCCGTGCTGCCGGTGGCCTTGTTGCCGTGCAGGCGCTTGAAGTTCTCGTTCACGCCGCTGGGTTGGTCCAGGCGCCAGTGGTCTTCGTGGCGGCGAAAGTGGGGCAGGGCGTTGTCCCAGCGCCAACTGGCGTCGCCGGTCAGTTCGGCCCAGTGGTCGTAGTCACGGGCCTGGCCGCGCATGTAGATCATGCCGTTGATGCTGCTGCAGCCACCCAAGGTCTTGCCGCGTGGGTAGCGCAGGGTGCGGCCGTTAAGGCCCGCGTCGGGCTCTGTGTTGTAGAGCCAATCGGTGCGCGGGTTGCCGATGCAGTACAGATAACCCACGGGGATGTGGATCCAGTGGTAGTCGTCCTTGCGGCCGGCCTCGATGAGGAGCACGCGGTGGCGGCTGTCGGCGCTGAGCCGGTTGCAGAGCAGGGCGCCGGCGGTGCCTCCGCCGATGATGATGGTGTCAAACGTGGTGTCGCTCATGGGCAAGGGGGCGAAGGCGTCGGGGCGGTAAGGGCAAAAAAGGCCGCCGGGTGCGGCGGGGTGGCCAAGCGCATTGTGCTGACGCAGGGCGTGGTGTCGATAGGGTGTCTGCCTATTGCTATATTTGTGATAGCTAATTGCGCTTGATGTGCGAGCGCCAGAGGCCGGTTTGATATTAATTTCATGCTGGTTGGCGCGGCCTGTGCTTGGCGGGTGGTTGTCTGACGAAACCGCAGCGCGTTGCTCCGCTACCATGCACCCTCACATTCTTCTGTCAGTGACCTCGCAGCCGCCCCTTTGTCTTTTGTTTTGATGACCGACCCCGCACCCCGCATCGCTCGCACCGACACGCCCCAAGGGCCGTGCGTGCAGTTGCATGGGCGCTGGGGGGCGGCAGAGTTGGGGTCGCGTGCGCAGTGGAAAGAGCTGTCGGCCCAATTGCAGCAACTGCCGCCTGCCCCAGACTTGGGGTGGGATCTGCGCGACGCGCTTTGGCTGGACCACGTGGGCGCACAGCTGCTGTGGAACCACTGGCAGCGTGCCTGGCCCGAGCGGCTGGACTGCACCGAAGGCCAGCGCGACATGCTGGAGCGCGTGGCCGAACTCACCGTGCAAGAGGCCCTGCCACCCGACCGCTGGCGCCTGGCCGAGCAGGTGGACCAGTTGGGTGTGCTGGTGCTGCACGGCGTGGACCACGCCCGCCACATGCTCGAAATGGTGGGCCAGCTGGCGTTGGACCTGGGTCGCCTGGCTCGCGCGCCGCGCCGCGGGCCCTGGCGCGATGTGTCCGGGCACCTTTATCGCATGGGGGCCACGGCGCTGCCCATCACGGCGCTGGTGGGTTTTCTGATCGGTGTGGTGCTGGCGTACCTCATGAGCCTGCAGTTGCGGCAGTTTGGGGCGGAGTCGTTCATCGTCAACATCCTGGGCATCTCGCTGATCCGCGAGCTGGGCCCCATGCTGGCGGCCATCCTGGTGGCGGGCCGATCGGGCTCGGCCATCACCGCGCAGATCGGTGTGATGCGCGTGACGGAAGAGCTGGACGCGATGCGCGTCATGGGCATTCCGCACAGTTTTCGCCTGGTCATGCCCCGCACCATTGCCCTGGCGCTGGCCATGCCGCTCATCAGCGTGTGGACCACGCTGGCCGCGTTGGCGGGCGGCATGCTGGCGGCCGACATCGCCATGGACATCTCGCCCGCGTACTTCGTGCAGGCCCTGCCCGCCGCCGTCAAGGTCGGCAACCTGGGGCTGGCCATGGCCAAGTCGGTGGTGTTCGGCGCGTTCATTGCGCTCATCGGCTGCCACTGGGGCCTGCGCGTGAAGCCCAACACGCAAAGCCTGGGCGAGGGCACCACCGCCTCGGTGGTCACGTCCATCACCATGGTCATCATCGTGGACGCCTTGTTCGCGGTGGCTTTCAAAAACATCGGTATATGAAGAAGATGCATCCCCCTGAGCGGCTTCGCCGCTTCCCCCTTCTCTCGAATCACGGAGTGATTCGGGAAGGGGGACGCCGCCAGCGCGGCGGGGCGGCCCTTGCGCGGCGGCCGCTGGCCTGGGCGGCGTCAGTATCGACCGGTGGTGGCCATGTCTGAACGCATCGCGAAACCCGAGCACATCGCCGTCGCACCGGGCGAGCCGCCCATCGTGGACGTGAAGGGCCTGTGGACGCAGTTCGGCAAGGGCGCGGAGACCTTCACCGTGCACCAGGACCTGAACTTCACCGTGCAGCGTGGCGAGATGCTGTCGCTGGTGGGTGGCTCGGGCACGGGCAAGACGGTGCTGCTGCGGCAGATCCTGGGCCTGGCGCGGCCGGCGCAGGGCAGTGTCACGGTGCTGGGCCGACCTGCGTCGGAGATGGGGCGCGAGGGCGCGGCCAGCCGCGTGGGCATGTTGTTCCAGCATGGCGCGCTGTTCTCGGCCTTCAATGTGCTCGACAACGTGGCTTTTGCGCTGCGCGAGCAGGGCACGCTGCCCGACGACCTGGTGCGCGATGCGGCGCTGGTCAAGCTGCAGATGGTGGGCCTCAAGCCCGAGCACGCCACGCGCATGCCGGCGGACCTGTCGGGCGGCATGGTCAAGCGCGTGGCGCTGGCGCGCGCGCTCATCATGGACCCGCCGCTGCTGCTGCTCGACGAGCCCACGGCCGGGCTGGACCCGAACAGCGCGGACGAGTTCTGCACCCTGCTGCGCGAGCTGCGCGCCGCGCTGGGCCTCACCGTCATCATGGTCACGCACGACCTCGACACCCTGTTCGCGCTGAGCACGCGCGTGGCCGTGCTCGCCGACAAGAAGGTCATCGTCACCGGCCCGCCGCACGAGGTGGCGCGCTTCAAGCACCCGTTCATCGAGCACTTCTTTCTGGGCGAACGTGGCCAGCGCGCCATGGCCCCAGTGCAGTCGCCGGTGCAATCCCCTGTGCAACCCGTGGAGCCCGCAGGGGCGCCCACGCCGCAAAAGGAAACCCCCTGATGGAAAACAAATCCCACGCCCTCGCCGCAGGCATCTTCGTGCTGGTGGTGGCCGCGCTGCTGGCGGGCTTGGCCATCTGGCTCACGCGCGACAACGCCAACTACCAAAGCTACGAGCTTTCCACCAAAGACGGCGTGAGCGGCCTGCAGCCCCAGGCCACCGTGCGCTACAAAGGCGTCTCGGTGGGCAAGGTCACCCGCATCGGGTTTGATCCGCAGGTGGGCGGCAATGTCCTGATCCGCATCGCCGTCAGCGACCAGGCCCCCATCAGCCCCACCACCTTCGCCGTGCTGGGCTACCAGGGTGTGACGGGCCTGGCCCATGTGCTGCTGGACGACGCCGAGCAGCCCTATCCCGAACTGCCCCCCGGCCCCAGCGGGCTGCCGCGTCTGCCGCTCAAGCCATCGCCATTCGGCAAGCTGGCCGAGCAGGCCCCCGCCATCCTCACGCAGGTGGAAGAAGCCACGCGCCGCATCAACCAGCTGCTGGGCGACAACAACCAGCAACTGCTCACCAAGGCGCTCACCAACATCGGCGACGCAGCGGGTGGCGTGAACGCCCTCACGCAGCGGCTCGACACCACGCTGACCCAGCGTCTGGACCCGGCCCTGGCCGCACTGCCGCCCCTGGCTGGCGATGCGCGCCAGACCCTGCAGGCGCTGCGCCAGGCGGGCGAAAGCGTCACCACGCTGACCAACGATTTCAGCCAGACCTCGCGCCGCCTCACGGCCGAGGGCGGTGCCATCGACCAGATCACCATCGGCACCCAGGCGCTGGCCCGCGCGGCCGACCAGTTTGGCGCCAACACCTTGCCGCGCCTGAACCGCGCTGCCGACGACACCTCGCGCGCCGCGCGCCAGCTAAGCCGCACGGCGGGTGGTGTGTCCGACAACCCGCAGCTGTTCATCTATGGCTCCGGCCGCATCCCGCCCGGCCCCGGCGAGCAAGGCTTTGCGGCTGGTACGAAATAACAGGAGTGAGTGCCCATGAAAACTATAAAAAACATAGCTTCTAGCGCTTGCTGGATAAGCGCTAGGGCCACTTTTGGCCTAAAGTTTTCTGCCGCAGCCCTGGTGCTGGCGGGTTGCTCAGCCCTGCCCGAGCCGCCCACGCGCCCCGCGCTGTATGACTTTGGGCCTGGCGCCACCACCTCTTCCGCGCCAGTGGCGGCCCCGTCGCCCGCTGGCCGCGTGCCTTCACTCACGCTCGAAGATATTGAGGCCGCTGGTGTTCCCGAAGGCAGCAACGCCGTGCTGTACCGCCTGGCCTACAACGGCCCGCAGCAGCTGCGCCCCTACAGCCAGGCCCGCTGGAGCCAGCCGCCCGCCCAGCTGTTGCAACAGCGCTTGCGCGAACACCTGGGCCAGCGCCGCGCCATCTTGCGTACCGACTACGGCAGCGCCCAGGCCCGCAACACCGAACAAGGCGGCCGCCTGCCGCCCGTGCTGCGCGTGGAGCTGGAGGAGTTCAGCCACGTGTTCGACAGCCCCACCGACAGCGCCGGCATCGTGCGCGTGCGCGCCACCCTGGTCGATGTGCTGCCCGACGGCGAAATGCTGCGCGGCCAGCGCGTGTTTGTGGTGCGCACTCCAGCCCGCAGCGCGGATGCGGCGGGCGGCGTGGCCGCGTTGGCCGAAGCATCCACTCAGGTGGCGGTGGAACTGGACGCCTGGCTCGACCAGGTGGCGCCTGCGCGCCGATAGGCGTACGGCACCTATTCCCACCGCGTGGGTGGCGCCTGCCGACGGGGTCATCGCGTACGGATGGGGATGTGGCGTGCGCTGCAGCCCGCGGGGCGGCTTCAAGCAACAGGCAGGTCTACAACGGCAGGCCGCGCTCGGCACGCAACGCCGCACCCCACCCCGCGCGTAGTGGCCGCTCAGCCGCCTTGCTGGGTCGCGGGGCGTCCTGGCGCTGCCGTTGATCGCGGGTCGTGGTCGGCCGCTGCCGCCACCTCGCTCGCCGAGGTGCCCTCTTTGACGGGTTCCGCCGCAATCCCCGTCACCACCCGCGCATGCCGCGCAAAGGTCCAGTAGGCCCAGCCCCAGTCAAGCAACACCACCATGCGGTTGCGGAATCCGATCAGGAAAAACACGTGCGCAAACAGCCAGAACAGCCACGCAAAGTAGCCTGAAAACCGCACCGGCCCGGCGGGTGAGGCCAGGTCCACCACCGCCGAATTGCGGCCAATGGTGGCCAGGTTGCCGTAGTCGCGGTAGCGAAACGGCTCGGTGCCCCGCCCCGCCAGCCGCCGCATGATGTTGGCCGCCGCCGCCCGCCCCATCTGCTTGGCCGCGGGCGATACGCCCGGCACTGGCGTGGGCTCGCGTCCCGGCACGTGGCTCTTGGCGGCTGCCAGGTCGCCAATCACGCTGATCTCGGGGTGGCCCGGCAGGCTCAGGTCGGGCTGCACCACCACGCGGCCCGCGCGGTCTACCGCGTTTCCGCTGGCCTGGGTGCTCTCGGCCAGTTGCCGCCCCAGCTTGGATGCCGCCACCCCTGCACCCCAGATCACGCATTGGCTCTCTATGGCATAGGTGGTGGTGTCGCCTTTTCCTTCGGTGCCGCCGCTGGGGGGTGCAGCGGGCGTTTGCACCGTCAGCCCCTGGTCGTCAATCGCCGTTACCCGCGCGTTCAGCCGCACGTCCACGCCCAGTTTCTCCAGCTGCTCCTTCGCACGCTGGCTCAGTGCGGGCGGCATGGCCTGCAGAATGCGGTCGCCCCCTTCCAGCAAGATCACGCGCGCTGCGGCCGGGTCAATGTTGCGGAACTCCCCCGGCAGCGTATGCCGGGCAATCTCGGCCAGCGTGCCCGCCATCTCCACGCCCGTGGGCCCGCCGCCAATCACCACAAAGGTGAGCCATTGCGCGCGGCGCTCTGGGTCCGGTTCCTTTTCTGCCGCTTCGAACGCCAGCAGGATCCGCCCGCGAATCTCGAACGCGTCGTCCAGCGTCTTGAGCCCCGGTGCAAACGGCGCCCACTCGTCGTGCCCGAAGTAGCTGTGCGCTGCCCCCGCCGCCACGATCAGATGGTCGTACGGCAGCGCCAGCCCGTCCTGCAAATGCACTGCGCGTGCGGCCACATCGATGCGCGTCACTTCGCCCAGCAGCACCGTCACGTTGCGCTGCGCGCGAAACAAATGCCGGATCGGCGCCGCAATGGCCGGTGCCGACAGGCCTGCGGTGGCCACCTGGTACAGCAGCGGCTGGAACAGGTGGTGGTTAGTGCGGTCCACCAGCGTCACATCCACCGCCGCGCCCCGCAGCGCGCGGGCTGCCTCCAGGCCGCCAAAGCCGCAGCCAATGATGACGATGCGGGGGCGGGGGGCAGAGGATGGGCGGGGCGATGGGGTGGCGGATACGGAGGTCATCCGTCCATTATTGGGTAACCAGCGCTCTGCGGGGTGCGGCAGCGGCCCCCGGCCTTGTCAGAGGGCGCGCAGTGCAGGTGCCGTCATGTCTTTGAACAGGTTCTCAGGCCATGAATCCCAGATCCACCGGGTAATCAGCCCGCCCAGCCCCGGCTCCAAAGTTGCGGATGTTCGGCAGCACCTCCGGCAGCTCAGCGGCCGACACGCCAAACCAGCGCGCCAGCGTGGCGGCGTACTGGTCTACCGAGGTGGTGGGTAGCAGCCTGCCCTGGCCCACGTGCCACTGGTCTTCGGGCGCTGCCGTGTTGGTAATGCTGACCGGTGGCGCGCTGCCGTAGAACGCCTTGCCCTTCACGGCGCCGCCCACCATGAGGTGGTGGCTGCCCCAGCCGTGGTCCGAGCCATCGCCGTTGGAGCTCAGGGTGCGGCCGAAGTCGGATGCGGTGAAGGCCGTCACCTTGTCGGCCACGCCCAACTCCACGGTGGCGTTGTAGAAGGCGGTCATGGCGTCGCTGACGCGCTGCATCAGCACGGGTTGCTGGGCGATGAGGTTGTCGTGCAGGTCGAACCCGCCCAGCGACACCATGAACACTTGCCGCTTGCTGCCCAGCGTGGTGCGTGCAGCGATCAGGCGGGCGACCATCCGCAACTGGTCGGCCAGAGGGTTGTTGGCGGGGAAGGGCGTGGAGAGCGTTGCGCTGGCCAGCCCGCTGGTGATCTGGCCTTCCGCCGCGATGGCGCGGGCGGTGACGCGGGTGTATTCGTTTTCCAGCGTCTGGTTGCTGGGCTGCTGGATGAGCGAGGTGAGCGCCGCACGCACGGCGGTGGAGCCATACACGTTGTTCTTCACGCCGTTGATGGCCACAGCGCCGTTGGTGCTGACCTGGTACTGCAGCGCCGAGTCGCCCGACAGGAACACGGCGTTGCCCGTGACCGAAATGCAGGTGAACAGCGAGTTGCCGTTGGATGACAGGGCCAGGTCGCCGATGTTGCCGCCCCAGCCTACGGTAGAGCCTTCGGCCGAAGACGACTGCCACACCGATTGCTGGTCGTTGTGCGAGAACAGCTTGGGGGGCAGGGGGTAAGCGCCCCGGTCGGGGCTGTTGTACTGCGCCCGGGTGAGCGGCACCACCAGCGGGCCCACGTTGAGCTGCACGGCGGCCTTGCCGCTGTTGAACAGGCCCGCCAGGCCCGTCATGGCCGGGTGCAGCGCGTACTGGCGGCCATCGGGCAAGGCCGTGGTGGGGTTGAGCACGGTAGCTGCCAGCGCAGACTTGGCCAGCGCGATGCCGCCCGCAGCCTGCCCGCCCCCGCCGCCACGGATGGCGCTGTAGCGGTTGTAGCTGGCGTCGTCGTAGGTGACCACGGTGTTGGCGTAGTCGTTACCCCCGTACAGAAACACGCAGACCAGGGCTTTGTAGTCGGTGGCGGTGAACGCGGCGGCTTCGCCCAGCGCGGCCAGGTTCAGCGCAAAGGGCAGGGCAGTGCCTGCCAGCCCCAGTTGCGTGGAGCGGCGCAGGAACGCGCGGCGGGTGTGAAGTTCGGGTTGGAGCAGGTGCATGGTGCGGGCCTACGGCGGATGGTGGGGAGGAGCCGAATGGCTTATTTCTGAACGAGGTACTCGGCCGAGGCCATGACCAGAAAGACGGCGGCAGCCACGCGATCGAGCTTGGCGTTGTCGGTGCTGGCGGCAGTGATGTTGGTGGCCTTCAGCGCATCGGTGATGAGCTTGACGGTGCTGGCAGAGAGCTGGCCTGCGCACATCAGCAAATTGATGCGCGCCACGAGTGCGTCGGGGTCGGCCACCAGCGCCAGCTCGTTGCTGTAGCTGGCCTTGATGTCGAAGCCGTTGTTGGCGGTGCTGCCGTTGTTGGGCTGCTCCGGCGCATTCACGAAGATGCCGTTGCGGATCACGCCCTGCATGTAGTTGAGGTACCCGCCCACGCTGCTTTCGTTGACGAGTTGAAATTCGGGCGCCACAGCGCCGCTGGCGGCGAGCGCGGTGGAGGGCGGCACATAGCCCGGGCGGAAGAAGTTGAACACCGAAGGCGAGCGCAGCGGGCTCTGCCCCAGGCGGGAGCCGGGGTCGCCCAGGTTGCCAATCTTCCAGCTGCCGTAGGTGGAGCGGATTTCAAAGGTGCGGCCCCACTGCACAAAACGCAGCATGGGTTCGCGCAGCTTGCCGAAGCCGGGCTGTGTGAGGCCTGCGGGCGAGCGCGCCTCGTCGTCGAGCAGGATGGCCTTGACCACGGCACGCAGGTCGCCGCGCACCCCGGCCCCGTTGTTGTTGAAGGCGGCCGCCACCCGCGCCACGTAGGCTGGCGAGGGGTTGCTTGTGACCAGCCGCTGGATGAGCTGCTTGCCGATGAAGGGGCCCACGTTGGGGTGGTTGAACAAGGTGTCCAGCGCAGTTTTAAGTGCTGCAGCGCCGGGCGTGTTGGCCGGGACCGTGGTGCCCAGAAAGCTGGCTTCCAGCGTGGAATGGCGTGACGCATTGAGCGCCATGGGCAGGCGCGCGAAGGTGGTGCTGGGCACGGTGCGGGTGGTGCCGGGCACGGTGGTGGGCACGTTCTGCGACTGGTCGTAGTCGTAGCCCGTGAACACGCGCGCCAGATGCGTCACGTCGTTTTGCGTGTAGCTGTCGATGGGTTTGCCGGCTGCGTCGCGGCGCACGGTGCCGTCGGTGTTCAGTGCCGACAGGCCGATGGACATGAGCTGCAGCACTTCGCGTGCGTAGTTTTCGTCGGGCTGGCGGCCGGTGGCGGGGTTTTCCTTCTGGTTGCCGCGGGTGTTCAGGTAGTAGCCCATGGCGGGGTTCAGCGTCACGTCTTCCAGCAACTGGCGGTAGTTGCCAAAGGCGTTGGCAGCCAACTGGTCCCAATAGTGCGCAATGGCGTGGCTGCGCCAGCTGAAATCCAGGCCCGTGAGCGACACCACGCAGATTTCCGACAACGCCAGCGCCACGCGCTTGCGCAGCCCGTCGGCCGACGTCATGAGCTGGTTCCAGATCATGTAGTCGCCGGGGTAGGTGTTGTCGTAATAGGCCGTGTCGCTGCTGATGTCGGCATAGCCGCGCTGGTTCAGCCAGTCCCACCCGCGCTGGCCCATGCCGGTGGCGAACTGGGTGTCGAGCCAGTCGGCGTAGGTGGTGGTGCGCAGTGCGGCGATCTCGCCCGTGGAGGCCGAGAACTGCGCTTGCAGCAGAAAGCGTGCAGCCTCTTGGTCGGATCGCGCGAGGGGAAAGGCGTAGTTGCCGAGCGTGGGGGTGGTGGGAGCGGGCCCACCAGCGCCCGGTGTAGTGCCTTCGCCGCCCCCACCCCCGCCTCCGCATGCGGCGAGAGTGGTGGAGGCCAGCAACCCCGACCACAAGCGCGCACTGCCCAGCGGACCGGCTGCGGCGGATGTGGCGTTGGCTGGTGCGGCCAACGGCGCGGCGTCTACCGTGGTTGCGGGTGCGCCTACGGCGCCATCGGGCGCGCGCGATGGGGCCCGAGGTTCCTCGTGGGTGTATGGCATGGTGGCTGCGTGAAAACGGGGGAAGTCGTGGGGCAAAAGCGCGCTGGCACAGCGCGCAGCCGCCACTTCAGCACACCGCCGCGGCGCGCGGCAACACAAGCGTTACCAAACGAAACGCACACAGGGTGAACGCTGAAAGTCAGCTCCATCGAGTGATGGGCAATTGCAACACTTTGTGGGTGGCTGGCTGCATTTGTAACGCGGTGTGGGGGCTGCGGCCAGCGAAGCAACGGCGGAATTTCAAAGACCTGCCAAGGGGGATGGCGCTACCGCCGTCGCTGTGCATCGATGGCCGCTGGCAGGCCCGTAGGCCGGTGCTGACGCGCGCTGCGTTGCATGGCCTACGGTCGGCGCGCGGATTCATTTCTACAGTCACCTCCATCGCATCACGCAAGTAGTTCCACGCACTCCGAGTGGATGGCTGAAGCGAATTTTCTGAGGATGCACACCATGAATGAAGACACCGTCAAGGGCAACTGGAAGCAGTTCAAGGGCAAGATGATCGAACAGTGGGGCAAGCTCACCAACGACGACTTCGACGTGATCGACGGCAAGCGTGAGCAGTTCCTGGGCAAGCTGCAAGAGCGCCAGGGCATCGCCCGCGACGCCGCAGAAAAGCAACTCAAGGACTGGCAAGACCGCCATCCTGACTTCCGCTTCAACGACTGATGAACCGCTGGGTCGGCAGGCCTGATCTGCTGGCCATCGCATCCCCCAATACCTATCTGACCCCGAGGAGAAAACCATGAAATTCGCACGCACTCTGATCGCTACCGTTGCCGCTGGCCTGATGGCCACTTCGGCCTTCGCCATGACCAAGGAAGAGCACAAGGCCGCCAAGGACAGTATCGAAGCCACCTACAAGGCCGACAAGGAAAAATGCGATGCCCTGACCGCCAACGCCAAGGACATCTGCCAGAAGGAAGCCAAGGGCAAGGAAAAGGTTGCCAAGGCCGAGCTGGAAGCCCAGTACAAGCCCAGCGCCAAGAACACACAGAAAGTCGCCGAAGCACGTGCTGACGCTGCCTACGACGTCGCCAAGGAAAAGTGCGATGACCTGAAGGGCAACGAAAAGGACGTGTGTGAAAAGGACGCCAAGGCTGCCCACGTGAAGGCCAAGGAAGACGCCAAGGTGGCAGCTGCCCAGGCCAAGCCTGCTGACAGCGCCGCTGAAAAGGCTGCCAACGTGGCCGAAGTCCGCAAGGAAGCCAACTCTGAAAAGAACGATGCCAACTACAAGGCTGCCAAGGAGCGCTGCGACGCGATGTCGGGCAATGCCAAGTCGGCCTGTGTGGATGACATGAAGCGCATGTACGGCAAGAGCTGATCGTCAGCTTTCGCAACCGCCAAAAACGCCCCGCCCTGTGCGGGGCGTTTTTTTGCGCTTCAGGGCGCACCGTGGTGGGCCGCATGACCTGCATCAATACGCCTGGACAGGCGCGGTTCTAAGCTGCGCTTTTCCTTGTTGGTTGTTTTGTTGCCGGATGGCAGAAGAGGGGATCGATATCCATGGCCCAACTTGAATGGTCGGACGCGCTGCACCTGGACTTGCCGCTGATGGACGACACCCACCGTGAGTTTGTCGACCTGCTGGCAGCGGTGGACCGTGCGGATGACACCCAGCTGGCATCTGCCTGGCACACGCTGGTGGAGCATACCGAGCAGCATTTCGGACAAGAAGATGCCTGGATGGCATCCACCCGGTTTGCTGCGGGCAACTGCCACAGCATGCAGCACAAGGTGGTGCTGCAGGTGATGCGCGAAGGCCTGGTGCGTGCGCAGCAGGGCGATTTGAACGTGCTGCGCGTGATGGCGAGCGAGCTGGCGTTGTGGTTTCCGGCCCATGCGCAAAGCATGGACGCGGCATTGGCCCTGCACCTGCGGCGTGTGGGCTTTGACGCCGCCACGGGCGTGGTGCACGCGCCCCAGGCCCTGCCGGGTGAGTTGATTCACGGCTGCGGCGGCGCCACCTGCAGCGACCACACCATGGCCGAGTCCGAGACAGCGCCGGTGCCAGCGTAGCGCTGCGCGCCAGGGGCTTTGGCACCTGCGCTGCAGTGCCTTCCTCTGCCGGGCGCTGATGCAGGTGACCGTGTGGCACGCAGGCTTTTGCCGATGCGATGGCGCGGCAGGTGTGGCATGCTGCCAAGCCTCCGTCACCCTGCAGCGCCATGGCCGACCACAGCACCGTTCTTTCTCCCTCTTCCGCAGTTTCTTCCGAGGACCCGACAGACGCGGCGGTGCACGACGCCGCGCGCCTGATGGCCCTGCAGCGCTACGAAATCCTCGACACGCCCATGGAGCCTGCCTACGACGAGCTGGCGCACATTGCGGGCCATGTGTGCGAGGCACCCGTGGCCCTCATCAGCTTCATCGACCGCGACCGGCAGTGGTTCAAGGCAGCGCTGGGCGGTGTGCCAGCCGAGACCCCATTGGACCAATCGGTTTGCCGGTATGCGTTGCGGCAGACCGGCGTGTTTGTGGTGCCCGACCTGGCGCAGGACCCGCGCTTTTGCCGCATGCACATCGTCACGCAGCCGAATCCGCTGCGGTTTTATGCGGGCGCCCCGCTCGTCACACCCGACGGCTATGTGCTGGGCACCCTGTGTGTGCTGGATCACCACCCTCGCGTGCTGTCGCCCGACGTGCTCGACATGCTGTGCGCCCTGGCTCGCCAAGTGGTGCGGCTGCTGGAGCTCAAGCGCGCCAACGACCGCCAGGGACAGATGCTCGTGGAGTTGGAAGAGGCGCGGCGACAGATGTCTGTGCTGGCCCATACCGATGCGCTCACCGGCCTGGCGAATCGCCGCTCGTTCACCGAACGGCTGCAGCAAGAGTTGGCACTGCTGCAGCGCGATGGCGAACCCGCCTGCCTGCTGATGATGGACATCGACCATTTCAAGCGCGTGAACGATGTGCACGGCCACCACGTGGGCGACCAGGCCCTGCAGCTGTTTGCCGCCCTGTGCCGCGATGTGTTCCGCGCGGCCGATGTGTTGGGGCGCTGGGGCGGCGAGGAGTTTCTGGCCCTCTTGCCCGCCACGCGGGTGGAGCAGGCGCAGGCCGTGGCCCAGCGCATCCACGCCGCGCTGACCCAGCGGCCAGTGCCCGGCGTGGAGCCGCCGCTGGTGCTCACCGTCAGCATGGGCCTGGCCGCTTTCGACCCCCTGCGCCCGCTGGACCTGACCTTGCGCGCGCTGGATGCGGCGCTGTACACCGCCAAGCGCGAAGGACGCAATCGGACCGTGTTGGCGTAGGTTGAGTATTGTTTTGATAGCTGCCAGCGCTTGCTGGATAAGCGCTAGAGCCTATTTTTGCTTAGATTTTTAAGCCACGCGCCCCGTGGCGGGCACTGCGGGGCAGCAGCAGGCCCGCCATGCGCCACGCCAGATCCCGCAATGCGCGGCGCAAGGCGGGCGAGCCTTGGGGTGCGGCGCTGTTGCCATCGCTTTGGTGGCCAGGGCTATCTGCGCACAACGGCGGGTTGGAGCGAAACGCAGCGTCCAGCACCGCCTGCTTGGCGCACAGCAAGGCCCTTCGGTCCTGTGCCTGCAAGGCCGCGATGAGTTGGTCGCGGTGGCGCTGCACGCGGGCGGCCTCGGCCGTCGACAAAGCGGGCACGCCGGTGGGTGCGGGGCCCGCCGCGCCCATCAGATGCCGGGCCCAGTGCTGGTGCGCTGCCGCCGAAGGCAACGCGGGTGCGGAATGGGGCGCGGGGGTCATGCGGCCTCCGAGGGATGGGCTGAGGGCGCGGCCGGCGCCTTGGGCGCGCGGGCGACCGCCGATGCGGCGCCTTGCGTCAGCCCATACCAGTTCACCTTGCGCGTGAGCACCATCACCGCTGCCAATACCAGGAAGAGTGCGATCGCGCCCACCACCAGCGCTGTCTGCTCCAGCTGCAGCAGCACGTAAAGCAGACCGTACAGCAGTGCGATGCCCGCGCCCAATGGAATGCCGCGCGCCAGGCTGCCGAGCATGTGGCTGGCGTAGTAGGCCAGCAGCAGCACGCAGGCCGTCGCGGCAATGCCGTAAGAGGCACCGAACGAAAGGTGCTCCGACAGGCTGACCAGCAGCAAAAAGAAGCTGCACAGCGCACTGCCCACCAGCAGGTACTGCACGGGGTGCACGCGCAACTTCTTCATCAGCTCGAACAGGCCTACCGCCACGAAGGTGAGCGCGATGAACAGCACGCCGTATTTGGTGGCGCGGTCGCTCAGGGTATAGGGGTTCACGGGGTCCACGAAGGCCACGCTGAAACTGTCGGCGCAGTCGCGCGGTGTGGCGCCGCCGGGGGCGTATTCGTTGTGGGGGTTGGTGTCGTCATAACCGCCTGCGCAGATGCGACTTCCGCTGGCGATGTCGGCCTGAGCGGTGGTGGCCAGTGACGACAGCCGCCACTGCGCGGAAAAGCCGTCGGGCTTGATCTCGCGCTCGGACGGCAGGAACCGGCCCGCGAACGAGGGGTGGGGCCAACTGCTTGTCATCTGCACCTCGGTGTTGCCGCCGAGCGGCACGATGGCAATGCGCTCGGTGCCGACCAGCTCCAGGTCCAGTGTGGCGGCCAGCCCGTCGGCCTTGCCACGCACGGCTTCGGGCAGCGCTGCGTGCAGCCCGCGGCTGTAGGTGGGGTGAAAGGTGCCGGGCTTGAGCACCAGCGCCTGGTCGCCCAGCGTGAGCTGCGCCGTGCGGATGCCGCGTGCGTCGCCCACAGCCATCATCACGATGGGGGCGCCGCAGTGCATGCGCGAATTCTTCACCGTGCTTTGTGGCACCAGGCTGGCCAGCGAGCCCCATTGCGCCGTGATGTGCGCCTTCAGGTTGAAGGTGTTCACCTTGTGCAGGCCGCGTGCGCGCTCTTCCATGGCGGCGCCCGAGCGCAGCTTGAGCTGCTCGGGCATGGCGGTCAGCAGGAACTCGCGGCGGCGCTCCACCGTGCGGCGCTCGTCGCCCTTGCCGGTTTCCTCGTCCCAGCTCTCCACGCAGGCGCTGTGGATCATCGGGCCCATCAGGGTCTGCGGCCCGGCCAGGCTTTCAGCCACGCTCTGGGCCGTGAGGCCGCGATAGCGCTGCCGGTCGCGCACCACGTCTTCGATCAAGCCCAGGCCAATGAGCAGCAGCACGGTGATGGCAGCCAGCGCCGCCAGTTTGGTGAACAAGGGGTGTTTCAAGAGGTCCTCCGCAAGTGATATGTGGAAGCAGTGTTCTGCGCAGGCGTGAGGGCGCTATGAAGTTTGTGAAGTGAGCGTGAAGCCACCACGACGGAAACCGCTGGACACAATTTGCCCACAATTTCTCACCAATTGGGTGTGACTTCGGCGCCAAAGGCGTAGCGCGGCATGCGGGTTGGCCCGTAGCATGGTTTTCACATCCACCACCCGAGTGAGAGAGGGAACCCCATGAGAACCACCCCACAACCCGGCGCGCCCTGGCGCCTGCTGGCGGCCGCTGCCGTGACCGCGCTGACATTGAGCGCGTGCGGCGGAGGCAGCGCAGACAGCGACGGGCCTGCGGCACAGCGCGCGAGCGAAGCCGACACTGCGCAGCCATCGAACATCGCCCACGCAGCCGCCAAGGCCGCGTCCACCCAGCCCGGCGCGCTGATCAAGCCGGTGGCCGCCACGTCTTCGCCGGTGGAAAACCCCGGCATGTCGGCATCAGCCGCCATCGACGGCAACCCCAACTCGCGCTGGGGCAGCACGTTTGTCGATGACGCGTGGATCCAGTTCGACTTCGGCCAGCCCACCGCCATTGGCGCGATGAAGCTGGTGTGGGAGCGCTCTTACGGCAAGGAATATGCGCTGCAGGTCTCCGACGACGGCCAGAGCTGGGCACAGCTGCGCTACGTGATGGACGGCAAGGGCGGCACCGAGGAATTTCTGAACCTGGGCGTGTTGGCGCGCTATGTCCGGCTGCAGGGCGTGGCCCGCAGTTCGCAATACGGCTATTCGCTGTTCGAGGTGGAGTTCAAAACCCCGGGCAGCGATAACACCCAGGGCGGGCAGGCCACGGCGCCGCTGCGCTTTCCCCCAAACGGTCAGGGGATGGAGCCGCTGCCCGCAGCGCCGCAGCCGCTGGAGCAGGTGCAGTTCACGCTGGCCGATGGCACGCTGGTCACCCGCTTCGGCGCCCGCGCCATGGGGCGCCACGGGCGTGAGCGCGGCGAGGAATGGAACGAAATCGGCTACGGCCCCAACGACACGGTCGATGCCGCAGGCCAGCCGGTCGACAAAGGCCCGGGCGCGCACCTCACCTTCGTTACACAGTATTTCAAGAACCGCACCTGGGGCATGGAGATCATCGACAACAGCCGCGTGGCGGGCGTCACCAAGCCCACGCTCATCGTGAACCGCTACACCCAGGTGGACTTCCTGCCCGGCGACACCGCGTTCTTCCGCGCGTTCGACCGCCCCGGCGTCACCGGCTACGGCTGGATGAACCCCGGCGAGCTGGTGGACCGCAGCGTCAAAGTCTGTGCGCCCACGCCGTACCCCACCAGCGCCCAATTGGTGAGCGCTGGCGGCATCAACGGCGCCTGCACCTTGCGCGTGAAGGACTACCCCGGCCACGGCGGTCTGGGCGCGGACGGCCTGCCCAATGGCACCCACGTGCCATCCCGCCCCCTGGTGGTGGGGGATGCCATCGAGGTGTCGCCCGCCATGTTCAGCACCCGCGAGGCCATGGCTGCCAAAGGGGACAGCGGCGGCATCCGCTACTACTCTGCCGAATGGCTGTACGTGGTGGGCAGCGGCCTCACGCCGTGGTATGGCGTGCAGCCCCGCTTGAATTCAGCACCACTGCCGGTGGCCACCCTCTCCGGGGGCACGGGCTCGGTGTCGTACAACTACTCGGACAACGGCAGCTCGATGTTCCAGCAGCCGTTCAACCACGTGGGCATGCAGAACATGCAGCGGTTTGTGGAAGGCCGCCGCCTCATCCACACCGACTTCACCACGGGCGCCCACAGCGAGCCCGGCAACGACCCCTACACGCCCGCCGCCAAGTTGCAGGGCGCGCATTTCAACCAGTCGATGTGTGTGGCCTGCCACGTCAACAACGGCCGCAGCCCCGCGCCCACGCGTCTGAACCAGCGGCTGGACAGTATGTCGGTGCACGCCGCCAGCCTGGGCGAGGGCGGCGCGCAGCAGCCGCACCCGCGCTACGGCAGCGTGGTGCAGATGAATGCGCTGGCGGGCAGCGGCCACCGGCAAGATTGGGGCAACAGCGTGCGCGTGGCGCGCTTTGAAACGCGCGAGGTGCGCCTGGCCGACGGCACGGTAGTGGAACTGCGCAAGCCCGTGCTGGGCTTTGACGGCCCGGTGCCCGCCGCCCATTCCTTGCGGGCGGCGCCGCCGATGATCGGCATGGGCCTGCTCGAAGCCGTACCCGAGGCCGACATCCTGGCGCTGGCACGCAGCACCCCGGATGAGGACGGCGTGCAAGGCCGCGCCAACTACGTGTACGACCCTGAAACCGGCGCCGTGCGCCTGGGCCGATTCGGCTGGAAGGCTGCCAAGGCCACGCTGCGCCAGCAAGCGGCCACCGCGCTGCTGCAGGACATGGCGGTCACCTCGCCCGTCTACCCCTCGCAAGATTGCCATTACGGCCCCACGGCGTGCGCCACCGGCCCGCGCGCGGCGGGCATCACCGAGTCGGACCTGGCCTCGGTCTCGAACTACCTCGCGCTGGTGGCTGTGCCCGCGCAGCGCAGCCTGCCCAGTGGCTTCCCCAAGGGTGTGGCGCCGCTGGACGAGCATCGCGTGGATGCGGCCCAGGTGGCGCTGGGCGCGCGGCTGTTCGACGGCATGCGCTGCACGGCCTGCCACACCGCCCAGATGAAGACCGGCAGCGGCCACCTGTTTGCCGAGCTGCGCAACCAGACCATTCGCCCCTACACCGACCTGCTGTTGCACAACATGGGCCCCGGCCTGGCAGATGGATTTGCGGAAGGGCAGGCCCAGGGTGCACTGTGGCGCACTGCGCCGCTGTGGGGCATTGGCTATACCGAAAAAGTGATGGGCCGCGGCCGCAGCGCCGACGTGGGCTACCTGCACGATGGCCGTGCGCGCAACCTGACAGAGGCCGTGCTCTGGCACGGCGGCGAGGCCGATGCGTCCCGCCGCCGCTTCGAGGCCCTGCCGCGCGCCGACCGCGAGGCGCTGCTGGCGTTTCTGCGCTCGCTGTGAGTTCGGTGGGCAGCTGTTTTTAGGCTCTCGGGAATTCGGGCTGGTCCCTGTGAGCCCACCGGACATTTCGTCAGCTCAAGGTCATCACCGAATCCCTCACGCAAAATCCAACCGCACCCGGAGGCCAGGCGCCAGGGTCTGCGCCTGCATCCGGCCCCCATGCAGCGCCATGACCCGCTGCACGATGGCCAGGCCCAGGCCCGAGCCGCTGCGCTCGCCGTCCGGCCGTGCGGTGGTAAAGAATTTCTCGCCCAGGCGCGGCAGCGCGTAGTTGGGTACGCCGGGGCCTTCGTCTTGCACCGTCACGCAGTTGCCTTCCAGCAGCACCCGCACGGTGCCGCCGTGGGGTGAAAAGTCGATGGCGTTGTCCAGCAGGTTGCCGATGGCCAACGTTACCAGTTCGGCCTCCCAGCGGCCGCTGGCGCCTTCGCCCGACAGTTCCAGCCGAACGCCCCGTTGCAGCGCGCGCGCTTCGCATTGGCGCACGGCCTGGGCGGCGCAATCGCGCAGCGCCACCGGCGCGGCGGCGTCGGCGTGCTGGCGCTGCTCCAGCTTGGAGAGTTCCAGCAGGCGGTCGATGAGGCGCTGCAGCCGCTGACTTTGCTCCACCACCTGCGTGGCAAATTGCGCGCGGTCGGCGGCGGGCAGGTCGTCCTGCAGCAGTTCGCCCGCACCGCGAATGGCGGCCACGGGGCTTTTGAGCTCATGTGTCAGTGCGCGCACATAGCCTTCCACGTAGTCGCGGCCTTCCAGGCGGGCGCGCATGCGGTCCATGGCGCGGGCCAGGTCGCCCAGCTCGCCCGCCACCGAAGGCATGGCCAGGGGGGGCGCGGCGGCGTCCGTCGGGCCCTGCACGCTCAGGGCGTAGTCGCGCAGGCGGCGCACGTTCCACACCATCCACAGCGTCACCGCCACGCCCACGGCGGCTGAGAGTGCCAGCAGCAACAGCCCACCCATGAACACCTTGCGCTCGGCCCGGTTGATGAAGCGCTGCACCGTGCGCGTGGGCTTGGCCACCGTGAGCACGCCTGCGATCTGGCTGTTCACATAGATGGGCGCGGCCACGTGCATCACGCCGCTGGTGGCGTCGTCCTCCACGTCGCGTGTGGAGCGGGCGCCGTACTCGCCACGCAGCGTGCGCGCTACGTCGCGCCACTGCGAGTAGTCGGCACCCACGGAACGGTTTTCCGAATCGAACAGCACGCGGCCTGTGGTGTCGGTCACGTAGATGCGGTAGTCGAGCGACTGCTTGGAAAAGCCCCAGATCGCTGCATCGATGGGCCGCGTGGCGTAGCGGCGCACATGGTTGGCAAAGGCGCTGCCGTCAGCTTGCCCCAGGCGCCCGGCTGCGAGGTCATCGCTCGCCAGCTCGGCCAGGATGTTGGCCGTGTCCACCATCATGTCTTCCATCACCTCGCGCACGCTGGGCTTGATCTCGGCCATGAACACGCGCAGCACAAAGAACGCGGCAATGCCGTTAATGAGGAAGAAGGCGAACAGCAGGCGGATGCCAAGGCGCATGGTGCGTTACTTCAAAAACAATAGCTGTCAGCGCTTGATGGATGGGCGCTGGCGGCCAATTCTGCTTCAAATGTCCAGGCAGTAACCCATGCCCCGGTGGGTACTGATGTATTCGCGCGCCGGGTCCAGCTCGCGCAGCTTGGCGCGCAGCGTTTTGATGTGGGTGTCCACCGTGCGGTCGGTGCTTTCGCTGTCGTCGCCCCAGGCGGCGGCCAGCAATGCGTCGCGCGAATGGATGCGGCCTGCGCCGCGCAGCAGGTGGGACAGCAGGCGGTATTCGCGGCGCGTGAGCGGCAGCGGCTGGCCGCGCAGGCTGATGCGCTGGCCGGCCTCGTCGTCGTGGAACAGCGCGGTGGCCGTGGCGGCAGGTGCTGTCGGGTGGCCGTTGCCATTTCCGTTCCCGTGGCCCGCGCGGCGCAGCAGCGCCTTCACTCGGGCGGCCAACTCACGGGGGCTGAAGGGTTTGGTCAGGTAGTCATCGGCACCCAGCTCCAGGCCCAGCACGCGGTCGATCTCTTCGCCGTGGGCGCTGAGCATCAGCACGGGCACCGCCGCCGTGGGAGTGGCGTGGCGCAGTTCGCGCAACAGGTCCAGCCCGCTGCCATCGGGCAGGCCCACATCCAGCACCAGCAGGTCAAACCGCGCGCGCTGCAGCTGCTGGCGCGCGTCGTGCACCAGCAGGCTGTGTGTCACGGCCAAGCCGTCGCGCTCCAGCGCATAGGCCACGGTGCGGGCGATGGCGGGGTCGTCTTCGAGCAGCAGGAGTTTGGCAGACATGCCTCAATCCTCTCTGGTGCTACGCGCTTCGCGCTGACAACGCAACTGGCCCGGCGCAGGCGAGGGACGCCGAGCAAGGGCCGCCCCGCAGTGAGGGCCTCGTCCCCCCTCGGGGGGATGGCGCCGCAGGCGACTCAGGGGGGATCTCATTTTCAACGCGCAACCAGCACCGGGAAAATCTTGCCCAGCCCGTCCGCCATCACCTCCACCGCCAACGCGGCGAGGATCAGGCCCATCAGCCGGGTCATCACGTTGATGCCGGTCTTGCCCAGCACACGCGCGATGGGGTCGGCCAGCGCAAAACACACGGCGGTGGCCAGCGCGATGACCACGCCATAGCCCACCAGCGCCAGCGTCTGCCAGATGCCCTGCGCGCGGTCGGCATAGATCACCACGGTGGACATGCTGGCCGGGCCGGTGAGCAGCGGAATGGTGAGCGGCACCACGGCAATGCTGCTGCCGGCCGCGGCTTTCTCTGCGCCTTCTTCCAGCTCGTTGGTGCTGGGCTTGGCCTCGGCGGGCTGGGCG
>PJUL01000304.1_pt1 | contig 38672 bp, 33 predicted proteins | sample 1512221 | NCBI WGS metagenome assembly PJUL01 (sample SAMN08177667, study PRJNA422409) | Feces metagenome, whole genome shotgun sequencing project.
CCACGGGTGCACGCTGGGGCTGCTGCCCAGGTGCCATCAGGCGTTCAAAGCGACAGGCTGACGCCAGGGCCAGGCTCCCCGGTCGCTGCAACCTGTGATGAACACGTGGTGAATGAACATGGGGGCAAAGTGTAGCAAAGCTTTTTTGGCGCCCCGCATGCAGCGCCGGTGTGACATCGCACAACCCATCGAAAACCCTGTTGCGCCCCATCGCAAGCGCGGAAACAATTGGAAACGAACGACCGTTCTTTTTTATGAAGGAGCTGCGCATGAAATTCCTCCAGCGATGTGCTGTGGTGGCCGGGGCCTGCCTCTTGTGGGCCACCAGCGCCTGGGCTCAGCCCATCACCGTGGCCGATGTGAAGTACGAAGAAACGACCAACCTTGGCGGCAGCACGCTGCAGCTCAACGGCGCTGGCGTGCGCTACAAGGCCGTTTTCAAGGTCTACACGGCCGGGCTTTATCTGGAAAAAAAAGCGAGCACGCCGCAAGACATCGCGGCGCTCAAGGGCCCCAAGCGCATGAGCATCACCATGCTGCGCGAGATCGATTCGACCGAGCTGGGCAAGCTGTTTTCGCGCGGCATGGAAGACAACATGGACCGCGCCGCGTTCTCCAAGCTCATTCCTGGCGTGCTGCGCATGAGCCAGATCTTTTCCGACCACAAAAAGCTGCAGGCCGGCGATCAGTTCCAGATCGACTGGATTCCCGGCACCGGCACGGTGATCACCGTGAAGGGCAAGCCGCAGGGCGAACCCTTCAAAGAGCCTGAATTTTTCAACGCGCTCATGGGCATCTGGCTGGGCAACGTGCCTGCCGACTGGAAGCTGAAGGACGCGCTGCTGGGCAAACCCGCGTGATGACCCCCGCGTTGCCTGTGGCGCAGTTGTTGAGGCCTGCACACCCCAGGTTCCGCACGCTCCCAGGCATCACGGGCAAACCCCTACGCATCCAGCCCCATTGCTGTCGCCCGGCCGACTGACGCGGGCCTCAGCCGCGGATTACCTTGTGGGCCTCTGTGATCGAGCCGTCGATCTTTCCTATTTGCACACCCCTCGCGCCGGATCCCCTGCACCATGAAACTCAGCAACCTTTCCGTCGGCCTGCGCCTGGGCATCTCGTTCGGCGTCATCCTGCTCATCACCGCGCTCATCGCGGCCACGGGCATGTGGCGCATTGCCGGCTTGCAAGCCGCCAGCGAGCGCGTGGCAACCCAAGAGATCGAGCAGCGCACGCTGGTGGATGACTGGGCCTCCGACATCCGGCTGAACTGGGTGCGCACCGAGGCCTTTCTGAAGGCCATCGACCGCGACTACATGGACAAACTCACGGCCGACACACAGGCCACCGCCAGCGGCATGGATGCCAAGGTCAAGCGCATCGAAACCCTGGTGCAAGGCGACAAGGCCCGCAGCCTGCTGGCCACCATTGCCACGGCCCGCACGGCCTACAACGACAAGCTCACGGAAATCCGCGAGCTGCACCGCGGCGGGGAACCGAACGTGCCCTCGATGGTGGACAAAGACCTGCGCCCCCTGGCAGACAGTTACCTGAAATCGCTGGACGACCTGCGCACGCACATGGCCGCGCAGCTCACCGAGAGCCAGGCCGACGCCAGCACCCTGGCCAAGGCCAGCCAGGCGTTGCTGGGCATCGGCACGCTGGTGGCGGTGGCGCTGGGCGCGTTGCTGGCGTTCACCGTCACACGCTCCATCGTGCGACCCGTGCAGTTGGGCAAACAAGCCGCCGAAAACATTGCCGACGGCGACCTGACCCACCCCATTGCCGCCAGCGGCAGCGACGAAACCGGCCAGTTGCTGCAGGCACTGGCCACCATGCAATCGCGCCTGGCCAGCATCGTGGGCAATGTGCGCCACAACGCCGAGGGCGTGGCCACGGCCAGCGTGGAGATCGCCTCGGGCAACAACGACCTGAGCGCACGCACCGAGCAGCAGGCCAGTGCGCTGCAGCAGACCGCCGCGTCAATGGAAGAACTGGGCTCCACCGTGCGCCAGAACGCCGACAACGCCCGCCAAGCCAACCAGTTGGCCATGACGGCATCCAGCGTGGCGCAGCAAGGGGGCGCGGTGGTGGCCGAAGTGGTGGACACCATGAAGGGCATCAACGACAGCAGCAAGAAGATCGCCGACATCATCAGCGTGATCGACGGCATCGCGTTCCAGACCAACATCCTCGCGCTGAACGCCGCGGTGGAAGCCGCGCGCGCCGGTGAGCAAGGCCGCGGCTTTGCCGTGGTGGCGGGTGAGGTGCGCAGCCTGGCGCAGCGCAGCGCCGAAGCAGCCAAGGAAATCAAGGGCCTGATCGGCACCAGCGTGGAACGTGTGGAGCGTGGCACGGCGCTGGTCGACAAGGCCGGCACCACCATGGCCGAGGTGGTGGCAGCCATCCGCCGCGTGACGGACATCATGGGCGAGATCAGCGCGGCCAGCAGCGAGCAGAGCCAGGGCGTGAGCCAGGTGGGTGACGCTATCACGCAGATGGACCAGACCACGCAGCAAAACGCCGCACTGGTGGAGCAAAGCGCCGCCGCCGCCGACAGCCTCAAGACGCAGGCGGGGCTGTTGGTGGATGCCGTGGCGGTGTTCCGCGTGCCAGGCGCACCACTGCACACTGCAGGCTTGGCAGCACTTCCAAAAAGAGAGCTTCCAGCGCTTGCCAGTTCTTGATTTCAGATAGTTTTCATATCGAAACCAAGTAATTTCAAGCGCTACCAGCTCCTATTTTTGAAGCAACTCCTCCAGCGAATCCACCCACCCATCCGCATCCACGGCCCGCACCGGCTGGCCGTGGTTGTAGCCATAGGTCACCAGCACCACCGGGCACCCCGCCGCGCGCGCCGCCTGCGCATCGTTGCTGGAGTCGCCCACCATCAGCGTGCGCGCCGGATTGGTGCCCAGTGCCTCGCAGGTCTTGCGCAGCGGCAGCGGGTCGGGCTTCTTGCGCTCAAAGGCATCGCCGCCAAATACGTGCTCAAACGGGCTGCGCAGGCCCTTGGCTTCCAACAACGGCAGCGCAAACGCGGTGGGTTTGTTGGTCAGGCACGCCAGGCGCAAACCCGCATGGCGCAAGGCCTGCAGACCGCTCTGCACCCCGGCATACACCGCCGCGTGCTGGCCATTGATGGCCAGGTAATGCCGCTGGTAGCTGGCCCATGCGTTGGGGTACATCGCTTCGGTTTTGATCGCTGCTTGCGCCGCGCCTTCGTGCGCCAGAACATGCTTGAGCACGGAGCGCAGCAGGTGCTCGGAGCCCTTTCCGACCATGGACTCGATGTGTTGCGCCCCGATGGCCGGTAGGCCCAGGTCGTGCAGCATCCGGTTCAGGGCTTCGGCGAAATCACCCAAGGTGTCCACCATGGTGCCGTCGAGGTCCACGATCGCGGCATCGAAGTGGGCAGGATTCAAGGGCAGGAAGTTCATAAGGCGTGCGCAATTCGGGATGCGGGAATATAGTTCACAGCGTTTCACAGGGGCTGGGGCCAGAACCTGCCAGATCTGACAGGTGCCTGCCGCGCAGCAATCCGATGCAATACCCGCCATGCTCACGTTGCCCCGCTACTTTCATACCCTGGAGCAATTCCACACCGTTAGCACCCCGCAGGAGCTGACGCAGCTTCTGTCGAGCATGGGCCAGGCACTGGGCTTTCACGCCATCGTGCAGGGCCTGCAAAGCTATTCGCGCCAGAGCGGTCTGCACGTGGATTCCACGTCGGTGATTTCAGACCGATGGCACGGCCACTACATGCAGCAGGCGTACTACCAGGTCGATCCACGCGTGCACCACTGCGCGCGCCGCACCACGCCCCTGCTCTGGAACAGCGCCGAGCAGTATGAGCATCCGCGCGCCACCCAGATGCTGCGGGAAGCCAGTGACTTCGGCCTGCGCGCAGGCATCTACGCGCCCGTGCACAGCATGGACGGGCGCTTCAGCCTGCTTTGCGTGAGCCTGCGCGATGTGCCACAGGACGAGGCGCTGGATTTGGTCCGCCACACCGCCCCCTTGCTGCCTGCGCTGGCGGCCCACGCGCACGAGGCGGTGCTGCGCCTGCTGCCGGGCGGGCAGCAGCCCGAAGCCATCCTCACCCGGCGCGAATGCGAGTGCCTGCAATGGGCCGCCGCAGGCAAGACATCGTGGGAGATCGGCCTGGTGCTGAACATCGCAGAGCGCACCGTGAACTTCCACCTGAATAACGCGATGGCCAAGCTCGGCTGCCACAGCCGCCAGCACGCCATCGTCAAGGCACTGATGCAGGGGCTGGTCGGCCTGTAAGAACAGGCGGTTCACCGCGCGGCGCGCCTGCGCTGCAATCTCCCCACTTCATGCGCCGTGCGTGAAGACAGCACACCACTCATCCGGGAGATTCATTTTGCGCCCTGCCCTCACCCCCCACCGCTTGCCCCTCACTGCGGCCATCGCCTGCGTTGTCGGCCTGCTGGCCGCCTGCGGCGGCGGCAGCGACGACAACACCGGCGGTGCCCAGCCCCATTCGATTGGCGGCACGCTGACAGGCTTGGCCGCCAACACCGCGCTGGTGCTGCACAACAACGGGGCCGATGCCTTGCGCCTGGCGGCCAATGGCCGTTTTCAGTTCGCCGAGCCCTCGGCGGGCTATCGCGTGGAAGTCGCCACACAGCCCACAGGGCAGACCTGCACCGTCACCAACGGCAGCGGTACAGCCACCGCACCCGTGGCCGATGTGCAGGTGAACTGCACCGCCAGCAACGGCGGAGGCGGCACCCCCATCACCCAGGGCATCGCGGGCCTTCTGGGCGAGTGGCAGCAAAACACCTGCGTGGCCGCTGGCGGTGGCCGGTGGGCGCGCAACTACCTGCGCCCTGTGCAGGTGAACGACACCACCATCTCGCACGTGCAGGGCCTGAGGCTCTTCAACGACAACCAATGCTCTGGCACGGCAACCGTGTTGGGCGGCACGGCCCTCGGGCAGGTGACGTTCTCGCGCTCCGAGTCCAACGCCAGCGTGGCCGCCAACTGGGGCACGTTCCGGCAGGTCACCGGCCTCACGAGCCAGGCCATCTGGGCCAAGCGGGGCGAGAACACCTTGTGCCTGCTGGGCGACGAGAACCCGTCCATCCTGCCCACCTTGGCGCGTGTGGCGGCCGCGCTCGACACATTGCCCGCATCGGCCTGCTACACCCGCCTGCAATAGCGCCTTGGAGCGTGTTGACGATCTTTTCAGGGCCCCGAAGAAAATCGCAATCACGTTCTTACCGCAAGCTCAGCGTCTGGCGCTTCCAGGCAGGGTCCTGCCAGCGCTGGAACAGCGGCAGGGCTGCCACATCGCCCGTCACGCGCTCGGTGGTCAGGCCATCCAGGCGCACCACTTCAAAACTCTTCCGGTAGCGGCCCTGGCCCCTGGCTTCGCGGGCGACCAGCATCTGCTGGCCACCCGGCACCCAGCCCGCCCACTCGGCCACGCCCGTTTCGGGGGTGGTGGCCGCGGGCGGCAGCACGTCGGCAAGCCAGCCTTCGGGCGTTTTGCGCAGCACCCACAGTTCGCGCCAGCCTTCCATCGGCTGCACGGCCAGGGCGATGGCAGTGCCTTCGCGGTTGGTGCTGGCCGAAGCGCTCCAGACCACGCCATAGGTGCAGCGGCGTAGCAGCGGGGCCTTTGCGCCATTCTGCGCGTTCACCAGCAGCACGCAGGTTTCGCCAGGGGCGCCAGGCTCGGTCAGCAGCGTCGGGCGCGTGCCTGCAGCCGCCATCGGGGCTGCCGTGGGGACCAAGGCCCAGCGCACGGCACTCACGCGCATGGCAGCGTCGTTGTAGGCGCTCTGGTCTTCGTCGGCCAGCTCGGTCCTGCTCACACCCGTGAATTCCGTCAGGGCACGGGCTGCGGCAGCGGACACCGCCAGATCAGCGTTGCCCTTGCGGGCCTGTTGGAAGGCCAGTGCACCCCACACGCTGGCACGGCGCATCTGCACGCGGTTGCGCAGGTAGCCGGGCAGGCCTGCCACGTCCACGCGCTCCAGCACATCGGCTTGCCAGGCGGTGACCTTGGCGCGCTCGTGCGCCGGCAGGTCAGGGTCGATGCATTCGGAGCGGGTCAACGCCAGGGCGGCGCGGGCGCGTTGCTCGGCATCCGCCACGGGCATGGCCAGCAAGCGCCGAAAGGCCTCGCCCTCGTAGCACACCTGCATGCGGCCGTCGACCTCGTAAGTGGCAAAGCGCACGCCATACCCGTTGGCCACATCCAGGTGTGCGGACAGCGTGGCGCCCGAGGCCTTGCCTGGCACGGCCACAGATGCACGCCGGGCCAGCCGGTCGGCAAAGGTGCCCAGCGCATCGAAGGCCTGTGCGCCCTCCACACCGGCCAGCGCCTTGGCAGGCGCCGCCTGCAAATACGCTGCGGTGAGCCCGATACCAAGCGCCTCCGCACCGGGGGTGTCTTGCACAAACCGCATCACGGCCAGCAGCGCTGGGCCCTCTGCCTCGGTCAGCGCCACGCGGCGTACGTCGCTGGCGCGGATGAAACCTCCGCGCTCACGCTTGTGGTCCCACACCTGCAGGTAGTCCAGGCGTTCACCGCGCACCTCCAGCACCTCGCCCTGCCACAGGCTGGCCTGCTGCTGGGCGCCGTCGCGCGGGGCAGCGCGCAGGCTGGCCTGGTCTTGCACCACGATGGCGCTGGCTGGCACCTGGGGCAGGGGAGCGGCTTTGGCCGCGATGGTGGCTGCAGCGCTGGCCACGGCCACCAGCAGGGTTGCAAGGGTAGCGTTCATGATCACTGCTCCGTGGTGGTGGTGTTCATGCCATCGTCTGCCACGGCGGCGGCCTGTGCGTTGCGTTGGCCGCCCAGCAGCGCGGCGCCGATGAAGTCGCCATTGGTGGGCGGGGGCGCGATGATGACCTGGATCTTGTCCGAGAGCTTGTCGGCCAGCGTCTTCTGAATGAGCAGCGGGTGCTTGGTCACCAGGGCCCCTTCGCGCGCCATTTGCTCGGCGTTCACCTTGCCGATACGGTCCATGCGGTAAGCCTCGGCCTCGGCCAGCTTCTGGCGGGCGTCGGCCTCGCCATTGGCCTCGATGCGGCGGGCCTGGGCGGCGCCTTCGGCCGCCTTCACGCGGGCCACACGCTCGGCTTCGGCCTCCAGCTGCCGCTGCTCGATCTGGCGCTGCTTGAAGGGCAGCACGTGTTTCATCGCCTCTTCCTGGGCCTTGGCAGCAATGACCTGCTCGCGCGCTGCGGCTTCGGCGGCCACTTCGCGGCGCACCTTGTCGGCGCTGGCATCCAGCTCCGTCTCCTTCACACGCTTGTCTTTGAGCTCCAGCGTGTAGCGCATCTTTTCCGAGGCCAACTCCTCGGCCAACAGGCTGTCCATGCCCCGGCGGTATTCGGCAGGCAAATCCACCTTGCCGATCTGCACGCTGCGCAGCGTGACGCCATCGGCCGCCAGGCGGGCGAGCAGTTCGGTTTCGATGATCTGCGCAATTTCGGCGCGCTTGGACGAGAAGATTTCACGCACCGTGTAGCGGGCAAACACCTTATAGACCAGGCCCTGTACGGCGGGCTCAACGATGTCTGCACCCACGTTGTCGGGCAGGTTGCCAGCCTTCACAGCGGGCGAGTTGGGGTCCAGCGCATAACGCACGCTCAGGTCGAGGCCCAGCGAGAGCCCTTCCACCGACTGCAACGGCGCACTGCCGGTGGCTTGGCGCATGGCGTCGGGGCGGTAACTCTGGTCGCGCAGCGAGAACACCCGCACGGTGTGCAGACCGGGCACCACCCACACGCTGCCATCGCGCCACAGGCTCACGGTACCGGTGAACTGGTTCAGGCGCACACCCAGATCGCCCTGCGCCAGGTGTTGCACCGGCGGGTTGCGAACCACCATCAGGCCCACTGCGGCCACCACGGTACCCGCCACCAGCCAACGCACGGTGTGGGCGGTTGGCAGCAGGTAGGCCCAGTTCATGCGGGGTGCAGGCGCCGTGATCGGGGTGCCGAACGCCTCTTCGCCTGCTGCCGGGTTCTGCGAATCATCGAGGCTGGGCTCCGTGCCCGCTTCGGGCAAGGCGGTGGACGGGCGGCCCTTCAGGGTCTGCACGATGCGGTTCCAGGTGGCTTTCATGGTGTTTCTCTCTCGGGTGAATTCGGTGTTGTTGTCGTCTGTGTCTGAGCCGCCGCCGTGGCTGCTCATTGAGGATCGATTGTTCGAATCCGCCCCGGAAGCAACAACGCTGCGCAGCGCCCAGTGCGCTCACACCACCCGCCCGAACCTTCCGGCCCCGGAAGAAAAACTCACACCGCCCTCCACGGGGGGCCGGGATAATCCGCCCACCCCTCTACTGCCCTCCCCTGCCCATGACCCGCATCGCCGTGATCGAAGACGACCTGCCCACCAGCAACCAGCTGGCAGGGTGGATACGCAGCGCCAAAAGCGGCATCGTCATCGACCAATGGTTCACCCGCGATGAGGCCGAGGCGGCGCTGGCCCGCGAGCACTACGACGCCGTGGTGCTCGATATCGAACTGGGCCGCGAGCGCCACGCCGGTGTAGCCCTCATCAACGCCATCAACAAGCTGCGCCAGGGCACGCCCGTGCTGGTGGTCTCGGCCATGCCGGCGGCCATTTACCGCAGCATCATGAAGGCGCTGGACGCGTGGGACTACCTGCAGAAAACCACGTTCGAAGAAGCCGACTTCATCGAGACCTTTCTCGACATCCTGCGCACCACGCAGGCACAGGCCTCTGTCGCCGCATCCCCCGCGCCCGTGGGCGATGCGCTGGTGCTGGACCCGCTGTGGCAGCGCACCCCCACCTGGCGCGGCGAGCGCATCAACCTGCCGCTCACGGCGCAGCGCATTCTGGCCACGCTGCACCAGCACAGCGGCGAGGTGGTGTCGTACGAAGATCTGTTCGAGGTGGTGAAAAGCGGGCGCAATCGGGACAACGTGCGCAAACATGTGAGCACCATCCGTGAGGCGCTGCGTGAGGTGGACCCCAGCTTTGAAGGCATCGAGAACGTGCCAATGCGCGGCTTCCGGTGGACGGGCCGATGAAGCGGTTGCTGCGCCGCCCTGCGCTGGAGATGCCCCGGCTGGGCCTTCCCGCGTTTCGCCTGCGCATTCTGGTGCGCAGCGTGTTTTTGCTGCTGGCGCTGGCCACGGTGGCGCTCAGCGTGGTGCTGCTGCAGGAGGAAAAAGAGCGTGCCTGGAAAAGCTACCAGCACGGCTTTGAGCGCAGCCAGTCCGAGGTGATGGCCCGGCTGCGCCACCCGTCGGGCCAGTTGGCACTGCTCAACGCAGACCACCAGGCACCCCGCTCCGGAGGGCTGGCGCCCTTGCTGCTGCCCTATTCGGCCATCGATTTCGACGACCAGAACAAGGCCCAGCAGGCCGTGGAAATGGCGGGCTGCGCCGTGCAATACCCCGACGGATCGTCCCTGTGCGCTGCGATTGGCAACAACCCCTATGCAGGGGGCTTCATCTATTTGGTGGGCAGCTTCTACGCGGGCGAATTGGTGCCGCGCGAGCGAGGCGTGCTGGCGCTGGACAGCGTGCACCGCGCGCTCATCTCGCTGGACATGCGGGGCGAGCACTTTCGCTGGGTCGCGCCCTTTGAGGCGCTTGCGCCCCAAGGCACGGTCAGCACGCGGGGCAGGCTCACGGGGTTTGTGGACACGGGCGAAGCAGCCCTGGACATTCGCGCCCGGCCCGTGCGGGACTTCCGTGGTTGGCTCTGGCAAAGCGGCAACTGCCGCGACCTAGCAGGCGCTGTGCCCGCCTGCGCACGGCGCACCTTCTACTCCATCCGCCTGCCGGTGGAGCTGTTCAGGGAGGCCCTGTTCCAGAAGCGCCCCCTGGTCTGGCCGCCTGAAGACCTGGGCGCCATGCGGCTGCGGGTGCAGATGATGAGCCCAGGAACCAGCAATGCGCTGTTTGACAGCAACACCCCCGGCGCACAGCCAGCGGCATCACTGGCCGAGGTGGCTCGCACCCTGCTGCCCGGCGAGCGCGTGCAGATTCGCAAGCTGGGTTCCAGCGACAGCGATGCCATCACGCTCAAAGGAACCGATGTGCAGGCCGACCCTTCGGCACCTTGGCTGATTCGCCTCATCGGTTGGCTGCCCCTGGATCTGCGCAGCGGCGCCCAGTCCCGACCACCCGAGATTCCCTCGGGCCTTGACATCCTGGACACCCCCTCAGGCAACTACGCCGTCACGTTCACCGGCAACCTGCGTGGGGTAGAGCTGGGCCTGGCGGCCGTGGCCACCCGCTTGTCGTGGTACCTGGCCGCCATGCTGGGTGCCATTGCGCTGGCGTGGCTGGTGGTGGAGGTGGGCTTGATCCGCCGCGTGACGGCCCTCACCCGCCGCGCGGCCGCTGTTTCCTACAACGTGCAGCCTGGCCACACGGCCCCCCGCCTCGGAGACCTCGACGTCTCGGACCTGCGCGGCTCGGACGAGCTGGGCATTCTGGCTGGTGGCCTGGCCGACCTGCTGCAGCGCGTGAAGGACGATATCCAGCGCGAACAGCTGCGAGCGCAGCAGGAGCGCGACATGTGGCATGCCGTGGGGCACGAGATCATGTCGCCACTGCAGTCGCTGATGGTGCTGCACGGGGGCGCCAACGACCCGGGTCACCGCTACATCCAGCGCATGCAGCAGGCCGTGCATGTGCTGTACGGCACCGCCTCGCCCGCAGAAGCGCTGGAGGCGGCCGACGTGACCGCCGGGCGACTGGACCTTGATGCCTTCTTGCGCCACGTGGCCGACAACGCCCATTTCGCCGGCATCGACCATGTGGTGTACGAAAGCGCAGGCGGGCCCGTCATTGTTCGGGCGGACGAGTTTGCGCTGGAGGACGTGGTCACCCACATTCTGCGCAATGCCGACCGCTACCGCCCGCCCGGCACAGCCATCACCTTGAGGCTGAGTGCCTCTGAATCCACCGCCAGTGCCACGCTGGCCAACCAAGGGGCGACCATTGCCGAAGATCTGCTCGAGCGGATCTTTGAGCTGGGCGTGTCGGACCCCAGCCTCCCTGTGCCGGCCACCGACGGAGGCCATCGTGGCCAGGGCCTGTTTGTGGCCAAAACCTACATGGCCAAGATGGGCGGCACCATCAACGCGCGCAACACCACGGACGGGGTGGCGTTCACGCTCACGTTTCAGCGCCTCGGTTGATTTGTAGCGCCCATTGCGGGCACAGAAGGGGCACGGGCGCGGACGAACCCGGTCGGCGCTGTCCGACAGGAAAGCAAAAAGGCGAGGGCTACGCTGCAGCCATACCGTTCGCATCCCTGGCGGCGCTATCGCCGCAGTGGGATGTGTGTCCAAACCACCCCGTCCAAACCACCCCGTTTGTGCGCCCGTCGCCAGGAGCTTTTCCATGAAACGATTTGCCTTTGCCACCCCAGTTCTTACCGCAGCCTTGCTGATGGCCTCCGCCGTGGCCACAGCCCAGACATCCTCCAGTGACGACGCCCGCGCCCGCTATGAGCAAGAGCGCCAGGCCTGCATGACCAACAACACCCAGGACACCCTGGCAACCTGCCTGCGCGACGCAACCAATGCCTACGACGCCGCCCGCAAGGGCCAGCTGAGCGACCCCGGCCCCATTGCCATGGCCAATGCCACGCAGCGTTGCGGCGCTTTCCAGAACGCCCAAGAGCGTGCGGAATGCGTGCGCCGCGTTGAGAGCGAAACCACCAGTGGCTCCGTCTCCGGCGGCGGCGTGCTGCGCGAGTCCAGCACAACCATCGTGATTCCCGCCCCGCAATAACCCACAGGGCCCGTGGGCCTGAAGCCAAAGGGGCTGCCTTGCGCAGCCCCTTTTTGCATGCAAGTCGCAGACTGGCTTTACTTCAACTGCCCACGCATGGCGTCGATGACGCTCCGGTAATCCGGCTTGCCGAAGATGGCGCTGCCTGCCACGAACGTGTCGGCGCCCGCATCGGCCACGCGGCGGATGTTGTCGGTCTTGATGCCGCCATCCACTTCCAGGCGAATGTCTTTGCCCGACGCATCAATGCGCTTGCGCACGGCTTCGATCTTGCGCAGGGCCGAATCGATGAAGCTCTGGCCGCCAAAACCCGGGTTCACACTCATGATGAGAATGAGGTCGATGTCGTCGATCACCCAGTCCAGCACGTCCAGAGGCTCTGCCGGGTTGAACACTAGGCCGGGCTTGACGCCTTTGGAGCGGATGGCCTGGATGCTGCGGTGCACGTGGCCCGATGCATCCGGGTGGAAGCTGATGTAGTCGGCGCCAGCATCGGCAAAGGCGGCGGCCAGCGCATCCACTGGCTGGATCATCAGGTGCACGTCGATGGGTACCGCTGCGCCGTCCGGCGTTTTGGAATGCGGCTTCAGCGCCTGGCAAACCATGGGCCCAAAGGTGAGGTTGGGCACGTAATGGTTGTCCATCACGTCGAAATGGATCCAGTCGGCGCCAGCGGCAATGACATTGCGCACTTCCTCGCCCAGGCGGGCGAAGTCGGCGGAGAGGATGGAGGGGGCGATGCGGTAAGTGGGGCTCATCCCCCGATTGTCTCAAAGCGCAGCAGGCATGGGGTTTTCAGCCTGATCGAGGCCCTTTTGGAGAGTCGGCACGGTTACCATTCGCCCCATGCCAAAGTACCAGTTTGACGTGGAAGTGCTGCCCGAATACCTGCCTGAGCAGTCTGCGCCGGACAGTGGGGTGTTCAGCTTTGCCTACACCATCACCATCTCCAATGCCGGCGACACACCGGCCCAGTTGATCTCACGGCATTGGATCATCAGCGATGCCCGGGGCCACACCGAGGAGGTGAAGGGCCTGGGCGTGGTGGGCCAGCAGCCGCTGCTCAAGCCAGGTGAGTCGTTCCAATACAGCAGCGGCTGCCGCCTGCGCACCTCCAGCGGCACCATGCACGGCACGTTTCACTGCGTGGCAGACGATGGCGAGTTTTTCGACACCCCGGTGCCGCTTTTTGTGCTGGAGGCCATCAGTCACGGCCCCTCGGGCGAGCCGCTGAGCGGGCGGGTGCTGCATTGAAGCGCCTTTCCAGCCAGAACGACCTGCCCGCCTTGCTGGCAGCGCTGGACCCACACGCTGACCTGGCCCACCGCCACCTGTGGTTGTTGAATCTGCTGGACTGGGTGCGCGGCAAGCGCGACTCGGTGCCCGCCGCCGTTGGCCGCGTGCAGCTTTTCCTCGATGCGCTGGAAGCGCGGCCGGAACTGCAGCACAAGCTGAAGGCGTGGTGGGCCACCCTGGTCGATCAGGTGGACGTCACCACCCTGCTGGCCGACTTCGGTTTTGCACCGCGCACCGCGCTGGTCAGCGAGATCGGCCACCGCTTGCGCATCAAGCTTCTGCCAGGCAGCCCGGAAACCATTGATGCCTCCGAGCTTTTCATGCTGGCGCTGCCCAGCGAGTTCGATGCGCAGTGGCTGGCCGCGCTGGACGAAGTGCAGCTGGAGCGGTTGGTGGCCCTGCTGGCGCAGCCCACAACGGAATCCTCCCCCGCAGGCGCCTCGCGTTGGCACAAGGCCCTGCTGGATGCCATCACTTACTGTGCCGGCCAGATCCTGTCCACGGGCTTTGCGCCTGAGTTGCGCCTTCGCATGAGTGAATCCGCACGCGATGCACAGCCTTTCCACGCGCTGATCCGCGATGTGGAAGGCCTGCGTGTGGAGGTGGTTCACGCACTGCGCACGCCAGACCGCCTGAACGAGGCTGCACAGCGCCTGCGTGACCGGCTGGAGGCCTGCCGCGCGGCCGCCACCACCGTTTACGCGCACTTCGAGGACAACGGCATCTCGGTGGGCCTCGTGTTCCGACTGCGCCAGCTGCGCGAACGCATCCTGCGCGTGCGTGAGTTGCTCGACTGCCTGCTCTCGCCCAAGCCAGCCGTGACGGCCGCGCGCCTGATGGCCCATCTGGTGATGGTGGGGCAGGACCGGCGCAGCCTGCGGTCGCTGCTCGCTTCCAATTCGTCGCTGCTGGCGGCCAAGGTGGCCGAACGCAGTGCAGAAACGGGCGAGCACTACATCACCCGCACCAGTGCCGAGTACCGCTCCATGCTGCGCAAGGCGGCGGGCGGTGGGGCGCTGATGTCCATCACCACCATGGCCAAGTTCGGGCTCTATGCGCTCGCGCTGTCAGCGTTCTGGGGTGGCTTTTGGGCGGGTGTGAACTACGCCGTCACTTTCGTGTTGATTCAGCTGCTGCACCTCACGGTGGCCACCAAGCAGCCCGCAATGACCGCACCCGCCATGGCCGCCAAGCTCAAGGAGCTGGGTGCCAGCAATGCCATTGAGTCTTTTGTCGACGAGATCACGCACTTGGTGCGCTCGCAGGTGGCGGCCGTACTGGGCAATGTGCTGGTGGTGTTCCCGGCCGTGCTGGGGCTCGCGGCGCTCATCGCGATGGCCACGGGCAGCCCCGCGCTCAGCGAAACGCAGGCCGAGCATGTGTTCGAGTCGCTGCACCTGTTGGGCCCCTCTCTGTTCTTTGCGGCATTCACGGGGGTACTGCTGTTTGCCTCCAGCATCATTGCGGGCTGGACGGAGAACTGGTTTGTGCTCAGCCGCCTGGATTCCGCCATGCACTACAACCCGCGCATCACCCGTTTTCTGGGCGCTGAACGCGCCGCGCGCTGGGCGCGGTTCCTGCGTGAGAATCTCTCGGGCTTTGCCGCCAACATTTCGCTGGGCTTCATGTTGGGGCTGGTTCCGGCGTTTGCAGGGTTTTTCGGGTTGGCCCTGGATGTGCGCCATGTCACACTCTCCACGGGCCAAGTGGGCGCCGCAAGCGCTGCGCTGGGCCTGGGGGTGCTGCACCTTCCTGCCTTCTGGTGGGCGGTGGCGTCGCTGCCTTTGCTGGGTGCGCTGAACGTAACAGTGAGTTTCTATCTGGCGTTCAGCCTGGCGCTGCGCGCACAGAACGTGAGCGGTGTTGACCGTGCCCGCATCTACGCGGCCATCCGTGCGCGCTTGCGCTCAGCCCCTTTGAGCTTCTTCGTTCCTGAACGCCAAAAAGCCGTGTAAAAACGGTCCGGACGGCAGAACCCAAGCGCCGCCCCTGTCCTACAGGGTGCGTCTTGTGTCTGCATGTAAATTCAGGCACCGTCAGGCCCAGCCCACCCTCAGGATGCGGCATGGTCCTGACCCATCACACAACGGGCCGCAACGCCCGTCTGACGCAGAGGTTCCAAAACATGAATGAAATCCTGAGCTTCTGGGCGCAATGGTTGCGCCCCTCGGCCGGGCTGCCCACAGTGCAATGGTCGCTGCTGCTGGCAGTTGCCGCCATGGCGGGCTATCTCACGCAGCGCCACACCGGTCTGCCCAAGGTGGTGGGCTACTCTCTGGTGGGCACAGCGGCCGGTCTGGCCGGTTTCAGCGGTGCCGTGTGGCCATTGCAAGGCATTGGCCTGTTTCTGCTGGAGCTAGGCATTGCCATCGTGCTGTTCGAATGCGGCGGGCGGATTCCGCTGCGCTGGTTCCGCCACAACCCCATGGTGCTGGTGCAGAGCGTGGCCGAATCGGTGCTGACCTACTTCGCGGTGTATTGGGTATTGATGTGGCTGGGCATGCCCGCTCCGGTGGCCAGCCCGCTGGCGTTGGTGGCCCTGGCGGCCTCGCCCGCCGTGCTGACCCGCGTGGTGGCCGACACCCGCGCAGCGGGCCCCGTCACGGAGCGCGCCATCGTGCTCACCACGCTTTCCACCCTGTACGCTTTGACGCTGGGCAGTGCTCAGGCAGAACTCATCAACCGCCAGAGCGTGACGCTGATGGAGACCGCATCCCCCGTGGTGGTGGTGCTGGGTGTGTCGATTGTGGTGGCCGCCGTGCTGGCCCTGGTGCTGCGCATGGCGCTGCGCTTCATGAGCCCCACGAGCGAAAACACGTCCATGCTGTTCCTGGCCCTGGTGGCTGCCGGCACCGCCGTGGCCGCACACATGGGCGGATCAGCGCCGCTGGCCGCGCTGCTGGGCGGCATGCTGCTCAAGCAGCTCAACCCCCGCCCCTGGGCCTGGCCTCGCCAGCTGGGCAACGCCTCGTCGCTGCTCACCATGCTGATGTTCGTGCTGGTTTCCACCGTGGCCGCGCAGGCCGACTGGAGTGCCCCCGTGGCAGGCATGGTGCTGGCACTGATTGCCGTGCGCTTGGTGGCCAAGGCCTCTGGCGTGGCGCTGGGCAATGTGGGCAGCGGCGCCAGCTGGAAGCAGGCGCTGTGGGTGGGCTGTGCCATGACACCCATGTCGTCCATCGCTTTGCTGATCGCCTCGCAGTTCGTGATCGCATCGCCCTCCACCGGCCACATGATCGCTGGCGTGGCATTGCCGGCCATCTTGCTGATGGAAGTGCTGGGCGCCGTGATCGCCACGGTAGCCATCTACCGCGCGGGCGAAAGCTCCAAACCCTGGGCGCCACTGACCCGTGGCAACAACGGAGAGAACAGCCGTGAGTCTTGAAGCCTTCAACCATTCCGAACCGCTGACGCTGGGCGTGGAGCTGGAGCTGCAGCTCGTCAACACCAACGACTACGACCTGGCCCCCTACGCCGAGGACATGCTGCGCCTCATGCAGAAAACCCCGCTGCCCGGCAGCGTGGTGCCCGAGATGACGAACAGCATGATCGAAATCTCCACCGGCATCTGCCATTCGGCCAGCGAGGTGCTGGGCCAGCTCACGCCGATCCGCGATGCGCTGGTGCGCAGTGCCGACAAGCTCAACATCGCCGTGGTGGGCGGCGGCACGCACCCGTTCCAGCAGTGGCACGAGCGGCGCATCTATGACAAGCCGCGCTTTCGCGAACTGTCGGAGCTGTACGGCTACCTGTCCAAGCAGTTCACCATCTTCGGCCAGCACGTGCACATCGGCTGCCCGGATGCCAACGCGGCGCTGCTCATGCTGCACCGCATGTCGCGCTACATCCCGCACTTCATTGCGCTGTCGGCATCGAGCCCCTACGTGCAGGGGCAAGACACGGCGTTTGACTCGGCACGCCTGAACTCGGTGTTTGCCTTCCCGCTGTCGGGCCGCGCACCCATGGCCCTCACCTGGACCGACTTCGAGGCGTACTTCGACAAGATGACCCGCACCGGCGTGGTCAAGAGCATGAAGGACTTCTATTGGGACATCCGCCCCAAGCCCGAATTCGGCACCATCGAGATCCGCGTGTTCGACACGCCACTCACCATCGAGCGCGCCGCCGCGCTGGCGGGCTACGTGCAGTCGCTGGGTGCCTGGTTTCTGGCCGACCAGCCCTTCATGCCTGAAGAGGACGACTACCTCGTCTACACCTACAACCGCTTTCAGGCCTGCCGCTTTGGCATGGATGCGGTGTATGTGGACCCGGCCACCGGCGACCACATGCCGCTGCGCGAGCACATCCTCCGCACCATGGACAAGATCGCCAGCCACGCCGCCGTGCAGGGTGCGTCCAGCGCCATGCACATGCTGCGCACTGAAGTGGAAGCCGGCCAGAACGACGCACGCTGGCTGCGCCAGCGCCAAAGCGAAGAGCAGTTGCTGGCCGAGGTGAGCCGCCAGGCAGCGCAGCGGTTTCGCGGCGCACCGGCATGACCTTAGCCGCGAACCCGGCCATGCATAAAAACCATGGGTGAGTTCGACCTGATCGCCCGCTACTTCACCCGCCCCGTGCGCCCCGGAGGCGCGGCTGTGCTGGGCGTGGGCGACGACTGTGCGCTGCTGGCGCCTGCACCGGGCATGCAGCTGGCCATCTCCAGCGACATGCTGGTGGAAGGCCGCCACTTCTTTGCCGACGTGGACCCCGAGGCGCTGGGCCACAAGGCGCTGGCGGTCAACCTGTCCGACCTCGCGGCCTGCGGCGCCCGGCCGCTCGCCTTCACACTCGCTTTGTCGCTGCCGCGTGTGGACGAAGCCTGGCTCGCAGGCTTCTCACGCGGCATGTGGCAACTGGCCGATGCGCATGGCTGCCAGCTGGTGGGGGGCGACACCACGCAGGGCCCACTCAACCTCTGCATCACCGTGTTCGGCGAGGTGCCCACAGGCCAAGCCCTGCTGCGCAGCGGCGCGCGGCCTGGCGACGACATCTACGTGAGCGGCACGTTGGGCGATGCCCGGCTGGCGCTGGAAGCCCTGCTGGGCCACACCACCCTGCCCGCCGACACGCTGGCCCGCGCGCGCCAGCGGCTGGAGCGCCCCACCCCGCGCGTGGAACTGGGCCTGGCGCTGCGCGGCATTGCCAGCAGCGCCATGGACCTGAGCGACGGGCTGCTGGGCGACCTGGGGCACATCCTCAAGGCCTCGGGCGTGGGGGCGCGCATTGATGTCGATGAGACCTCAAACTTGATAGCTGCCAGCGCTTATCCAGCAAGCGCTAAAGGCCAATTTGGCATTGAGTTGGTTCGACAATGCACCCTGGCGGGGGGCGATGACTACGAACTGGCCTTTACCGCCCCGCCCGCTCAGCGTGCCGCCGTGGCCGCCGCGTCGCAAAGCAGCGGTACGCCCGTCACGCGCATCGGCACTGTGCTGGCCGAGCCCGGCTTGCAACTGGTGCATGCCCACGGGCAGGCCGTGGAGCACCGTTACGCGTCCTTCGACCATTTCCGGTGACGGGCGCCCGGCCTGCGAGATTTTTCGCAGGCCATGCTGACTGGGGCGTGAATGCCTGCGCCAGCCAGCCTGCTCACAAAATATCAAAAAAGATAGCTATTAGCGCTTACCCAATAAGCGCTACCGCCTGTTTTTGCTTGAAATCCAAGCCGCCGAAAGAAACTGTGCCAACGGCCGGCGCGGCGTAGCGGGCGCCTCTTCCATGGGGTAGCCAATGCGGCAGAGCATCTGCACCGTGGGGTCGGCGCGGCTTCGGGGCACGCTGCGGCCCAACACCAGCTGGTGCACGCGCTCGTAGTGCGGTGCCATCTCGGCAAACTCCTGCAGCGCTTGGCTCATGGGGTGCATGCCCACGCCCAGCGCCGTGGCTTGCAGTTGCAGCCGCACATAGGCCCGGCCCGCTGCAATCTGGTCAACGCGCGTGTTGCTGCCAGTGACCCACACAAACCCCATCGCTGTGCGGCTGTGGCCCTCAAAGCGACCCATGGCGCTTTTGTAGGCAGCACTGCCCTCGGCCGGCGGCGCAGAGCGGTCAAACATGCCGAGCGCAGACACCGCGCGCACGAAGGGCGAGTTCAGCGAAATGCCGTCGCGGTGCCGCAGGATTTCGGCGGGGCCCACGCGGGTGAGGTGGATGCTCTCCATCATGGTGCGCGGCGTGAGCAGCTCCACCTGCGCCGATTCCCAGCACAGTGCGCGCAGCGTTGGAAGCCGCTCCGCGTCCACCGTGCCACCGACCTGCAGTGCCGCCCCACCTTCTGCCCGTTGGCTGGTCAGCAAAGCCGCCAGCACCTCGGGCGCCACGGCGCGGGTGGTATCGAAATCGCTCTTGGGTGTGCGGCGCAACAGCACCTGCGTGAACAATGGGTCGGGCTGACCGCCGGGCTGCAGCGTGATGCGCGCCACGGGGCGGTCGTCCCAATCCTTCAGCGCCGCGGGCAGCTCGCCCTGCGGCCACAGTTGCACCACACTGGCAACGCCCTGCTGCGCCAGCGCCATCACCAGCAGCTCCAGAAATGCGCCGTGGCCAATCAGGATTTGCCGGCCCAGCGGATCGGTGTGGGGCAGCACACGCTCGCGGTCGGTGCGCAGGGTGATGGCGCCCTCCTCGCGCAGGTCCACCAACCAGGGCTGCAGGTTGTGCGGGTTGGGCGCGGTGATGGCATAGGCCACAGCACGGCGGCGCACCTCGGTCTCGCCCATCGGGCCTTGCCAGGCCTCCACCGCTTCAGCGGGGTAATGGGCGCCCAATCCGCTGCAGGCGGCCAGCGTGCCCGCCGTGGCGGCGGCGATGGTGCCGCCACCAGCAAGGCGAATGAAGTTGCGTCGGTTCACGAGGTGGCCCTCCAGAAGAAAAGATGAAGGGATTGTGAAAACGCAGGCAGCACAACACAATTGCTCAACCATTCATACCAGCAATGCAGATTTGAATACCTCAAACCACCCCGTTTCGCGCAGGCTGTGGCCATGAACCCGCCATTCGACTGGCGCCTTGTGCAGTCCTTCCTGGCCGCGCTGGACCAAGGCAGCCTGCTGGGCGCGGCCCGCGTGCTCAACGCCAGCCAGCCCACCATCGGCCGCCACATTGCCGAGCTGGAATCGCAACTGGGCGTGGTGCTGTTCGAGCGCACCGGGCGCGGCCTGCTGCCCACGGCCATGGCGCTGCAACTGGCCGAATCGGCCCGCGCGATGGAGGCGGGCGCCCACCAGCTGGCGCGCAGTGTGTCGGGCGCTCAAGCGGGTGTGAGTGGCACCGTGCGCATCACCGCCAGCCAGCCCGTGGCCTGCATCCTTCTGCCCCCTGTGCTGGCCCGCATGCGCGAGGTGTTGCCCGAGGTGCAGGTAGAACTGGTGTCCAGCAACGAGGTGACCAACCTGCTGCGCCGCGAGGCCGACATTGCGCTGCGCATGGTGCGGCCCGACCAGGCCAGCCTGGTGGCCAAACGCATCGGCGCCGTGGCGCTGGGCGCCTATGCCCACCGCGACTACCTGCGCAAAAGCGGCACGCCCCAGCAGCCGCTGGACCTGGTGCAGCACGCACTGGTGGGCCACGACCGCGCCGACGACATCCTGCAGGGTTTCGCCACCCTGGGCGCACCCGTGGAGCGCGGGCACTTCGCGTTTCGCACCGACGACCTCATGGCCTATTGGGCGGCGGTGCGCGCGGGCCTGGGCATCGGGTTTGTGGGCAGCTATATCGCCCGCACCGACCCGGCCGTGGTGCCCGTATTGCCCCAGCTGCGGTTGCCCCAGTTGCCCATCTGGCTCACGGTGCACCGCGAGATCCGCACCAACCGCAGGATTCGCGCGGTGTATGACTTCTTGGCGGCAGACGTGCCCCAAGTGCTCTAGGAATTGAAATCAGGCGCGCTCTGGCTGCGGCTGCCCCCGCACGATGAAATGGCGCGAGAACCCCAGCGGGCGGCTCACGCCCGCAGGCTCCGACAGCAGCGGCACGCGAAAGCCGGGCTCGGGCAGCACCTGCACGCTCCAGTCGGTGCCGCCGATGAACCGAAACCGCAGCGTGTCGGGCTCGGCAGACTCAAGCAGCGAGAACGAGCCCGTTGAATAGATGCCGCCCAGCGTTGCTGAATCCAGCAAATTCAGCTCTGCATCCAGCAGGTGGATGTGCAGCAGCTCTTCGAAGGGTGTGTCGTCGGTGGTGAACAGCAGGTAAAACGATTGCCACTGCGCGGCCTGCTCCAGCACCGCACCCGGAACACGGCGACCCGTGGGTTTGCCTTGGCGCAGGATTTCACACAAGGGTGGGGCGTCGTCCGCAAGGTCGGGGATGCGCGCCACCGACAACGCTGATGGGGTCAGGATTTGCATGGTGCCAAGCTCCCCATCACCAGAAAAAGTCCACGCCAAACGCGGCCAGCGCACCGCCGACAAATGCCCCCACCGTGACACACACCGGCGCCCCGGGGCCACACGCCAGCCCTGCCAGCGCGCCGCCTGCGATGCCCCCGCCAATGCCCGCGCCCGTCACGGCCAGTTCGCGGCGCGCTGCCCCGGCCTTGTCCTCTGCGTTGGCCACGGAATACACCGAGATGGCGATGGACACCACCAGCAGCCCACGACCCGCGCGCGACAGATTGCGCATGGTGGCGGTGACCTTGGGATTGGACGTGCCGGCGGATTTGACGATCTCGGCGTACACCGCGTTCTTCTGCGTTGCCGACAGGCGGTTGAAATCCGCCGACACACCATGCAGCTGCTGCGTCTTGCGCGCGATCAGTTCATTGAGCGACTTGCCTTCGCGCTTGAGCCGCTCGGCCATCGCACGGCCCACCGGGGTGCTGCGGCCCCGGATGACTTCCATGATGGCGTTGCGTGCCTCTTGCGCCTGCTGCGCGGCCTGCGCCCAGCTGATGCGGCCGCTGGTGGCCTGGCCGCGCAGCTCACTGGCCATCGCCTGGATTTGCATGGAATACGCCTGGCGCGCCGAGGCGTCGATCGTCAGATGGGTTCCGGCATTGGCAATTTCGAATTCCAGCGCCCGGATGGCGGAATCAAAGGCACTCTTGTCATCGTTGTCCTGCACGCGGTTGTCTCCAAAAAATGCGGTTCAAGTTCAAGCGCTTGTTCAAAGGAAAAGACGGGGCTGCATGCCTGCGCCGGGCCTTTTTTTAAACGCTGGGGCCCATCCGCAGCGGTTTGCGCACCCGAAAATGGTTACAAGACGTTGGATGGGGCGCCCCAAGCCCGCTACCCTTCAGGGGTGCGCGCAACACGCCCCATGGCCCGCGAGCCCCGCTGCCGTACCCCGAGTGGCTGCTAGCATCCCAACCCTCTCTCCGCACCTCAGGAGCCGCTCTTGACCCACTCCCCTGCCGCGTTGCGCCCTGCGCTTGCCAGCCTGGCCCTGGCCCTTCTCACGGCATTTGCCCCATCCCACGCATGGGCACAAGAAACCTCCCGCATCGCCCGCGTCACCGTCTACCCCGGCAGCGCCACGGTGGAACGCGTGGCCAAGGTGGCGGCGGGCGCACGCAGCCTCACGCTGGGCTGCCTGCCCGCGTCGCTGGACGTGCAAAGTCTGCAGATCAACGCCGACCCCGCCGTGCGCGTGGGCGAATTCAATGTGCTGACCGAAGACCGCGATGTGGCCGCAGGCTGCGCGAGCCCGCTGGACGGCCGCATCCGCGAGCTGGAGGATCAGATCGCGGCGGTGAAGGCCGAGGCCTCTGCGCTGCAGTTGGTAGACGGCTACTTGCGCAGCGTGGCGCAAAGCGGAGCCGGCCCGGAGGCAACAGCACCTGCCAAAACCGCCCCCCGAGCCGCCACGCCAACGCCCGCGCAGATCACTGCCACCGCCGAGGTGCTGCGCAAGTCCGGGCAGGACAGCTTTGCACGCGCGCACCAACTCCAGCGCAAGCAGGAAGCCCTGACGCTGGCCCTGAAACCGCTGGTGGCCGAGCGGGACCGCGTGGCCAGCCAGCGTGCGCGGGTGGTGTCGGTCAGCATCAATCTGGCCGCTGAGCGCGATGGCGAACTGCGCCTTTCCTACCAGGTGCGCGGCCCCGGCTGGCAGCCCAGCTACCGCGCCACGCTGGATGCGAACAAATCCACGGTGCTGATCGAGCGCCAGGCGCTGGTGGCGCAGAACAGCGGCGAAGACTGGGGCAATGTGCAGCTCACGCTCTCCACTGGTCAGCCGGGGCGCGCCACACAAGGGCAACTGCCGCGCCCCTGGTGGCTGAATGTGGCGCCACCACTGCAAGGCGCCCGCGCTCCGGCGATGGCCATGGCGCCCGCGCCTGCGCCCACCATCGCAACACTGTCCGGGGCGGGCGTCGCCGCTGACGAGGTCATGCCCACTTTTGACGTGAGCGCCCTCGACAAGGGTTTTGCCACCGAGTTCTCCGTGCCCCAGCGCATCACCGTGCCGTCCAGCGGCCAGCGCGTGACCTTGGCGCTGGGCAACTACACGGCACCCGCCACGCTGATCACGCGCACCGCACCGGCCATGGAAGAAGCGGCGTATCTGATCGCACAGATCGCCCAGCCACCCGGCGTGTGGCCGGCCGGTACGGCGGGCTTGTACCGCGACGGTGCTTTTGTGGGCAATGGCCGCATCGACTTCGGCGCCCCTAGCGCGGGCGCCCCGGCGGGCAGCACCCACCTGTCGTTTGGCCGCGATGAACTGGTCACCGTGCGGGCCGAGCCCGTGCAGGACTTGACGGGCAGCAGCGGTTTTGTCGGCTCGCGCGTGGAACGCAAGACACGCCGCGCCTACAGCGTGGAAAACCGCCACAAGGCCGCCATCACACTGCAGTTGCTGCACGCGGCACCGGTGTCGCGCAACGAGAAGATCGAAGTGGAATCGCGCTACCAGCCCCAGCCGACCGACATGGCCTGGAACCGCAGCCCCGGCACCGTGGCCTGGCAGCAGCCGGTGGCCGCAGGCGCCACCGCGCAGTTCAGTGCGGAGCACACCATTCGCTACCCCAAGGACATCGAGCTGCTGGAGCGGCAGTAAAGGATGAAGCCCCCCCTGTGGCGCTGCGGGGCGGCCCTTGCGCGGGGGCGCTGGCCTGGGTCGCGCCAGTTTCACGCGACGAGCGCAGTTTTGAGTACCGCTGATTGTTGGATATGACCCCAAGCCCCTCCTACGCCCCCTCCTCATCCGCGCCCCGCCGCCCCACCGTGGCGTTCATGTTTTCGCACCCCGCCCACTTCATCGCCCTGGCGTTTGGGGCGGGCTTGTCGCGCGTGGCGCCGGGCACCGTGGGCACGCTGTGGGCGTGGCTGAGCTACATGGTGCTGCAGCAATGGCTGTCACCCGCCCACATGGGTCTGCTGATTGCCGCCAGCACCGTGCTGGGCTGGTGGGCCTGTACCACCACCGCACGCAACCTGCGCGTGGCCGACCCGGGCTCCATCGTGTGGGACGAGGTGGTGGCCTTCTGGCTGGTGCTGTGGCTGGCCATGCCCATGGGCTTTTGGGGGCAGCTCGTGGCGTTTGCGCTGTTCCGCTTTTTTGATGCGGCCAAGCCCGGCCCCGTGGGCTGGGCAGACGGTTTGTTCAAGGGCTTTGGCTGGCGTGGTGGCTGGGGTATCTTGTGGGACGACTTTGTGGCAGCCTTCTGCACCCTGCTGGTCATTGCCCTCTGGAGGTTTTGATGACAATCACTTCACTCTCAAAAAGTGAGCTGCTAGCGCTTGATACGTCTGCGCTAGAGGCCAATTTGACTCAAATCTCTCTGGAGCTGGTGAAACAACGGCGCATGCTGGCCACCGCCGAGAGCTGCACTGGCGGCATGATCGCCGCGGCCTGCACCGACCTGGCGGGCGCCAGCGATTGGTTCGAGCGCGGTTTTGTCACCTACTCCAACGCCGCCAAATCCGACATGCTGGGCGTGCCGCCCGCCCTCATCGACCAGGAAGGCGCCGTGAGCGAAGCCGTGGCCCGCGCCATGGCCGATGGCGCCCTCACGCACTCCCGCGCCCATGTCAGCCTGGCCGTGACCGGCGTGGCCGGCCCCACCGGCGGCAGCGAGGCCAAGCCCGTGGGCACCGTGTGGTTTGCCTGGTGCGTGGGCGGCCAAACCCACAGCGAGATGCAGCACTTTGCGGGCGACCGCGCCACCATCCGCGCGGCCACGCTGCGCTATGCGCTGCAGCGGCTGCTGGGCTTTTTGCTGGCCTGATCCCAAGGTGAGCGCCTGGCGGCGCGCACATGCCACCACCGCCTCTTGCACCCAAGCACGCCACCCAACGCGCCATTTCTCATGACCCCATCCACCTGGTTCGAAGGCTTCGCCACCCACCGCATTGCCACCACCGGCGCCGAGATTTTGGTGCGCACGGGTGGCACCTTGGGTGCGCCGCCACTGTTGCTGCTGCACGGATTTCCGCAAACACACGCGCTGTGGCACCGCGTGGCGCAGCAGCTGGCGCGCGACTACTTTCTGGTGCTACCCGATTTGCGCGGCTATGGCGATTCATCCCACGCGCCGGGCCAGCCCGACCATGCGAACTACAGCAAACGCGCCATGGCCCAGGACATGGCCGAGGTGATGACCACGCTGGGCCACGACCACTTCTACCTGTGCGGCCACGACCGCGGTGGCCGCGTGGCGCACCGCATGGCGCTCGACCACGCAACGCGCGTGAAGAAGCTGTGCGTGATCGACATCGCCCCCACGCTCGACATGTACGCCCGCGCCGACATGGACTTTGCGCGCGCCTACTACCACTGGTTCCACCTGATCCAGCCAACACCGCTGCCCGAGACCATGATCGGCGGCAACGCACTGGCCTACCTGCACGCCAAGCTGGGCGGCTGGGGCAGCGCGGGCCTGGCCCACATCGAGCCACAGGCCCTGGCCGACTACGAGCGCTGTTTTTGCATACCCGAGGCCATCCACACCGCCTGCGAGGACTACCGCGCGAGCGCCGGCATCGACCTGGACCACGACCGCGAAAGCCGGGCCCGCGGCGACAAGATCGCCTGCGACACCCTGGTGATCTGGGGCGAGCACGGCGTGGTGCACCGGCTGTTCGAACCGCTGGCGCTGTGGCAGGCGCAGTGCAGCGCCAACGTCAGCGGTCAGGCCGTGCCGGCGGGCCATTTCATTCCCGAACAGCTGCCAGAGGCCACCGCCGAATCTCTGCGCCAGTTCATGCGCTGAGACAGGGAACGGCGCCGCTCACCGCTGTCTCTCTTTTCACCGCACTCCGCACCGCATCACCCCGCCCGCGCACGAGATCTGCGCCCCTGCCTGCAGCGCTGGTGTGCATTTGTTCACGCACGCCTCATGCTGATGCATGAGCACCCGTGCCAAATCCCAAAAGCGTTCCTAGAATCCGCCGCTTCGCACGCCGCGATGCCGTAGCGCTTTTCGCAAGGCTGGGCCGTGCAGAGTGAGCAGGCATGACCGCGCACGTCGGTCCAAGGCGCCTCCAGCGTTCTGCCACTGTTGACGGCAACGTCCCGCCTTTCTGCCTGTCTGCCCCCTTTTTGCGCCCCAGCCAATTTGCCGCCAAGTGCTGCACCGATTTCGTCCCATGAGCCCCCACACCGCTACCCAGAACCAACTGTTGACCGAACACCTGCGCAGCTTTCTGCAAGGGATTGAGCCGGAGGCGCTGGAGCTGCTGCGCGCCCACCTCGAATGGGTGGAAGTGCCCGGCGGCAGCACGCTGATGGCACAAGGCGAGCCGGGCGAATCGATGTACCTCACCGTCAGCGGCCGACTGCGCGCCTATGTGCGGGGAGAGAACGGCGAGCAGCGCCGCGTGGCCGACATGGGGCGTGGCCAGGTGGTTGGGGAGATGAGCCTTTTCACCGACGCGCCGCGCACCGCCACCGTGGTGGCCGTGCGCGACTCGGTGTTGGTGCGGCTGACGAAGGAGGTGTTCAAAACCCTGCTGTCCAGCAGCGCGCAGGTTTCCATCGCCCTCACGCGCCAGATCATCCAGCGCCTGCAGAACGGCAATTCCATTGCAGCGCTGGAGCGGCCCGTGGCCATGGGCTTGCTGCCCATCAGCGAGGGCGTGGACTTGCGCAGCTTTGGCCACCAGCTGGCACGCCAGCTCAGCCTGATCGGACGGGTGCGGGTGGTGGACTCGGCCACCGTCGATGCAGAGCTGCAGGTGCCCGGCATCGCGCAGCGCGAGGGGGCCAATGCCACGGCCAACCGGCGCATTGCCATGCTGCTCGACGAGATTGAGGCCCGCAACGATTTTGTGCTGCTGCTGGCTGACCCAGAGCCCACGCCATGGACACGCCGCGTGAGCCGCCATTGCGACGAGTTGCTGCTGGTGGCCGACGCGCAGGCCGAGCCCGCCATTCACCCCATCGAAGAACACTGCCTGATGCGCCGTGCGCCGCTGTCAGAGGCCGCCGAAATTCTGGTGCTGCTGCATCCGCCGTCCATCCAGTGCCCGCGCAACACCCAGCAGTGGCTGGACCGCCGCCCCGTGGCAGACCACATCCACGTGCGCCCCACGCTCGACCGTGACATGGCGCGCCTTGCGCGCATCCAAAGCCGCACCGCCGTGGGCCTGGTGCTCGCGGGCGGCGGAGCGCGCGGATTTGCGCACCTGGGCATTTACCGCGCACTGAAGGAGGAAGGCGTGGAGATCGACTGTGTCGGGGGCACCAGCATTGGATCGGTGATGGCCGCCTATGTGGCGTCCGACCAGCCGCTGGATGCCGTCATGGCCAATGCACGCGAGGCCTTTCGCACCAACCCCACAGGCGACTTCAACCTGCTGCCGCTGCTGTCGCTCATCAAGGGGCAACGGCTGCGCCGCATCCTCAAGGACGCCGTGCAGCGGCTGGTGGGCTTCCCAGCCCACATCGAAGACCTGTGGAAGAACTACTACTGTGTGGCCACCAACTACTCGCGCGCCTGTGAGCAGGTGGTGCGAACCGGCAATCTCGAAAAAGCCTTGCTGGCGAGCATTTCGATCCCCGGGGCGCTGCCTCCCGTGCTGCACGAGGGCGACCTGCTCTGCGACGGTGGCACGTTCAACAACTTCCCCGTGGACATCATGCGCACGATGCGCGGCGTGGGCACGGTGATCGGTGTCGACCTGAACTTCCGCAAACACCGCCGCATTGACCTGGACGACATCCCCAGCAGCTGGGCACTGCTGCGCGACAAGCTGCGGCCGCGGTCCCGCCGGCGTTACAAGCTTCCGTCGCTGGCCAGCTATCTCATGCAGGTCACCATCCTCTACAGCATGTCGCGCCAGCGCCAGTCGCAGCAGTTGACCGATCTGTACTTCAACCCTCCCATGGACCGCGTGGGCATGCTGCAGTGGAATCGTTTCGAACAAATCGTGCAACAGGGCTATGCACACGGCACCGAAGTGCTGGACGGGCTGGATGACGATCAGCGTCGGCGCATCGGCGGCCTGCGCTCCAGCTAGGGCAACCCAACACCTACCTCTCACTCAGCGCAAGCACGGCTCAACAAGGTCTCGCAAGCAGCATGCTGTGCCCAGACCTCGGTGTAGCATGGGCGCCCTTCAGGAGGAGAACCCATGCACCCCAACGCGCAGACCCTGCAGCGCTTTTACGCCGCCTTCGCGCAGCTCGACCACGCCACCATGGCCGCTTGCTACGCCCCCGACGCCACCTTCGACGACGAAGCCTTTTCGCTCAAGGGCCGCGACCAGATCGGCGGCATGTGGCGCATGCTGTGCACGGCCACCAAGAAGCCCGGTGCGGCCGAGCACTGGAAGCTGGAGTTCAGCGGCATTGACGCCGACGCGGCGCGCGGCAAGGCGCACTGGGAGGCGCACTACCTGTTCAGCGCCACGGGCCGCAAAGTGCACAACATCATCGACGGCACCTTTACCTTCACGCCGGATGGGTTGATCGCCACCCACCGCGACCGCTTCAACTTCTGGCGCTGGGCACGGCAAGCACTGGGTGCACCCGGGCTGCTGCTGGGCTGGTCGCCATCGCTCAAGCGGAAGGTGCGCAGTACGGCGGCCGGAAATCTGAAGAAGTTTCTGGCGCAGGGCAGCTAGGGAGCGAGCGGGCTATTTGGCCAGTGCTGCGTCGCCCGCCAGGCGGTCAATCAACACCGCGCTGGCTTCGTTCAGCCCCAGCACCTCAACCGTACAACCATGGTGCCGCAAGCGCTGCACCACCTTGTCGAGCGCGGCCACGGCGGTGATGTCCCAGAAGTGGGCGTGTGTCACGTCGATGACCACCGGTCGGCCTTCGGCGCCGAGCACGTCGAAGGCTTCGATGAAGGCATCGGCGGACGCAAAGAACACCTGGCCTGACACGTGCCAGGTGCGTTGGCCAGTTTCCGTGTCGTCGTGCACGCTCACGTCCAGCATGCGCGAGACCTTGAACGCGAAGAAGACGCCGCTGAGCACCACGCCCACGGCCACGCCGGCGGCCAGGTTGTGGGTGGCGATGGTGACGGCCACGGTGGCCAGCATGGCGGCGCTGGACAGGCGCGGGTGGCGCACAAAGGTGCCAAGAGACTTCCAGTCGAAAGTTTCGGCCGACACCATGACCATGATGGCCACCAGTGCGATCACTGGCACCTGAGACACCCAGTCTTTCAATACCACCATGAGGATGAGCAGGAACACGCCGGCAAACAAGGTGGACAGGCGCCCGCGCCCGCCGTATTTCACGTTGCCCACGGCCTGGCCGATCATTCCGCAGCCCGCGATGCCGCCGAACAGGCTGGATGCTATGTTGGCAAGGCCCAGGCCCGCGCATTCGCGGTTTTTGTCGCTGGGGGTGTCGGTCATCTCGTCCACCACGGCGGCGGTGAGCACCGATTCAAGCAGGCCGACCATGGCAATCGCGAGTGCGGGCAACAGGATGATGCGCAGGGTATCGAGCGACACGGGCACCTGTGGCAGCGCAAACATGGGCAGCGCATCGGGCAGCTTGCCGAGGTCGCCCACGGTGGGCAGGTGCAGCCCCAGCGCTGAGGCCAGCACCGTGAGCACCACCACGCAGATCAGCGGTGACGGGATGACCGTAAGCGCAGGCCACGCCAGCTGCTGGCCCAGCCACGGCAAGCCGTAGATGAGCGCCAGCCCCAACGCCAGCGCCCCCCAGGTGGCCGTGCTGGCGCCGTGCAGGTGCGGCAGCTGCGCGGCAAAGATCAGGATGGCCAACGCATTGACGAACCCGGTGCGCACTGAGCTGGACACAAACCGCATCAGCACGCCCAGCTTCATGAGACCGAACACCACCTGCACAGCACCCGCCAGCAAGCCTGCTGCCAGCAGGTAGCCCAGCCCGTGCGACTGCACCAGTGGCGCGGCGACCAGCGCCACCGAGCCCGCAGCGGCCGACACCATGGCGGGCCGCCCGCCCGTGAAGGCGATGACCACGCTGATGACAAACGAGGCAAATAGCCCCACCGAAGGATCGACGCCCGCAACGAAGGAGAAGGCGATGACTTCGGGGATGAGCGCAAAGGTGGCCACGGCCCCGGCCAATAGCTCGCGCGGAATGCTGGGCGCCCATTGGGCGCGCAGGCGGGTCAAAAAGGAGGACATACGACAAACAAGGTGGTGCGGTGCAAAACAAAACGCGCCCGAAGGCGCGTGAAGAAAAATCAAGCCCAATGGCCTGATTGGGTGCATATCTCAGATGGATCTCACACCCTCTCCCCTTGCGGGAGAGGGCCGGGGAGAGGGGTGAAACGGGCGCGGCGCTTTTGCAGGCCCCCTCTCCCCAACCCTCTCCCACGAGGGGAGAGGGAGCCCTACCCAGCGCAGCGACTGGTGCAAAGACTGATGTTCCTCTCTGAGATATGCACCGAATCAAGCCAAATTGACCTCTAGCGCTTACCCTCAAAGCGCTAGCAGCTACCAAATTGGTAGCAAACTAACGGCATCAGGCACCGTGGCATTTTTTGTACTTCTTCCCACTACCGCAGTGGCATGGGTCATTGCGGCCCGGCTCGGGCGCCTTGCGCACCGTCTCCACGCGCGGGCCCATGCTCTTCCACAGCTGGCGGAGGTCGTACACGGCCCAGATGGCTTCGCCGAAGGCTTCGACGCGCGCCTGGCTGGTGCTGGGTGGGCCGTCTTCGTCGTACATGCAGACTTCGGGCTTGCCGGTGTCATCTTCGGTCAGCGCGACGATGCTGTCCAGCGCGTCGTCCAGCCACTTGGCGGCTTCCTTGTCGCGCGGGGCGGCCCAGTCTTCGGGCCAGTTCTCGACCGCAAACATGAAGCCCAGCGCCCACACCTGGCCGAAGGATGGGATCTCCTGGTCGTCGCCCATCTCAGCGCGCTGCTCGTCGGTGAGGCTGGCCACGGCGCCGCGCATGTCCATGGCTTCGGGCTGGAAGGTGCGGTCGTCGTCCAGGGTCTTCACGTCGGTATCGAGCTGGGTGGTGATCTCGTTCCAGCGGCGGTCCCACAGTTCCAGAAAACGTGCTTGCTGAGCGGCATCGGCAAACGCGGGCAGCAGTGGCAGCGGTGCACCTTCGGCCACATCCAGCTCGGCACCATCGCCCAACAGCATGGGCAGGTATTCGGCCGGAGCGATGGGGCGGCGGCTGCAGATCAGCGCGGTCATGAAGCCGTCGCAGAACTCCCACTGCGGGATTTCCTCGCCGCGCGCGCGCAGGTCGTCAAGGATGTTGTCGATCTCTTCGAGCTCGTCCGGACCCAGCGCAGCGGCAGCGGCCGGGGCGGTGGAGAGGTCGAGTTCGTCGGTGGCGGGGGTGGGTGATGTGGGTTCGGTCATGGGCGGCTCCGGTCGTCAAGCGAGAAAGCGGGGGCGGGAAGGCAAAGTTTTACTTTTATGATGCGCAGGCCTTGCGCGGGCGTGCGGGCCACGGCGGCCAGGGGCGGTGCCAGGGCAGCAAAAACACCGTGCGCCATCCGGCAACCCGACAAAAAGGCGGCCAGTGTAGCCCTTGCGCGCCACCGACCCCAACCAGGACGCCCCATGATCCACCAGCTCAACTCCCTCTACCCGGTGCGCTACACGGCCTTTGCGCTGTGCGTTTTTGGAATGCTCCTGTCGCTGTTTGCGGTGGTGGCATTCAGCGTGGGGCTGCCGGTGCTGCTGGTGTTTGCCGCCCTGGTGGCCGTGGGCGTGTACGACCTGCAGCAGACGCGCCACGCCATCCTGCGCAACTACCCGGTCATTGGCCACATCCGCTTCATGCTCGAATACGTGCGGCCCGAGGTGCGCCAATACTTCATCGAAAGCGACAGCGAGGCCGCGCCTTTTTCTCGCGCGCAGCGCTCGCTGGTGTACCAGCGCGCCAAGGGCGAGCCGGACAACCGGCCGTTTGGCACGCACCTGGACGTGGGCGCGCGGGGCTATGAGTGGGTGAACCACTCCATGGCGCCCACGCAGCTGCCATCGCACGACTTTCGCGTGTGGATTGGCGGCAGCCCCGATGCGCCGTCGCCCTCCGCCTCGCCGTGCACGCAGCCCTACCACGCCAGCGTGTTCAACATCTCGGCCATGAGCTTCGGGTCGCTGTCGGCCAATGCCATCCCGGCGCTGAACCAGGGTGCGCACAAAGGCGGCTTTGCGCACGACACGGGCGAAGGCAGCATCAGCCAGCACCACCGCGTGCATGGCGGCGATTTGATCTGGGAAATTGGCTCGGGCTACTTTGGCTGCCGCAACCCCGATGGCACGTTCAGCGAAGAGCGCTTTACCGCCAACGCCACCGACCCGCAGGTCAAGATGATCGAGCTGAAACTCAGCCAGGGCGCCAAGCCGGGCCATGGCGGCATCCTGCCCGGCGCCAAGGTCACGGCCGAGATCGCCGCGGCGCGGGGCGTGCAGGAGGGAGAGGCCTGCATCTCGCCGGCCAGCCACAGCGCGTTCAAAACCCCGGTCGAAATGATGCAGTTCATCGGGCGGCTGCGCACCTTGTCGGGCGGCAAGCCCACCGGCTTCAAGTTCTGCCTGGGCCACCCGTGGGAATGGTTTGCCATCGTCAAGGCCATGCTGGTGACGGGCATCACGCCGGACTTCATCGTGGTGGACGGCGCCGAGGGCGGCACGGGCGCGGCGCCCGTCGAGTTCACCGACCATGTGGGCGCACCGCTGCAAGAGGGCCTGCTGCTGGTGCACAACACGCTGGTGGGCGTGAACCTGCGCGACCGCGTGCGCATCGGCTGCGCGGGCAAGGTCATCAGCGCCTTTGACATCGCGCGCATGATGGCGTTGGGTGCTGACTGGTGCAACGCGGGGCGTGGCTTCATGATGGCGCTGGGCTGCATCCAGGCCCAGGCTTGCCACACCGGCCACTGCCCCACCGGCGTGACCACCCAAGACCCCCTGCGCCAGCAGGCCCTGGTGGTGCCCGACAAGGCCACGCGCGTGGCGCAGTTTCACCACAGCACGTTGCACGCGCTGCAGGAGCTGGTGCAGGCTGCGGGCCTGCGCCACCCGCAAGACATCACCGCGCACCACATCGTGCGCCGCATCAGCGACACCGAGGTGCGCCTGCTTTCGAACCTCATCACCCGCATGCAGCCCGGCGCGCTGCTGGGCCCGTTGGACGCGCAACACAACGTGTTCCGCCTGTACTGGCCGCTGGCCAGTGCGCACAGTTTTCAGGCCAGCGAACCCGCATTGGAGCCGTCCAAGCCACACCATGTGGAAGTCGCTCAGGCCGCCGCCGCAGGCACGGCCGCTGTGGTGGCAGGGGACGCTGCTGTATGAGTGAGGCGCAGCACCCACTCGCCCGCAGCCCGGCCACCGACTACGCCGCTTTTTTGCAACAGCAACTGGCCACCCAGCCCCACAACGTGATGGGCCACGTGCTGGGTAGTGAGCAGATCTGGATCAAACGTGCTGGCGCCCCCCATGGCATGGGCCGCTACCGCGCCATGGCGGTACTGGCGGGCCTGTTGCGGCTGGATGTGCTGCGCCCCGTGCCCAACCCCGGCGGCCCCACTGCCATTGCCACCGAAGTGCACCGCCTGCGCGACCTGGCCGCGCGTGGCATCCGCGTGCCGGTGGTGCTGGCCGCGCAGCCCCAGGGCTTTGCCATGCGCCACCTGGGCCGCACGGGCGAAGAAACCCATTCGCTGGGCAACGAGATCGACCACGCCGTGCAGGCGGGTGACACGGCCGCCGTGCTGGCGCTGTGGCAGCAGGGGCTGGACACGCTGACCCACGTACACCAGCAGGGCACCTGCTTGAGCCAGGCCTTTGCCCGCAACTTGGTGCGTTGCCCCGATGGCGAAGTGGCCTGCATCGATTTTGAAGACGACCCTGCAGCGGTGCTGCCGCTGGCGCTGTGCCATGTGCGAGATGCGCTGTGTTATGCCCATTCCACCGCCATCTACCTGCAGGCCAGCGGCACCCTGGCCGAAGGGCGTGCGCGCTGGGCCGCGTGGGTGGCGCAAGGCAGCCCCGAGATGCAGGCCCGGCTGGCCACCAGCATCCGCCGCATGCGTTGGATGCGCCACCTGCCCCTGAGCCGCCGGCTGGGGCGCGATCTGCAGCGGGTGCGCGCCGCTTACGAACTGGTGGGCCGTCATTAGGCCCAAGGCACTCCAGCACTCCGTTCGCAAGGGGCGGTTGGCCCCGAGGCGCGGTGGCCTTGCAGACCCCGCACCGCCCCAGGCCACGCAACAGGCTGCCGTCCTTAGCGGCCTGTAGCCGGCGGCTGACAGCGCTTGGCAGGCGCGCCGCCTATCGTGCAGTCGGTGCTTTCACCTGCTGCCTTTTTCCGCTCCGCTCATGCCCACTCCCGCTGCCGTTTTTCCGGCCCCAGACGCTCCTGCTGCGTCTAACTCCAGCACCGACTCTTCCCCACACCCAACTTCGTCCGCACCAACGTCTTCACCACCCACCCGGCGGCGGCGTCCACCCACGCTGTCGCTGGCGGCCTGGAAACAATTCATGAGCGTGGCCCGGCCCTATTGGCTGGGCGATAAGAAACCCACCGCCTGGGGCCTGTTAGCCCTGCTCATCGGCCTGATGGTCTGCGAGACACAACTCGCTGTGATGCTGATCGACAAGACCGGCGAGATGACCTCGGCGCTGGCGGCCAAGCAGGCCGACCGTTTCTGGTCTGCGGTGCGTGCCAGCCTGGTGGTGCTGGCGTTTGCCGTGCCGGTGTATGCCTTTTATTACTACATGCGCGACGCGTTCTCCAACCACTGGCGGCGCTGGCTCACGCACCGGTTTCTCGACGGCTACCTGGGTGAGCGCAAATACTACGAGATAGGCGCCAGCAGCGGCATCGACAACCCGGACCAGCGCATCAGCGAAGACATCAACACCTTCACGGGCCGCTCCACGCACTTTCTGCTGATCTTCCTGGGCTCGCTGATGCAGCTGGTGGCGTTCAGCGCCGTGTTGTGGTCCATCTCCAAGACGCTCGTGGCGTTCCTTGCGGTGTATGCGCTGGTGGGCACGTTCGGCGCGCTCTACTTCTTTGGTGCGCCGCTGATCCGGCTGAACTTCTGGCAGATCCGGCGCGAGGCGGATTTCCGCTTCGGGCTGATGCGGCTGCGCGAGAACGCAGAGTCCATCGCCTTCTACCGGGGCGAGCCGCAAGAGCGCGCGCAGATCGACCACCGCTTCGAGGCGGCCTTCACCAACTACAAGCGGCTCATCAAGAAACAACGCTCACTCAACCTCTTCCAGCGCTCCTTCAGCCAGCTCACGCTGGTGTTGCCCAGCATCATCCTGGCGAACGGCGTGCTGTCGGGCGAGCTGGAGGTGGGGCGGGCCATCCAGGCCGCGGGCGCGTTTGCGGCGGTGCTGGGCGCCGTGTCGCTCATCGTGGACAACTTCGAGAGCTTGAGCCGCTTCGTGGCGGGCATCGACCGGCTGCACGCGCTGTCGCAGGTGGTGCTCAAGACCCCGGCAGCGCCCAACCCGTGGGCCCAAGCCCCCGCCCCCCGAAAGCGGGGCGCCGCGACTGCGGCGGCTCCCATTCCGCCGGTGTCGGCACCCCAGCCCGCGCCGCCGGGCAACTACGGCCATGCGGACGGAGAGGCCCCGCCACAAATCGCCTCGCGCGTGGGGGACACGCTCGTCATCGAAGGGCTGACGCTCTACACGCCCCAATTCGGCCGCCTGCTGGTGCAAGATCTTTCGCTGCAGCTGCAGCCGGGCGATGCCTTGCTCATCACCGGCCCGAGCGGCTGCGGCAAAAGCTCACTGCTGCGCGCGATTGCCGGCCTGTGGCGCACGGGCAGCGGCGCCGTCCAACACCCGCCGATGGACGACGTGTTCTTCCTGCCGCAACGGCCCTACATGCAGATGGACACACTGCGCAGCCAGATCATCTACCCCAGCAAGGAAACCCGCCTGCAGGACGAGGAACTGCTGAATCTGTTGCGCGAGGTGCAACTGGAATCGCTGGCCGAACGCGTGGGCGGGCTGAGCGCATCGCACGACTGGGAGAAGCAGCTGTCGATTGGCGAACAGCAGCGCCTGGCCTTTGCGCGCGTGCTGGCACGCCAGCCGCGCATCGTCATCCTGGACGAAGCCACCAGCGCCCTGGACAGCGCCAACGAGGCAGCGCTGTATGAACGCCTGCGCGCCAGCGGCACCACGCTCATCAGCATCGCCCACCGCCCGGCGGTGCTGCGGCACCACACGCACGTGCTCGAACTCAAGGGCGAGGGCGCCTGGCAGGTGCATGCGGCCAGCGGCTTCACTTTCGACCACTGAGCCACACCGGGCCGCCGTTCTGACCCGGCTGCGCAGATGCCAGTGCGTAGCTTTCCTTGATTCCTCGGTTACGCTGCGCACCCCACCCTGCACCACCTGCGCCATGACCGATTTCGAGATCTACACCCCCACTGCGGAAGAAGTCCACTCCGGCGTTTTGGGACGCCGGATGCGTCAGTTCAACTACTGGTTTGTGGGTGAATACGGCCAGTCACAGCCCGTGTGGGTCAGCGCGCGTGACGCGCAAGGCGAACTGGTCGGCGGGCTGCGCGGTTTCGTGTTTCTGCAGTGGCTGAATGTGGAGCTGCTGTTTGTCGACGAGGCTGCCCGGCACCGGGGCCTTGGCCGGGCCCTGCTGGCTGCCGCGGAACAGCAGGCCCTCACGCTGGGCGCGCACAGAGCGACGCTGAACACCTTTGAATGGCAGGCGCAGGGCTTTTACGTCAAGCAGGGCTATGAGGAGTTCGGGCGCATCGACAACTACATCAAGGGCTTTGCGCTGGTGCACCTGAAGAAGACTTTGGGCGCCTGACCCGATGGGGCCCGCAGGGCGGTGCGTGCGCGGATGGCCCATGGCCCGTGGCCCACTCCACCATGCCGCGAGCCCTTGAGGCCCCCGCACGCTCGCCAGCTCACACGCACACGGCGTCGCTTACCAGCAGCAGTTCCGTCGCCACATCCGCCCCCAGGTTCGCCAACCGCTTGCGCATGCAAATCACCGCCTTGTCCTTGCTCAGCAGGATGGCGCTGTGCGCAGCGGCCAGGTCGATGAACTTCTGGTCGTCCGCGTCCTTGCATACGTAGACCACCTTGGGGGCGATGTCTACCAGACGCACTTGCGCATCAAACGCTGCCAGCACCTGGGCCGCGCTGACCTGGTAGTAGTCCATGCGAGAGACGATGTGGGGGTAGGCAAGCACCCGCTCCAGCTCATCGCGCATGACCTGGGTCGCAATCCAGGCCAGGCGCCCTTCGGCCAGCAAGGCGCGCAACGGGGCGGTGCGCGGGTCGCTGAAGATCAGCAGGTCCAGCGCCACGTTGGTGTCCACCACCACAGGGCGCGCGCGATCGCCCGCGGCGGCCTGCGCCTGCAGGCGCAACTCAACCCGCATCGCGCGGGCCGGCGTTGGCAGGCTTGGCACCACGGTCGCGCACGGCACCCTTGATCATGTCGAAGCGGAACATGCGGCATTCGATGGGGCCATTCCACATCGGTACGCGACGCGATTCCTTCAGGCGCATCTTGCCGGGCAGCTTGAGGTCGGGCGTCAGCATCCAGGCCGTCCAGCCGCTGTAGTTCTTCTTCCAGTGCGTGGCGAGTTGGCTGAAGAACTCGCCGCCGTCTTCGGTCTGCGCCTCTTCGCGGCCCACGGCCAGGCCCTGAGCGCGGTCGGCAGCACGCTCGCTGGCATTGCGGCCGGCACTGCCGGCTGCGGCAATGCGCTCGCCGTAGGGCGGGTTCAGCAGCATCACGCCGGGCTGGTCGCAGGGCGGCATGCGCTGCAGAGCGTCGCCGCCGCGCAGTTGCACGGCCTCGGCCACGCCTGCGCGTTCGGCGTTGCGCTGGGCAAAGTCGACCATGCGGAAGGCCACATCACTGCCAAATATGGGTACAGCGCAGGTCTGGATTGCGCTTTCAGCTTCGCTTTTGATAGCACCCCAAACATGCGCCTGGAACGGCAGCAGTTTCTCGAACGCAAAACGCCGCAACATGCCTGCGGGAATGCGACAGGCGATCTGCGCCGCTTCGATGGCGATGGTGCCGCTGCCACAGCAGGGGTCGTACAGCGGCTGGGGGGTGTCGCCATGCGGGTCCCAGCCGCTGGCGGCGATCATGGCGGCGGCCAGGGTTTCCTTGAGCGGTGCGTCGCCTTTGTCCTCGCGCCAGCCGCGCTTGAACAGCGGCTCGCCCGAGGTGTCGATGTAGAGCGTGGCTTCGTCGGTGGTCAGGTGCAGGTGGATGCGCACGTCGG
>PJUL01000305.1_pt1 | contig 38654 bp, 34 predicted proteins | sample 1512221 | NCBI WGS metagenome assembly PJUL01 (sample SAMN08177667, study PRJNA422409) | Feces metagenome, whole genome shotgun sequencing project.
ACGCGGAGCTGGTTCGCCTGGGCCAATGGTCTGTTCGGCGACCTGATCCTCGACATCGCCAAGCGCAAGCCAGCGCTGCTCGCACAGAAGCTGTAGGGAAGGGCAGGGACCACATGATCACCGCAAATCGTCGCCAGTTGCTCGCCGGAGCCGGCACGCTCGCCCTCGGCACCGCGCTGCCGCATGTGGCCAGCGCCCAGGGCACCGCCGCGCCGGGCGAGCCCAACCTGTTCATCGGCACCGGCGGCCATGGCCACACCTTCCCGGGCGCCTCGCTGCCCTTCGGCATGGCGCAGCTGAGCCCGGATACCGACAATGCGCGCTGGGACGCCTGTTCGGGTTATCATCGCAGCGACACCTCGATCATGGGCTTCTCGCACACCCATCTCTCGGGCACCGGCATCGGCGACATGCTCGACGTGCTGGTGGTGCCGACGCGCGGGCCGCTGCAGCTCGATCCGGGCACGCTGGAGAACCCGGATGCCGGTTATCGTCAGCGCTTCTCCGAGGAAGCGGCCGAGCCTGGCTATTACCGGGTGAAGCTGGAAAGCGGCGTACTCGCGGAGCTGACGGTGACCGAGCGCACCGGCCTGCACCGCTATCATTTCCCCAAGGGCGCCGGGCACATCCTGATCGATTTCGCGCATATGATCCGCGACGTGTGGGACAAGGGCGTCACGCTCGACAATGCTTCGCTCCAGCTCGACGCGAACGGGATGCTCACCGGCAGCCGCCGGGTGCATCGCTGGGCCAAGGGGCGGATGATCCATTTCGCGATGCAGCTGTCGCGCAAGCCGGATCGAGTTGAGTTCTTCGGCGACGACAACAAGCCGGCGGAGAAGGGCGCCACTTCGATCAAGGGCAATCGCCTGAAGGTCGCCCTGTTCTTCGACGAGGCTGGCGGCGATCCGATCCTGATAAAGACCGGTGTCTCCGCCGTCGATGTCGCGGGCGCCAAGGCTGCACTTTCGGGGGAGGCCCCCGGCTGGGATTTCGATGGCGCGGCAGCCAATGCGCGGCGCATCTGGGCGAAGGAACTCGATCGGGTTCGCGTGGCCGGCGGCACCGAAGACCAGCGCACGATCATGACCAGCGCGCTCTACCACGCCTTCCTCGCGCCCACGCTCTTCACCGATCGCGACGGCCGCTATGTCGGCATGGACGCACAGGTGCATCAGGTGCCGGCAGGCGAGACGTCGTTCAGCACCTATTCGCTGTGGGACACCTATCGCGCGCTGCATCCGCTGCTCACTTTGGTGCAGCCCGATCGTGCCGCCACCTTCACCCGCGACCTGATCCGCCAGACCCAGCAGAGCCCTTACGGTCCGCCGGTGTGGCAGCTCCAGGGGATCGAGACCGGCTGCATGATCGGCTGGCACTCGGTCTCGGTGCTGGCAGAGGCGCATGCCAAGGGTGTCAAGGCCGATTATGCCGCCGCCTGGCCGAACATCCGCCGCCGCGCCTTCGATCGCGACTTCAAGGACAGCGATGGCTCGCTTGGTCGCGGTTATTATTACGACCTAGGCTATATCCCCGCCGAGAAGATCTGGGAGTCGGTCAGCCGCACCCAGGAATATGCCTATGACGACTGGGCAATGGCGGTGCTCGCCGATGCGGCGGGCGCGAAGGACGATGCAGAGGCCCTGCGCAAGCGCAGCCGCAACTATCGCAACGTGCTCGATGCCTCGGTGCGCTTCGCGCGCCCGAAATTCTCCGACGGCAGCTGGTGGAAGGACTATGACCCGATCCAGATCGGGCACGACGTCAAGAAGCACCGCGACTATACCGAGGCGAATGGCTGGCAGGCGACCTTCCTCAACCAGCATGACGTTTATGGCCTGATCGCGCATTTCGGCGGCGATGCGGCGTTCGAGAAGCAGCTCGACGCGCTGTTCAATGCGCCCTCGACGCTGCCCGACAATGCGCCGCCCGACATTTCCGGGCTGGTCGGGCAATATGCGCATGGCAACGAGCCGAACCACCATGTCGCCTATCTCTACGCCTATGCCGGTGCGCCGGCGAAGACCCAGGCGATGGTGCGCCGCTTGTGCGTGGAGATGTACAAGAACGATCCCGACGGCGAGATCGGCAATGACGATTGCGGCCAGATGAGCGCGTGGTTCGTCTTCTCGGCGCTGGGCTTCTACCCGGTCGACCCGGTCAGCGCGCTCTATGTGTTCGGCTCGCCGCTGTTCGACCGCGTCGAAGTCGCGCTGGGTGGCGGCAAGACGCTGCGGGTAGTGGCGAACGGCAATGGCGCCGACCGGCCGTACATCCAGTCGGTCCGCTGGAACGGCAAGCCGTGGACGAAGAACTGGATCGCCCATGCCGATCTGGCGAAGGGCGGCGAGCTCGTGTTCGAGATGGGCGACAAGCCCTCGCGCTTCGGCACCGCCAAGGCCGATCGCCCGCCTTCCTTCGGGCGGACGGCAGGCTGATTTCTGCAGGCGCCTCGTCCCGGTGAGAACCGGGCGAGGGGCTGGCTAGCCGTCGATCCCGTCCATCTCCGCATCGGCGCTGCCCTGCGCCTTCCAGAGTGCGCCCGGCTTGGGCAGCAGGAAGTGGCTGAACGGCAGGATCGCCGCGCCTACCGCTGGCGCATCCTCCGACAGCGCGGCGCGCGCCACCGGGGCGACCGCCGGCAATTGCGGCGCCCGCTCGCGCATCAATGCATCCGTGCGTGCCGCCAGTCCATCCAGCTGCGCGGTGGGCAACCGTCCGCCGAGCAGCACGACCGCCGGGTTGATCAGGCAGTTCACCGCATCGAGGGGTACGGTGAGCTGGTGCGCGGCGCGCTCGGTCCAGTCGGCGATACAATGCTGCACCGAGGCCTCCGGCGTGCGCGCCCGCGCGTCCGCCAGGGTATGACCCGCCGTCTCGAGGCAGCGGGTCAGGCCGGACAGGGAGACGAGCGACTGGATTTGCTCGCCGGTCTCGCCCTGCGCACGCATGAAGCCCAGCTCGCCGCTGCGCCCGTCCGCGCCGCGGATATAGGTGCCGTCGATCACCAGGCCGCCACCCAGGCCGGAGGACAGCAGGATGTAGAAGAAGCTGTTGTTGCTCTGGCCGTGGCCGAGTTGCATCTCGCCCATCGCCGCCGCGGCCGCGTCATTCTCGACGAACACCGGCAGGTTGAACGGCTCGTCGAACAATGCCGCGATGTCGGTGCTTTCCCAGTCGGCATAATCGGCCGGCCGGCCCGGCAGGTCGACCAGCCCTAGATCATCGGGCATCGCGACGCCCAGGCCGACGACCTTGGCGACGTCGACGTCCGCCCGGCGCAGCATGTTCCTGATCGAGCGGCGATAGAGCGTGCGCACCTGGCCGGGCAGGGCGAAATCGACTTCCTCGGTCGTGCGCATCAGCGTCTCGCCCGAGAAGTCGACCAGCACGATCGTGATATGATCACGGTCGATATTGACGCCGATCGAGTAGCAGGCGTCGCGCTTCACCACCAGGGCGGTCGGTGGCTGGCCGCGTCCGCCGCGGCGCTGCCCGGCTTCCTCGATCAGCCCGTCCTGCAACAGGCGCTTGGTGATGTTGGCGATCGCCGGGCCGGTGAGCCCGGTGATCCGCGCCAGCTCGACGCGGGTCAGCGGCCCGAGCACACGGATCGCGTGCAGCGTAACGCGCTGATTGTGATCGGCGGCACGTTCGAGATTGGTACCGGAAAGGCGCGGCCTGGCGCGGCGGGCACTGCTCGTCATGCCAAGCTCATCTCCATCACGTGCTCTCATTTCCTTTCGAGCGTTCCTTCCAGCCGCTCGAGCGAAATGCCGCGCGTTTCAGGGAAGTATCGCCAGACTATGACAAACTGCACCAGCATTGCAGCGGCGAACAGCCAGAAAGGCAAGGCCTGCGTATATTGCGCAACGATCGGGAAGCCGAAAGCAAGAAGTGCGTTCATTCCCCAATGGGTCGCGCTGCCGATCGCCTGACCGCGAGCGCGAACTGCGGTCGGGAATATTTCGGACAGATAGACCCAGATTACCGCGCCTTGCGAAACGGCGAAGAACAGGATGAACAGGATCAGTGCGGGGAGCAGGAACATCTGTCCCGCGCCCAGCGTGTAGATCGTCGCAACGGCGGCAAGTGCCACGGCAGTGCCGATCGCGCCGATCAGCAGCAGCAGCTTGCGGCCGACCCGGTCGATCACCGCAAGGCCGAGCAGGGTGGCGAACAGGTTGGCGACGCCGATCGCCACTGCCTGCAGGTCCGCCGACACTGCGCTGAACCCGGCTGCGGCGAAGATGTCGCCCAGATAATAGAGGATCGCATTGATGCCGGAGAGCTGGTTGAACAGCGCCAGCGCAATCGCGAGCAGGATCGGGCGGCGATGGAGCGACCAGCTCAGCCGGGCAGGGCTGCCCGGCGCGGTGGCGGCGGTGAACTGGGCGAGAAGCCGCTCGGGATCGCCCATCCGCAGCGTGCGGATCGCCGCGCTTGCCTCGGCAAGACGGCCGCGTTGCGCCAGCCAGCGCGGGCTGTGCGGGATGCGCAGGAGCAGCAACAGGAAGAGCAGGGCGGGTGCGGCGGCGACGGCCAGCTTGATCCGCCATGCCAGATCGCCGTCGATTGCCCGGGCGATCAGGAAGTTGCTGACATAGGCGGCCAGGATGCTGATCACGATGCTGAGCTGGAACAGCCCGACCAATTGTCCGCGCCGTTCGGCAGGGCTGACTTCGGCGATGTAAACCGGCGCCAGCACCGAGGAACCGCCGATCGCGAGGCCGCCGATGAAGCGGAAGGCGACGAGCATCGCCAGACCGCCAGCCACCGCCGACCCGATCGCCGAGAGGATATAGGCGCCGGCGATCCAGTAGAGCATCGTGCGGCTGCCGAAGCGATCGCCCGGCGGTCCCGCGCCCAGTGCACCGACCAGGGTGCCGACAAGTGCCGCGGAGACCGCTGCACCAAGTTCTGCCGCGCTCAGGTGGAAGGTGTGGCGCAGTGCGTCGGTAACGCCGGCGATCACCGCCGTGTCGAAACCGAACAGCAAACCGCCAAGGCTGGCGGCGCCCACAGCCGATCGATTGAGCGTGCTCGCTCCCATATCCATCGCAGACCCCTCTCCGGATCATTGAATTATCTAATTTGAAATATTAATGCAGAGGAAGCGTGTGACAAGAGACTTGTAACCGATACACGCCAAGTCATTGTCGGGAGAGGGAAATGCAGTCGCAAACTGGTCTGGACGCAGCGATGCGGAATGCCTCGGCGTGACGGTTGTACGTGATTCGTCGGCGCTGCGGGCCGGCATCGAACTGGGTGGAACCAAGTGCGTGGCCACGCTGGCGAGCGGTCCCGACGACATTCGCGATCAGCGCACGGTGCCCACCACGCAGCCCGATGAGACCTTGCCGGCGATTCTCTCGATCCTGCGCGAATGGGATGCGGCAGAAAGCTTCGCCGCACTCGGCATCGCGTCCTTCGGTCCGATCGATATCAATCCGCGTTCCGCCAGCCATGGCCAGATTTTGGCGACGACCAAGGCGGCATGGCCGGGCACCGATGTGCTCGGCATCCTGTCCGCGCCCTTCGACGTGCCCGTCGGCTTCGATACCGATGTGAATGGCGCGGCGCTCGCCGAGATGGCCTGGGGCTGCGCGCAGGGAATGGACGACTTCGCCTATGTGACCGTGGGCACCGGCGTGGGGGTCGGCCTGGTGGTGCATGGGCTGCCGACGCGCGGCTTCGCGCATAGCGAACTCGGGCACATCCGCGTCCCGCGTCTGCCAGGGGATGGCCAGAAGAGTTTCTGCAGTTTCCATGACGATTGCGTCGAGGGTCTGGCGTCGGGCTCGGCGTTGAAGCTGCGGCTGGGCGGTCGTCCGGTCAGTGAGGTAGGTGCGGACGATCCCGTCTGGGCGCCGATCGCCCATACCCTGGCGATGATGTGCCACGCGATCGTGTCCTCCACCGCACCGCATCGCATCGCGATCGGGGGCGGTGTGGTGACTGGCCAGTCGCACCTGCTCGGCCGGATCGAGGCCGAACTCCGCGCCAGCCTCAACGGCTATATGACGCTGCCGGACGATGGTCCGTACATCGTTGCGCCCGCATTGGGCGACAAGGCGGGCCCGTTGGGCGCCATCGCAGTCGCGGACCTGGCACTGTCCAAAGCGAAAGGCTGAGGCTCGGGAACTGAGGGAGGGCGGCAGATCGGCAGGTGCAGTCCGACGATCCCGCCTTGTGTCGCTGCCCATTCGCCGCTCTCGACAAGACCGCCCGTAAAGCGGATGGGGGCATACCGGACTCAATCCCCGGGTGTTGGCGAAAGGCTTTGAGATGACCGCTGGAGTGCTTCCCGATCTGAACCTCTACATCGGTGGCGAGTGGCGCGGCCCGGGCGGGCGCGAGACCCAGCCGGTGCTCAACCCTGCGACCGGCGAGACGATCGGCGAGCTGCCGCTGGCGACCAGCCAGGATCTGGCCGATGCGCTCGAGACCGCCGAGCGCGGCTTCGCGACCTGGCGCGCGACTCCGCCGGAACAGCGCGCCGCCGTGCTGCTGCGGACCGCCGCGCTCCTGCGCGAGCGTGCCGAGGAGCTTGCGCAGATCGCCACGCTCGAACAGGGAAAGCCGCTGGCCGAGGCCCGTGGTGAAGCCTTCTATTCCGCCGCGCTCCTGGAGTTTCACGCCGGCGAAGCGCTGCGCAACTATGGCAAGGTGCTGCCGCGCGCGCCCGGCCTGCGCTCGCTGGTGCTCAAGCAGCCGGTCGGCCCCGTGGCGGCGTTCTGCGCCTGGAACTTCCCGGTGATCAATCCGGTCCGCAAGATCTCGCCGGCGCTGGCGGCCGGCTGCTCGGTGATCCTGAAGCCTAGCGAGGAAACGCCCGCGAGCGCCATCGCGGTGATGAAATGCTTCCAGGATGCCGGACTGCCGGGCGACGTGGCCCAGATCGTGTTCGGCGTGCCGGACACGGTATCGCGCACGCTGCTCGCCTCGCCGGTCACCCGCAAGCTCAGCTTCACCGGCTCGGTGCCGATCGGCAAGCATCTGATGAAGCTCGCCGCCGACACGGTGATGCGCATGACCATGGAGCTAGGCGGCCACTCGCCGGTACTGGTGTTCGACGATTGCGATCTGGAGAAGACGCTCGACACGCTGGTCGCGCACAAGTTCCGCAATGCCGGCCAGGTCTGCGTCTCGCCGACCCGCTTCTACGTGCAGGAAGGAATCTACGATCGCTTCGCCGCCGGCTTTGCCGAGCGTACCGGGCGGATCAAGATGGGCGACGGGCGCGAGGCCGGCACCAATATGGGCCCGACTGCCAATCCGCGCCGCCCGGGCACGATCGAGGCGCTGGTGGACAATGCCCGCAGCGTGGGCGCCAAGCTGCTTGCCGGCGGCGGGCGCGGCGAGGGCGATGGCTTCTTCTTCCAGCCGACCGTGCTCGGCGATGTGCCGCTTGAGGCTGCTGCGATGAACGACGAGCCGTTCGGCCCGCTCGCATTGCTTGCCCGCTTCGGCAGCGTCGAGGACGCGATCGCGCAGGCCAACCGCCTGCCATACGGACTCGCCGCCTATTGCTTCACCGAGAATGGTCGCCGGCAGAACCTGCTGGCTGACTCGGTCGAGTCCGGCATGGTGGTGATCAACAATGTCCGCACCTCCTGGCCGGATGCGCCGTTCGGCGGCATCAAGGAAAGCGGCTTCGGATCGGAAGACGGCCCGGAGGGCGTGGAAGGCCATATGATCACCAAGGCGGTTCATATGAGCTGAGGTCCCGGCCCGCTCGCCCCTGTTCGCCCGAACCTCGGGCAGGGGCGAGCGGTCGAGAGATTGGATGTTGATTGCCGGGTTGCGGGGCCTATCCGCAACCCGTTCAGGCTCCGAGCTGCAACGCTCCGGCCATCTTGATGAAGTCCGCGAGGTTCCGCGCGCCCATCTTGCGCATCGCATTGCTGCGATGGATCTTCACCGTGATCTCGCTCAGATCGAGGTCGAACGCGATCTGCTTGTTCATCTTGCCGTCCGCGACACGCACCATCACTTCGCGCTCGCGCGTGCTGAGCCCCGCGACACGGTCCCGCAGGTCCTGCACCTGTTCGCGTTCGGCGCGGTTGGCGGCGTCGCGTGCCATCGCCGCGCTGACGGCGTCGAGCATGTCCTGTTCACGAAACGGCTTGGGAAGGAAATCGACCGCACCGGCCTTCATGCCCTGAACCGACATCGGAATGTCGCCATGGCCGGTCATCAGCACCACAGGCATGGTGATGTTCGCGGCGAGAAGCTGCGCCTGGAAGTCGAGGCCGCTGACTCCGGGCAGGCGCACATCGAGCACGAGGCAGCCCGACGCGGATGCATGGCCTGAACTCATGAATTCGGCCGCGCTGCCAAAGACGCGTACCGGATAGCCGATCGAGCGGAACAGTGCGTCCAGCCCCTCGCGCATGCCGGGATCGTCATCGATGACGTGCACCGTCGGCGGATCGCCTGCGGCCTGGTTTGCGCTCTGCATATGCCCGACCCTCCTGCAGGTCTTCTCTTCGCTTGGTTCGTGATCGCACGATAGGCGGAGGGCATCCGGAGCGCAAAGTAAACCAATGGTTGTCTTTTCGAGCGTGCCCGGGCGTGCTCAGTGGGGCTCACCCAGACGCTAAGGGCGGGAATCAGGAAATGAGCAGAGTTTTCCGGTCGCTCCTGGCGGCCGTGTCCGGTGCTGCCGCAGGCGCGCTGGCAATGGGGATCGCGTTCGCCGCGACTGGCGAGCAAGGATTTATTGCGGATTGCGATGCGGCGATGGACCGGATGATGGCCGCCATGCACGTGAGGCCGAGCGGCGATGTCGACCGCGATTTCGTCGCGATGATGACCCCGCACCACCAGGGCGCGATCGACATGGCGATCGCCGAGCTGCGCTATGGCAAGGACGAGAATCTGAAGCGCATCGCGCAGGAGATCATCGTCGACCAGCAGCAGGAGATCGCTGCGATGAAGCTCGCGCTCGGCGATCCGTTGCCGCCCTCTGCACCGGCGCCGACCCAAATTCCCCACCAGCATCGGGAGATGCACTGAAATGAAGAAATATTGCATCGCGGCCCTGCTCGCGACCACGCCGCACATGGCCATGGCCCAGCAGGCGCCCTGGGAGGCGCCGGATGCCAGGGTCAGCCATCAGGACCGGGTCTACGCCGCCGAGCAATTCTCCAACACGCTCTCGGTGACCGATCCGGTCGACAACCGCCTGATCGGCGTGATCCGGCTGGGCGATCCGCAGCCGGCGAATTTCAGCCCGCTCTATCGCGGGCAGGTGCTGGTCCACGGCCTTGGCTATGCGCCGGACGGCAAGACGCTGGCGGTGGTCTCGATCGGCTCCAACTCGGTGACGTTCATCGATACCGAGACCAACAACGTGAAGCACACCACCTATATCGGCCGCTCGCCGCACGAGGCCTTCTTCACGCCGGATGGCAAGGAAGTGTGGGTTACGGTGCGCGGCGAGGATTATCTCTCCGTCATCGATCCGGTGACCTATCAGGAGAAGAAGCAGCTGAAGACCCCGGGCGGGCCGGGCATGACCATGTTCTCGCCCGATGGCCGCTATGCCTATGTCTGCTCGTCCTTCAATCCGGACCTGGTCGTGTTCGACGTGCCCTCCCACCGGATCGTGGGCCATGTGGTACAGCCCAGCCCCTTCTGCCCGAACATCTCGGTATCGGCGGATAACGCGCAGGTGTGGTTCACCCTGAAGGATACCGGCAAGGTCGTCGCATTCAACGCGAAGCCGCCGTTCAACATCCTGAAGGTGATCGATACCGGTCCGATCACCAATCACGTGAACTTTGCCCGCACGCCGAAGGGGCAGTTCGCCTATGTCAGCGTCGGCGGGCTCAACCAGGTAAAGGTGTTCGATACCCGGGACTTCCACCTGGTCTCCACCATTCCGGTCGGGCGGCTCCCGCATGGCGTGTGGCCGTCGGGCGATGGCACGCGGATCTATGTCGGTCTGGAGAATGCCGACAAGCTTGCTGCGATCGACACCGCGACCAACAAGGTGATCGCGGAAGTACCGATCGGCCAGGCACCGCAGGCGATCGCCTATGTGCCGCACGCGGTGACCGGGGCGGGGACGCAGAATCTCCAGCCGCTCGGCGTGGCCGGGCAGACCGCGCATTTCACCCTCGGTGCGGTGGGGAGCGGTGGTACGCCGACCAGCCTGAGCCTGTTCAACCAGGGGCTCGTGCAGATCCTGCAGGCATCGGTGACGGGCCTCGAGCCGAAAAAGCCCTATGTGCTCGCGCTGTCGCAAAACCCCGATGGTTCCGGGCCGCTCGAGCCGGTTTCAGCCTTCATGACCAATCCCGCCGGCTCGGCGGTGGTCAACGCGACGGGACCAATCCGGCAGATCGTCGAAGCCGATACGCCGGGCGCCCGTCGCTGGCTGGTGGTGGCGGAAGGCGACGCCAATGCGCCAGGCAAGCTCGTGCAGGTCCAGAATCCCTGAACACGCGCACCGGGCGGAACGGTTGTTCCGCCCGGCGGCATTGTGCCTCAATGGATTTCGAGGAACACGTAGAGACGGTCGATCCGGCCGTCGGCCAGATGGGCCATGTCGGTTCCGAACACGTGCGGCGTTTCGCCGGGCACGGCGGCACTCCAGCGCAGGATCGCGGTGTCGTGATGCCCGATCGCCGGTGCGAGCGGGGTGAACACCGTGCCGGCCGGCAGGCGGGCATGCAATTCGGCGACATTGCGCGAAACCGCCTCGCGGCCGGCAAAGGCTTCCTCCGCTTCGTACATGATCGGATTCTCCGACCACAGATCGGCCATCGCTGCCATGCGGCGGGCATCGTCGCGCTCGTTGAATACGCGCGCGATATTGGCACGCAGCAACGCATCATAATCGAAGGAGGCGGTCTGTTCGGTGGTCATCGTCTTGGCTCCCGAAAGAAAAGGGCCATGCCGGTGACGACACGGCCCGTTGCGGATCAACTCAGGCCGGTTCGACCGGCGTGGCGAGAAGCTGGGCTTCCCAGGCCAGTGCCACGGCGGTGGCGCCTGCATGGTCGGCCAGGGCGGCGCTGAGGCCCTCCAGCGTAGCGGTCCGCGCCCAGTCGCGCTGCCATTCCGAGATCACCGCGAGCCAGGTCATCGGATTGGCACCGGCGGCGATCATGCGCTGGATGGCGACCTGATGCGCCTCAAGGCTGACGCCGCCCGAGGCGTCGGTGATGATCGTCACGTCCCAGCCTTCGCCCAGCGCCTGGATGGTCGGCATGGCGAGGCAGATTTCGGTCCACAATGCGGCGATGATCAGCTTGCGCCGGCCGGTGGCCTTCACGGCGTCGACCACCTTCTCGTCCTGCCAGGTGTTGATGAAGCTGCGGTCGATCGGCTCCTGTTCGGGGAAGACCGCCTGGAGCTGCGGGAGCAGCTTGCCGCCACGCGCGGCCAGCACCGTGGTGAGGATCGTCGGTACGCCATAGGCTTTCGCCGCCTTCGCCAGGCCGACGACGTTGTTGATGACCATCGTCGGTTCGTGGCTGTGCAGATTGGCGATCTGGAAAGGCTGGTGATCGATGAGCAGCAGCACCGATTCCTCGGGCGTCAGCAGGGCGTCCAGTCCGTTCTTGGTCATGTTCCTCACTCCGTGATGCGGGGGCCGCCCGATGCGCGGCCCGGCTGCATCCGGAGTATCGCGAGCGGAGGAAGGCGGCTGCGATCCGGGTGTATGCATGGGTCGGGCATAGGTCTGATCCACTCATACCCGGGGATTATTGCTTCCCGTCAGTCGATGGCGGGCGGGTCCAGCATATCGGAGATCCGCACCAGTTCCGCCAGCGAGCGGAGCTCCATCTTGCGCATCAGGCGGCTGCGATGGAGCTTCACCGTGATCTCGCGCAAGCCGAGTTCGGCGGCGACCTGCTTGTTCATCAGGCCCTGTGCGACCAGCGCCATCACCTGTCGCTCCCGGCGGGTGAGCTGGGCGTAGCGCAGCGCCATCGTGGCGCGCTTCGCCTCGCGGCAGCGCTCCGCATGGCCGCGCGCGAGCGCCACGTCCACGGCCGCGAGCAACGCGTCGTCGTCAAAGGGCTTCACCAGGAAATCCACGGCGCCGGTCTTCATCGCCCTGATGCCCATCGGCACATCGGCGTTGCCGGTCATGAAGATCACCGGCGGCGGGCGGCCTGCTTCCTCGAGCCGCGCATGGAGATCGAAGCCGCTCATGTCGGGCAAGCCGACATCGAGCAGCACGCAATGCTCGGCAGAGGGCAGGCCTGCCTTGAGCAGGCTGGCAGCCGAATCGTGCGATCGGGTGCGAAATCCCGCCGAGCGAAGCAGCGAGTCGAGGGCGGAGCGAACGCCGTCATCGTCATCGACAAGCACGATGACGGGCAGTTCGGCCGCGTTGCCGCCGACCGGGAATCTGGCCGGAACATTGGCGTTCGCTATCGAAGGAAATGGATCATGCATGCTGCTGGAGCCCGTATCTCGCCCTGACGGCGGGGATTGGCGGCGAAGGCGAGGCCGGCCGGGAATTGCCCGGGATAGCAACGGTGCGCAGGGATCGCACTCCCCCGGACGAGTAGGTACCGGGCCTCCTCTCCCGCGTAATTGTCGCGCGCGCGCCGGGGGCGTAATTTTCTCCCGTAGCCCTCCGAACGGAGCGGCAGCTTTCCGAAGCATAGGACGGAGAACAGAAGATGCGATGGCTAGCTCGTGCCCGAAGCGGCGCGTCCATGCCCGGTTTGCCGGTTCGTCCCGTGCGTTTGGAAAGGGCGATCCGATGAGCGGCACGATGGTAGGTCGGCCGCAGAGCGACTATCGCATCTCCACGGCCGATGCGGTGCCGGCGCTGATCTCGTTCTTCGATGCGGACCATGTCTGCCGCTTCGCGAACGACCACCATATCCAATGGTACGATCGCGAGCCGAGCACGATTATCGGCAACCATATGCGCGACCTGCTCGGCGATGAGATCTACCAGTCGCGCCAGGACTATCTGTCGCAGGTCGCGCGGGGCGAGAATGTCTCCTTCGTCGGCGAGGTCGCGCATGGCAGTGGCACGCCGCGCGAAGCGGCGATACGCTATGTGTCGCGGATGGGGCCGGACGGGTTCGAGGGATTCCACGTCCTCATCTTCGACCTCTCGCGCGAGCAGCAGCGCTTCCACAGCGTGTTCGACGGTACGGCTGTCGGTTTCGTCGAGATCGACCTGACCAATGTACGGGCGCTCGTCGCCGAACTGGAGGCGCGGTTCGACGACATCAGCGCCGCGATCGCGCAGGACCTCGGCATCGTGCGCCGCGCGCTGGACGAGACCCGGGTGATCGGCCTCAACCAGAAAGCCAGCCAGATGCTCCGGGTGGAGCGTGCCGAGGCGATCGGTCGACCGCTGGGCGACTGGTGCCCCGACATCAGCCTCGACGTGTGGAACCGCGTCTTCCTGCGCTATCTCGCCGGCGCGGTCAGCCATGAGGAGGAAACCGTGCTGCGCAACTCCGGCGGCGCGCCGCTTGAGGTGATCCTGAGCGCGGTCTTCCCCAAGCGGCCTGAGGAGCAGGTGCAGGTCGTGGTCGGCCTTGTCGATGTGAGCGAGCGCGTGGCCAAGGAGCATGCGCTTGCGCGGGCGCAACTCGACCTGGCGCATGCCTCGCGCGTCGCCACGCTGGGCGAGCTGGTCGCGTCGATCGCGCATGAGGTGAACCAGCCGCTCGCCGCGGTAGTGACCAACGGCAACGCGGCGCTGCGCTGGCTCAACCGCGCGATGCCCGATGTCGAGGAGGCGAAGACCGCGATCCGGCGCATGATGCGCGATGGGGAGCGGGCGTCCGAGATCATCGCCCGCACCCGGCGCATGGCGATGAAGGGCAATGGCGAGTATGGCAGCTTCGATCTGCACGAGATGATCCGCGAGGCACTGGACATTACGCGTCGGCAGGTCACCGCGCTGGGCGCCTCCCTGTCGTCCGATACAGAGCATCGCCCCGTCGCGCTGATGGGGGACCGGGTGCAACTCCAGCAGGTAATCATCAACCTGATCATCAATGCAGCCCAGGCGATGTGCGGGCAGGAGGAAGGGACGCGACGCATCCTGGTGAAGACCGCGCTGGAACAGGATCAGGTGCTGATCGAGGTCGCTGATACCGGCCCGGGTCTGCCGGCGAACGACGCGGCGCGGATATTCGATGCCTTCTTCACCACCAAGCAGGACGGGATGGGTATGGGCCTGTCGATCTCGAAGAGCATCGTCGAGGGTCATGGCGGCCGCATCGAGGCGCATGCGCGGGCGGAAGGCGGCACGCAGTTCCGCGTGCGGATACCGGCGCCGGCGGATCAATTTTCTGCCCTTTCCTGAAGGCGGGCCCGGGAAACCAGGAGCAACAGGCCGGCGAGCCCGGCGCAGATGCTGCCAAGGGCATAGGCTGCCGAAAGGCCGACATGATCGACCGCCAGCCCGCCGGCAAAGGCACCTGCGGCAACGGCGGTCTGGAACATGGTCACGGTGAGTGCCGATCCGCTTTCGAAGCGATCGGGTGCCGCCTGATAGGTCCAGATCTGGACGCAGACCGGCAGGGCGCCGAACGCCGCGCCCCACATCATGATCAGCGCCGCCGCGAGCAGGGGACGGGTATCCGCGGCAAGGGCCAGCGCGATCGCGCCGGCGATGGTGAAGGCAACGGCGATGAAGCCCGCGCGGATGTTCCAGCCGGCCAGCCGCGATCCGATCCAGGTGCCGATCACCCCGGCGAGGCCATAGCCGGCGAGGACGCCGGTGACGCCGTCTCGAGACAGGCCTGCCCCGGCCAGGAACGGCTGAAGATAGGCATAGGCGGCGAAATGGCCGCCTGCGACCAGCGCGGCCGCCGCGAATCCCAGCCGGACGCTGGGGACCGCCGCAAGCGCCAGCAGGTGGCCGATCCGCCCGTTCGAGGTACCCGGCAGCGATGGCAGCAGGACCAGCTGCGCTGCGAAGATGATCGCCGAGAGCCCCGCGGCGCACAGAAAGGCACTGCGCCAGCCGCCAACGCCCCCGATCAGCGTTCCGATCGGCACGCCGAGCACGGTGCCCACCGAGATTCCGCCGAGAATGAGAGCGATTGCGCGGTTGCCCTGTGTCTCGGAGACCAGCCGGCGGCCGGATGCCGCCGCAAAGGTCCAGACGCCGCCCAAGGCGAGGCCCAGGAAGAAGCGGCCAACCAATGCGATCGGCAGGTTGGGCGCCACCGCGACGAGCGTATTGGCGAAGGCGATGCTGAGCGTCAGTGCCAGCAACAGGCGGCGGCGATCGATATGGCCGGCCCGGATCGAGAGCAGGGGCGCGGTGATCGCCGCGACCAGACCCGGTATCGTCAGCAACAGTCCGGTGCGGCCCTCGCTCTCTCCGAGCGAGCGGGCGATCGAGCCCAGCAAGCCTACGGGGAGAAACTCGCTCGTGACCATCACGAAGGTGCCCAGCGCGATCGATAGCACCGCAGGCCATGGACTGGATGAGCTGGCGACGCGCGTGGCCATGCTTCAGTCCATCCGCACCAGATTGGGGCCGGCGAGCGGGCCGTCGAGCTGTTGCAGCCGGCCTCGATCCTTCAGGCGGCCGAGATCGAGCGGGGCGAAGCCGAACGAGGCGACAAGCTCGGCGACAACCTGCTTCGCCCGGTCATTGTCGCCGGACAGGAACAGGACGCGCCGTCCGCTGGCTTCTGCCGGCGAGGCGGCGATCTGCCGCGCCACCAGCGTGTTGAAGACCTTCACCACATGCGCGCCCGGCGCCAGCTCGGCGACGATCTCGCTGGACGCGCGGCCCCCCAGCGCGTCGCGGCGATAGTCGGGGGCATAGCTGGCGAAATGGTTGGTCGCGTCCATCAGGATGCGGCCGTTCCAGGCGGGCAGTTCGGCCAGCGCATCGCGAACGGCGATCCAGGGCGAGGCGAGCAGGACGACATCCGCCGACGCTGCTTCCTCGCGTGTGCCGGCGCGGGCGTTCGCACCGAGCCTGTCGACGATCTCGGTGAGGCTGTCCGGTCCGCGGCGGTTGCTGAGGGTCACGCTATGGCCGGTGCGGACGGCGTGATGTGCCACGGCCTGGGCGACCGCGGCTGCCCCGATGGTTCCGATGTGCATGGAGGTGCCCCTCAGTATGAGGTCAGCAGGATGACACCTGCCTTGCCCGGCTGCTCGACATGCGCTGCGGCCTCGCGCGCTTGGGAAAGCTCGTATTTCGCCGCGACGGGGAACAGCTCGGGCGCCGAGGCGGCGAGGTCGAGCGCCAGCGCAATGTCTTCCGCGCGCTGATCGGCGGGCAGGCTGCCCCAGCTGCCGACGGTGACGCCGAAGATGTGCAGGTCGCGCGTCGAGAAGGTCAGGGCCGGGACCGAGATCGGGTCGCCCGAAAGGTCCCCATAGGACACCAGGGAACCGCCATTCGCGATCGTTCCGGCCAGCTCGCTCGCCAGCGTGCCGCCGACGGGATCGAGCACGGCCCGGATCGGCTTCCCGCCGGTCGCACGGGAAAGTGTGTCGCGCCACTCGGGCCGGTCGGTTGCGACCACGGGCATATCCGGGGCGAGCCGGGACAGCGTCTCGGCACCGGCGCTGCTGCGGACGATGCCGATCGCATCCACGCCGTTCTTGCGCAGCAGCGCGATGGTCAGCCTTGCTACTGCCGAACCGGCTGCGGTGAGCACGACGACATCGCGCCCCGCGATCGCGCCGGCGCGCTGCACCGCACGCCACAGCAGCGCCGCGGTCAACGGGTTGACGTGAAGCTGGGCAGCCGCGTCATCCGAAACGGCGTCGGGAAGGGGCGTGACGTAGGTGGCCGGCACCAGCGTATATTCGCTCCACGCCGCGCGTCCCGGGAAGAAGGCGACACGCGTGCCGGGCTCCAGCGTGACGCCTTCGCCGACTGCGCCGACAATGCCGTAACCCTCGAAACCCACGCGGTTCCCGCCTTCGGGTACGCTGAGGTCGCCGCCGCTGCGATAGCGCCCTGCAATGCCGAGCAGATCGCCATAATGGACGGGGCGGGAGAGGACGCGGACCAATACTTCACCGGGGCCGGGGGCGGGAGGATTGGCTACGGGCACGGTCTCGAGAACCTGAGCGGGCTCGCCGTGGCGGCGATACAGAACCGAAAGCATGGGAAACTCCTGTGGGATGGAGCGACGGCGCCCGGCCGAAAGCGGGCGCCGTCCGATGGGTCAGACCTGGGCCTGGCCGCCATCGGCGAACAGCTCGGCGCCGTTCACGAAGCTGGCATCGTCGGAGGCGAGGAACAGTACCGCCTTGCCAATCTCCTCGGCCTCGCCGACCCGGCCGAGCGGAATGCGCGAGGCGAGGAAGTCGAGCAGACCCTGCTGCTGTTCGGGATCGTCGCCAGCCAGTTCGACCAGCCCCGGCGTGCGGGTCGCGCCCGGGCTCACCACGTTCACGCGGATGCCGGTATCCTTCAGGTCCAGCGCCCAGCTGCGCGCGAGGTTGCGCACGGCGGCCTTGGAGGCGGAGTAGACGCTGAACGCCGCAGTACCCTCGGTGCCCGCCGTCGATCCGGTAAGGATGATCGATCCGCCCTTGCCCATCAGCGGCAGGGCCTTCTGCACGGTGAAGATCACGGCCTTCACATTGCGGCCGAACGTGTCGTCGACCTGCTCCTCGGTGATCTGGCCGAGCGGCAGCATGCCGCCGCCGCCCGCATTGGCGAAGAGCACGTCGATCCGGCCCGCTTCGGCCTTTACCTGCGCGAACAGGCGGTCGAGGTCGGCCATGCTGGCGGAATCGGCCTGGATGCCGGTGACGTCGCCATCGATCTGGGCGATGGCCAGATCCAGTACCTCGCGGCGGCGGCCGGTGATGAACACTTTCGCGCCCTCGGCCGCGAAGATCCTGGCGGTGGCGAGGCCGATGCCGGAAGTGGCGCCGGTGATGACGGCGATCTTGCCGCTGAGACGATTGGACATTGTAACTTACTCCTTCAATTCAAAAGACTTGGATGGGTGGTCAGCCACGCTTGCTGCGGAACGCTTTCCACATTTCCTGCGAGAAGAGCTGGGGTTGCTCGAACGCCGCGAAATGGCCGCCGCGATCGACTTCGTTCCAGTAGAAGAGGTTCGGCCAATGGGCCTCGGCCCAGGCCTTTGGCGCGCGGTAGATCTCCCTGGGGAAGATCGTCGCGGCCATGGGCAGCTCGATCCGCCCGGCGTCGAAGCCGCCGCCGTTGCGCGCATTCTCCCAGTAGATCCGGGCCGAGGACGCCGCGGTGTCGGTGAACCAGTAGAGCGAGATGTTGTCGAGCATCTGGTCGACGCTCAGCGCATCCTCCGGGTTGCCGTGATTGTCGGTCCAGGCCTGGAACTTCTCGTAGATCCACATGGCCTGGCCGGCGGGCGAGTCCGCCAGGCCGTAGCTCACGGTCTGGGGCCGCGTGGCCTGTTCCTTGAAATAGCCGAACTCGTCGCTGGCGAAGTGCGCCGCGGCGTTCATCGCCGCCTGCTCGTCGGGCGTGGGGTTCTCCGGGAACTTCTCCGGGAAGACCAGCGGCCAGTTCACATGCGCGGCGACCAGCCCGGCGGGGCGCAGATGGCCGAGCGCATGCGTCACGCCCGAACCCCAGTCGCCGCCTTGCGCCACCCAGCGCGTATAGCCGAGCCGCTGCATCAGCACCGCCCAGGCCTTTGCCGTGCGCATCACGTCCCAGCCGGTTTCCCTCGGCTTGTCGGAGAAGCCGAACCCCGGCTGCGACGGGATCACGACGTGGAAGGCATCTTCCGCCCGGCCGCCATGGGCCGTCGGATCGGTGAGCGGGCCGATCACGTTGAGGAACTCGACGATCGAGCCCGGCCAGCCATGCGTCAGGATGATCGGCAGCGCATTCGGATGCTTCGAGCGGACGTGCAGGAAATGGATGCCCAGCCCGTCGATCTGCGTGCGGAACTGGGGAATGGCGTTGAGACGGCGCTCGAAGCGGCGCCAGTCATAATGGTCGCGCCAATATTCGAGCAGCACCTTCGCCCTGGCGAGCGGCACGCCCTGCGACCAGTCGTTCACGGTCTCGCGATCCGGGAAGCGGGTGTCGCGCAGGCGCATCTTCAGCTCGTCGATCGCCACCTGCGGCACCGCAACGCGAAACGGCGTGACCGCGTCGGACGCCGGAGCGAGCGGCAGGCCCTGCGCCCGCGCCGCGGAGACGAGGCCGCCGGTGGCGAGCGTTGCGGCGGCAGCGCCCTGGACGAGGCCGAGCAGGGCTTGCCGGCGGCTGGTGCCGGGGTGGGACGGGGCGGGCTGCATGACGCGATGTTCCTTCTCGAACGGGAATGGTCCCGATGCGCCAAGAGTTAGGACAGGGCCGGGCGAAGGGGGATCAGACGCGGGGGAGCACCGTCCAGATCATGGTTTCGGTGGGGCATACCCGCGTATGAGCGCAGCTTCTGCACTGGCTATTCCGTCGCACCGGTGCCGCGGCCTAACTGGTCGCCGGCAAGGGTGCGGCTGTGGTCCGTATCTCGTTTCGGCGTTCCGGTTCTGCCCTGGTCGTTGACGATGGCAGCCAGATGGAGAGCGAAACGGTGTCGCGGAAGCGCGCCGGGCTGCACTCTCAATCCACGCCAGTGGACGATCCGCCCCTGCCGAACCCCAATGGGCCATCGCTCCCCCGTATGGCCAGGCATAGGAGACGATCATGGCCGACCACGAGAAGACGCTTCCCACCGAAGTGCTCGTCAGTGCCTATTACCGCGTCCATCCCGAGGACCGGCAGACCTTTATCGACGCAGTGATCCCGGAGATGCAGGCCGCGCAGAAGATGCCGGGCTGCGTCTATTACGCCTTCGCCCAGGACCTGGCCGATCCCAACACCTTCCACCTGCTCGAAGGCTGGGCCGATCAGGCGGCCTATGAACGCCACGAGGAAGCGGAGAGCTTCCTGAGTGCACTGGCAACGGTGGTGCGCAACGTCCGCATCCTGGATCGCCAGGGCGTGCGTTACGATGTGGCGGCGATGCACATCGACGATCCGCGCGGCAAGGTCGCGTAAGGGCTGCGCGGGTGGCGGTGCGTTCCGCCGCCCGCGTCAGGCGGCAGGCACCGCCGATCGGAACAGCGCCACGGCCCAGTCGATGAACAGGCGCAGCCTCGCGCCGGCGTGGCGGCTTGAAGGATAGATGAGGTGCAGCGGCATTGGTGCTGGCCGATGCGCGTGCAGCACCTCTACCAGCCGGCCGTCGCCCAGATAGGGTCGGGCGACGAACTCGAAGGTCTGGCCAAGGCCGAGGCCGGCCAGCAGCGCCGTCATGTGCGCGGTGCTTTCGTTCACGCTCAGTTGCCGGCGCGGCGTGACTTCGCTGCGCTCGGCTCCGCGGCCGAAGCGCAGCGGCACCGCATTCCCGGTCGACGCCGAGAAATAGGCAAGCGCGGCGTGGTCCCGGGCCACGGCCTCGACGCTGTCGGGCGTGCCATGCCGCGCCAGATAGTCCGGCGCGGCGCAGGTGATATATTCGAGCTCCGCCAGCCGCCGCGCGATCAGGGTGGAATCGGTGAGCGCGCCACCGCGGATCACGCAGTCCACGCCCTCGCCGATCAGGTCGACATCGCGATCGGCAACGCCGAGCACCAGCTCGATATCGGGATAGCGCGCCAGGAAATCCGGCAGGGCGGGGATGAGGATCAGGTTCGCCAGCGACGATCCGATGTCGACGCGCAGCCTCCCGGCGGGCCGCGCCGCACCGCCCATGGCGACCGTGTCCATTTCCTCCAGGTCCGAGAGCAGCCGCAGCGCGCGGACATAATAGGCGGCGCCCTCGTCGGTCACCGTCGCCGCGCGGGTGCTGCGGGCGATCAGCGGCGTGCCCAGATGCGCCTCGAGATCCTGGAGCAGCTTGCTCACGCTGGAGCGCGGCAGGTTGAGGGAGCCCGCCGCCCTGGCCAGCGATCCCGCCTCCACGATCCGCACGAAGGTCCGCATCGCCAGCAACTGGTCCATTCAGCCCTCCGGGGGGAAGATGAGTTCGAGTTCGGAGCCCCAGGGGCTCAGGAAATGGAACCACAGCGATCCGTCCGGCAGGCGGCCGGGGTCGTTTAGGATACGCAGCCCGCGTGCCTTGAGTGCCGCGATGCTGCCTGCCAGGTCGGTGGCGCGAAAGGCGATATGGGTGGCGCCGGGATCATCCTCGTGCGGCTGCGCGCGCGCCGCATCGAGGGAGGCATATTCGAACAGCTCGATCTTCGATCCCTGCGGCGTCTCGACCATGATGATCCGGCGGTTCCGCGCAGAGGCGTGCCAGCGGAACCGCCGTTTCCACGCCGCATCCACGGGCGCCGGATGCAGATCATAGACGATGTGCGTGCCGAGCAGGTCGTGGAAGAACGCTGCGGCCTTCGCCGCGTCCGGCACGTTGATGCCGACATGGTCGATCGCGCCGCCTGCGATCGCCGGCGCCTGCTGTGCCGCGGCGTGCGGGGCGATGCATCCCAGCAGTGCCCCGGCGAGCAACAGGCGCTGCCGGTCTCTCACGGCAGCGCCCGGGCCGCGCGGCGGACTTCGTCGACGAAGATGGCCGGCTGTTCGAACGCCGCGAAATGCCCGCCATGCGGTGCTTCGTTCCAATAGACGAGATGCGAGTACATCCGTTCGCCCCACAAGCGCAGCGGGCGGTAGAGTTCGCCGGGGAAGACGCTGACGGCCACCGGCAGGTCGAGCTTCTGCGGCGTGAAATCGGTTGAGAAGCTTTCCTTGTAGAGCCGGGCCGAGGAGGCACCGGTGTCGGTCAGCCAGTAGAGCATGATGTTGTCGAGCATCTCGTCCGGCGTGAACACTTTTTCCGGCTGGTGATCGGAGTCCGACCAGCTACCCAGCTTCTCGTAGATCCAGGCGGCCTGGCCCGCCGGCGAATCCGCCAGCGCATAGCCGATCGTCTGCGGACGCGTGCCTTGCAGCACGGCATAGCCCGAACCGTCATTGCCGAAGGCCATCAGCTGCTTGATCGATGCCTGTTCCTCGGCATTGGGCGTGCCCTCGATCGGCGGCGGGAACAGGATCGGCAGATTGAGATGGATGCCGGCCAGGCCGGGCACATGCTGCTTGGCCATCCAGGTGGCGACGCCAGCGCCCCAGTCGCCGCCCTGGGCGAGGTAGCGGTCATAGCCGAGGCGCTGCATCAGCACGCCCCAGGCCCGGGCGATGCGGGGCAGGCCCCAGCCGGTCTCGGTCGGCTTGTCGGAAAAGCCATAGCCGGGCAGCGAGGGGATCACGACGTGGAAGGCGTCCTGCGCCGTGCCGCCATGCGCGGTGGGATCGGTGAGCGGGCCGATCGCCTTCAGGAACTCGACCACCGAACCCGGCCAGCCATGCGTCAGGATGATCGGTCGGGCATTGGCGTGCTTCGAGCGGACATGCAGGAAATGAATGCCAAGCCCGTCGATCCGCGTGCGAAACTGCGGGAAGGCGTTCAGCCGGCTCGCGAGCCGATGCATGTCATAGCCGTCATGCCAATGGCCGACGAGTGCCTGCACTCGGGCAAGCGGCGCACCCTGTGCCCAGTCGCCCACTGTCTCGCGGTTCGGCCAGCGTGTCATCGAGAGCCGCCGCCGGAGCGACTGTACGGCGCCAGGATCGATGGCCACGCGGAATGGCACCACCGCCTCGCCCGCCAGGACCGGCGCGGTGCGCGGGTCGCCATGGCTCTGCGCTGCATGTGCAGGAAGCACGGCGAGGGCGCCGGCGCCCAGCGCGGCGCCACCCAGAAGCGTGCGGCGATTCGGCTGCACATCGGTCAACGGGTTCATCGGAATCTCCATAGCTGAGCCCGATGCGGCACGGGCCAGGGCGGGCAGGACAGGAGTTGGTCTCGCCAGGCGGGCGGCACCAGCCGCCCGGATCTGGTTTCTGTGTCCATGGTCATGGACGACGGGATCAGTCGTGGCGCAGAGCCGCCTCGAGATTGCCGAACACGCCGAGCTGGCTGAGCAGCACGGGCACCGCGACATAGCAGTGGAAGGACGCGACCTTGCCGTCGCGCAGGTGGAATACGTCGCAGCACGGCGCGTGGATTTCCTTGCCGGTGGCGGGGATGGTGCCGGCCGGCAGCTTCAGGTCGCCGCGATGCGTGCCGTTGAGCGAAAGCTCGACGATCACGACGTCGCCGTCGACGTAGAATTTGTCGAGCGCGCGGTGCATGTCCGGGAAGGCGCCGTCATAGATGTCGACGGTGTCGCCGATCTCCTTGCCGTAATATTTCATGCCGGCGCTGACGTCCCAGAAATAGCCGTCCTCGGTGAACATCGACACGAACTTCGCCGTATCCTTGGCGTTCGCTTCTGCAGCGGCATAAAGCTCGCGGATCACTTCTTCGTTGGCCGGCATCGTCCTGTCCTTCGCTGTTCCGGGCCGATCCGGCCCTGTGCGACGGGAATAGGAGAATTGCCCCGGGCGCCGCCTTCAGGCCGGCGTATCGGCCGCTAGTCGAATGGCGTTACGGCCTCATACGCGGGTATGTTCGCCGGGTTCAGCGGGGTTCGGGGTCGCCGGCGGGCAGGGTGAAGCCGAAGGTCGCGCCGCCCTCCGCATTGCCGCGTGTCGCGATCCTGCCGCCATGCGCCTCGACGATGGTCTTGGCGACGGAGAGGCCCATGCCCATGCCGTCGGGCTTGGTGGTGTAGAAGGCGTTGAACAGCTGCTCGCCCTGTTCGTCCGAAATGCCCGGGCCGGTATCGGCGACCTCGATGACGATCTGCCCCGGCTCGACGCGCGTGCTGACATCGACCCGGCGCGGGGCGGAGCCTGTATCGGCCATGGCCTGGGCGGCATTGACCAGCAGGTTGATCAGTACCTGCTGGAGCTGGACGCGATCGGCGACGATGTCCGGAACCTCGGGAGCCAGCACGATCGAGAGCTCGGCGCCCAGGCTGGCGAGCTGCCAGCGCGTGATCGCCGCCGATTCCTCGACCACCGCATTGGGAGACAGGCGGGTGCGGTCTCCGGTGCCCTTCGTGGCAAGGCGGCGGGTACGGGCGATGATCTCCGATGCGCGGCCGGCTTCGTTGATCATGCGGTTGATCGCGGCGCTCGCCTCGCCAAGGTCGGGTTGGTCGCGCGCGATCCAGCGCAGCGCGGCCATGCCGTTCGCGGAAACGGCACCGAGCGGCTGGTTGACCTCATGGGCGATCGAAGCCGTCAGCTCGCCGAGCGCCGCGACCCGCGCGGCATGCACGAGATCGGCATTCGCCCGGGCCAGCGCCTGCTCCCTGGCGACGCGCTCGCTGATGTCCATGATCGCAAAGGTGCCGGCGGGGTTGGTCACGACCTGCTTCGGAAAGGCGGTGCTGACGTGCACCGGGAAACGGGTGCCGTCCGCCCGGGTCATGACCGTCTCGCCCTCGAAGCCGGGCGCACCGGTCAGATAGGCGACCAGATTGTCTTCCAGCAGCTTCTCGCTCTCCGGCGGGCACCATCTGCCGAAAGGCGTGGCGATCGCTTCGGCGCGGCTCACCCCGAACATCTCCTCGGCGCGGCTGTTGACGTCCAGCACCTTGCAATGGTCGAGCGAGGTTCGGTTGAAATCCGGGTTGGCGCGAATGAACGCGATCGGGTCGTCGATGCCCGCCTCTTTCGCCGAGGCCAGCCAGGCATGGACGTCGGCGAGGTCGATTTCCCAGAACGCGACCGCCGTCGCATCGAACACGCGGTGATAGCGGTGGAGCTGGGGCGCGAGGTCGACGACGAGGATGAAGAATCCATCGATACCGGTCGCGCTTCGATGCGGGACATAGCGCACGGTGGCGTCGCGCCAGCTCCCGTCGTGATGCGGCACCGTGGTTTCGAAGGAGACGGTCTCTCCAGCGGCGACCCGCGCCAGATATGGCTGCCGGGTGGCATAGGCTTCGTCGCCCAGAAACTCGCGCATGTGGCGTCCGGTGAGGTCTTCCGGCGTGCGGCCGTACCAGTGCCGGTGATGGGCATTGGCATAGCGGCAGACATGGCCCGCATCGAAGAACGAGACGAGCGCGGGGATCGCGTCGAGGCTGAGCGTCCCGAAATCCAGGCCTTGGTCAGTCATATGCGGAAAACCGGGATCCTGCAGTCGTCATGCGGCTTCCTGGCCCTTCTAGCGTTTGTCGGAGATGCCGGCTGCTATCCGCGCGTATGATTTCGTGGGAGCCCATGATGGCGCAATAGATCAGCTCGGCGCCAATGTCTTGACGGCGCAGCAACAGGAGCGGGTCTTGGGCACGGAAATTCCGCTCATCGCGGTGGTCGATGACGATGCGGGCATGCGCCAGTCGCTGGAAGGACTGGTGCGGAGCCTTGGGTACCGGGCTGCGCTGTTCGAGAGCGCCGAACATTTCCTCGCCGCGCCCGAGGCGCTTTCGTCCTGCTGCGTGATCAGCGACCTCCAGATGTCCGGCATGAGCGGCATCGAGCTGGCGCACAGCCTGGGCGAGCGATTGAAGGGCAGGGTAATCCTGATCTCCGCCTTCCTCGACGAGCGGGTTCGAATCCTTGCCGACGAAGCCGGCGTGCGCTGCTTCCTGCGCAAGCCGTTCGACGGCGAGCGGCTGATCGGCTGCATCGAGGCGGCACTCGCAGGCTGACGACATGGCGTTCAGGCAGTGCTGACCTTCTTCCGGTCCCTGCGTCGGGCCAGGCGACTGAAGCCATAGGCCGACCTGCCCGGTACGCGCAGCGATATGATCGTGCCGCCTTCGGGCGCCGCTTCCATCGTCAGGGTCCCGCCTATCTGAGCAGCCCGCTCGTACATGCCGACCAGCCCCAGTCCCGGTGCGCTGCCGCGCGACTCGCGGGCGTGCTCGATCCCGATCCCGTCATCGACCACCTGCACCGTCAGGTATCGTGGACCATAGTCGATCTCTATCCGAATGGATCGCGCGCGCGCATGGCGCGCCGCGTTGAACAGGGCTTCCCCCACGATCTCGCGGATTTCGTGCGCCACTCCGGCCACCACGGTCGATCGCGTGCCGCTGCAATGCACGGTTTTCGCGACATCGATGTGGAACGGAGATTCGGTGAGTGCCTGCCCCAGCATGGCCGGCAAATCAGCCGGCTGTTCGTCGGTACGCAAGCCCAGGACCCGCTGCTTGCCCTCGGCGATCAATTCGTCCGCCTGATCGAGCGTGTTCTCGAGCAATTTGCGATTGGGATCGCCCCCGCCCATTCCGCTGGCCACCGACTGAAACCGCAGGACCAGCCCCTGGATGCTCTGCAACAGGGTGTCGTGCAGATCGCGAGCGATACGGTCGCGCTCGAAGGCGCGCTCCGCTGCCCGGCTGCGCAGCTGGCGCGACGCAAGGTCCAGGCGCCAGCGATAGACAAGGAAGGCGGCGAGGAGCAGGCCGAGCCCGCAAGCGAGGCGGAACCACCAGTGCTGGTAGAAATGCGCACGCACGGCGATCTCGATCGCGGCCGGCTGCTCGCTCCACCGGCCGCCGGCGTCCGAGACGGCTACCTCGAACCTGTGGGCGCCGTAGGGAAGACTTGTATAGACTGCCGCGCGCTCCGCCCCGGCATTGACCCAGCCGGCATCGACTCCCGATAGCCGATAGCGGAAACGCAGCTTTTCCGGGCTTATCGAGCTCGGCGCCGTGAAGCCGATACGCAGGCGCGCAGTGCCGGCGGGCAGCGTCAACGCTCCGGTTACTGGATAGGAGCGGCCATCCGCCTCCGCATCGACGATCACCGGCTCGAGCGGGATCCGGCGCCTGGTGTCCCCATCGGGATCGTAGCGCACGACGCCGTTGTTCGCCGTGAACCAGATCCGGCCGTGGCGATCCGCGAGCAGCGAGGCCATGTTCAGATAGGCAGCGGTTCCCGGCAGACCGTCCGCCGCGTCCAGCCGTACAAGCGGCGGCACGAACTTCGGGTCGCGGAAGGCACGGTCGAGCAGTTCCGTGCGGATACGGACGATGCCGCGAATGGTCTGCAGCCAGGTATCGCCTTGCGGGGTCTGGGTGATGCCTGAAGTAAAGGTGAGTTCGGGTACCCGTTCACGCGACAGCATCTCGATCCTGCCGTCGATGACGCGCGCTACACCCCGGTCGCCGCCGAGCAGAAGATATCGGGGCGTCCGATACATCACGTCGACCAGTCCCAGCGTCATCGAACGCGGTTGCCAGATGGCCTGGCTGCGCGTTCCGTCACTGCGCCAGACCGATCTCCTGCCAACATATCCGAGTACACCGTCACCGTCGGGGATGAGGTCCAGCACCGACGAGCCACTATCCTCGCCAAGCGAGATCTGGCGCGCGCCGCCGGCCCCGAGAAGGAGCAGCCCAGTTCGTTCGTTTGCCCAGATCCTGCCAAGTGAATCTTCGGCACAATGGCCAAAGGCAGAATTGCCCAGCAGCGTGCTTCCCGCAAGCGGCACCGGTGGCCGTTTCGGTCCACCGAACACCACCAGATTACGCTTGCCGTCAGGCACCCAGAGGCCGCCATTGGTGCTGCCGCAGGGGGTGTAGTCCACGGGCAGCGAGATCGGCTGGGCGATCAGGCTGCCGTCATCAGCCGCCTTGAACAGTTCGCGTCCCTTGCGCAGCCAGACGTCGCCCCTGCCGTCGCGGATCGCATAGGGGACGGCCGCTTCCCCGGCCACGCCGTCCGATGACCGGAGCACGGTGGTGAAGGCGGAAGGCGTGAAGCGTTCCACGCCCAGGCTGGTGCCGACCCAGAGACTGCCCTGGCGATCGACCAGCATCGCCATGTCATGGGCGTCGAGCCCGGAATCCGCCATCCAATAGGCACTGCGCCATTGACTCAGCGGGGCCGACCTTCCGGTTCGCGGATCGAAGCGGTATCGCACGAGAAGATTGCCACCTTCCGCGGCCCAGAACGCGGTGGGGCCGTCGGAGGCGGTCATGCCACTGCCTTGGCCAGCGGGCCGGCGAGGCACTGGCGCGGTCCCGGCGAAAGGCAGGCGCTGCATGGTTTCCTGCCGGATCAGCCAGGGCTGATCCGTGCCATCGACGAGCAGGCTGGAATTCGGCAAAGGCGGGGATCGGACCTGTCTCACCTGCCGGTCGCCGGGTACGGCATAGAGCAGGCGCCCGCCCTCCAGCATCCATAGTCGCCCGTCCGCGCCCACCGCGGCATCCGAGACATAGCTGTGGCCCGCGAAAATGGTCGCTTCCCGCCAGCGCCCGCCTTCGAGGCGCAGCAACGCATGATCGCGTCCGCGCCAGGCGATCGCCCAGGCGACGCCCTTTTTGTTCGTCCGCATCATCGTGATGGTGGAGAACTTCGGTTCGAGCACCGGCAGATGCCGGCCGCCGCGATACAGGGACAATCCTCCCCAGTCGTGCCCGACCCACAGGTCGCCGTTCGGCATCGTCATCAGCGACAGGATGGCATCCGATTGCAGCGGCCCGCGGCTGGAAGGCGCCATGCGTTGGAAGCGGACGCCGTCATAACGATAGAGGCCGTCGGCGGCGCCGAACCAGATGAAGCCATCGCGGCTCTGCACGATGGCACGGATATAGGCCGGTGCCTCGTCCTGGATGCCGACGAAATGGCGCTGCCATCCCTGCATCGCATCGCCGCCCTGCACGATCTTCGCAGGCGCGCCGGCCGATACGGACAGGGGCAGGAGGGTGGGTACCAGCAATCCGAACATCGCAACGATCCAGGATCGCCGGACCGCCCTGCGCAGCGCGGATGCGGTGTCTATCTGTTTCGCCCCCCATCGCATCGGCTACAAATCCAGGAATCCGCGACGCAGCGCTTCGGTCACGGCGTGCGTGCGGTCGGATACTTTCAGCTTCGCGAATATGCTCTTCAGATGCGCCTTGACCGTATCTTCGGTGATTTCGAGTTCGCCGGCGATCTGCTTGTTCGCTTTTCCAGATGCGACGAGACGCAGCACCGCGGTCTCCCGATTGCCCAGCGCGCTGTCGTTCACATGGATGGCCAGCTTGCCGGCTACTTCCGGGTCGACATGGCGTGCGCCCGCATGCACGCGGCGGATCACGCTGAGCATGTCGCGGCGCAGGCTGCTCTTGAGCAGATAGCCTGAGGCGCCCGCCTTGATCGCGCGCGACGCCTGGACGTCGCCGTCATACGTTGTCAGCACGATGATCTTTGCGGCGGGATATTCTTGCATGATCGTCGCGATCGCCTGGATGCCGCTCACATCCGGCATCTGCAGGTCGATAAGGGCGATGTCGGGGCGGAGCTGGCGAAACTGCTCGATCGCATCCCGGCCGTCGCTTGCCTGCCCGACGAGCTGCATGTCGGCTTCCTGGCCAAGGATAGCGGCGACGCCCTCGCGAATCAGGAGATGGTCGTCAGCGACGAGGATGCGGATCATCGGCAAGGATCACCAAAATTATAGTCGCCGGCGCTGGGGGCTCGGGCACGGTTTCCCGCTCGAAGTCCCTGCCACGCCGAAAGGGATACGCGAACCGGCCCCGCAGCTACAACCGATCCGGTTGTATATCTAATTGATACGCAGGCAGGAGGCCAGTTGCCTCGCGGATTGATTCCCTGTCCGCGATCCTTGCTTTCGCATCAGGTCTGTCTGGCCACTGCCCGGGGTGCAAGCTTCAGGATGATCAGAAAGGTGGCGAAGCCGAGGATGATTGCGGGAAGCGATGCCTCCGGCCCGAAACCGCCACCGCTCAGCAGCGCCGCAGAGCCTGCCGCGGGGGTGCTGTGGAACAGGCTGCCGTCGCTCGGCATGCCCGAGACGGTTGCACCGAAGACACCTCCGAGCGTCAGATTCCATGCCGCGTGCGCGCCCGCCGAAATCCAGATGCGCCCCGACAGAAAGTAGAAGCCGGCGAACAGGAGGCCCGCCTCGATCGCGATCGCAATTGCTGCGGCGATCGATGCATTCGCGTTCAGCAGATGCGCTGCCCCGAAGATCGCGGCGGAGATCAGCATGCCGGCCGGAACGCCGAACGCCCGGGAGATCAGCCGGAAGATCACCAGCCGGGCAAGCAGTTCCTCCAGCAGGCCGGTACCCATGGTCTCGCGAACGTCGTGCATCCAGTCGAACCAGTTTCCGGGCCGGATCGCGTAAAGGCCGGACAGCCAGAGACAGCCCATCAGCAGACTGATCAGGCAGCTGCCCGCAAGTACGCCCACTGCATAGTCCCGAGCGAGCGGTCCCAGTGCAAGCTCGCTCGGGTGCCGCTGCTCGCCCCAGCATACCAGCCGGTAATAGCTGGCATAGGCGAGGGCGGTGCACAGAAAGGCCATGGCGAGCGTCAGGTTCGGATCGGGGAAGATCGATCGTACCACCGACTGGAGCGACAGGATCGCAACGAGCACGACGAGAAGAGCAAGCATCCAGGCCAGTGCGCGCAGCCAGGCCAGTTTGCCGGGCCGTAGAACGCCCAGGGAACCGAGGACCAGCGCACCCTGGCGGCCCCAGGCGGCGACGGATGGCGCGCCCGGGTGCGACGCCGATACAGCCAGGGCTCGCGTCATGCTGGTCTTCCTCAATCCAGTGGATTTGCGGATATGCGAGGCTCGGTCGGGCGCTGCCAGCATACGCGGGTATGGTTCGGCCATCCGTCCCGGCTATGCCTTACCCTGGCGTATGGGCTGGTCATGCAAACGGATGATCCTGGCCGACCGCCGTCTGATTCATGCCGATGCGCGGGCTCCCTAGACCCGATGCAGCCCGGAGCCGGTCTTTCCGGCGCAAGAGGGAGGCATCATGAAGATCACGAACATTCTTGCCATCGCAATGCTGGCGTCGTCGCTGCCACTTTCTTCGGCCATTGCAGACCAAGTGCCGCAACATCGGACGGCAAGGGCGGCCGAGGTTTCGGACGAAGCACTCGTCAGGCGCCTGCCCGGCTTCAGCAATGCCGAGGCGACCGTGAACGGCGTGCGTCTCCATTATGTCGTCGGCGGCACGGGGCCGCTTGTCATCCTGCTGCCCGGCTGGCCGGAGACCTGGTGGGAGTGGCACAAGGTCATGCCCCAGCTCGCCCGAACCCACCGGGTCGTGGCGGTGGACATCCGGGGGATGGGAACTTCGGAGAAGCCGGCCGGCGGCTATGACAAGAAGACCATGGCGGCGGACATCGCCGAACTGATCCGCAAGCTGGGGGCCGGAAAGGCTATCGTCGTTGGCCATGATATCGGTTCGATGGTTGCTTACGCGCTTGCGGCGAACCGGCCCGAGCTCGTCGAAAAGCTCGTGCTCGTCGATGTGGCGCCACCCGAGCAGAGCCTTGCCACCTGGCCGATGCTCCCCGGGATCGGCACGTTCGGCGACAAGGTCGGCGATGGCTCGCATTCCTATGTGTGGTGGTTCGCCTTCCATCAGGTGAAGGGGCTTCCGGAGAAGCTGCTGGCCGATGGCAGGATCCGCCTCGAGCAGGACTGGATGTTCCACTATCTTACCAGGGACGACAGCGCGATCGATGCGTTCGATCGGGACGTATACCAGGCGGCTTATACGAGCGCTGACGCGATCCGCGCAGGCGACGCATGGTACCAGGCCTTTCCGCAGGACATCGCGGACAATACGGGCGTCGCGGTGTTGCAGATGCCGGTCCTTGCGGTCGGCGGGCCCGGCTTCGACTGGCTGCGCAACGTGCTCACGCCGCGCACGAATTCGCTCAAGCTGGTGAAGGTCGACTCCGGTCATTTCGTGCCGGAAGAACGCCCCGAGGCGCTGCTCGCGGAACTCGTGGCGTTCCTGCGCTGAGACTTGCCGGGCCCTCCGTCGCGAGGGCCCGGATGTCGCCGGATCAGGTCCGCTGGAACTGCGATCGAACCCTGTTCGCGGTGTCGTGCAGATATTCGGGTGGCGCGCTCCCGAACACACCGAAGCCTAGGCCTTCGTCCGCCCACGTCCAGCCGCTGACACCGCCCTCCCGCCGCGCGGTCATCCGGTCGGTGCCTTCGACCTCCATCGGTCGCACATAGAGCGCGAGGCTGCGGCCCTTGTCGTCACGATAGAGATAGAGGCCGGCCGGGCCATGCTCCGTTGCCACCAGCCGGCCACCGATCAGGCTGAGGCCGGCGGAGCGCAGGTCCGGCGCGGCGATCGGCCTCGCCAGCCGCTCGGAGAACCAGCCGTCGAGTGCGGTGCGCTGCGCTGCGGCGAGTTCCACTGGGCGGCTGGGGTCGTTTGCATAGACGACGTAGCTCGATGCCGCCTCGCGGGCGAGCGCAGCCGTGCCCATGCTTGGCGGAACCGTCCACCCGCGCAGTGCCCAGCCGCCCATGCCGCCGAGGAGCAGGAGCGCCGCAACGCTCGCGGCAATCGCCGGCGAACGTAGCCAGGCACGTCTTGGCCGTGCGCGGACGAGCAGGCGCAGGTCGAGCGCCGGTGGCAAGGGCTCGTCGGCGATCGGATCCAGCGCCGCCCGCAGCGTCCCGGTCTGCGAACGATAGGCGGCGACGCGCAGGGCATCCTCGTGATGCGCCGTCAGCCAGGCCGAGACTTCAGCCTCTCGTTCCGGCGACAGCCGCCCATCGACATGCGCCTGGAGATCCGCTTCGGTTACCGGTCTGTCGGTCATGGCACGATCCTCAGCGCCGGTCTGGTTGCCGGTCGCTCCCCTTCCATCATTCGCCGAAGTCGTTCGCGGGCACGCGAAAGGCGCGACATGACAGTGCCTTGCGGCACGTTCAATACCGCCGCGGCCTCGGCATAGCTCAGCTCTTCCACCCCCACGAGCAGCAGCACGCTGCGTTGCTCCTCCGGCAGCAGCGCCACCAGTGCCAGCACGTCACGCTGCGCCATCGCATTTTCCTGTCCGGCGGGCGTGGCCAGCCGGGCTTCGGGCACGGTCTCGAGAGGCTCGCTCGTCCCGCGCCGCACGCGCCGCCGCAGCCGGTCGAGCGCGAGGTTGTGCAGGATGGTGAACAGCCAGGAACGCAGGCTCGCGGCCTGGCGGCGCGCCTGCCACCCGCCCAGGGCGCGTTCGAGCACGTCCTGAACCAGATCATCGGCATCTTCGCGGTCGCGCAGCATTGCGCGGGCATAGCGGCGCAGCGCCGGGATCAGCGGCTGCACCTGTGCGATCATCTCCTCGCTTGCCGACATCACGGGGCTCATCTTGCATAAGACGACGGCAGGCCGGGATTATTCCAAAGGATGACCGGGCGGGACATGAAGATAATTTCGGGCCGGCGCGGAATAATGTGCGGTGCGTATCGTCCAACGGGCAGAAGCTATCAGGGAACGACGCGACATGCCTTCACTGAATCGCGCCACGGCCGGCGCCTTTGCGCTGATCGGCGCCGTCATCCTCCTGCTTATCGGCGGGTTCGCCTGGGCGGCCGGATGGCTCGGGCCGAAACGGGTCAATGGCGGGGATGTGACCGCCGCGCTGGAATACAATACCGGCAAGCCGGAGCCCGGTTACCGCCGTGCCCATGCCAAGGGATTGTGCTTCAGCGGCAGCTTCGCAGCCAATGGCGAGGGAAGCGGGCTGTCGGTCGCGAGCATCTTCAAGCCGGGCAATTATCCGCTGATCGGTCGTTTCTCGGTCGCCGGCGGCAATCCGTTCGCGAGCGACGGGCGCAACGTGTTCCATTCCATGGCGCTGATCCTCAAAACGCCCGACGGGCAGGAATGGCGGCTCGCCATGGATCACACGCCGATCTTCCCGGTGGCGGACGTCGCCTCCTTCATCGCGCTCCAGCGGGCCACCAAACCTGATCCGAAGACCGGCAAGCCCGATCCTGCTGTGATGAAGCCGTTCCTCGCGGCGCACCCGGAAGTGAAGGCGTTCCAGGCGTTCATGATGCAGGAAGTGCTGCCCAACAGCTTTGCCAACGCGACCTATTACAGCATCAACGCCTTCCGCTTCACCGACGCGGCCGGCACGACCCGCCTGCTGCGCTGGCAGTTCGAGCCGGAAGCGCCGCTTGCCGGACTGGACAAGAAGCAGCTCGACAAGCTGCCGCGCGACTATCTGTTCAAGGAAATGATCGCCCGCACCGCGGCCGGGCCGTCGCGCTGGCACCTCAAGCTCGTCGTCGCCAATCCCGGCGACGTGACCGACAAGGCCACGGTGGCGTGGACCGGCCCGCACCGCGTGATCGATGCCGGTACGCTGACGATCAACGCGGTCCAGCCCGAAGAAACCGGCGCCTGCCGCGACCTGAACTTCGATCCCACCATCCTGCCGCCGGGTATCGCCATATCCGACGATCCGCTGCTGGCGGGGCGCTCCAAGGCCTATTCCTCCTCCTTCACCCGCCGCGCCCTGGAAGGGCCGCATCCGAGCGCGGTGGGCGAGGATCTTGCGAAGGAGAATGCGCGATGAGCCGACACTCGCCGGATTTCCACCCCGCGCTGCGCCTGATCCACTGGCTGATGGTCGCCATGGTATTCACGATGCTGTTCGTCGGCGTCGGCATGGTCTCCACCGTCGGGCCGACCTATCTGACCTTGCTCGACCTGCACCGGCCCCTCGGCATCGCCATATTGGTGCTGGTGCTGATCCGCCTGCCGCTCCGGCTGGCGACCGGTGCGCCGGCATTGCCCGAGGATCTTCCGCTCCTGCAGAAGCGCATCGCCTGGGGCTCGCACGTGCTGCTGTACCTGACGCTGTTCACCTTGCCGCTGATCGGTTGGGCCATGCTTTCGGCCGGCGGCTATCCGATCCACGTGACCAGGGACCTGTCCCTGCCGCCGATCCTCCCGCACGATCTTGGCCTGTATGCGTTCCTGCGTGTGGCGCACACGACCGTCGCGATATTGTTCTTCGCGCTGATCCTCGGGCATCTGGCCGCGGCGCTGATGCACGGACTGATCCGCCGTGACGGCGTGCTCCGGAGCATGACGATCGGGCACGCCAGGGTACCGACGCCGGACGTCCCCGAAACGCCGGACGCGCCAGGCGATGACATTGCGGAGGAACCGGCTAGTTTGCCGGCATGACGCTCGAACAGCTCCGCATCTTCGTCGCCGTTGCCGAGCGTGAGCATGTGACCCGTGCCGCGGAAGCGGCGGGGGTCACCCAGTCGGCGGCAAGCGGTGCGATCGCGGCGCTGGAGGCGCGCCACGACGTCAAGCTGTTCCACCGGGTGGGCCGTGGCATCGAGCTTACCGATGCCGGCCGTTTCTTCCTGGACGAAGCACGGGCGGTGCTGGGGCGTGCGGCCGAAGCCGAACGGGCGCTCGACGAGTTTGGCGGGCTTAAGCGCGGGCACCTCCGCCTCGTCGCAAGCCAGACCATCGCCGCCTATTGGCTGCCCGAACGTCTGGCCGCGTTTCACCTTCGCTATCCGCAGATCGAACTGTCGGTTGCGATCGCCAACACCGAAGGCGCGGCGCGTTCGGTGCGCGAGGGCGAAGCGGAACTCGGCTTCGTCGAGGGCCGGAACGACGATCCGGCACTGGCGCATTGGGCGGTCGGCACCGATCGCATGCTGCTGGTCGGCAGCGCGGCGGGGGAAGCGGTCACCAGTGACTGGCTCCGCGCCGCGCCGTGGATCATGCGCGAGCCTGGATCGGGCACCCGCTCCACCTTCGAGGCGGCGATCCGCGACCGCGGGCTCGATCCGCGTGCGCTGAACGTGGTGCTGACGCTGCCGTCAAACGAAGCGGTGCTGGCGGCGGTCAGGGCAGGGGTAGGCTATGCCATGCTGTCGCAACTGGTCGTCGGGCCCGCCCTTGCGGCGCGCGCATTGTTCGCTTTGCCGTTCGAGGTTCCGGCGCGTCCCTTTTTCGGCCTGCGACAGAAGGAGCGGTATCGCAGCAAGGCAGGCGATGCGCTGCTCGAGATCATCAAGCAGCATGGCGCCCAGCCCGATTGGGTAATCTGATCGCCCGGTACGATCGGAATGATCTCTTGGAGCCGCCAGTCGCGGGCCATTCCGCGTTCCAGCTTGCCGCGTCGTGCCCGTCTTGCCCCTAAGCATGGCTTCCGAATGATCTCCATATCAGATTGAAACGATAAGATCTGATCGTTGGATTGATGTATTGGGCGTTGCCACCTGTCTCCCGACACAAGGAGACAGGTCGTGACCATCCGGAAGCTTTCGATCCCCAATCTGTCCGGTGCCCGGCTGCTGCCTGGCGTCGCGCTATGCCTGATCGTGACGGGTGCCGCCTTCGCCCTGCAGCAGGTTGAGGAAGCGGTGTTCGGGCGGGCCTGGCTGGAGGCGCTGGTGCTGGCCATCCTGATCGGCACGGCAGTCCGTTCCGCCTGGACGCCCGATGCGCGCTGGTTCCCGGGGATCTCGTTCAGCGCCAAGCTCTTGCTGGAGCTTGCCATCGTCCTTCTCGGTGCATCGGTCAGCGCCGCGACCATATTGGCGGCCGGTCCGGGGCTGCTCCTCGGCATTGCCGGCGTAGTCGTGGTGGCGATCGGGGCAAGCTTCCTGATCGGACGCCTGCTGCGCCTGCCTCCGCGGATGGCGCTGCTGGTCGCATGCGGCAACTCGATCTGCGGCAATTCCGCGATCGCCGCCGTGGCGCCCGTGATCGGCGCGGACGGCGACGACGTGGCGGCGTCGATCGGGTTCACCGCGGTGCTGGGCGTGGTGGTGGTGCTGGGCCTGCCGTTGCTCGGCGTCGCCCTCGGCCTTGATGGGCTCCAATATGGCGCGCTTGCCGGGCTGACCGTCTATGCGGTGCCGCAGGTGGTCGCCGCAGCCGCGCCGGCTGGTGCCACCGCCGTTCAGATGGGCACGCTGGTCAAGCTGGTGCGGGTGCTGATGCTTGGGCCGGTGTGCCTGTTGCTCTCGCTGGTGGCGCCGCGCCTTGGCAACGAGACCGACGAACTGCCTCCGCACGTCACCACCGGCGAACGTCCTGCACGCGGCCGCCCGCCGCTGCATCACCTCGTACCGTGGTTCATCATCGGCTTCCTGGCGCTGATGGGCCTTCGCTCGTTCGGGCTGATCCCACATGCGGCGCTTGCTCCAGCCAATGAAGCAGCGACGCTGCTCACCGTCGTCTCGATGGCCGCCCTCGGCCTCGGAGTCGACATCCGCGCCGTGGCGAACGCCGGCGGTCGCGTCACCGCCGCGGTGGTGCTTTCGCTGGCGGTGCTGGGAATGGTCAGCCTCGGCCTGATCCGCCTGCTCGGGCTGGCTTGACCCGGTTGGGCCTGAATAGTGCGCAAGATGGCGGAGCACCCTGATCAGGGTGTCCCGCCGCAAGGGCAACCGCCGTCAGTCGTCCACATCGATCATGTCGTAGCGAATCCGCATCGTACCGTTGGCGGGCAACGTCTTGGCCAAGACGCTCTTGCCCGGCTTCTTCGTCACCCTGATCGATGGGCGGCGCATTACCCGATCGGTCTGGTTGGCGAATTCCAGTTCGAAGCGGATGGGGAAGGGGTTCGCGTTGCGCACGGTGACGGTGTAGCGATCCCCGTCCTTGATATCCTCGCTGTCGTCCTCGACCGTCACGTTCTGCGCTTCGCCGAACACCAGCTCGACTTCCTCGTCGATCGTCTTGTCGGGCACGTTGCTTTCGCCGACGAGCTGCCGACCCCGGGCGCTGTCCTGATAGAGGACCGCCTTGCCGGCGGGCACCGGAAGGCCCAGCCCATTGGCCTTGGTGTTACGGAAACGGAAGAGCAGCTCTGGCTCCCCGGGATCGCCCCAGTCTGTTTTGGAGCGATAGACGAGCGAACCCTTGATCCTGCGATTGGGGAGGAACGCGACCTGCTTCTGGGATTGTGCGGCTACGGTGACCGGGACCGGAATGCGATAGAGTTTCAGGTCACCCAGATTCTCCGCCTTCGCCACTACGGAGACCGGAATCGCAGCGGAGGCGGTGCGAAGGCGAACAAGGGATCCGGTGACGATGATGTCGTCGCCTGCCATCATCATCGCCATCGGTGCGGGAGGCGGCACGGGTTCGGGCATGGGGACCTGCCCGTCGCTGGTCGTGCCCTGTGGCCAGCAATAGGTGGCCCGGTCGAGCCGCCGGGCATCTTCGATTGCTTCCCGCCCGAGATCGTCCTGAGTCTCGTCGGAGCGGTTGATCCGGCCAGCCACTGCGGCGGCCGTAGCATCGACGAAGCTCGTCTCGTCGCCGCTTGCCATGGTCAGCCAGGCGAACAGGTCGAGTCCGCTGCCGTCTGCGGCCAGTGTACCAATATAGGTGGCGTCCCAGTCGAAGCCGGTGGCGATATAGGCCAATGTAACGGTGACCTGGCCGCCGGGCTGGTCACGCGTGGTCATCGTCAGGACGGGCTTGGCCGAGAGCGAGGCCGGCGTGCCTGGATAAATCAGCGTCTGCGCCAGGCCGGTACAATATACCGCCTCGGCGCCGCGCGGACTTTGAATCACCAGCCGATTGGCGGCCGAGCGGATCGTAGCGCGCTCCTCCACGCTCTTGCCCGTCGCCGGATCGGTGCGGCGCAGGATCACCTGCTGGCCGGTATAGGCATCGATCAGCCCGGACTGGGAGAGCAGGCCGGCATCGCGGTTGCGCTCGCGCTGCCCGGCGCCGAACAGGATCGCCGATTGCGGCACGATGCCGCCGGCCACGCCTTCAAAGCGTATCGTGGCGACGCCCGGGGGGAGGGTGACCGTGCGCGTCTCGCTGATCAGTGCGAAGGCGCGCGGACGGTCGCGGTCGATCTCGCCCTCGCCGCGATCGGGATCGCGGTAGAGCGTCACCGCGACCTTGTCCGGGCCCACCGAGGTCACCGCCGGCGTCTGGCCATGGGCCACCGCCGGCGCGAGCAGCAGGATCAGGGAGGCGAGCAGCCGCCGCATCGAGATCACCAGGGCGTGAGGAAGGTGACGGTCAGCTCGGTCTTGCCATTGG